>Ga0137429_1000186_pt1 | contig 33893 bp, 19 predicted proteins | sample EasRivERMZT736_2_FD_102304 | JGI IMG/M metagenome (GOLD analysis project Ga0137429, IMG submission 102304) | Soil microbial communities from meander-bound floodplain in the East River, Colorado, USA - East River MetaG ERMZT736_2 | ecosystem: Environmental > Terrestrial > Soil > Floodplain ...
TGAGCAAGCTCCTGCCACAGAGATCTTTACCACCAATGCTCAGGACGACTCTTCTTGCGTCAATCGCACTGTTATCCAGAGGGTCTTCCAGTTCTGAGAGTTATAGCTGGACACCAGTGCGCAACAGCGCAGCCCTACCCTTGCGCATCGGCCACAGAATTTCTGAAAACGCTATGGCGTGTCCGATGCGCCCAATCGTTTTAACCCGTTAGAATCTCCTTGATCACATGCCCGTGCACGTCCGTAAGGCGCCGGTCAATGCCATTGTGCCGGAAAGTAAGTTTTTCGTGATCGATGCCCAGCAGATGAAGGATGGTCGCGTGGACATCGTAACAGTAGGTCGGATGTTCGATGGCCTTATAGGACCATTCGTCCGTCTGGCCATAAGACACGCCTCCTTTGATGCCGGCACCGGCCAGCCAATTGGTGAAGCCGAAGGGATTGTGATCCCGACCTTTGCCGCCCTGGCTGCACGGCATGCGGCCAAACTCGGTGGTCCAGAGAACAATCGTGTCTTCCAACAGGCCGCGGGCTTTCAGGTCTTTTAACAGACCCGCCGCGCCTTTATCCATGCTCCTGCCCATGTCGCCGTGATCGCGGGCGATGTTCTCATGATTGTCCCAATTGCGGCGGGGAAAACCGTTGTCGGCGCCACTCCATACCTGCACAAACCGCACGCCGCGTTCCAGTAAGCGGCGAGCCACCAGACAGCGTGTGCCGAAATCTGCCGTCACCCTCTCGTCGACGCCGTAAAGTTTTTTGGTCGCTTCAGACTCTCTTGAGATGTCGAGAACCTCCGGAGCGCTGAGCTGAAGCCGGCCGGCCAATTCATAAGAGGCGATGCGCGCATCCAGCCGTGAATCGCCCGCTCGCCGGGCGGCGTGCTCCTGATTCATCGTTTGCAACAGGGCCAAGCCTTCCCGCTCGCTTTCCTTCGTAATGAACCAGCCCGATTTGGGCGGGAACAGATCAAAGATGGGATTCGGATTGCCGACGCGAATCATGGTGCCCTGGTGAGCAGCGGGAAGAAAGCCTGCGCTCCAATTGGACGGCCCGTTGGGCGCGAAACCACGCGCATCCGGCAATACCACGAAGGTGGGCAGATCCTGATTCAGCGCGCCCAGCCCGTAGGAAATCCATGCGCCCATGTTGGGAAAACCCGGCAGCACGAAGCCGGTGTTCTGCATGAAGGTGGCCGGGCCGTGCACGTTGGATTTGGAAACCATCGATTGGATGAAGGCCATGTCATCGACGCAGGAACCAAGATGTGGCACCAGCTCACTCACCCATTTGCCGCACTGGCCGTATTGCTTCCAACCCCACGGGCTTTGCATGCAGTTCTCCGGTGAACTTTGGAACAATTCCACCGTGCCCCCCGGATCGAATTTCTGGCCGTGCCGTTTGATCAGTTCCGGCTTGTGATCAAACGTGTCGCACTGGCTGGCCGCGCCGGACATGAACAGTTGCACGACGCGCTTGGCTTTTGCGCGATGATGGAGTCCGCCATTTAATTCCTTCGCGGCCGCCGACATGAGGCCCCGGTTTGATCCTGCCTCTGCCGCCAACAATCCTTCCGTGCCAAGCAAATGCGCCAGCGCAATGCCACCCAATCCACCGCCGAACCGCCAAAGGAATTCGCGGCGATCAATGCCGTACGCCTCGCCTCTGCCCAACGCGAGCCGGGTCTGATCTGAAAGACAGCTAGTGGAATTCATAACGCCTCAACACGGATCTTGTTTTCGACGCTCCTCCAAAAGAACCTGCAACTCCGCAATCGGCTCCAAGTCCTTCGGTCGTCCAGCAGCACGCTTGAGTTGAATAAGCTTTTCCAGGCAGACGACGCGACACGGAAATCCAAATGCCAGTGCGTCTTCGCTTTGCGGCAGCAGATTCGCGTAAGTTCCGCCTCCGATAACTTCGCCGAGCAGGTCCACGTCGCCAATCGTTGTCTCTAAGGTGAAGTTCAGTCCACTTAACACGGTCCTCTCGTCCCAAACAAAAGGGAGCCCTTTCTGGACGCCGCGAAGATAAGGGGCGAACGGTTTGAAGGCTGCCACTACTTTTCGGATGTTCTCCCGGTCACGGGCGTACACGACGTCCACGTCGTAGGTTATCCGGGCCGTTCCATGCAAGATCGCCGCCACGCCGCCGATGACGATAAAACGCACGTCGGCCGAAACCAATGTTCGGAAAACCGCTTCAAAATCTGTCTTGGCAGGAAGCATCAGCGCCAAACCTTCAAATTTGGATTTGCCTTGCCCCGAATCTCGTAAACGGCCTTCGCAAACGACAAAAACTTCTCAGAACGTTGTTGAGTCGTGAGCTTGAGATTGTTCCGCAAGAGTGTTCGATCGACATCCTTTTTGAAAGCTTCGATGAGTGGGTCGAAGAACAAAGGGTCAAACGCCCCGGTCGGAACTTCATTCACGGAGCCTGGTCGTGTTTCCGTCTCTGGATAGGGCGTCGGCTCACTCATCTCAATCAATAAAGCAGAATTCGCTGCAATTGAAAAGAACGCGGCAGGCGCTGGCAAGGTCGTGCTCGCGCGCGTAGGCCGCCAGACGGGCGCGCTCCTGAGGGGTTGGATCCCGGCTCAGGGCGAGGCGATAAGCCACTTCGATCTGGCGGTGCCGATCCAAGCCGCTCTGTTGCAACCGCGCGGCAAAATGCGCGGACTGCCGGACGACGAACGGGTTGTTCCAGGTGGCCAGTGCCTGCAGCGCGGTCAGTGTGGTGTTGCGCTTTGGCACCAGCAGGGAAGGATCGGCGCAATCCAGACAATCCATGAACGGATCCGTCACGCTGCGGACCAGATGACGGTAGATGCTGCGCCGATACGCGCCCGGGCTGTCCACATCGAAGCGCGTGTAATCATAAATCGGTGAATGATCGCTCTTGAAATAGAATTGCCGCACGGAGGGACCGCCCATCGTGAAATCAAGTTTGTCGCTCACAAAAAGGATCGCGTCACGGAACGATTCAGCATCGAGCCGCGCGCGGTTCATGCGCCAGAGATAGCGATTGTCGCCATCCCGCCTGGCGTAGGCCGGATTGTCGGCCGAGGATTGCCGGTAGGTCGCGCTGGTCAGCAGCAGCTTGTGCAGTTTTTTCAGCGACTCACCGTTGTCCAAAAACCAAAAGGCGAGCCAGTCGAGCAGCTCGGGATGTGTCGGCATCGCCCCCATGTGGCCGAAGTCGTTTGGGGTATCAACGATTCCTTTGCCGAAGTGGTACTGCCAGACACGGTTCACAATCGAACGCCGTGTCAGCATGTTCTTCGGATCGCTAATCCATTTCGCGAGCGCAGCGCGTCGAGCGCCCTCGTCATCCCGCTTGTCCAGTTCGAAATTCCAGTCTGGACCAGGCACGGCGGGAAGACCGGCCGGCAACATGAGTTGCTTCGACCGCTGAACATCGCCACGCACAAGGAAATGCACCGGACGGACTCCGTTGGCGGGGACAAAAGTGCCATCCGGCTTGAAGTCATTGGCCGCCGCGTAAACCATGCGCGGCGCAGGCAGCTCGGCGAGTTTTTTGTCCACGACCGCAAGCTTCGCTTCGATCTCAGCCAGCGCGGCCTTCAAGATTGGATCCAATAACGACTCGAACACGCGCTCGCGCTCGGCTTCCAGCCTCTTCGCTTCGTCTTCCAGTATCCTGCGCCTGGCCAACTCCTCCGCCCTGGGCGCGATGTCGCTCACCGGCCCCCGGCTGCTGTAGCCGTCCACGAGGTATTTCCTGGCCCAACGGCCGGCCTCAATCGAATCGTGCGACGTCACCTCGGCGCGACGCGCCACATTCGTGCCGGCCGCAAATGCCTGCAGCTCGCCGAGGGCAAAAACATAGTCCTTCGTCCGTTCCCAAAGGCGCGTGGCGGTCAGACGAATGTAGCGCGCCGATTTGTTCTTCAATTCGATCCCAAAAGGCGCATCACCTGGATTTTTGAAATCAGCCTCGGTGTGATCGGCGATGTTTTCCGCGCTGGCGAAGGCCGGATCGCCGGATAGTTCGACGTGGAAACGAACTGGAAAGCCGAATCCGGGCGTGTCCGAGAAGTCAGTGGGGCGGGCAGGGATGAGCCGCACTTCGTCCAAGGCGATGGTCCGCCCAAGATCAACCTGCACCCACTTGGGCGCATCGGGCTTTGGTTCGATCCCGCTGTGATAACCGTTGCTCGGACTTTTCTTCTCCGTCTTTCCAGCCAAACCGAGCCTGGTATTTATAGCAACAAGTTGCTCGTCGAGACGCTGCAAGTCCGGGCTGGTAATTTTGGCAAACACCGCCTTCAGTTCGGCTTGTCGCATTTCAAGCGGCTTTCTCTCGGCCATGAATGACCGTCGGCGTTTATGGGTGGCGCTGTCTGCATCATAAGGCCGAGCAGCGCGGTCCACGCCCGCGAACACGGCCTGCAAGCTGTAATAATCCTTCTGGCTGATGGGATCGAACTTGTGATCGTGGCAGCGCGCGCAGTGGACGGTCAGACTCTGGAAAGTGGACATCGTGGTCATCACCATGTCATCCCGATCGTTGTAACGCGCCATCAGTCCGTCCGTCTTGGTCTCGGGCAATTCGACGTGGCCGACATAATCCCACGGCCCGGCCGCAATGAAGCCCGTCGCCACGACGCCCTCGGGTTCATCCGGGAACAGTACGTCTCCGGCGATTTGTTCCTGCACGAACCGGGAATAAGGTTTGTCCTCATTCAACGAACCAATCACGTAGTCGCGGTAAGGCCAGGCATTGGTGCGCAGCTTGTCTTTGTCGTAGCCATGCGTCTCGCCAAAATGGACCACATCGAGCCAATGGCGCGCCCAGCGTTCGCCGTACCGTGGTGAGGCCAGCAGACGATCCACCAGTTTCTCGTAAGCATCCTGGTTTTTGTCGGAAACAAACTGCTTCACGTCCGCGGGCGCGGGTGGCAGGCCAGTGAGATCATAAGTCAGCCGCCGCATCAATGTGACGCGGTCGGCCTCGGATGATGGCGCCAGGTTTTCTTGTTCGAGCCTGGCGAGGATGAACTGATCCACTGGATTGCGCGGCCATTGCTTTTGCTTCACGGCCGGTACCGTCTGGCGCACCGCTGGTTTGAACGCCCAATGGTCCTGAGTGCCGTGTTCCGCGTTCGCAGTTCCGAGTTGGTGGTCCTCAGGCCAATGAGCGCCCTGGTCAATCCAGGCACGCAGCAGACCAATCTGCGCAGCCGTGAGGCGCTCACCTTTTTGCGGCATGACCAATCCTTTCTCCAGTCCGGCCACCAAATGGATCATTCGGCTTTGGGCGCTGTTGCCCGGAATAATGGCGGGCCCGGAAACACCGCCTTTGAGCGCGTTCGCCTTGATGTCCCAACGCAAAGAGTTCTCTTGCTTCTCCGGGCCGTGGCAGGCGTAGCAACTGTGGGCGAGGATGGGTTGAATGTCTTTGACGAAATCGACCGCGCGTGAGGCTGGCGGCGGCAGTTTGGAAAGATCCACTTGCGCCGCAGCAGCCGGGTTCAGCGCGGCCAGGAAACAAAGCTGCAGGATCGCCGGCCAGCCAGCGATTGGCCAGTGACGATGCCGGATCCTGTTCTTCCGCATATGACTCACATCATGGCACGAACGCCGCTACACTTCCACTACCGCTTTGATCACACCGGTCTCCGGTTTCAGATAACTCGGAAAGACCGTGGGCAACTCCTCAAAACCGGTGCGATGGCTAATCCAGGGCCGCGTGTCAATTTGCCCGCCTTCGATCAACTTGATGATGCGGGTGAAGTCCGGTGGAAGCGCGTTGCGGCTGCCGAGCAACGTCAGTTCACGACGGTGCAACACGGGAGCGTGAGGAAACGAAATCGGCTCTTGCGTAATGCCGACGTAAACGAGGCGCCCCGCAAACGCGCAGTAAGTCAGCGCATGACTCATGCTGTTGTTGCTCCCGGTCGCGTCCACGACCAGATGTGGCATGGAGCCGTTGGTAAGCTGTTTCAGAATTTCAATCTCCGCTCCATCGCCGGTCGTGATGACGGTGTGCTCAATGCCCATGGCCCTTTTGCAGAACTCCAGCCGTTGCGCGTTGAGGTCCATGACGATGGTACGGGCGGCAGAGAGCTTGGAGAATTCAATGACAGACAACCCAATCGGCCCCGCGCCGATCACCAGCACGGTCTCGCCTGGCTGGGGATTTCCCCGATGGATCGCGTGACAACCGATGGCGAGTGTTTCCACCAGCGCCAGTTGTTCGAACGTCAGTTCCTTCGACGGGTGAAGCTTGCGGGCGGGGACAATCATTCGATCGCACATTCCGCCGTCCATCATCACACCGAGCACTTTAAGGTTCTCGCAGCAATTGGAATGGCCACGCCGGCAGGCGGAGCATTGCTGGCAATTCATGTACGGTTCCACCGAACAGTTGTCACCCACTTTTACGTTCGTGACACCGGCGCCGACCGCCAGCACTTCGACCCCGAGTTCGTGTCCTGGAATACGCGGGTAGGAATAAAAAGGCATTTGGCCGAGATAACCGGAAATATCGCTGCCACAAATGCCCACCCGATGAACGCGAAGCAGCGCCTCGCCAGGACCAGGCGGATTCGGTTCGGCGATGTCGATGCGACGAAACTGCCGGGGCTTTTCGAGTTGAATGGCTTTCATACGTCAACAGCGAGAGCGGACATGGCCATGAGCAGAGGAAAGAGGAGTCATTTTTGAAAAAGAGTCCATAACGTCGTTGATGAAAACTCAATTGTTCTCCGCCAAACCCTCCACGTGCCCGATGTTCTTGACCGGTTTGAAGATCTCCTGCACCTCGGACAGGAGTTGTGGATCGAGGGGCTCGGCGGCCCACTGCGCCCATTTGCGGATGTTCTCCGGATTGGCGGAGCCGGCCAGCGTGGTCGTGATGTCGGGATTGGCGATGGAGAATTGCAGCGCGAGCCTGGCGATATCCACGCCCTTCCTGGCGCAATGCTCGGCCGCGCGGCGAGCGGCGGCCTTGACGCTTTCAGGCTCCTTCAACCACTTGGGCAGCGGGGCGTTCGTAAGCAGGCGCGCCGAGAATGGCCCCGCGTTCATGATGCCGATGCCCTTGGCTTTGACATACGGGATCACCTCGTCGGCGAAGCGCGTGTTCTGAAGCGTGTATTGGTTGTAACTCAACACGCAGTCCACGTCCGTCTGATCGCAGATGAAGCGAAAGATTTTCATGGGATAGCCGCTAAAGCCAATGAATCGGACTTTTCCTTGTTGTTGCACCTTGCGCAGCGCGGGCAGCGTCTCATCCACGATCGGCTGCATTTTGACGAATTCAATGTCGTGGCACAGGCAGATGTCGAGGTGGTCCACACCGAGACGATGCAGGCTGACGTCCACGCTCTCGACCACGCGCCGGGCGGAAAAATCAAAATGGTTAAGGTCATAACGACCGAGCTTGGTTTGAAGCACATAACGCTCACGCGGAATTCCGCGCAGAGCCAGGCCAAGTAAGACCTCACTCATGCCGCGGCCATAATACGGCGAGGTGTCGATGAAGTTCATTCCGCAGTCGAGCGCCACGTGGACAGAGCGAAGAGCTTCGGTCAGATCCACTTTTCGATACTCTTCACCCATGGAAGCTGCGCCGAAGCTGAGAATGGGAAGCTTAAGGCCGGTCTTGCCCAGAGTGCGCATTTGCATATCGTTGATACTATAGACTGGGAGAATGCCTGCACAGCGCATTTCGCCTGCCTGCCGGAGTTCAAGCCTCATTGGGGTCAGATGAACCAGGCGGGACGCGCTGCCCCCAATCGAAACGGGCGCATCTTGAGGGCCTGTTGCTCAAATGGCGGCTGCGATGTTCGGGGAGGGCGAGGCTCCTGACGAGCCCTGTTTTGCCCGTGATTTTTGCTCCACCATGGCTCGCGAGGACGCTCGCCCCACGCTCGCCCTCCCCCTGAGATGATTTGGGCAACACGCCCTCAAAATGCGCCCAACCGAAACACAGGTTTTAGGCTTGAGAAAATCCCGGAACGCAGCCATAGTGCGACCGTGATTTGCGCCGGAAGCTCCGGCGCCAACTGATCTTTGAATGGATTTTTACGGTTTAACCCTGCCATGTTCGTGATTAGAAACAAAGTCCTTGAACCGTAGTTAAAAAAGAATGGAGCCTTAAATTCGATCGTGGCCGACAGGCCTTGACTGGACGTCGAAAGCAATCGAATCGGTTCCACCTGTTTCTAGAAGTTCAAAGGAACTGTTAACACACGGCATTACGGTGGGGTTTTTTTTGTTCGCGACTGAGGCCAGGGCGCACTTTTGTTTTGGGCAACGCGACTGCAACTGCTAAATTAGCTGCGTGTCAGGGGATGACTTATTCGCTGCTCCTCAGCCGCCAGAGAAATCCAGTCCAGTGGAAGCCGAGGCCAAATCATTGCAGCACGCGCCTTTGGCCGCGCGTATGCGTCCGCGTTCTCTGGATGAATTTGTCGGCCAGGCTCATATTCTCGCCCCGGGACAGTTGTTGCGCCGCGCCATTGAGTCCGACCGGATCCAATCGCTGATCTTTTACGGACCACCTGGCACGGGCAAGACCTCGCTCGCTCAAATCATCGCCCGACAGACCAAAAGCAAATTTGAGCGGTTGAGCGGAGTGGAATCCAACGTGGCCGAAATGCGACGCGTGCTGGCCACAGCGGCCAACCGGCTGGAAAATGCCGGCCAGGCAACCATTCTCTTCGTGGATGAAATCCACCGTTTCAATAAGGCTCAGCAGGATGTTCTGCTGCCTGATGTTGAAAACGGCATCGTGCGGCTGATTGGCGCGACGACGCACAATCCGTTTTTCTTCGTTAATTCACCGCTCGTTTCCCGTTCGCAGATCTTTGAACTGCGCCCGCTCGGTGAGGAAGAGTTGTTCGATCTGCTGGAGCGCGCCTTGCGCGATCCGGAGCGAGGTCTGGGTCACCTCAAAGTCCACGCCGAGAAAGATGCGCTGCGGCACCTGGCCCGGATCGCCGATGGCGACGCGCGCAAGGCTCTCAATGCGCTGGAAATCGCCGCGCTGACCACCGCTCCAGGCGCCGATGGTCTCATTCACATCGACCTGGCGGCGGCCGAACAGAGCATCCAGCGCAAGGCGATCGTTTATGATGGTGATGGCGACGCGCATTACGACACGATTTCCGCCTTTATTAAATCGATGCGTGGCAGCGATCCCGATGCAACGCTCTATTGGCTGGCGAAGATGATTGAAGCCGGAGAAGATCCGCGCTTCATTGCGCGCCGCATTGTCATTCATGCGGCCGAGGATGTTGGGCTCGCCGACCCGATGGCCCTGGTGCTGGCGGTCGCCGCACATCACGCCGCCGAGTTCATCGGCTGGCCGGAAGCACGCATCCCCATCGCGGAGGCCGCCCTTTACATCGCCACCGCCCACAAAAGCAACAGCACCATCACGGCGATTGACACCGCTTTAGATGATGTGCGCTCCGGCCGGACTCAGCCGGTGCCCGAACATTTGCGTGATGCCCATTATACGGGTGCAAAGCGACTGGGTCACGGCGAGGGTTATCAGTACGCTCACGATCATCCCGAACACTTCGTCGTGCAGGAGTACCTGGGCGAAGCGCGCCGTTACTACGAACCGTCCGATCAGGGCATGGAAAAGAAGATCAAAGAACGGGTTGAAAAGTGGCGGGCGTTGATCGCCCAGTCCGAGGCGCAAAAAGATCCAAAGTCCAAAATCAAGAAACCGGCCTGAATCGGCGTTGGCCATGAGCGAATCAGTCAAAGAATTGAAGAATGTTCTTCGTCGCAAATTGAGGGCGGAGGCCAGGAATTATTCTCCACTGGATCGGGCCGCGGCGTCGGAACAGATTTGCCTTCGCCTCAAACAACAACCTCTTTGGCGCCAGGCCCGGTCCGTTCTCTTCTACCTTCCATTGCCGGAAGAACCCGACGTGCATCCGCTCCTCCCGGAAGCGTTGGCCGCGGGAAAAATTGTCACTTTGCCTCGTTACTCCGCCACGGAGGACACTTACATTCCCTGCCAGGTTGAAAATCTCGTCAGCGACCTTCAGCCTGGACAATACGGCATCCACGAGCCGGTCCCTGCCTGTTCCACTTTTGATTTAAACAAACTGGACTTTTTGCTCGTGCCTGGGGTAGGCTTTACCCCTAACGGTAGCCGGCTCGGACGGGGCAAAGGGTATTACGATCGATTGCTGGCTCGGACTCGGGGGGTCAGGTGCGGCGTGGCGTTTGATTGGCAGGTGTCCGGTGAAATTCCCCTCGAGCCACATGACGTTTGTTTAGATTGCATCTTGACGCCGACGCGCTGGCATCAGGTGGTCCAGCCGCGCCGGTCTTAAAATGAGTTTGTTGGAAAATCCGTGGGTCGTTGGCTCCGGCTGTTTGGTGTTGGGTTCGCTGCTGGGCTACTGGCTGTTGCGTTGGAAGGAACGCAACCTCCGGGCCGCCCATCTCATCCAGGAACAAACCATCCTCGAAAACGCGCGCCGTCAGGCTGATAACATGGCGCGCGAAGTCCGCCTCCAGGCCAACGAGGAACTGCTCAAGCTCCGGGAGCAAACCGAGCAATCTGCCGGGGCGCGCATCCATCAGCTCACGGAGACGGAAAAGCGGTTGATGGAAAGGGAGGCGCTGATCAATCGCCAGCTTGAAAGCATGGTTCACGAGGAAAGATTCCTCCGCGAGCAACAGCAGGAATGGCAGAAGAAATCCAAGGCGCTCGATCACCAGCGCGAGGAGGTCCATGAACTGATGAAACAACGCCGCGAGCAGTTGCAAACGGCCAGTCATCTGTCGGAAAGCGAAGCGCGCAGTATTCTGCTCAAGGAAGTGGAGATGGAAAGCCTGCAGGACGCCAGCGGCTTGACCCGGCGCATACTGGAAGAGGCCAAAACCCGGGCCGAGGAAAAGGCCCGGCGCATCATCAGTCTCGCCATCCAGCGCTACGCCGCCCAACATACGTTCGAAACCACCAGCGCGACGCTGGCTTTGCCCGATGAAGAATTGAAGGGACGGATTATTGGCCGCGAAGGTCGCAACATTCGCGCCTTCGAAGCGGCCACGGGCGTGACGGTGTTGATTGACGACACGCCCAATGCGGTTGTTCTCTCAGGGTTCGATCCGGTGCGCCGGGAGGTGGCCCGCGAATCGATGCAACGGCTGATCCTCGATGGCCGCATTCATCCCACGCGCATCGAAGAAGTGGTCAGCAAAGTGTCTCAGGAAATGGATGAAGCGATTATCCGTGCCGGGGAGGAAGCCGTGCTGAAAACGGGCCTGGCGCCATTGCACCCGGAGATTGTCAAGCTTCTTGGCCGGCTCCGCTTCCGGCAAAGTTTCTCGCAAAACATTTTGGACCACTCCATGGAAGTGGCGCATCTCATGGGATTGATGGCGGCAGAGATGGGTCTGGACGTTGCCGCCGCCAAACGTTCCGGACTGCTGCACGACATCGGCAAGGCGGTCAATCACGAGGTTGAGGGGGCTCATGCTCTCGTCGGCGCCGATCTCATCCGGCGCTACGGCGAATCGGAGGAAGTCGTCAATGCCGTCGCGTCACATCATGACGAAGTACCGCATCACGGACCGCTGGGCATTCTGGTGGGTGCGGCCGATGCCATCAGCGCTTCGCGTCCCGGCGCGCGTTCGGAGACCATGACGACTTACATCAAGCGTGTGGAAGACCTGGAAAAAATCGGTTTGTCCTTTGCCGGCGTGGAAAAATGTTTCGCTGTGCAGGCGGGCCGCGAGTTACGCGTCATGGTTCAACCGGAACAGGTGAACGACGACCAGGCGTTTGCTTTGGCGCGGAGCATTTCGCGCAAGATCGAGGAGGAATTGCAGTATCCCGGGCAGATCCGTGTCACGGTGGTGCGTGAGACGAGGTGCATCGAGTTTGCCAAGTAGTGTGCGGTGTTGAAATTGGGTCACCAACCGCGCGTCCTGATCCCACATCGCTCTGTTTCCAGGCTTCGAAACCGCCATCCATTTCCGTCACCGGCTGGAAAATGAAAAATGCCGGGAGAACCCTCTCCCGGCAACGTCCGGCGATCCATTCGGGTCAGAAACTCCGATCCCGAGTGGCCAAAGAGCCAAACAAATCGATCTGAAATTCCGAGGGGCGAAACTTATCCCCGGCTCGTTCATAGCGGAACCGTTCATCCCAATAGGTCGCTGCAGTGAGTGCTTGCGCGGTCCATATGGTGAGTGCTGCAGTGACTAACACATCCTTCACTTTCATACGATGATTTCCCTTTTGTTTATTTTGCAGTATCCGGAGAGCAATGACTCTCCTTTGGCTCAGGGTTGTCCTTTACCAAGCATGTTTGCCTGCCGCACGGAGTTGAGCGTCACGGTCAGGGCGTGCCCGACAAACGACGAATATGCGACTGCTGGTGCCACTCCTATAGGGTCTTTCCCTCAACGGAGGCTCTCTCTCCTCAATGCGCATGAATGCCTCGCTCCGACAAAGCTCGGTTGGCTTCGACTGCGCGTGAATTGAAGAAACAGGTTTCCATTGGAGCGAGTTGCGCTATGTTCCGGCCATGGATTTATTGCCATTCGGTCAATTGCCGGCGTATCGACCGCGTCGATTCGTTCCTGTTAAGGTCGATCTTGGAGAGTGGGCGCAAATTGCTCCGTTATTCGATCGGCTGGAAACAGAGGCGCCTCAGTGCAAAACGCAGCCCGACTTGGAGCGGTGGCTTGTGGACTGGAGCGAACTGAGTGCCGCGCTGGACGAAGAATCCTCCCGCCGCTACATCGCCATGACGTGCCACACCGCGAATGCCGAGGCAGAGAAGGCTTACTTGCATTTCGTGGAGCAAGTCGAGCCGCAACTGAAGCCGCGCCAGTTCAAACTTGCTGAAACTTATCTGGCGCATCCGTGCCGCCCCCATTTGCCCAAAGCACGCTATGAAGTCTTCGATCGCGACACGCGTGTTCATGTGGAGCTCTTCCGCCCGCAAAATGTTCCGCTGGAGACCGAGGAATCCCGGCTTGGTCAGCAGTATCAAAAATTAAGCGGCTCGCTCACAGTGCAGTTCCGTGGTGAGGAAAAGACCCTCGTGCAGATGGCTCGTTATTTGGAGGAACCGGATCGCGCCGTGCGGCAGGAAGCCTGGGAGTTGGTGGCCAATCGTCGCCTGCAGGAAGCGGAAAAGTTCGAGGAGTTTTTCGACCGACTCGTCAAGCTGCGCGAACAAATCGCCGCTAATGCCGGCTTTGCCAATTACCTTCAGTACGCCTTTAAGGCTCGCTATCGCTTCGATTACACAGCTGAGGATTGCCGCCGATTTCACGATGCCATCGAACAGGAGGTCATGCCGGTGCTGCGCGAGCTTCAGGCCCAGCGCCGCCAGCAATTGAAAGTTCCAGCGTTGCGCCCCTGGGACCTCGCGGTGGATCCGTTGAATCGCCCCCCGCTGCGGCCCTTTGAAACGGTGGAGCAGATGGTGAGCAAGACACAAAAGATTTTCGATCACCTCGACAGCGCGCTGAGCGGCGAATTCCGCACGATGCAGGACTTGCGCCTGCTCGACCTCGCCAATCGCAAGGGCAAGGCGCCCGGCGGCTATCAATCGACGCTCAACGAAGCGCGGCTGCCCTTTATCTTCATGAACGCCGTGGGACTGCAGCGCGACGTCGAGACCATTCTGCACGAAGCGGGTCACGCCTTCCATGCGCTGGCCACGCGCGATGAAGACCTTTATCCGTACCGCCATGCGCCCATCGAATTCTGCGAAGTGGCCTCGATGAGCATGGAATTGCTCGGCAACGAATTCCTCGAAGAGTTTTACACGCCCGCTGAGGCCAATCGCGCCCGGCGCAAACATCTGGAAGGCATCGTCGAAATTTTTCCCTGGATTGCGACCGTGGATGCTTTTCAACATTGGATCTATTCGCATCCCGGACATTCGCGAGCCGAACGCACGGCTGCGTGGCTCGGATTGATGGACCGCTTCGGCGGCGACGTCGATTGGAGCGGCTGCCGCGAACCGAGGGCCAACCTGTGGCACCGGCAACTGCACATCTTCCTGCATCCATTCTACTATGTGGAATATGGAATCGCCCAGTTGGGTGCGCTGCAGGTTTGGGCCAACTCCAAACGGGAGAAGGCGCAGGCCTTGAACGCCTATCGACGGGCCCTGGCGCTGGGAGGTTCACGTCCATTGCCTGAGTTGTTCGCTGCCGCCGGTTGCCCCTTCGACTTCGGTGTGAAGACGGTGAAGCCGCTGTTGGGCATGGTGCGGGGTGAATTGGCGACACTGAAGACTTGATCGCTGATTCGGTTCGAGGCCGGCTTGCGCTGCAGCATGGCAAGCGCTCCTCTCACGTAGGTGCACGTCGCGACGGACCAGGTCCCGAAGCGCGCGGCAGGAGCCACTGCTGCAGCTTTTCAAGCGCTTTTGCGCGATGGCTGATCCGGTTCTTCACGTCTTCGCCCAACTTGGCAAAGGATTGTTCGTAACCGACCGGAATGAAGAGCGGGTCATAGCCAAAGCCGCCCTTGCCTTGCGGGGCAAACGCGATCCGTCCTTCGCAAATGCCTTCAAATAATTCAGTCTGCAACTCCAACTCGTCAGCAAGGCAAACGGGTGAGGTGGTTTCGGGCGTGGGAGTACGGATCGGGGTGACTGCCAGCACGCAACGAAAACGGGCGCTCCGTTTTTCCAGTGGGACGTTTTGCAGCAGTTGAAGCAGCCTGGCATTGTTGGCCGCATCCGACGAATTGGCGGGCGAGACGCCCTTACTCCCAGCCAAGGCGGCAAAGCGCGCTGAATTCACGCCCGGCGCGCCGTTAAGCGCATCGACTTCCAAACCGGAATCATCCGCCAGCACGAAGGCCCTTGAACGCGGAACGCGTAACATGGAACGCGGAACGATCCCCAGCCACCTGGCTAGTTCGATGGCCTTCTTGGTGGCATTGCCCGCGAAGCTTCGGGCATCTTCCACCACCGCTGGCGCGTCGGCAAATTCCTTCAGACTGAAATAACGGAAGTCGTCCCCAAGAATGGAGCGAATCTCCTGGACCTTATGGGCGTTGCGCGTGGCGATGATGAGCGCGGTTGCTTGCTTCACGTCGAAATGAAAACACGGTGAGACCTTCGGGGCAATCAGGGAGTGACCCCGACGGTGGTGAGGCGCTCAAGTGCCACACACCGCTGCGGGCTTCGGCAGGCCGCGATCAATTTCTGCCACGCGGCACCCAAAGCCAGGACCATGAACGGTGGACAGATCGATGTGCCCATTCCTGCGGCGATAAAGGCCGGGGTGAACTTTCTCTTCCGGGCCTGAGGCGTCCGGATAAAACTGCATGGCATTTGTTTCGATTCCCATGATCGTGTTCACGTGCGCGGCCAAAAGCGCGTGCGGAATTTGCGCGAGCATCGGGTTGGTGAGGTCCTGCACCATCAGCGCCATGCCGTGCGCTTTGGCCCAGCAGGCCGTCAGCAACGCGCCGGTTTGAGTTTTGCAGGTTTTCAGGGCCACTCCGGACCAGCCAAGTTCGCGTCCGAGCTTGACGACGCGCCAATCGTGCGCGCTTTCATCCAGGAAAAGCGGTTTGCGGGCGGAGACGCTGTGCACGTCAATCCGATGTTTTTCCAACTCGTACGGGAATGGCTGCTCGACGTATAAAATCATGCCGTAAATGCGCGGGAAGTCATCGCGCAACTTATCCAGCATCGAGTTCACATAAGCCGGGTCGGTGACGGTGCAGTTGAAATCGGCGCTCAACCATTCCACGCCTTTGGCGACAGCGCTCGTTCCCACCTTGACCAGACGCTGATAATCCCAGTCAGAATCGTTGCCGCGCAACTTGACTTTCAGGCACTTCAAACCATCGCGGTCGATCCAATCGGACAGTAAAAGGGGATAGCCGTCTTTCGGTTCGGAACCCGTGAGTTCCGCGGGCTCCAGCACGTCCAATCCGCCCACCAAATGCCACGCGCGCAGTTTTTCAGCGCGCGGCGCAGACAGGAACTCGGCTGGGTACTTGCCTCTAAAGGAGGAATCCAATTCGTGGGCAGGAGTCAGGAGTTCACCCAGGTCGCGATTCATGAAAGCGGCATGGTAGGTTTCATAAACCGGGCGTCCGTGGATTTGGCCATAGGCATCATGCAACGCGATGTCGAATGCCGAACAGCAAACCAAGGCCGCCAGCCACGGCATTGGTTCTGCAAGGCTCTCGCGTTGCCGGTTAAATCTGGCCAGCAGGACAGGAAGGATTTCTTCCTGAAAGTCGTGCCCGATTTCCATGGCGTGTCCGGAGGCATCAAAGTCCGCCCATGCCTCGGTCAGGAGAAGGCAGAATTCTTTGAGCGCATCGTGCCGCGGCTCGTACGGAAGGCGGCTCGGCCAGACCCATTGCACACTGAGCGGCGTCTCGCCCCAGCCCTCGGCGGTGCGGCCTGTCGCGCTTGCAACCGTCAGGCCGACACGCGCGCAAGTCACCGACGTGACCGTCTCGGTACCGAACTTCAACGGGACGCGGGTTTGGAGCGGCAGAAAAAAAAGCGTCGCGCGAGTGACGTGGACATCAAAGGCCTTGCTCATCGTGGTATACCAGTTGCCAAAGATAATTTCCGACCAAACCAAGAGCCAAGGCTGCTGCGCCTCACAGAGGCGCGCTCCGGGAGCGCGGGTCTGCGACCCGCAGCAGGTCCAATAGGTTGCCAATCGGAAATGAATTCTAGTGAGAAAGATCCGGCTCTGGCAGAGGGCCTGCAACGTTCGACGATGCGCGACGTGTGCGAGACCAATGGAGCCCGGCGCACTTGGTTGGATGCTTTGATGTTCAAACTTTCACTCGCCGGAGCCTGGTTGCGCTCAGCCCTTCTGCGCTTCCTTCGCCCAGGTGTCCTTCAATGTAATGATGCGATTGAAAATGAGCCTGGCGTTGACACTGTCCTTATCCAGCGCGAAATAGGCGAGACGCTCAAACTGATAGCGAAGGTTTGGCGTTGCGTGCTTCAGGGAAGGTTCGCATTTGGCTGTGATCACTTCGAGCGAGCGTGGATTGAGAAACCGTTTGAAATCACCGGCGGCATCAGGTTCAGGCACCGTGAACAGCCGGTCGTAAAGGCGCACTTCGGCGTCGATGCTGTGCGCCGCGCTCACCCAATGGATGGTGCCTTTGACTTTGCGCCCCGCGGTCGGACCACCGGTCTTGCTGTCAAGGTCGGCCGCGCAATGGAGCTCGGTCACGTTGCCCGAGGCGTCCCGGATCACTTCGTCGCACCGGATGATGTAAGCGTATTTCAAACGCACTTCGCCGCCAGGACGGAGACGAAAATACTTTGGCGGCGGATTCTCCATGAAATCATCCCGCTCGATGTAAAGTTCGCGGCCGAAAGGAATCTTGCGCGTCCCGGCCTGCAAGTCCTCGGGATTATTCACGGCGTCAAGCTCTTCGACTTTGCCTTCCGGGTAATTCGTTATGACGACCTTGATAGGCCGCAGCACGGCCAGGCGGCGAAGGGCGTGCCTGTTGAGGTCATCGCGAATGGCGTGTTCGAGCACGGCCACATCCGTGAGCGCGTTGTATTTGGTGATGCCAATGTTGTAGGCAAAGTCGCGCAATGCCTGCGGAGTGACACCGCGGCGGCGCAATCCGCTGATGGTAGGCATGCGCGGGTCGTCCCAACCGGACACAAGGCCCTCGGTGACGAGTTGCATGAGCTTGCGTTTGCTCATCACGGTGTAACCCAGGCTTAAGCGCGCGAACTCGTATTGGTGCGGGAGCGGGCGCGGAAGGTCGAGGTTTTCGAGAATCCAATCGTAAAGCGGGCGATGGACCTCAAATTCCAGCGTGCAAATACTGTGGGTGATGCCCTCGATGTAATCGCTGAGGCAATGCGCAAAATCGTACATCGGATAAATGCGCCATTTGTCACCGGTGTGATGATGCTCGGCGTGGCGAATACGATAAAGCACCGGGTCGCGCATCCAGACGTTCGGTGAAGCCATGTCAATCTTCGCGCGCAGCGTGCGGGCGCCGTCCGGGAATTCGCCCGCCTTCATGCGTTGAAAAAGGTCGAGGCTTTCTTCAGTCGAGCGGTTTCGCCAGGGACTGTCTTGGCCTGGGCGGTCGGGCGCGCCGCGATATTTGTCGGTGTCCTCAGGCGAAAGATCGCACACGTAAGCCTTGCCCTTTTTGATAAGCTGCAAGGCGTATTCGTAAAGCTGCTCGAAGTAATCGGAGGCGTAGAAGGGTTCCAACGCAGGGCCGGCACCCGGTTTGCCTTCTATTGCACCACTTGAAGACGGGGGCTGGTGGGACGCCTGCACTGCGCCGACAGTTGCGTCCGAAGCGCCTGTGATGGCGGGCAGGTAGAAGTCCCTTTTGCCATTCACAGCTTGCGGCTCCGGCGTCTTGCCTTTGGGCTTGAGCCCAAGCCGGTCGTCAGCCCAGCCTCTGACGAGCCATCGAACATCCTCAAAAATGGAGTCCACGTACTCCACTTCTTCCTTGGTCGGATTGGTGTCGTCGTAGCGCAGATTGCAAAGACCGCCAAACTCGCGAGCGATGCCAAAATTCAGGCAGATCGATTTAGCATGGCCGATGTGCAAGTAACCATTCGGCTCGGGCGGAAAGCGGGTGTGGATCTCCGTGTGCCTGCCTGAAGCGCGGTCCGCGGCGACGATATCACGGATGAAATCCGACGGTGCCGCGCCCGTCGCTGTCGCGGGTGGGATATTCTGGTTGTTCGGCTCTGTCATCGATGCGCAGCGTACCAGATCAACGGCCTCGATCAAGTCGCCGGTAAGCAGCCAGCATTTCGGCAACCGACAGGCCAACCGCATTCTCGTGGACTCCAGGCAGAATACCGAGCAACTTGCGGGATTCCTCCTCCACTTTTCCCTCGCCGTAATAATGGTCCCGCGCGTGATGAATGAATTTCATCGCCTGAAATCCGTTGAACCAGTGGAAAAAGCGCTTTCGAAAAGCCCCTTCGCTTGAAGTGTTTTCACGAATTTCCTGCAGCGCTTCCGCAAAGCGTTGCTCCTGCAAGAAGCTGCGGACGGAGTCCGGCACGGGCTCGGCTGGAAGGGAATCTTCCTGACCATAAAGGGATGGCAACTGCTCAAACAAAAGCTTCAGGTCCAAAAATGCCTGAAAAGGATAGGCCCCGATTTGAATGCCTTTCAAGTAAGCGCCCACCGCCTTGCCCGTCCCGAACGGCACTCTTTGCGACGCGCGAGGCGAGGGAAAGACGGTGGTGTCGGTGAGCTGGGTGAAACCGCCGAGAGGAATGATCTTATGCAGAAAGTAAAAATCCTCACCGGCCTGTCGTTTGTTCATACCGCCTTGCTTTTGGTAGGCATCGGCGCGCACGGCCATGCACGATCCCACAGTGTGATAGGCGTAAGGAAATCCCGCGTAACGCAGGGCCTGCACATAATAACGCAGATGCAATTCGTAGAGGGCGATTGCTTCCTTCGCCTCGAGCGGCCCGTCCAACGGGTGCTCGAAGTAGATGCTGCAGCCGGGGCTGCGAGGGTTATTCCGGAAATGCTCTTCCACGGCCATCAGATAATTCCGTTCGCATCGGCAATCTGCATCGTAGCAAACCACGACGCCGGACGGCCTGCGCACGTCATTGAATCTCCGCGCGGCTTCGTCCATGCCGATTTTTCGAGCCAGTCCGACACCCGCCTGTTTGGCCGGGAGCTGGGGAAAATGGAGCACGTGGAAAGCGAAACGCGGGTCCGTATGTTCGGCAACCCATTGCGCCGCCGCCTCCAGCGTGAGCTGGTTTTGCAAGCGTATCGCCGGACTGCAGTCGATGGATGAGTTGAGGACGACAATTATTTCCACGGCGCAAGTTGGGCGTTCACATTCCCAGAGCGAGGCCAGACTGCCGATTAAGTCTGGTTCATTGAAGCACGGAATCACCACCTCCATGCCGAGATCGGCCTGAGGTGTGGCCGTAATCGCCCGTTCGCAAAAGGCGAATCGTTCAAAATATGCGTCCAAGGCATTCCCTTCAGCACCACACGACGAGAGGCAGCAAAGCACAAACGAGCCGCACCATCCAGGTCGCTTTTTGGTTTTTGGGGTTACCTCTGGTCACATCTTTGTCTGTGCTGATGGATAACCACTATCACCTGATCGTGGAACTGGCCCTGGCGTCTGCATCCACCTTGTGAATGAACTCAGAGAATTTGCTGCTTTCCCTGCTGATCCCAACTGGTATTTTGTCGTTCCTCGAAGAAACATAGTCGATGAAGTATTCGTTGGAATTAGCGGCCGCCACCTGCCCCGAATGGGTGCAGACAGTGATGGGGGACTTCCCCGCATTTCTGCGGGACCATGCGGATTGCGAACGCAAGGCCTCGGCCATGGCCATGAGTTTTGTCGCCAAGTATCCGGACCGGATGGAAATCATTCCGGCGCTAATCGAGACGGCTATCGAGGAATTGGAACATTTCCAACAGGTCTATGCCCACATGCAAAAACGCGGCATCCAACTGGCCAAAGAGATGACTGAAGACCCTTACATCAAAGCGCTCATGGCGCTCTGTCACACCGACCCGATCCGCCGCTTGCTGGACCGGCTTTTGGTGGCTTCAATCATTGAATGTCGGGGTGCGGAGCGATTCCGGCTGGTTTGCGCGGCCATCGATCACGACCCCGAACTGAAAGACTTTTATCACGGCCTTTGGGTATCCGAGGCGAAGCACGGCAATATCTTTGTTAAAATGGCCCTGAACTATCTCGCGGAAGACCAGGTCTACCGCCGCCTCGACGAATTGAACAAAGCCGAGGGACGGATCGTTCAGAACTTAGAACTGCGTCCTGCCCTTCATTAAGGCCGGTGCAAGAAGACGCGCAGGTGAGAACGAACATTTGTCAGGCAATGATCCCGACTCTGCCCTGGATTATCCGGCGTCAAAGGTCTTGTGTTGGGCTGGCTCGACCAGTAGTCTTTCGGACAAGCGATATTCTAATCAATGCACGGCTGTTATTTAAATATGTCCTCCAGGCATGGTTCATTATCCGTGGCGTTTTGAGGAACAACTTTTCAGTCTTTGGCGGATCGTTGAAGCTCCGCATTTATGATTAAGGTGAAAACCAAGAAATTCTTTTCCAAACGCGGCAGCAAGACCGCTCTGCACAGCGCGGTCAGAAGACTGTCGTCAAAGATCGATCATCGTGTTGGAGCGAGGGAAGCGAATCTTCTCAAGGGCAAGTCATCCGGGCGTCCGAAAGCTCATGCCGGGTCCGCCAGCAACGGCGCGCCCAAGCCAGCCTCGGCCGCCGAAAAGAACGACATTGCTTCATCCCAAAACCGAACCCAGAGCAAAGCCACATTCGATCTGACCGAGAAACTCAAGGAACTGGTCTCGCTGGCCCAGGAACAGGGTTATCTGACTTACGGCGACATTAACGACGCTTTGCCCGATGAGTTGGTCACGCCCGAAACCTTGGACGGCATTTACACCCGGCTGAGCGGCATGGATGTAAAAATTGTCGAGCAGGCGGAAGTGGATCATCTGAAGCAGACCGAAGTCGAGGAGGAGGACTCCGGCCGGCTGGATACCCTGGACGATCCGGTGCGCATGTATCTGAGGCAGATGGGAAAGACGCCGCTGTTGACGCGCGAGCAGGAGGTCGAAAAATGCCGCCGCATCGAGCACGCGGAAAACGAAGTCAAGCGCATCATCTACAGCTTTGGTTTCTGCGGCAAAGAGCACATCGCCCTGGCCGAAAAACTCCTTTCCGAACCGCCCAAGGAACGTTTCGATCGAGTGATCGTCGATAAAAAGGTCGAGGATCGAACGGCCCACCTGAAAACGCTCCGCAAGCTGGCCAAGACCGTTCGCCGCCTGGACGAGCAGGTGGATGAGATCTTTCTCGATTGGCAAAACGGCTCCAGTGCGGCCAAAAAGGAAAAGCTCTTCGCCCGGTTCCAAAAAATGGATCGGGATTTGCAAAAAACCTTTCCCAGGTTCTTTTACAAGCAGAAGGTCATCGAGGAAATGACCCAGGTGACAGAGAACATTCGGGAGAAATTTCAGTCCTGCGTGCACAACATCCGGGAGTTTCAACGACACCGCAAATCGGGCGAACAGCAAGCCATCGTCCACTCGGAAATGCAGAAGCTCAGGGCCCTGGAGGCCTTCGTGCGGATGCCTTATGAAACGTTCCTCAAGGCCTTTGAAGAATTGACCTTCTACTCCGCCAAAGCGCACGAGGCCAAGAGCGAAATGGTGGAGGCCAACTTGCGCCTCGTCATCTCCATTGCCAAGAAATACACGAATCGGGGGCTGTCCTTCCTGGATCTGATTCAGGAAGGCAACATGGGCCTGATGAAAGGCGTGGAGAAGTTCGAGTATCGGCGTGGCTACAAGTTTTCCACCTACGCCACCTGGTGGATTCGACAGGCCATTACGCGATCCATAGCCGATCAGGCCCGCACCATTCGCATTCCGGTGCACATGATCGAGATCATCAACAAGCTGTGGCGCGCCCAAAAGCAGCTCATGCAGGATTTCGGACGACCGGCCACCCCGGAGGAACTGGCGGAAGAAATGCAGTTGCCGGTGGAGCGTGTGCGGGCAGTGATGAAGATGGCCCAGCAGCCTATCTCGATGCAGGCGCCCGTAGGGGAATCGGAGGACGCCAGCTTCGGCGATTTAATTGAGGACAAGACGGCGGAGAACCCGGTGGAGATTACCAGCTACAGTCTGATGAAAGAGAAGTTGGGCGAGGTCATGGCCGGGTTGACCGAGCGGGAAAGGAAGGTCCTCGAATTGCGCTTCGGCCTGGGCGACGGCTATGCACGGACTCTGGAAGAGGTCGGCAAGCAATACAAAGTCACGCGTGAACGCATCCGCCAAATCGAAGCCAAAGCTCTGCGCAAGATGCGTCATCCGACGCGCATTCGGCACTTGCAGGGCTTTTTGGAGATGGCAGAGGAGGATGACTGAGCCCCTTGATCTTAATCGTAATCTTAATCCTAATCTCCAATCTCCGCTTGATTGGAGCAGATTAAGATTAAGATTAAGATTAAGACTAAGGGAGCAGCAGTCAATCGATCAGCAACACGCGATAGAAGCGTTGCTGATTGCCGCCGACCGGGTCCGTGATCGAGGCAGTCGAACCTGAGGCGGTGATCGTGCTCCCCAGATTGCTCCAAGAAACCAGATCGGTCGTCCGCTGCACTCGATATGTTTTACCCGGATAGGATGTCCATTGGATGGTGACAAGGCCTAAAGAGATTCCGATGCTGATGAATCGTGGCGCTCCGACAACCACGATGTCGAATGTTTCCGTGTCGCTCTTGACCGGCGAGCCGTTATCGGTGATGCGAACGGTAACGATATTGGTCGAAGGGCCTTGGGCTTGGTTCGGAGTCCAACTGAACACGCCGGACGAGGCGTTAATAGAGGCACCTGTCGGCGCTCCGGGATCGAGGCCAAAAGTCAGCGTCTGCGTCGGGAAATCTGAATCCGTACCCATGGCCGTGAACGAAAGTGTCTGGCCAACGCTCACAGTCCTGTTGCCGATGGCTGCGAGCACGGGAGCGGCGTTGGTCTCGTTCACGGTGATCGTAATCGTTTCCGAATCATTCAGCGGCGGTGAGCCATTGTCAGTTACACGAACCGTCACGGGATAACTTCCCGGGCCCTGCGTTTCGGCGGGCGTCCACGTGAACGTTCCGTTGGTCGCGTTGATAGTCGCACCAGCGGGCGCGCCGGCATCCAGACTGTAAGCCAATGCCTGAGCCGGCAGATCCGCATCCGCAGTGGCGGCCGTGAAGGTCACCAGGCTGCCTTCATAGACCGTTTTAGCTCCGATGGGCGCCAGGACGGGCTGCGCGTTCACATCATTGACAGTGATCGAAATCGTTTCCCAATCGCTCATCAACGGAGAACCGCTATCCGTCACACGGACGGTAACGGCGTAAACGCCCGGGCCTTGCGCTTCAGAAGGCGACCAGTTGAATGCGCCGCTGCTGGAATGGATGCTTGCGCCTGAGGGCGCGCCGGCATCCAGACTGAAGGTCAACGTCTGCGCGGGCGTGTCCGAGTCGGTTGCCATCGCCGTAAAGGTAAGCAGTGAACCCTCGTTGGTCGTTTTGTTGCCGATGGCGCCAAGCACCGGCGCCGTATTGCTCGAACCGCCAAAGTTCGGTGCTCCAGGGTTCGGCGTGCCGCCCGTCCAATTGACCGGCTCGTTGCCATACAAAGAGGCAGTGATTCGTTTCAGGGAGGCGCCCATCCCGTCCGGCGAGGTCGGCCAGGGCGCCGCATCATCATAATTCACCCGATCGACCACCACATAGGGCACAAGACCGAAGTCCGGACCGGGCTGGGTTTGGGGCAAGTCCGGCTTGCGCAGGTCCACATCTTCACCGGCGTTGTCGAGCTTGCCGCTGTAGGGCCCCAGCAACGTCATGCCCGTGCCATAGGCGCCTTGGAATGCAGCCAGCGATGCCGGGTCCGTCTGCGGATCGAAACTCACAACCACGAGAAAGCCGCCCGCTGGAATGACGGTGCCTTGCGGGAAGTTGAAGTCGATGCCCTTGCGCAGACGCCAGGTGTTTTGCGGATGGTTGGAGTCAAAGAGCGATACGGGCGTGCCAAGGATGTTGTGCAGCTCAACGAATTCAAGCGCGTCATTGGTGATGGCCGGATGATACATGATCTCGTTGATCACGACCGGACCGACCTTGGGATAGGCGTTGGTCCGGCCCGTCCCTGACCTGAATTGATTCGTATCGGTGGGATTATCGACGCCAAAGGTGCGCGCGCTCATGGCCGTGAAATCCACGCCGACGCTTGTGGGGAAGCGGCCAAAAGAAACTCCATTCTCGGCCGGGCCGAACGCAGCGAAAGCCCGATAGCCGGTGAGCACTCCGAGAGAGCTGGTTTGCGACAAATAAACTTCATCGCCTCGGGCTGAACTGAAGGAAAACTCTTCACCGGGGTGATCGCCGTTGAACTCGTACTCGTAAAGGACCAGATAGCTACCCGCCCGGACGATCCGGTTGGTTGGAATCCGGTACTTCAACAGATTGTTTTGCGAATCGCTCAGATACCAGCCGCTGATGTCCACATCGTCGCCGCTCGGATTGTAGAATTCCACGGCATCTTCCAGCGGCGCGTCGCTATGGCTCAAAAGTTCATTCACCACCACATTGTTCAACGGCAGGAAATTGCCCTTGCCCGGCGTCGGTGTCGTGGGAAAGTTTATCGGGACGTTCGGACTACCGTCTGGCAAGCGCCCTTGCGAAACACCCGTCTGCTGCTGGCCGAAACCGATGCTGTTAATCGGTCCTCCCGTGGGCGTCGAGATGGCCAGGGCGTCACCATCACCGTCGAGTTTGAAGTTGACGTGGTCCGCGCCAAGGTAAGTTGGGGGATCGTCCGCCTCGAAACGTTGGTAGGCTTCCGGTCCGCTCCCAATGAACGACAAAAGTGGAATCTGGTATGTCATCCGGGTCACCACATTATCGCTCAACCAGAGCCGGCTCAGGTTAACGGGTTGCGGATTGGGGTTGAAAATCTCAAACCAGTCTTCGCCGGACGACGGGCTGGCCATCCACTCATTGATCCTAAGTAACATGGGATCGCCCAGCGCTGCTGCGAGGTTCGCTGCACCAAACGTGGGAACATTCAACATCCAATTGGTGGTGCCGTCCGGCACCCGGCCAATGGAGAAGTCTCCAGCCTGCAAACCGTAAGTCACCGAACTGGCCAGCGAGCTGCCATCGACCGTGCGGTTGAAAAGATAGACGGCCCCGCCATTGGCCTTCAGGCCGAAACCAGTATTGGTCGCGGAGGAAGGCAGGTCCGGATCGAGACGGACCTTCAGAAAAGCTCCGGCGGGCAATAAGGAACCCATTGGAAAGACCCAACGTCTCGGCGTCAGGGTGGAGTCGGTCAAACTCATGTCGGCCAGATCGACAGAATTGCTCGAGGGATTATAAATCTCCACCCAATCCGGTTTCGAACCGTCCAGCTCTTCGAGCGTCGCATTATTGGCGAGCACTTCATTGATGACTACGCCGGCGGCGGCCGGGCTGTTGGTGGCAACTAACGCTTCGAGCACCAGGCCAAAGGCCATGTCCGGACTATTGATGGTGTTTTGATGGACCTCGACCGCGAACACATTGTCACCCACCCGCAACAAGGACGTGAGAACGCTCACGGGGCCCACGTATGCTGCGTCCGTCACGCCCGCGTTGGCCAGCGTCGAGAACGATACCGCCCCGCCGTTCATGTTGAACCGCGGCGAGAGTTCGGCCCCGTTCAGGTAAAAGATCGCGCCATCATCGATAACGTGCCGGAATTGCAGTGCGGAGAAGGTCACATCGGGCGCCACATCGAAGTGCGCGCGGAAATAATAGGTCACGTTGGTCCCGTTCGGCGGCAACATGGTTCGCACCGGTTCCGGAAACACATTGGTGCCGCGCGTCGGATGAGGAACCGCCAGCAGCCCTTGTCCCTGCGGCCACGCACTGTCGGGATAGCTGTTGTTCGTCCAGCCGGCGCCAAGATCGCCATTGGTGTAATAACGCCAGGAATTGCTCACCGCAATCAAAGTGACCGTTTGCGGCGGCGGCGGCGTGAACGGACACGCGTTCGGCGCGCCCGGCGTGGGTGTGAGCAAGGTTTCCTGCGTCAGCGCGCCATCAGGGCATCGTCCCACGGAGACATCTGTGACCTGCGGCCCGTAGATGACACAGTCGATGACGGACAGGTCCGACCCGATGAGGCCCAGTTCGCCCTGTTCGATGGCCAGTTGGAAGTTCGCGTGAGTCGGTCCCGGGTTGCCATCAGCCGTGAAGACTGCAAAGCCGTTGTTCGCGATGAAGCTCAGCGGCGCAATGGGCGAACGCGTCGGCGCGCCAATCGGCTGGTCGCTGAGGTAAAGCCCGCCCAGCGCGACCGGCAACGTGTCGGCGTTGAACAGTTCGATGAAATCTTCCGCATACGGATTGACGCCAGAGGCCAGCCACTCATTGAGCCTGAGCCCTCGTTCATTGCCCAGCGTCTGGGCCGTGTTGGCCGCACTGAAAGTCGGCTGGGTCAGCCGCCAATCGCCGGCATTGGTCCAGCCCTGCTGGTTGCCGAGCCTGCCGATGGACAGATTCGGAAGCTGCATCCCAAAGACCACTGAATCGAGCACCCCATTTCCATTCGCCACGCGGTCAAAGAGGTAAACGCCTTCACCGTCTCCATCGAGGTTGAATCCCAGGTGCAGATCCGGAGTGCCATCGGGATCGCTGGCATAGACGGTCAGGTAGCTGCCCGCTCCCAGAGTTGTGCCATTGGGGAAGGTGAACTTGTTCGGATTGGCTGCATCGTCCGTGAGACGCATGCCGGACAAGTCAATCGCAACGGCGCCTTCATTGAATAATTCAATCAAATCCGGAAACGTTCCAAAATGGTTGACGGCGGAATCATTGCGCGCCAGCACTTCATTGAGCCGGACTTTTGGCCACATTGGATTCACAACCCACGAGACCATCGTCGCGTTCGCTTCCGCCTGCCAAACTCCGTTGGAGTTTCTTGCGATCACTGAGACCACATTGGTCCCGCTGGAAAGGCCATTCAGAACAATCGGCGTCGCCACGGCGGTCTCGGCGCCGTAGCCGGCGCCGTTAAGTTGGGAGCGGTAGGCCACTACACCCGATCCCCCGACCGCAAACGTGGCCGTATTGAAAGGCGTCGGCGAGCGCGGCACACCGGAGATGGTTGCGATGGCTACCGGTACGTTAGTCGCTGATTGAATGGCGGGCAGGCCGAGCACGTAAGCGCGGCGCTGGTTCATCCACGTCTTGATGCCGCTGATCGCAGCGGGATCCGCATAACTGCCAAGTGTTTGATCCACCAGTGTATCAAAGTTTGCCTGGGAGAATGTGGTCTCCAGCAGTTCTTTCAGAATGCGCAGGTAGATCGGTTCGAAGTCCGGCCAGTGCAGAAGCCGGTTGAAGGCCTGGCCGGAACCGTTATTCGCGGTGGCGCTGAAGATGTCGGCGTTGGATGCGAATGAGCTGCGGCCTAGAATCTGATCCAGGTCCCAATACACGAGAATGAACCGCGGATCGTTGCCCCCCCGATACATGAAATAGTCGTCATTGTAACCGCTATTGAGACCGGTCTCAGCGTTTCCGAAAAGGTTCATCACTGCCAGATGCCGCAGCCATTGTTCGACGTTGATCGCCTGCCGCACATTTTCCGTGGTGAACGACGTCACGTTGTTGATGCCCATCACGCGCAACATGCCGATGAGGTCGCTCCAGGCATCCTCGCTGACGTTGGACTCTTTGAACCACGTATTGCGATAGGAGTTGGGATCTTCTCCACGATAACTGAAATCAAACGGCGCAATATCGCGGGTGGCGCGGTAAACGTTCCCGTTGGGATCGGTTGGAAAGTGGTGATCGGCCCAATCGCTGTTCACGACTTCGTTGGCCACATAGGAGCCGAACATGGGCGCACCGGCATTGGCGCGATTCTGGTTGTTGACGCGCACTTGCACGGCGATGGCTTCCGCACCTGCAATCCCCGCTTTGCGCGCGAGCACGCTGCCGACGTGCTGCACGTAAGGAGCGACCGCATTGATGTTGAGCGCCGTGACACCTTTCCACGGGTCGTCGCTGCGGAAGTTCGCGCGGTAATTGGGCGGATTCGCCGTGCGGCTGCCATGGCCGCGATTACGAAATCCGGCCAGATACTGCACGTCTGTGCCTGCCCCATCGATGCTAATGAACGTGCCGTTCATTTGTGAGTTCGGACCTTGCAGATTGCTTTGCGAGGGGATGACCGCCAATTCAGCCCGTTCCGCCTCCGTCATGATTAATTTATAGAGGGGCTGGTTGTTGGTCGGGTTATACACGAGGTCGTCCACCTGATAGAGCGCATTGACGACTTGTCCTGTCGGGCCTGCGCCGTCTGCGGCCGCGATGGCCGCCGCCGGCCAGGTGCGGATCGCTCCCCGCTGATCGGTCGCGCTGACGTACCATTCCACGACGGTATTGTTGGTGCGGTTGGGCAGGAGCGCGCTGTAAATCCCGTCTCCGCCCACCGCGTCGCCGCTGAGGCCGTCGTCGCGCATGGCCACGCTGCTAAACGCCTGCGTGGCGGCCAGGCTGACGCGGTGATACAACGTGACGCCAAGACCGCTGAACGATTCGTCCACGATCCTGGCGCTGATTAGAACTTGGTCATTGGTGCGAGGAACGATTGGAAAATGCGCCGCGTTCAGGATCATCGGCGGGATATTATTGCTGCGGACCGAGTTGGCTGCGCCAGGCGTGCCATTCGTCGAGAGGCTGGACGCCCAGTTCTGTCCACTATTGTTGGACAGGTTGGGATTAATCAGTTCCAACGAGCGGCCCAAACCATCGTGCGCCGCAAACCAAACCCATCCCCGATGACCCCCCTCATCCGGCCCACGCTGGCGAGTTCCCCAATCCCCTTCATCGGCGTACCTCACGCTGTCCACGCGCTCGCCCTGCATGTCGTCGAGATCGATGTCTTCGCTGCTGTTGTTCAGAAAGCCCGCCCATCCGCCAATCACATTGGTCACGCCCGGATACTTGTTCGTGAACGCGGACACGTCCGCTGCCACCACCAGATAACTTCCCGCCGGGATGCTCACATTCGGAAACGCGAATTGAACTCCCGCGCTGAATCGCCAGCCATTCAAGTTCACCGACGAAGCGCCCTTGTTGAACAGCTCGATGTATTCCTCAAGAATGTTTTCCGAGGACGGGTGGTACATGATTTCTGAAATGATGATGCCGGTGGCGTTGGTGTTGAGCTGGTAGCTCCAGGAACCGCCGGCGAAGGAGTTGCTGGCCGCATCGCGAATGCCGTGCCCCGCCGCCCAGGTGAGTTGGACCACGCCCTGGGCCGGTTGCGTGAAACCGAACTCATACGGACCGTCGCCCGTGCCAGTAACACTTGCCGCCGGAGCAGAGTTAACCAACAGGTCAGATGCATTCACGCCGGTCACCGCTTCGCTGAAACTTACCGAAACCAACGTAAGCGTCGCCACGGTCGAATCGGGAAACGGCTCCAGCGATGCGATCACCGGAGGTTGCGCATCATTCAATTGATATTGCCAGGTCGCCCCAGGACCGTTCCGGTCAAAGGCATTGGGCGGGGTGAAGACGTCCGTAATCCCGTGCGAAGCCGCCCAAGTGATCGAGACGGTCCCATAAGCCGGCTGCGCAAAAGCAAAAGAGTAATTCGCGCCCGAACCGCTCACGCCGCTGGCTGCCACGCCATTCACCAAAAAATCAGACGCGTTCACACCGATGACCGGCTTGCTGAACGTGACGGCGATTTGGCTCAGGTTCGTGACTGTGCCCGGCGCAGGCGTTTTATTGGCAACAACCGGCGGAGCGGTGTTGGTGCTGACCGTCAGGTTGACCACACTCGAGGTTGACACAAGGCCCACGTCGTCGGTCGCCACGGCTGTGAGAGCATAGTTTCCCGCAGGAGCATTGTTCCAGGCGAAGCTGTAAGGGCTGGCCGGATCATCGGTGAGCTTCGTTGTGTTAGCGTAGAACGCGACATTGGTCACGGTCCCGTCGCTATCCGAGGCATTGGCCGTGATCGTCACGTTGGCGGGCGCGGCCACGGTCGTGTTGTTGGCCGGACTGGCGATGCTCACAATGGGTTTGGCGTTGGTCGGCGCGGAGATGACACCGAGCAAGGCTGCATCCAGAACGATGTCCGAACTGGTGCCATTGCCTTGATGAATCTCCGCGGCAAACACATTCGTGCCCGGAACCAAGGCCGCCATGGCGTGCGGCGGAAGCGTGTTTTGTTCGTAGGCGTAATTCGACGCACTCGAGGCATTGGTCAGGTAGGTAATGGGGACATCGAGGGGCATGTTGACACGATGAACCTCCCGGCCGTTGATATGCACCACCGCCCCGTCATCTCGCAGCAAGTTCAGCTGCAACGATACCACCTGAGCGGGATCATCAATGACAAAGTTTTGACGAAAGTAAGTGGTGATGTACTTGGCACTCGCGTTGGGTCCGTAGCTGAGCACCGTGGCGATCGTGTAAGCACAGCCGGCGCCGCAATAACCCAAGGGCGCCGCTCCCGGTGACCATCCGGTGTCGTCAAAGGCAAGCGTGCTCCAATTCGTTCCCTGATCCGTCCCGTTGTCCAGAAACCTCCAAACGCTGCCCAGCGCGATCAGCGTGTTGGTCGTCGGCTCGCCCCCGGTGTTCACCGTGATGTTGACCACTGCGGATGTCCGGCTCGCCCCGCTATTGTCGGTCGCGACAGCAGTCAGTGCGTAAATGCCACCGGCCACTCCGTTCCAGCTTTGACTGTAAGGTTCGGCTGAATCTTCGCCAAGTTTCGCGCCATTCTGGAAAAACTCCACCTTCGAGACCGTGCCATCGGTGTCCGAGGCGCTGGCGGAAATCGTGATGTCGGCCGGAGCGCTGAAGACGGTGTTGTTAACTGGATCGGTAATTGCGACCGATGGCGGCGCATTGCCACCACCTAATCCCGTAAGTTCCAACTCGAAGCTCAAATCGCTGCTATTGGTCGCGGACTGATGGACTTCAACAGCCACGACGTTCGTGCCCCCGACCAGCCCGCTGGCGCTGATGATGTTCGTAAGGAAAATGCTTTCATCCACACCACCGATTGAAAATGGAGTGAGCGTTCGATAATCAATCGCGCCCAACGGCATATTGGTGCGCCAGATTTCCTGGCCGTTGAGGTAAACCACAGCGCCGTCATCCCGAAGCAAACGCAGTTGCAGACCGGTAAAGGCGGATGGCGTACCCACGAAGAAACGCTTTCGGAAGTAAGTCGTGATGTACTTGTTGTTCGGATCGGGACCAAAGTTGACGACGGTGGCCTCGTCAAGTTCCGGCGGATTGCTGCTGTAACCCAATTGCGCCGGGCCGGAAGCCCAGGAATTGTCGTTAAAAGCGAGGCTGGTCCAATTCGTCCCCTGATCGGAGCCATCGTCCAGATACTTCCATTCGCTGGCGAGCGGGATCATCGGATTGGGCGTGGCCAAAAACGGGAACACGCCCATCTCCACGCGACTGCCATCCGAGTCCAATGGCGAAGCTGGATCGGCCGTGTCGATGCAGGGAGAAGCCGGCTCCAAGTGATAGTCATTGGCGCCACTGTTCACAAAGATAGGATCGGCATTGAGATTGCCTGTGCCCGGCCACGATTCGGAGATGTCGCAATAGCGCACGGTAAAGTTGGTCGGACCAAAATCCGTTTTGAGCGCATCCACACCCCACAAGATGGAATTGGTGATCCGAAAATCGATGAACGGTCCGGGCGCGTTGGCTTTGAGAGTGGCCGCGACGGTGTTGCTGATCCCTATCAATGTGCTGTTGTTGATCGTCACAAAGGCCGGTGTGCCACCACTCCATTTGGCAGACACCGCCACCCAGCAATTGACGATCAAGCAGCGCCGCACGTGAACGGCCTGATTGAAGACGCTGATGCCTTTGGCGTCTTCGTTGGGATTGGTCCAGTCCCGAATGAGGCAGTTCTCGACGTTAACGACAGAGTCCAACGTATCGATGCCGTCGTCATCGCCAGCGGCCAGTACGCATCCGGTAAGCAGAAGCTGCTGACCGGCCTGCTGGCCATGCAGGTAAATGCCGTCCGAATCATCCGGCCCGCGCATGTCAGTGATCCATGTGTTCGTGCAAAGGAGAGCGGTGCCCTGAATTTCCGGCCCCATACGCGCCCGGGCCAAAACACAGTCCCGAAACGTCAAGTCGGAACCAATGGCATACATGATCTTGCCGGGCGTGCCGGAAGCATCCGCGTGGTCGGTGATGTTGCAGTTTTCGAACGTGATGGTGGAATTGTTCGGGCGAATCACCGGCGCTTGTCCGGTGTGTCCTTCGCCCGCCGCCCGCCCCCCGCGTGTGATCGTCGTGTGGCGATAGACAGATGGCGGGGCGCTATTATGCCGGATTTGGCCCCAGCGCAAACCGGCATCGGCGCAAGTGATGGTCACCGGATGCAATTCGGTTCCCAGCGAGTTGATGGTTCCATTGACGAACAGATCCGGCGCGACGGTGCCCGAAGCCACGCCGTTGATCGTTACGAGCGTATTGGATTGGATGGTCAACGTATGGCCGACAGGGACGGTCACATCGTTGGTTATCCGGATGACGCCGCTCCAGGTCGTGCTGGCTCCCGGCAAAACTCCGCCGACGGAAGTTGCGGGCAGGCCGGACACATCTTGCAAAGTTCGATTGGTGGAAAAACTCCCGATGGTTGCGGTCAAGGTGAAGTTTCCCCCACCGGTGAAAGTTACCAGCGCGCTGCCAAGCCCATTGCGCATGGAAATGCTGTTCGTGGATAGAGTGACGCCAGGTGGATTCGCCGCGAGCGTCGCGGCGGCATCCCACAAATCACGGTCGCGCTCACCGCTGGCGTTGTGAATTTCCACTCGCACCAGCACCGGCAACTGGGGCAGGTAGGCGTTTTGGGTCAGAAGTTTCAAGCTGCTGCCGTTTGCTGGCGCTGCGGCCCAACCTGGCAACGGCAAATGGAGCCAGAGCAACAAAGCCGAAACAATTGCGTGACGAGTCTGTATCTTCATGAGGTTGCAACAAAGCCAACGAGCGCAACAACAGGAAGGGGCTGAAACGACACAGGCAACATGGATGTCGGGGAAGCTATCATTCTGGTAATCAAAAGACAATCAATGTTTGGCCTTCGACAGCCAGGAATTTTACCGGCTACAGCCACAGCTTCGATTATGGCGCGGCGGCCAATTGAAAAGAGATTTAGCAATTAGCAATTCGGATTGTTGATTGCTAATTCCTCAATTTTGCACGCAGGAGGCAATTATAGTTGAAAAACCATCTGAGTGTCCTTTAGTGGCGGGGTTGCAATCAACAAACCCGAACCACGAGAGGATCACCCAAA
>Ga0137429_1000188_pt1 | contig 33594 bp, 13 predicted proteins | sample EasRivERMZT736_2_FD_102304 | JGI IMG/M metagenome (GOLD analysis project Ga0137429, IMG submission 102304) | Soil microbial communities from meander-bound floodplain in the East River, Colorado, USA - East River MetaG ERMZT736_2 | ecosystem: Environmental > Terrestrial > Soil > Floodplain ...
AACTGGGGACAGGAATGTCCCCCAACCTGCCGGCTGAAAGCCGGCGCTACGCGTAGCGCCGGCTTTCAGCCGGCAGGTTGGGCGACTTTCTAGTCGCCCGTTCACCCACTTTTAATCACGCCCCTCACGGCGGCGCTGATCAAAAATGTAGCCGTACGGGAATGTTGCGCTGCGCCAAATAGCGCTTCACATCGCCCACGGAATATTCGCCAAAGTGAAAGATGCTCGCGGCCAGCACGGCGTCGGCCTTGCCTTCCAGGAGCACCTCAGCCATGTGCTCCAAAGTGCCCGCGCCTCCGCTCGCCACCACCGGCACGCCCACCGCTTCGCTGATGCGCCGCGTGATGGCAATGTCAAACCCGGCCTTGGTGCCGTCCGCATCGATGCTGTTAAGCACGATTTCTCCGGCCCCAAGGGAGACGGCGCGTTGGGCCCACGCGATAGCATCAAGGCCGGTCGGTTTGCGAGCGCCATGCGAAAAGACTTCCCATCGGTCCGGCGCCACTTTCCTGGCATCGATGGAGACAACAATGCATTGGCTGCCGAATTTTTCTGCGCCGGCGCGAATCAGTTCCGGCGAGGCCAGGGCCGAGGAGTTGATGCTGATCTTGTCGGCGCCTGCTTTGAGCATGGTGCGCATGTCGGCCACCGTGCGAAGCCCGCCACCGACCGTCAGCGGCATGAAGCATTGGTCGGCTGTGCGCTCGATGACATCCACGATAGTAGCGCGTCCATGAGCGCTGGCAGTAATGTCGAAGAAGACCATTTCATCAGCGCCTTGCTCGTTGTAGCGCACCGCCAGCTCGACCGGATCGCCCACATTGCGCAGTTCACCGGCTTCGGCTTTGCCGAACTGCACACCTCGCGTGACCTGGCCGCCATGAACATCGAGACAGGGAATGACGCGCCGGGCTAACATGGAGGAACTGAAAGGTCGCTGTTCACGCTGTTCAACATAGTGACTGCGCAGATGGATCGCTGACAAGCCTGATCCGTGTTGGTCCCGGAGGGACATCCGACAATAGCCCGCGACATCCGAAGTCATCCGAACCCCGGAGGGGTGACATATTTGTAGGATGGCGCATGCAAGATGATTTAGCCCCAGCGGGGCGGCATGTTTTAAGGAACAAAACCAGGGCGACGCAAAACCATCGGAGCGCCACGTTTCAATGCTATGCCGCTCCTACGGAGCGTTATGGTGTTCTCGTGTCGTTGCTATAAATATCGCGCCCCTCTGGGGCTGAACACCTCACACCCCTGCCCGCGACATCCGAAGTCATCCGAACCCCGGAGGGGTGACATGTTTATAGGATGGTGCGGCAACCTAATGCCGTAATCCCGATCACACATCGCTCGTTCCCTTGGACAGATTGCTTGCCGGATGGGACACAAAGCGAGTTGACGCGGCCCCATCGGCGGTTCGCTTCGTCAACGAGCGTACTCGGGCGGTCAACTCGCCGGCTGAATCAACCAGATACCGTACTCGGGCAGGCACCCACGCGGTTCACGCAAGCATCGGGCGTACTCGCGCGGCCAACTTTGTCTCTCGCTTGGACACATCGGGTACTCCGTTGGACACAGGGCGTACTCACGCGGGCGTACCGGTGGCCGGGTTTCCCAACGTTGTGACAGATTCACTCGCCGGAACCGTCGGTACGCCCGCCGCAGCTCGGCAGGTGGGCAATGGAGTACCCGATTCGCCCGCGCGAAGGGCAAAGTTGTCCGCGCGAGTAGGCCCGATGGCCGCGTGAACCGCCTCGATGCGCGGCCCAGCCAGCTATCTGTCCAATTGAGGGAACAAGTTGGACACGCGAGTACGCCCGATGCCCGCGCGAACGACCTTTCTGTCCAAGTGAATGGACATTTTGTCCGATTGTGAGACAGAGGCGGCGCGTTGAGACATTGCGCCACGGAATCTTTTGCCGTGGGGTACCTCCGAAACTAGGGACAGGAATGTCCCCCAACCTGCCGGCTGAAAGCCGGCGCTACGACGTAGCGCCGGCTTTCAGCCGGCAGGTTGAGCGACTTTCTAGTCGCCCGTTCACCCACTTTTAATCACGCCCCTTGGAAATCCCGCGCTCCTATTGTTACTTGCCAAGGTCTTAACGAGCTTCAAATTCATTGCTCGCGCCGCCCTAAGGGCATAGGCTGCGCCCATGCAAATACCGTCCCGTTTCGAGCCGCCCAAACGTTTGCTGATGGGGCCTGGCCCCAGCGATGTCGCTCCCGAGGTGCTCAAGGCGATGTCAGCGCCCCTGGTCGGGCATCTGGATCCTGTGTTCGTGAAGATGATGGAAGAGATCAAGGCGATGCTTCGCCTGGTTTTTCAAACCAAGAACGAAATGACATTCCCGGTCAGCGGCACGGGCAGCGCCGGCATGGAGTTTTGTTTGGTCAACTTGATCGAGCGGGGCGATGAAGTCCTCATCGGCGTCAATGGCGTCTTCGGAAATCGAATGGTCGATGTGGCCGAGCGTTGTGGCGCGCGGGTGATGAAAGTGGAAGCGCCTTGGGGACGAATCATCGAGCCGCAGCAGGTTGCGGATGCGTTGAAGAAGTCGCGCCCAAAACTGGTCGGGATCGTCCATGCGGAGACTTCAACGGGAGCTCTCACGCCGGTGGAGGAGATCGCGAAACTTGCCCATGAAGCGGGGGCGCTCATGCTTCTCGATACGGTTACGTCCCTGGGAGGTTGCCCCGTGAAGATTGACGATTGGGCGGTGGATGCCGTTTACAGCGGCACGCAGAAATGCTTGAGCTGTCCGCCGGGTTTGTCGCCGGTGTCGCTAGGTCCGCGCGCGATGGAGATCGCCACCAAACGCAAAACGAAAGTGCAAAGCTGGTATCTGGACGTCAATCTGCTGGCTTCCTATTGGGGACAGGAACGGGTCTATCATCACACCGCGCCCATCTCGATGAATTACGCCTTGCACGAGGCCTTGCGGCTGGTGCTCGAGGAAGGATTGGAGAATCGCTTTCGCCGTCATCAGGAAAATCATCTCGCTCTCAGGGAAGGCTTGAAAACGATGGGGCTGAGCATGGCGTCGCAGGAAGGCCACCAACTCTGGCAGCTCAACGCCATCACCGTGCCGGAAGGCGTGGACGAAGCCGCCGTGCGCAAACGGTTGCTGAACGAGTTCAACATCGAGATCGGCGCCGGGCTGGGGCCGCTCAAAGGTAAAATCTGGCGGGTCGGCTTGATGGGGGCAACCTCCACACCCGCCAATGTGAAAACGTTCCTGGACGCGCTGTCGGCTTGTTTGCCGTCCAGGGCATAGTTGCAGGCACGACCTATGAAACGGACCCTTCCTCTGTTGATGCTGGCGATTTCTTGCGCGATCGCCGGCGCGGCGCCACCGTCGGCTGAAGCCATCAAGCAATTCGCGGAAGATTATTTTGCGGTGCGTCCAAGCCAGGCGTTGCCGAAGGGGATGACGCAAGAGGAGGCGCTTCAGGCTCAGAAAGATTTTGTCGCAAAACTTATCCCGAAACTGGGCCAGCCGGCGGGTTACAAAGTGGGTTTGGTCACAAAAGAGGCGCAGCAGAGATTCGGGCTCAGTTCGCCCGTGCGCGGGGTTTTGCTCTCGAAGATGCTGTTGCAGGACGGCGCGGAGGTGCCCATGAGCTTTGGTGGCTATCCCATCTGTGAGGCGGACCTGGTGGTGGTGGTGAAGGATGCGGAGATCAACGACGCGAAGACTTTATTGGACGTCGCGCAGCATCTCAAGGAAGTCGTGGCTTTCATCGAGTTGCCCGACGCCCTGATCGCCACGAACCAGGTGATGGATGCCGGCCTGTTCACCGCCAGCAATGTCGGGGCGCGCCTCGGTGTTTTGGGTGAGCGCGTGCCCGTCAAAGCCACGGACGAATTCATCAAAGCGATGGCGGATATGACCGCTACGCTGCGCGACCAGACGGGCGCCGAACTGGGAAAAGCCCAAGGGAAACTCATTCTGGGCAATCCATTGAACGCGGTCCTCTGGTTGATTCAGGACCTCGCGCGGACGGGCGAAAAGTTAAGGCCCGGAGACATGCTCAGCCTGGGATCGCTGAAAGCAATCACGCCCCAAGCCGGGCAAACAATTACTGCGCGCTACGACGGCCTGCCAGGCGGGCCAATCAAGGCCACGGTTCGTTTCCGCTAACCCTCAAACGCGCGTGAACAGCGGAATTGCCGTGTCCGGGCTTTAGACTGCCCAGCCGTTGCGGTATTCGCGACGCACAAACTGCGCGGCTTCCGGCGCGTTTCTGGCCTTCATGTTCGGCCCGTCCCACTCCAACTTTTTCCCCACGCCCACGCGCATGGCGACGCATCCGAGCAGAATGATCTCGGTGAGATAAGCGGCGATGTCGAAATTGCTGTAAGCCGGTTTGCCGCCGCGGATGGCATCGACCCATTCCTGGTAGTGGCCGGGCGAACGCGGATTGGTCTGCGGGATGTCGCGGATCGCCTCGTGTTCGACATTTGTCTCCTGGCCCCCTTCGTCCTTCACTTTCGACTGACTCGGCACGAAGGCGCCTTCTGATCCCAGGTTCACGAAGAACTGCGAACCATAATCGTCCGGTGAAAAGATTTTGCCTTTGTCGCCGATGATGAGCGCGCCGCTGCCGGGCAATTGGCGGGGTCTTGGATTGCCGTCGCGGTCTTTCTGGCTGGCGGCCAGGTCCAGGATTTCCTTCGTGAAGTCCTCGCTGGGGCGGAGAATCTTGACCGATCGATCGCCCGGACTGCCGTCGTACCACCAGAATTTCAACGGCGGCAAACCTTCACGCGCGGGAAACTCGAAGCGGATGCGCGAGGTCTTGGGATACGTCTCTTTGTGGAGATCAGATGTTTCCTCGCACTCGACAACGTTCGGATAGCCGAGCTTCAACGCGCGGAAAGGCATGTTCACGGTGTGACATGCCATATCGCCCAGCGCACCGGTGCCAAAATCTTTCCAGCCGCGCCATTTGAAGGCGTGGTAGGTATCCTTCTTATACGGGCGCACCGGGGCAGGGCCAAGCCACAGATCCCAATCCACGTGTTCCGGAACCGGATCTTCACCTTCAGGCCGATCGATGCCTTGCGGCCAAATCGGACGATTACTCCAGACGTGCAATTCGCGCGGCTTGCCGATGATCCCGGCTTGAATAACCTCCACGGCCCGGCGCAGTCCAGGGGCGGCGCTGCCCTGATTGCCCATCTGCGTCGCAAGCTTCTTTTCCTTGGCCAGATTTCGCATCGTGCGCGCTTCATAGACCGAATGCGTCAGCGGCTTCTGGCAGAAACAATGTTTGCCCATCTTCATGGCCATGACGCTAGCCGGGGCATGCACATGGTCCGGCGTGGCGACCACGACCGCATCGATGTCATTGCCCATTTCCTCCAGCATCTTTCGGTAATCCTGGAACAACTTGGCGTTTGGATATTTGGCGCCGCGCCCATTCAAAGTGTTCTTGTCCACGTCACACAGGGCCACGATATCGCCGCCGACCTTCGCGGTCTCGTCGGTATCACTGGAACCCTTGCCCCCTGCGCCGATGACGGCCACGCGGATGCGATTGTGCAAATTCTGCCCGCGCAGGAGGTACGGCCCGGTCAGCGCCGTAGCGCCAAGTGCGACCGAAGAGTATTTCAGGAAGTGACGACGAGTAATCTGAGCCGAAGTGGTGGGCGGTTTGGATTTGGACATGCCCCTTTCCTACTCCGGCCGGGTGTTTGGGACAAGAAGAAATTGCGCCTCCCAAATGGGAGCGGGAGCAGTGGGTGAATGCAGCATCGAACTTAGCGTAATGCCTTTTGGGATTCAGGCAGGGGTGTGTCCCGGAGGGACATCCGACAATAGCCCGGCGTTTCAACGCCGGGTTGAGCCGACAATACAGACAAGTCCCGGAGGGACGGCAGAGAATCCAACTCTTAAACCTGATCTTCTTTCGTCCCTCCGGGACTCGGTGGTTTTTGAACCGCACCACCCGGCGTTGAAACGCCGGGCTATTTTCACTGTGTCCCTCCGGGACGAGTTGGCCTCAAGCAATCTGATCAACCGCTGCACTCCCAACGCGCGGCTGAGGCCTGCCCTTTCTAGAATTCATGACTCGCTCCGATGCTCAACAAGTGCAATGTCTTGCCTGCGTCCTTGAATTTCTGAAGCGCCGCCTTGTGTTCGATTTTGATCGGCGGAAACGTATCGTAGTGCAGTCCCAGGATCTGATCGCAGCCAACGAACTCCGCAGCATGGATGGCGTCCTCGATGCCCATCGTGAAATTATCTCCGATGCACAAGGCCGCAAAGGTCAGCTTGGTCGATTGGCCGATCAGCTTCATGTCCATGGTCAGCGCCGTATCTCCGGAGTAATAAAAGTTGCCTTCGGCCGTCTCGATGACAAATCCGCCGGGATTACCGCCATACGAGCCGTCCGGCAGGCTGCTGGAATGGATGGCGTTCACAAACTTGGCGCGCCCAAAGTCAAACTGCCAAGCCCCGCCGTGGTTCATGGCGTGGGTTTTTGGCAGTCGCGCTTTGCCAAGCCACTCGATCACTTCAAAGCTGGACACGACCATCGCCCGGGTTCGAGTCGCAATTTCGGCAGTATCCGCGATGTGGTCCACGTGACCGTGCGAAACAAAAATGTAATCCGCCGCGATGGCATGGATGTTAATCCCCTTGGCCAGTTCGTTGCCCCGGATGAACGGATCGAAGAGCAAGGTCCTGTTCATCACTTCCACCGAGAAGCAAGCATGTCCGTAATAGGTCGCTTTCATGGCTTTCTCCAATCTTCAGCGCGGGACCGTCGTAAAGCCGGACAACTTTCTCCTGAGCGCTGACGGTCAGGATGCTGAAGCTAATGAACAAGGTGGCCAGTGTGCGCATGGGAATCGTTTCGTTGGCTGGATTTCACTGGAATATGCGCGCAGTGTCAAATCCTGTTGAACTCTCTGCGGGTGCTCCATTGCTCCTTCAGAAAAGGACCTTGCTGAAATCCCGGCGCAGCGAATTCATCTCTCCGGGGGGGTAGAGAGAACCATGTTCCACCAGCAGGTGCCGGCGTCTAAGACGATGTGGCGTGCTTCTTCACAGCCGGCGAATGGTTCCATCGAAGCCCAGGGCATTGAAGACGAAGACGTCTTCCCCGCCCCACCACACATGAATAAGCCGGATGTTGGCGGCACGGAGTTCCGCAAGTATGGAGGGCGAAAGACCGGGCTCCAGGCGCGGCTCGAAGATAAATTCCTCGGTGAAGTTGTGGTGGCCGGGCCGGTAAGTTTGCGAGAAATAGTTCGTGAGCACGATGGGATTGGTGGTCAAGCCGGTGATGCGCGTCTCCACAAACCGAATCAACGGAGCCGTGTATCCGGCCGCCAGTCCAGGTGGTGGCGGCCAGTAAAAGGATGTCTGCACGGTGACGACATTGCTCTTGCTCATGATCCGTTGCTGGGGAATCGCGCCCGGCCCTGCCTCGCGGCACGGTTCGAGAAAAACCAATTCGTTAGTCGTGGTCGCGGGCGGATCGTTGTTAAAGACCTTCGGCGCTGGCGTGGCGTAGATGACCCCAAGTGCTTTCGGAAAATCATCCTGAGTGAATATGGGCGGGCGCGAACCCGTGACGCTGGTGGTGATGGTTGTTTCCAGTTCCCAGGCGCGTGTGTTGGTGCCGCTGCCGGTTGTCCAGTAGTTGAAATCGCCCGAAGGTGAATTCGACGCGTTTGGCCAGGAGCTCAACGGGCCACTAAGTGTTTGAATGGCGTCATCCTCGACATACTGGAAGGTGGCTTCCCCGTAAACGCCCTGCGTGAGATTGGAACTCGTCAATCGCATATTGGACGTGTGCAACGTCCAAATCGACTTCAGCCGATGATTGGCGAACACATCGGCAGCCTCGCGTTGCGCCACGCACCAGGTGGTCGGTTCATCGATGAGGAAACCGATCGTTTGGTTGGTCGTGTTCGGATTGGGGATTTCGCGCACTTGTTTGACGACCAGACCCATGTTCACGTCCTTTTTGTATTCGAAATCGAGATGGAAATTGCGTTTCGCCGGGTAGAACTCGAGAAAATCGTCGCCCACGCGTTTGAACAATTCCAGAAAAGCAAGATACTCCTCATCCCACTCCAGGACGTAGGCGCCGAGGGGAACGCGCGACGACCGCTGCTTGAGCGTCACGCCCAGAAACGATCCGTAATGCGCCCCATCGACCACCTCGGGGCTGGCCGTGCCATCCGGGTTAGTGACCGACTCCGCGCCCAGTTGCGTCACGAGATCGCCAGCCATGTTCACGAGGTAGTTCGTGACAAAAAAGCCATATCGATACTGCAGGGTGGCGACGCCGTTGGCCAATTCCACCTCGTCCGGGAAGGAATGATGCACGAGCAAGCCCATGCCGACCTTCGCTTCATCGACTCGATGGCGCAGGCGCTCCAGAAACGCGTTATCGTTGTAAAAGCTGGCGTAAACCTTTTGCATGGCGCGGAACACGCCGCGTTCTTCCTCTTCCGTGGGATCGCAATGACTGGGGCCATCGGTGTCGCCGTCCGCATCATCCAGCAGGCAGCCGCTAAAACTGTCGTACAGGCCCGCACCGGTGAAATGTTCCGAGTCTTCGACATTGGTCGAGCTGCGAAAACGGATGTTTCGACCCGGCGTAAAAACTCCCAGCGCATTCGTGATCGCCTGTTGCTGTTCGGCCGTAAACCGCGCGATCCGGGTGAACAAATTGCGGATGAAAGCGAGGTTGGTCTTCAGTGAAGCGATGTCGGGCGGATAATTCGTGTAAGGCGCAAGACGGGCGTCAATGTGTGCGCGCAAGGTTTGGCCTCCGGGAAGCGTTTGGCCGAGGAAGGCGTCCCACAGATCGAACGAGAACGCGATGGCGGCAGGGCAATTCGTCGGCACCGCCCGCCGCAGCAATCCATAGTTCGCCGCCTTGCCGCCGAAGTATTGGATGTCGGTCGGTACCAACGTGTCGGTCGAGGCGCTGATGGCGCCAAAGGATGTTTTGGGCGCGAACTCAATGGGTTCGGGGCGTTTGAGCGCGAGCAATTCGGACTCCACCGCAGGATCCAGCGCGCCTTCGACGTCCAGCACTTTGACCTTTCCCATGTCCTGCGTGATGATGGCGCGCAGGATCACCTTGTGGCCGGCGAGTTGTTGCACCCGCGCCCGGTCGCCCGCCTCTGGCAGGTAAACAAACGGGATGCCGAACGATTGCGCGAGGATGGCGGTGTGCGAATTAGGCGTGGAAGGTGTGAGTGAAATAATGCCCGCCACCAGCGGCGTTTCTGCGGGCACGCCATCGGTGAGCAAAATGTCTTCGGGCCGGAGCCGGCCATCCGCGAACGCGGCGTCGATTTCGGACGCTGGAAAATATTTCAGTCGGCCCAGCGCCCAGCCCGGCGCATAGATGTGATTCACCGCCACCCACCGCTCAATGGACGCGACGGCTATGCCCTGGGCGGTGAATGCCTCCGCATTGGTGCGCGTCATTTCGCTTTGTTCGAAACTGGGCATGTAATAGATGCCCGCTCCGCCGGCCGTGTGGACGGTGGCTTTGACCAACTCGAACCAGCGCCCGATTTCCTCGGGAGGATAGGCATCCAGTCCCACGAACTGGATGCCGTACTCGACAAAGTTCGTCCCGGGTGCAAAGAGAACCGCGCCGAGGAGGACTTGTTGATTGGTGCGATGCAGCGACACCGAGTCGAAACGGACATGGTCCATGCCCAGAAATGGCGCCAGCCGTTGCGTGGCGAAATCGTAATGAAAAGGAAACTTCGCGCTGTCCTGGAAAATCACCCGCGCGGGATCGTTCAGCAGGATGGCAAACTTCACCCAAAGGATGGCCTGGCCTGAATAGGTCGAGCGAAACGAATCGGTCGGAAAAATGATTTGGTTCTTCCAATCGTTGGTCGGCCCGCGCGGTGCGGCGCGCAATCGATAAAACCGCTGGCGGAAGTTGGGCGCGCCCGCATCAGGATAACGGAAGAGCGCATCGTGCAAGGTGCCGATGGATTGCCAGGCAGCGAGGTTCGTGGACGCTTCCAGCGTGAAAAGGGTATTTGAGCTGAACGAACTGTTCAGGCGCACCCAGCCATTGCTCGTCGCGGGACGAAGAATGTCCAGTCGCGGCGCGGTGAGCTGCGCTGAGAGAGACGGAATCAGTGTCAGCAGACCAAGCACAGCCAGCGAATGCTGGAAGCATGTCCGAACGACGGCGGCATGACACATGAAGCGCATGGAAAGCGGCAACGATTCTGTGCCAGTATAGCCGCCGGCAGCCGCTTTTCAATCCTCCGCGTAATCCGATGAGATGGGCCTGTCAAAACGAGACGCGCGCTCGAAATCACTTCGACCGCGCGCAGCGGAAACCCGTGTGGGAGAGTCCGGTGTCAGGCGAGGCTTTCATGCGCGCGCTCGGGCGATAACCCATGCAGTAAAGATCGCTGCACAAAAAGGAGCCGCCACGCTGGACACGTTTGGCGACACCCGGCTCGTTCGGATCGAAACTGGTGTCCGGCCCCGGTGGATTTCGAGCAGGAGTGTTCGCGTAGTAATCCGGCAGATACCAGTCCTGGCACCATTCCCAGACGTTGCCGGCCATATCGAACAGTCCGTAGCCATTGGATGGATACGACGCGACGGGAGCCGTCATCCGAAAATTGTCCTCCAAAGTGTTTTCGTTCGGGAAGCGACCCTGCCAAATGTTCGCGCGCCACTTGCCTTCGGGCACTTTCTCTTCGCCCCAGATGTAAGGCTTGCGTTCCAATCCACCGCGCGAGGCATATTCCCATTCGGCTTCGGTAGGCAATCGTTTGCCGGCCCACTTGCAATAGGCCATCGCATCGTACCAGCAGACGTGCACGACCGGATGTTTCTCGCGCCCGCTGATATTTGAGCCCGGACCTTCGGGATGACGCCAATTGGCTCCGGCGACGTATTCCCACCAGATGAAATGGTTATCGAGCGGCACGTCGCCCGGCGGCGGCTTGAAAACAATGGAGCCGGGCACCAATTTCTCAGCGGGCACTCCCGGAAAATCCTTTGGGTCGGGCTTGCGTTCGGCCACGGTCACGTATCCCGTGGCGCGGACAAATTTTTCAAACTGCTCGTTGGTCACTTCATTCTTATCCATCCAGAAACCATCGACGGTCACCTGGTGCACGGGCTTTTCGTCGGGTTGTCCGTCGTCGGACCCCATCCAGAAGGTGCCCTCGGGGATCCAAACCATTTCGTTGGTCCAGGCGTCGGATTGGGGCGCGATAACAGAATTGGTTTGGTCTTTGTTGCTGGCCTTGATGCGTTTGACCCGCTGGACCAGGACCGAGAGCCAAAGGGCGCTGGCGAGCAGGAAGAGGATCGTTCCTGCAAGGACAAACCACGGCCACCGGTGTTTCGATTGAGATTGGTTCGCCATATCAACCGCGCTCGCCAGGAAGATTTAACAGCGGATGTGCCACGGCGCGAACGAAAATTCCCTTCCCTGCTCGCGCATCGCCGAGTGTTGTTCCGGGCCTGGCGGCTATGGGGTCAGCTTGTCAGGCAACTCCTTCAGCCGCGGCTCATACTCGCGGAGCTTGTCCGCCACCAACCCGCGTTTGATAAGTTCGGTCTCCGGAATGGCGCCCAGATCTTTCGTCTCATCCATCCATGCATCCAGGGCCGCGCGCAGTTCCCGGAGTTTGCGGCGATGTTTGGAAGAGTCAGCGAGGTTGTTGATCTCATGGGGATCGGCATCGAGGTCGTAGAGTTCTTCGCCGGGTTTTGTTTTTGCAAAGAAGAGCTTTTGTGCTCCGCTCAACTTGCCCTCTGCATTGAGTTGCCGCCAGACACCCATCGTCGGCATCAGTTCCATGTATTGGATGCGCTGGGCATAGGGCAACTCGGGATGAAAGTTGCGGATGTATTTGAATCGCTTGTCGCGCACGCCACGGATGCGGTCGTAAGTTTCGTCCATGCGATCCCGCGCGGCGAAGATGTATTTGCGCTCCCGGGCCCGATTAGGACCAAGGAATACATGGCCTTGCATTTCTTTTGGAATGTTCACACCCGCCAGCGAAAGAACGGTGGGCGCAAAGTCGAGAAAACAAACCAAATCTTCCCGCACCGTTCCGGGTTTGATTTTTCCCGGCCAGCGGATGATCAACGGCACGCGAATGCCGCTGTCGTAAACCCATCGTTTGCCGCGGGGCATCCCCCAGCCGTGATCGCCGAAGAACATTACGACCGTATTGTCAGCCAGCCCGTGCTCCTGCAATGCCTGCAGCACATCGCCGGCGCGGTAATCCACCGCTCTGACCAGATCATAATAGTTGGCGACATCGCGGCGGACTTCCGGCGTGTCGGGATAATAGGGCGGCAATTTAACGCTGCCAGGATCGCGCCGTTCTTCGGGTTTCAGGCGCGCCACGTTTTTGGCGCGGCGATCCGGCTCCGCCCGAATCTGGCTTTCGTGCGAGACGTTGAAGTTGATGTAAGCAAAGAAAGGCTGCCGCGGAAAATTCTTCAGCCAGTCGTTGGTCGAATCGAATGCATCCGGTGGAACTTTGAAATTGAAATCCGTTTTCCCCGGCCACGCGACGAGGTAGCCGGCCTTGCGCAGGTAGCTGGTGAATGTGGGCGGCGGTTCCAGGAGTTGGGAGCGCATATGGTGTGAGCCGATGCTGGTCGGATAACGCCCCGCGATCAGTCCAGAGCGACTCGGCGCGCATACGGGCGCGTGGGTAAACGCTCGCACGAAGCGCGCTCCCTCGCTCGCCAGCCTGTCAAGATTCGGCGTGATGGCCTGTATATCGCCGTAGCATCCGAGGTGCGGTCCCATGTCCTCCCCCACCACCCAGACAATGTTGGGAGGAGCGGCATGCAACCATGTGGTCGAAACGAGCGCGAACCACAGCAAGCAAAGGACTTTCATGGGCGGCGTCACAGACTAACCGATGGGGCGTGACGGCGACAAAACAAAAGTCTATCCAGTCGGCTTGTCGTGGCGCCGCAAGCAGCCAACGTTTTCGGAATGACATAGTTTGGGAGATTATTTACTTGCTTTATGCCAGTCGCTTCCTGTAGAAACGCTCTAGTCACCAACGCAGCTGTCTCTCAGAGGTGTGGCCTTTCGATCACCCAAGGAGAAGAGCCGTTGGCGTTGCATCGCGCAGAATCGGATCAACCCTATGAAAAATCGACGTGCGCTGAGGCGGGTTCTGTACCTTTCGTTTGGCCTTTTGCGGGAGGCATTCTTTCCACATCGGATAGGACCTGTGTCTCTCATGGCGCTGTCGGTTGCGGCGAGCTTCTTTGCCCCAAACGCGTTCGCCGAGGCCAACTACGTTTATCACGAGCGCACCGGGGCCAATCCGGGCTGCGGTGCCGTGGCCTACGTGCCGGTTTTGAATCCGACTTCGGCGCAAGCGTACGATCTGCGGTTCAAAGTGGAATATCAGTTCTTCACGGATGCGCTCCGGGTGTATTACACGACGGATGGATCGACCCCCGCGGGCGCGTTCGGCACGCCCTCCGGCACTACCGCAGTGGTGAACGGCAGTTATCTATGCACCTTCGGCTCACCACTGGTGGACGTTTGCGGGGCGACCATTCCGGCGCAGCCAGCCGGCACGGTCGTGAAATACATCGTGAGCGCGTCGCACAGCGGGGGCGGCGCTGAAATTTTTGCCAATGGTCCGGGCGCGCCTTGCTCATGCGGCACTTCAACTTCATCCTCCGGCCTGGCGACGGTTTTCCAATACACCGTGGGTAGCACGACGGATCTTTATTGGGACATCAATGGCGCGACGGCAGGTGCCGGTGGCGCAAGTCCCAGCGGGACCTGGAATACGGGAACTCCGTGGAGCACGGTCTTCGATGGAACAGCGGCGACGGTTGCCTGGACTTCCGGGCGCAACGCCGTGTTGTCAGCGGGGACAGATGGGACAGGCACATTTGCGGTTAATCTCAGCTCTGGTCAAACTGCGGGTGGAGTGACAGTGGAAGAGGGAACTGTTTCGTTTACTGGTTCGGCTCTGACTGTGGGCACCGGAACTGTCACCGTTAATAGTGGGGCTACGATGTCCATTCCGAGCACAGTAAATCTCGTCGCTAGTGCCGGAGCGAATCTCAATTTAGAAGGAGGCACATTTCGCAGCACCGTAAACGGCGCTGGTTCGACATTCGTGAGTGCAAACTTCACAATCAACGTGGGCGCGGCAGGAGGCACTGTTGAGACCGCCAATACAGGCGCCAACTCCTCAATATTTGGTGGAACCATCAAGGGGCCGGGCTACACGCTAACTAAAACTGGTAGCGGCGAATTTCGTTACCAGGGAACCGGCCTTCCTAACACCACCTTCAGTAAACTTGTCGTCAACCAAGGACTTTATCGTCTCGGTTTCAACGCCAGCATCTCCGATGAACGCGGTTTTGGTGCGGTGCCTGGCACTTTCACGGCTGATGCGATTATCTTGTCTAGCGGTGCGTCAATTGGCACCAGCTTTACTGCCGCTAATTCGGTCTTGCATGCTAACCGTGGGATTACTCTCGGAGCTGGTGGTGGTGGCATCAATGGAAATATGACCATTCCAGGAGCCATAACAGGCAGCGGTTCGCTCAGCAAAACTACCACTGGCACTCTGATCTTGAGTGGGAACAGCGACTACACAGGCATCACTTTTGTGGACTTCGGCATTCTTCAGCCTGCCTCCGCGAATGCGTTAGGTAGCTCGGCTGGCGATACCCGGGTCCCCGCTGGCGCTGAGGTTCGCTTTGACGGTTCCGGGGTCAACTTTACGATTAGCGAACCATTCCAGATCGCTAGCGGTGGTGCCGGGGGCGGCGGTGCTATTACGGTCCAAAACAACGCTAACGTAACGATCAGTGGGCCGGTCACGCTGACTGAGGACGCCGTTGTGACCGTGTCCGGCACGGGCACGGTGGTTTATGACAACCCCGCTGCGTTCACCTCCAACGCGAATCAAAGTTTGAGGATCGCTGGTGGCGCGGGCGCGGGCGGTGGGGGAACTATTTCAGGCGTGATTAATCTGGGCACTGGTGGCCTGACCAAGACGAATGGCGGAAGATGGACGCTCTCCGGTGCGAACATCTACAGTGGCCCCACCGTCATCCTTGCCGGCACCCTGCGTGTTGCGAATACCACCGGAAGCGCGACCGGCTCGGGCGATGTCACCGTCGCTTCAGGAGCGACACTGTCAGGCTCAGGAACGATCGCAGGCAGCGTCAGTGTCACCGGCACCATCTCCGCAGGAACCAGTCCCGGCACGATCAACACCGGCAATGAAACCTGGAATGGCAACGGCACTTATCTTTGGGAGATCAATGATGTGGACGCAGGGCAGGGGACCGATCCGGGCTGGGATTTGATCAACATCACCGGCGACCTGAAAATCAATGCCAACGTCGCCAACAAGTTCACGATCCGGATCACGTCGCTTACTCTGGCCAACGCCGCCGGTGTTGTGCACGACTTCGATAGCAGCGCCGATTACACCTGGACGATTGTCAAGACGACCGGTGGAATTACAGGCTTCGATCCGGCCGTGATCAACCTCGATAGCGCCAGTTTCAGCAACGCGCTGGGCAGCGGTCTCTTCATTGTCGAGACCGCAAACGGCGGCAATGACGTCGTGCTGCGATTTGTCCGCAGACCCAGCATCGCGGCGCAACCGGTGGGCGGCAGCGCGGAGTGCACCAGCAATTTCACTTTTGCGGTCACCGCGGCTGGCACGGCGCCCCTCAACTACCAATGGAAGCACGCCGGAACGAACCTGGCTGGGGCGACCAGCCCAATGCTCACGGTGGCCGCTACGGCGGGCGCCGCCGGGAATTACGTCCTCGAAGTGAGCAATGCTTACGGTGTCACCAACAGCGACCCCGCCACGCTCACGGTAGTGGACACAACACCGCCCGCCATCACCTGCGGCCAGAACCAGAGCGTCGGGTGCGGAGCGCCCTGGGACTTCACGGCGCCGACTGTTTCGGACGCTTGCGACGGCACCAATGTCATCCTGACGATCGACAGCTCCACCACCAATGCGGCGTGCGGAAACACATTCGCGGCGACCCGCATTTGGCGCGTCATGGATCAGTCCGGCAATGGCACGACCTGCACTCAGGTGGTCACGATTGTGGATCAGACGGCGCCGACCATCACGTGCGCTTCAAGCAACACTGCGGCTTGCGGCGCGGCCTTGAATTTCACGGAGCCGACCGCGAGTGACGGCTGCAATGGAACAAACGTCACCATCACGGTCGTGAGCACGCTGACCAATCAACTGGCGTGCGGTTATACTGTGACGCGCACCTGGCAGGCAACCGACCCGTGCACGAACAGCGCCCAGTGCAGCCAGACCATAACGGTGATGGACACGTTGCCCCCGACGATCACCTGTCCGAGCAACGTGGTCGTGAGCGTTCCCCCCAACCAGACCAACGCAATGGTAACTTATCCGCCGCCCCAGGCTACGGATCTCTGTTCCAGCGTCACGACCGAGTGCGCGCCCCCGTCCGGTTCAACGTTCGCGGCAGGGACCACGACGGTCACTTGTACGGCCACCGATGGTTGCTCGAACGTGGCCACGTGCACATTCACGGTCACCATCAGCACCGGCCCCGTAGCTGGAAACGACATCCTCGGAGCGGTCGCCAATCACTCTGCCAGCGTGAGCGCGGCGAAACTTCTGGCCAATGACGCCGGCGGAAATCCTATCAGCATTTCAGCGGTCAGTCCCACGAGCACAAATGGCGGCAGCGTGACGCTGTCCGCGGGCGTGGTGACTTATACGCCCGTGGCAAGTTTTGTTGGAACGGATGTCTTCACTTACACGCTGCAGGATAACCAGGGCGGTACGGCCACCGGAACGGTGACAGTCCTGGTCCGTTCCGCGAACGCTCCTTCGGCCAATCACATCAGCACCACGCCGACGCTCAATGGCGTGCTGATCCGTTTCGCCGGCATTCCGGGCCGCACTTATGGCATCGAGCGCTCCGTGGATCAGATGACCTGGATCTCCCTGGGGAGCGTGATGGCGCAAGCCAACGGCCTCATCGAATTTGAAGACACCAGCCCGCCACAGGGCGCCTCGTATCGAACCGTCGTCCCCTGAGAAAGGAAACCATCATGAACGCCATCACCGACTCCTTAGCCAAGTGGCCCATCACAAACCGAACGGTGGAAATTATGAAGACCCTGAAACGATTCCTGTGTTTACTTGTCCTGAGCCTGGGCATCAATGCGTTTGCGGCGAGCACGACGACCAACTATGCGGTGGGCACGGGTATTCCCGATAATGACGCCACCGGCCTGGCCAGCACCCGGACGTTCTCCACACCCATTGTGGCGTTGAGCGACTTGAATGTGACCTTGAATATTTCAGGCACCTTCAATGGCGACCTCTACGCTTACCTTACTCACAGTAACGGCTTCACTGTGCTGCTCAACCGGGTGGGGCGCCGCGCGGCGGACAGCCTCGGTTACAGCGACGATGGGTTTGACATCCGGTTCGACGACGAGGCGGCCAGCACCAACGTGCACGTGTATCGCCTGCACTTGAATGGCGATCACAACACAGCCATTTCCGGCGCGCTGACCAACAGTTGGCGGCCCGATGGCCGGACCAACGATCCCGGCGTCGTGGTCGATACGGACACGCCTGCCACGTCGCTGGCTTCCTTCGACGGACTCAATCCCAATGGCAACTGGACGTTGTTTGTGGCGGACCTGTCCGGAGGCGATATCAGCACGCTGGTGAGCTGGGGATTGGAAGCAACCGGCTTTGAGCCGCCCGCCGTTGCGTCGCAGCCGCAGAGTCAGACCGTTTGTCCAGGTGACACAGCGTTCTTTAGCGTGACGGCCTCGGCCACACCACCGATTAGCTATCAATGGCGCCATGGCGGCGGGGATTTGACGGGCGAAACCAATGCGACGCTCACCATTGCCAACGCGCAAACCGCCAATGCCGGGAGTTATGATGTGCGTGTCTCTGATAATTATGGAGCCGAGACCAGCGCTGTCGCCACCCTCACGATTCGACCCCGCCATGTGTTTGCCAACACCGCTCCCATCACGATCAACGACAACAGCGCGGCCAGTCCGTATCCTTCCACGATCAACGTGTCGGGGCTTACCGCCACCGTCTGCAGCGTGACCGTGACGTTGAGCAACATGAATCATATTTTTCCTGACGACATCGATGTGGTTCTGCAGGCCCCGGACGGCCAGACCGTCCTGTTGATGTCCGATGTCGGCAACGGGAATTCCCTTAGCGGCGTTACGGTGATATTGGATGACGGGGCGTCGAGTTCGTTGCCGGATTCCGGCGCCATCGCTTCCGGCGCTTACCGGCCGACCAATATCGGGTCCAAAGACGACGGACGGCCCGACAATTTTCCGGCGCCCGTTCCTGTGGTCCGGCATCCGACAAATTTCGCATCGCTCAACGGCATCGATCCCAATGGATCGTGGTCGCTCTATGTGGTGGACGATGAAGCGGTGGACGTGGGCAGCATCGCGGGCGGCTGGTCCATCGCCATCGCGATCGACACACCCTTGGCCGACGTGGGCATTGCCCAGGCGGCCGCGCCGAGCCCCGCGATCCTGTGCAGCAATTTCACCTTCACGGTGACGGTGACGAACCACGGCCCGGGGGTGGCGGACGGCGTCACCTTGAGCGATACCCTCTCGACCAATGTCAGCGTTGTATCCGTGGTTTCGTCCCAGGGCAGTTGCAGCAATTCGGCGGGCACGATCTCCTGTTCGCTGGGAACAATCCTTGCCGGCGCATCGGTGACTGTGGCCATCCAAGTAACGGCCAACTCCACCGGAACGGCCACCAGCACGGGCAGTGTCGCGTCCAGCACCCTGGATTTGACACTGGGCAACAACTCCGGTGCGACCAGCGTGACCATTGTCGATCCGCTGCCGGTAGCCATCTGCCCGGCCAATATTGTGACCGCGGCCAACAGTGGCCAGTGCAGCGCGAGCAACGTGACCTACACGCCAACTGCGTATGACAATTGCCCGGGAGCGACAGCCAGTTGCACGCCGTCCTCCGGTTCCACTTTTGCGCTGGGCATGACCACCGTGAATTGCACGGCCACCGATGCTGCGGGCCAAACCAATACCTGCAGCTTTACGGTGACGGTCAATGACACGCAGCCGCCGGGCATTACTTGCCCCAACATTGTCACGAATTCCCCGGCCGACTGCACAGCGGTCGTCAGTTATTCGCCCACCGCCACGGACAATTGTCCCGGCACGGTGACAGTCGTTTGCAATCCGCTTTCCGGTTCGACCTTCCCGCAAGGCAGCACGACCGTAAATTGCGCGGCCACCGACGTGGCGGGTAATTCCAACAGTTGCAGCTTTACAGTGACCGTGAACGTGGCCATCCCCACGATCACGGGGCCGCAGAACCAGAGCACGCCGATGGGCAACAGCGCCACCTTCAGCGTGACAGCCTCCGGGACGCCGCCATTCTCTTACCAGTGGCAGCTCAATAGCGCCCCCATCAGCGGGGCGACTGCTTCCAGCCTCACGGTTTCGAATGTAACGCTCGCCCAGAGCGGAGAAAGTTACACGGTCATCGTCTCCAACTGCGCCGGCACCGCGACGAGCGCGGCTGCGGTGCTGACGGTGACGCCGATTGTCGGCATCAGTTTCGATTTCGATTCACCGGGGCAGTTTACCAATGTCCCCAATGCGCTCGTTTTTAACGATTGGCTTTACACCTCGGTCGGCACCTTTGTCGCTGGTTGGCCGGCGGTGACCTTTGAGAGCCTTGACGGCGGTGTTGGTCCGGCCCCAGGCAGTGGTTCGCTCGACCTCATCCCTGGTAACGGCAACGAAAATACCATCACGGTCGTGCCTGTGACCTATGACTTTTCACTGCCCGGCAAGACCTTGGTCGCTTCAGCCATGTTCAAAGCCAAGGCACCGACAGCGAACGGTCGCAGCACACAAATCGGCTTCGTGACGACGACTAATTTCGGCATCAACGACAACAACCCGCAGGGCTTCATGACGGCGATCCTTCAATCGACTGCCCAACCCGCGCTCACCTACGAGTTGCGGTTCCAGTACCGGCGCACGGATGGCACTTTAACAGAAGTGACAGCGCCAACGGGCCGCGACCCCGCTACGGGCCCGACCCTGGTGGCAGGCAATTGGTATAAAGTGACGGCTACCTTTGTGAACACAACAGCCACCGCCTCGAATACCCTCACGATTGCGGCCACGCTTCGGGATATGGGGGCCAACGGAACCACTGCGGGCGCGATCCTGCAAAGCTATCCTCCCAATGTAGTTAGCAATAGCAGTTTAATCGCTCAAAAGAACATGATGCTGGCGGTGCGTGGCTCCGATAACACCGGCGTGGAGAATCGCGACAACATCTATGCTTACGCGACCGCCGGACCGGTCTTCTTTGTGCAGCAACCGGCCAGTCAAACCGTCATCCACGGCCGACGGGCCACCTTCCGGGCGTTGGTGGACGGCGAAGGCCCATACACTTACCGGTGGTATCGGAATGGATCGCTCATTGGTGGCATGAGCAATTGGAAGTACATCACACCGCCCGCGACTACGAGCGACAACACCGCGCAATACACGGTGGAAGTAACCGGCCCGGCCGGCAGTGCGACCAGCGGTCCTGCCATTCTGACGGTGACGCCCGATCCGCTGGATCTCGTATCCGCAGGCAGCGTGGATGGTTGTCTGGTGGGGGTCCGTTTCGATCAGGCAGCGCAACCGGCCAGCGCGCAAAACCCGGCCAATTACTTCATCAACGGTGTGGCGCCCACGACGGCGCAGTTGTACTTCTCGCCTTTTGGCACGCAAGGCCGTGACGGAATCTATGTGCTGTTGACTCCGGCGAGCCTGGTGAGCGGCAGCTTCACGGTGACCGTTTCAAATGTGCTGGACGTTTCGGGCAACCCAATCGGCACTAATAAATCCTTCACAGGCACGGTCGCCGGCTTCGTCGGGGTGGATGTCAATCCACTGGCGGCGCGACCTCCTGGTGTCAATTACAGTTTTGGACCCGGGCAATTTGAGATCACAGGCGGCGGCGAGGATATCTTTACGCCGCCGGATTCGTTTCGGTACGTTTACGCACAGAAGACCGGGGACTTTGATGTGAAGGTGCGCGTGCCGGCCATGGGTGCGACGCGTAATTCGGCCAAGGCAGGGTTGCACGTGCGTACGTCGCTTGATCCGGTGAGTCCCCAGGTGTCGGTGACACCTCTGGCCCCGTTCCCGGCGCGTAATCTGATCGAAGCCACGGCGCGTTCTACGTTCAATGGCGCTTCTGCCACCTGGGGCGCCAACATCACAGGTATTGGATATCCAAACGTGTGGGTGCGGTTGCGCCGTTCGGGCAACACGTTCCTGCGCTATTCAAGCGTCAACGGGACGACCTGGCAGTTCGATGGACAAGTCTCGCAGGTCATGCCGCCAACCGTGTATTTCGGTTTGGGCGTATGTGCGGCCGTCGGCGCCGGTGCCGCAGGCTTGAGCCATACGACCCAGTTTGAAGAGTATGGCGACTTTGCTGGATATCCAGGTGCGACCATCGCCATTACCACCCCGCCGGTCGGCAGCGCGACCGTCACGGCGGGCAATTCGACGAACCTTTCTGTGGTGGCCACGCTCACTGGCGGTCCGGCCAATGGCGAATTGAGCTACGTCTGGCAGCGCAGTGACGGAATAGGCGGCTTTACGAACGTGCCGACCGCTGGCGCGACCAATAACATCTTCAATACGGGGGCATTGTTCGGCTCGGACAGCGGCGCGCAGTATCGCGTGGTCGTGAAGGCGCCAGGCGCCGCGGATGTGATCAGCACCGTGACCACGGTGACGGTCACTGACTCGGCACTGCCTACGCTGACTTCGGCAACTATCCCGAGCCAGGCCACGCGCGAGGTGCTGCTGGTGTTCTCCGAACCCGTGTCGAGCACCGCTCTCACCGTCGCCAACTACACAGTCACTAACGCGGCTGGTGTGGACATGGGCGTTTCGAGCGCTGTGTTTCTGAGCGGTAATACCCGCACCGTGGTGTTGACGACGACCAGCCCGCTGGTCGCGGGGAATTACGGGGTGCGCGTCAGCGGCGTGCAGGATGTCGGTGGCAACACCATCGCGACGGTGACGCGAATCCTGACGCAGCCAGGAACACCGCCCACGGCAGCAGTGGTGATCGACTATTTCGGCGGTTTGCCGGCGACGAACCTGGCCTTTAATGCGCTCGGCATCAACGACCTGCTTACCAGCCCGAAATTCACGATGAACACACCGGACTTCATCGTTTACAGCAACACGTTTGGGCTGAATCACGGAGTGGCTGCGTTCCCTGGCACATTTGATAATTACGGCGCGCGCATTTACAGCTACTTCGTTCCGCCCACCAACGGCGCCTACAAATTTTATATTCGCGCTGACGACTTTGCTGACTTCTACATGAATACCAATGCAGTCGGCAGCACCAATCCGGCGGGAGCCGTGCTGCAGGTGCGCATAACCAATAATTTCCAGATCTATACCAATCTGGCCGGAAATTTCGTGAGCAACGTTCTCAATGGTGGTCAGCGCTACTACATGGAATTGCGCTTCAAGGAAACCGGCGGCGGCGACGGTGGGACAGTTGCCCTCCGCGTGGGCAATGATGCCAGCATCCCGCCTGCGACGGATGTTCTGTCATCCTTCCTGGCTTACCCGGATGCGGTGGCGCCACCGACACCGATCGTCGTGGAGCTTTACACAGGTTTGCCCACGCTCAATAGCTTTGCGCCGAACGATCTGGGCGACCCCTTTGCCGCTGGCGGCTACCCGGACCTCGTGGACGCGACCAACAGTCTCGCGTTCATGGCGCGGCTGCCCAACATCATCGCCTACGAAAAATTCTTCGGCGTTTGCAGCAACTTGAGCAATACCAGCATCGATAATTATCTGGGCCGGATGTACTCCTATTTCATCGCGCCCAGCAATGGTCTCTACAAGTTCTATGCGCGAGGCGACGATGCCTATGAATTGTGGATGAATACCAACGCCATCAGCAGCACCGAGTCGGCTGGCATGGTGCGCTTGGGCGTCGTCACGGACTTCTACGACGTCAGCTATCGCCTCATGGCTCAAAACGTTCCGCTGGTCGGCTTACAGCGATATTACCTGGAAGGCCGCTGGCGTGAAGGCACTGGTGGCGACGGCATGACAGTGGCGGTGCGGGCGCAAAGTGATCCGAGCTTTCCACCGAACGGCGAATTTATCCAGGGCAGCCGATTTGAATTCCCGGCCGGCATCGATCGGGTCGGCGCCGTCAACGTGGCCATCACTCCGCTAAATCCTGCGGTCAGTCCGGGGCAGACCATCACCTTCGTCGCCAAGGACGTCAGCGGTGCGCCTCCTTACGGGATCTTCTGGCTGCGCGATGGCCAGCAAGTATCGGTCGGCAGCGCCAGTTACACGACCCAGCCGCTGAGCGCCGCCGACAATGGCGCGGTCTACACGGTGGTGGTGACCAACCTCTTCAGCCGCGTGGAACGCTCCAGTACGAATACTGTGCTGACCGATGGGACGCCGCCGACTCTTCTTGGCGCGCTCGGTTCGCAGTATCAGAATCTGGTCGTGCTCACGTTCAGCGAGCGGCTCGATCCGGTCACCGGGCCATGCGCCATCAATTATCAGATCAACAACGGCGTACAGGTGCTGTCGGCATCCATTGACGGCATCACGGGACGCCGCGTCACGCTCCGCACCACGCCGCAAAGCCCCGGCACGAATTACATCGTGACGGTGAATGGTGTGCGTGATGCCGCGCAGAATTTGATCGTGGCCAACTCGACGGCCAGCTTCACCGCCTGGATCGCCGCGGGGTGTGGCTTCTACGCCGAAGTCTTCACCAACATTCCCGGCACACTGGTGCAGAACCTTCAGGCCGACCTCAACTTCATCAACAATCTGCCCAGCACGACGTATTACACCAATCGCTTCGGCGCCGGGTTGTTCGGGCTGGACACCGGATTGAACAACTACGGCGTGCGCGTCTCGGGATTGTTTTCGCCGCCAAGCAACGGGCTCTATCGCTTCTATGTCCGCGGCGATGACAATACACAATTGTACATGAACACGAGCGGCCCGGATCCGTCGGGCCGGGTGCTGATCGCGCGCAACGATCAGGCGAACTCCGGCGCGTTTGACAATGGTTTGGGTGGCAGCGCTTCACTCGCCGTCTCGCTCAATGCCGGCACGCTTTATTACATGGAAGCGCTCATGAAAGAAGGCGGCGGCGGCGATCATCTGGAAGTCGCGATGCGCCCCGTCGATGGCACGGGCGCGGCCATTGGCGGTCTGCCGGCCGTGAATCATGAACAGGCGATGTCGGGCGCATACTTCGTCAACGTTGGCAATCCAGCCACGGCCAATCTGACCGTTTCCCAGGCGCCGCCGCCGAGCCTCAGCGTTTCCGAGAACGACCTGGTGACGTTGTCCGGATCAGCCTACGCAGCGAATTTTGAGCTCAGCCAGGCCTCCTGCTATCAATGGCAGCGAGCCAATGGCATCGGTGGGTTCACGAATATCCCCGGCGCGATCGGGCCGTCGTTGTCATTCTTCGCGGCCCTGTCCGATTCGCAAATCCGCTTTATCGCTTCGGGCCCAGGCACCAATGCCGTGTTCACCACGACGTTAACCGTTGCGGCCGACAACACCGGACCCTACATCGTCTCGGCGCACGTTTTTGACGGAAGCCGGATTAGCGTCTGTTTCAGCGAGGCGATCACCAATTCGGCGCTGACCGATCAGTTTAACTGGCTGGTCAACGGCGAGTATCCCGCCTCGATTCAGATCTATCCGGACCCGGCTGCGCTCACGGCCACCAGGGCCCTCGTGACGCCGGCCAATCCGCTGGGCGGCACGTTTACCATCGAAGCGACCATGACCGACCTGATTGGGAACCCGCGCACTAGTTCCACCAACGGAGTGGTGGCGCCGGCTTACGCCGCGGTCGATGTGGGCGCGCCTCTGGCAACAGGATCCAGCTTCAGTTGCCGAGAGGGTGAAATCGATGTCCTCGCCGGTGGAAACGACATCTGGGGCAACAGTGACGTGGGCCATCTGACACTTACACCGCGCAGCGGCAACTTCGACGTGCGCGTGCGGGTGCAGAGCCTCACGCGACCGGACCCGGTTGCCAAGGCCGGCCTGATGGTGCGCGAGACGCTTAATGCGGACAGCCGCACGTTGTTCCTGGCACTGAATCCGGCGCAACATCAGGTCGCGTCGGCTGTGAATCCTTCCGGGTTGGTCGGACGCGACCTGGGTGAAGCGGGCCAGCGCTTTCTCACCGCCGGGGCAACCGCTGCCTGGGAAGCGCGCAACGAGTCGATCGGGCCGCCCTCCGTCCCAGCCAACAGCGCCTATCTGCCAGCCGCTGTTCCCAATGCCTGGATTCGCATCAAACGGGTCGGCGACCTTTTCACTGCCATGCGCAGTTACGATGGCGTCAACTGGCTCACCTACGCCGCGTGCCCATTCGTTTATCCGAAGACGGTCTACGTCGGTCTTGCCACGACGGCTCACACTGGCACCCAGGTGGCAGGATTGGTCACGTCGGCTGAATACCGTAACGTGTACATCCCGGCTCCGCCCATCATCCTGGTGCAACCGGCCCCGCCGAGCCAGACGGTGCCGCTGCACAGCTCGGTGACTTATTCAGTGGTGGCTTCCAACCCGCCGCCCAACGTCGGCCCGCTCAGTTACCAGTGGTTCAAGAACGGCGCGCCGATTCCCGGAGCTACCAACACGTCGCTCAACATCCCTGACGCGATGGGAAGTGATAACGGCACTTATTTTGTGGACGTGGGCAATGACGGCGGCGTCACCACGAGCGTCTCTGTCACGCTCATCGCGAACATGGCGCCGGTGGTCAACAATGATTCGCTCACGGCGACGCAGAACATGTCGGTAAGTATTTCGGGAGCCAGTCTGCTGGGCAACGATTCCGACCCTGAAGGGACAAATCTTAGCCTGTTCGCCGTCAGCGGTATTCCTCCCGCTTCGTATGCTGCTGACTTCAACAGTGGCTTGCCTGCGGGTTCGACGCCGTTTGGCAATGCCACCATCGAGACCTCCGGGGGCGTGAACGGCAGTGGGGCGCTCAGGTTGACCGCAAATGCGAACAGTCAGTCCGGCGCATTTGTCCTCAACGAACTGACGCCGGGACGCCGAGTAACGGCGTTCACGGCCAGCTTCAGGCTTCGTATTAGCGATGGCTCGGGACAGCCGGCGGACGGCTTCAGTTTCAACTTCGGTCCAAACATAACTATAGGCACTGTTGCTGACGCCGAGAACGGCACTGGAACTGGAGTCAGTTTCTGCGTCGATAACTACCAGTTCCAGCCTTTCCCGGGAGGCGGCAATCCCAACACCTCAGGCATAAAACTCCGTTACGGGGGGGTTAACCTTGTGGGCGTGCCGATTCCGGCCTCCATTGCGGACGCAAACGATCGCCGCGCCTGGAATACGACTCGTTATGTCCCTGTCAAAATCACAGTGACGGCCGAGGGGCAAGCGACGGTTTTGGTCGACGGCAATAATGTGTTCGGCACAGTGACCCTTCCTGGTTACCAGCCGACTACGGGGCGTTTCGGTTTTTATGCCCGCACTGGTGGCGAGAACGAGGCGCACTGGGTGGATGATCTTTCGATCACAACTGTATTGACGATCGACACCAGCCGCGAGCCAACGCCCAATCCTGATGCGCCGCTCGTGTTGGGCAACGCCCGCATCGCTGGAGGCGTTCTCCATCTCACGGACAATGTTAACAACCAGAACGGCGGCTCCTATGTCACGCCCGTGATCAACACGGAACCGCTGACGGGGCTGACAGCGGACTTCAAGGTTCGCGTGGGCGGCGGCACCGCGCGGCCAGCAGACGGTTTCAGTCTGTCTATCGCTCCCGATCTTTCGACGAATTCCTTTGGCGAGGAAGGCGCAGGCACTTACCTCACGGTCTGTTTTGATACCTACGACAATGCCGGCACCGATACCGCCCCGGCCATTGACATAAAGTATGGCGGCACCGGCGATGCCAACATTATTCCGAATGGCGTCGTATCCATGGCCGGCATCCGGGACGGCAACCCTGCGCGCCCGCCTTACACAAACATTCTGGTCGATGGCAGCTCGCAACCGGTGGCCATTGCCACCGATCCGCCGGCGCCCGCGGCGACGCCAGTTTTTGTTCCCGTGAGCCTGAGAGTCGAAGCGGATGGCACGCTGGACTTGACTTACAAGGGCATCGTGGTGTTCACCAATCTGCCCATCCCTGGGTTCGTCCCCATGAGCAATCTGAAGGTGGGCTTCGGTGGCCGCACCGGCGGGGCAAACGACAACCATTGGGTGGACGATGTGGCTGTCAACATTACCACCGCAAGCGGCACCAACTCGTTCACCGCGGATTTCAATTCCGTCCCGTTGAGATACGGAACCGTCGTACTGAGCAACAGCATAGTGACCTACACGCCGCCCTCGGATGCCTGTGGTCCCGACGCCTTCTATTACCTGGTCAGTGACGGCCAGGAAGGAGGCATAAGCGTGGGCCGTGTGGATGTCGTGATCAACGAAGCAGTGCCGGCGCCACCTACCATCACTTCCTGCCCGACCAACCGCACCTTGACCTGTCCGGGCCCGTTGCCCGATCTGAGAAGCGAATTCATCGCCAGCGACAATTGCTGTTGTCTCACCATCACCCAGAACCCGCCGCCGGGCACTCCGATCGGATATGGTTCGATGACCACGGTTACCTTCACGGCGACCGACACGGGCGGACGCAGCAACACGTGCCAGGCCATTGTGACCGTCTCAACCTCGCCCCTCATGATCACGCTGCAGCCGGCGAGCCGCACGAACACTGTCGGCACCACCGCCACATTCTCGGTCGCTGCGTCCGGAGGGTTGGCGCCGCTGAGCTATCAGTGGCTGAAGGGCGGCGTGCCACTCGGTGGCCAGACGACCACCACGCTGACGCTCTCGAATGTCCAGCCAGCCGATGGTGGCGGTTATGCGGCCGTAGTCACGGACAGTTGCAGTATTTCTGTGACAAGCGTTACTGCCATCCTCACGATCAACTTGCCGCCGCTGGCGGTGAACGACAACGTGGGCGCAGCGAAGAACACACCGCGAGACATTCCAGCGGCCCTCTTGCTCGCGAATGACAGCGACCCGGATGGCGACACGTTTACTCTCACAGGCGTGATTTCACCCAGCCGGGCAGGGGGCACGGTTGTGCTGGCGAGCGGCGTTGTAACCTATACACCGCCTCTGAACTTCATGGCGGGCGATATATTCAACTATGTAATCACCGATAGCCGTGGCGGCTCCGCCACAGGCATTGTGTGCGTCACCGTCAGCGCGGCGAATCTGGCTTATCGCGAACCACTGGGTGGCTGGAGGTACATCTACACCGGTGACGCGGCCGCGGGCGGGACCGGAGGCGGCGCGGGCGGAGCATTCAATTCACTGGACGGCACCTGGAACCGCGGCGGTGGGTCCGACTCCTGGGACGGCAGCGACATCGGGACGGGCGCGCCCGGCGGCATCAGCGCTTTGGTCCAGGACAACACCCGGTTTGCCCGCATACAGGACACGGGCGATCCACGCGATCATGGTTTCCCAACCGATCCATCGAACCGCCGCGTGTATGTGGGGCACAGCGTCACCGCCGACGGAGTAACGGCAGCCAACCTTTTGGATACGGGCGTCACCCTCACCTTCCGCGCCAGGATTGCAACCAACGCGCCGTTGGATGGCCAGTACCCGGACACCGCTACCGGAGGTGAGAACGCGAGTGTGGCTGGTGGCACGGCCTGGCCTGCGATCGGCAACGGATGGCTCGTTCACGACGGCGGCAAAGGCACCTTTGCCGTCCGCCAGTCGAGTGGCGGCATCATCTCCTTCAGTCTGAATCTGGCCAGCGACGTGTTTGCCGATGGCACGACGCCGTTTGGCACGAACGGATTGAACATGAACAGCCGGAACGGCTCAGCCATTTCGGCTACAGTCGATCCCTTCCAGAACGAAGGCACGTTGAACGTTCTGCCCCTTCCCAATGTGACCGGAGCTTTCCACGAGTTCTGGGTCACGATCGTCGGCGACACCAACGGCGGCGGCTCGCACCGTGTGAACATTTATGTGGATGGGTCTTCAGCGCCCTCGACCTTCCATGTCACGGCTGGCAATGGCAATGACTATGGCACCTCGCCCAGCATCAATTACCTGACGATGGGCCATGGCAATACGCTGCAACTGGGCGCCACGGATGTGGACTTCTTCGGGTACAAACCGGGAGTGCTCCCACCATCCACCTTAAGCGACCCAGAGCAACCTGTGTTCACGATTGTCCGGCAAGGCACCAACGTGGTGATCTCCTGGCCGCAAACCTGTGGGCCGTTCGTGCTCGAAGGCACCGCCAGCTTGACGCCGCCAGTGACATGGTCGCCAGTCGGCGCGCCCATCTCCAGTGTGGGCAGCAATTATGAGGTCACCGTTTCGGCATCGACCGGGAATCAGTTCTTCCGGCTGCGGAAGACGCCGTAAATCAACACCTGGAATAGATCCTACTGGAAGAGACCGGGTCGAATTTGGCCTGGTCTCTTTTTGTTTCCTTATGGGCGCGTGCGCTCTCCATCTCTAAGCGGGTTGACTCTGTGCTCGCTGCTAAAAAAAATCTAACTTGCTCAAAATGCAACAGCCTCCTGTTTAGCCTGCAAAGATTTCATTTCACGTTCAAGCTCTGAAGAATCAACCAGTTACTCCAGGGGTTCATTCCGTCGCCAGTCATGGCACCCCCGCTGCTAAAGTGGTGTGCTCCGTCACGACCCAGACTCGGGAACAACTCTGTCCGCCATCGGGCTTGCCGCTGTTTGGCAACGGGCCGCCTCGATCATTGGGGTCTTCTCGCGCCCGCTTCCAGGTTGGACTGCTGGATGGATCGGTGACTTGAAGACGGGAGCAGTTGGCGCAGTCGCACCAGTGGCGCGCCCACAGAGGGGTGAGCCGTGAACAATTGAACCATATGAAAAAAGTAGAAGCGATCATTAAGCCTTTTAAGTTGGAAGAAGTGAAGGATGCCTTGGGGGAGGTCGGGATCGAAGGGATGACCGTCAGCGAGGTCAAAGGGTTTGGCCGCCAGAAGGGTCACACGGAGATCTACCGTGGCAGCGAGTACACGGTGGATTTCCTGCCCAAGATCAAACTCGAATTGGTGTTGCCCGACAACCGGGTCGAGGCAGCCGTGACTGCCATCATCGGTTCGGCCAAGACGGGAAAGATCGGAGACGGAAAAATCTTTGTGAGTCCTATCGACGAGGCGATTCGGATTCGCACGGAGGAGAAAGGAGAAGCGGCCGTTTAACCTGACTCAACCACAATACGCAATTATCTCACATGAAACGAATATTAATCTCATTCAGTCTGCTCCTGGCAGTGACGGTCCCGCACATGGCTGTGCTCGCTGCCGAGCCGGCCGCTCCTGCACCTTCGCTGGAAGACAGGGTGGCCGATCTCGAAGCCTATGTGAACAACGGCGCGCGTCAAACCAATGCACCGTCCCTCGTCGCGGGACCAGGACCTGGCCACAACGCGTGGCAAATGACCTCCACGGCGCTGGTGCTGTTCATGACACTCCCCGGCTTGGCGCTTTTTTATGGCGGCCTCGTTCGCCGCAAGAACGTTCTCTCGGTGATGGCCCAGTGTCTCGGCATCGCGGGCATGGTCACGATTCTGTGGTGGTTGTGCGGTTATAGTCTTACCTTCTCGGGCGGCAATGGTTTCATTGGGGACCTCGCCAACAAGATGTTCAACGGCGTCGAGCCTGGAAAGGTGGGCGCCGGCTATCACTGGATCAGCGACAGCATGTGGGCCATGTTCCAGCTCACCTTCGCCATCATTACTCCGGCGCTGATCGTGGGCGCGATTGCCGAACGCATGAAGTTCTCAGCCGTCCTGTTGTTCATCGCTCTCTGGATGTTCGCCGTTTACTTCCCACTGGCTCACATGGTCTGGTCCACGACCGGCTTCATGTGCGGGGCGCTGAATGCAAATGCCAGTATCAAGGCTCTTGATTTCGCTGGCGGCACGGTCGTTCATATGTCCTCCGGTTGGTCCGCATTGATCCTTTGCATCATCCTCGGAAAACGCCTCGGCTTCGGCAAGGAACCCATGACGCCGCACAGCATGGTCCTGTGCATGATCGGCACGGGAATGCTCTGGATCGGCTGGTACGGTTTCAATGCCGGTTCGGCACTGGGGGCCGATACCATTGCCGCCAACGCCTTCACAACGACGACGCTTGCCGCGGCGACAGCCGGCTTCATCTGGGGAGTGGTCGAGTACCTCCATCGCGGCAAGCCCAGCGTCCTGGGTTTCTGTTCCGGTATCGTCGCCGGGCTTGTGGTCATTACTCCAGCCTGCGGTTTTGTGGACACAACCGGCGCGATGGTGATCGGACTCGCGGCAGGGGTCATCCCTTATTTCGCCATTGCCAAGTTGAAGGCGTGGCTGGGTTATGACGACGCCCTCGATACGTTTGGAGTTCATGGTGTTGGCGGCACTCTCGGGGCTCTATTGACCGGCCTGTTGGCGACCGAGAAGGTCAATCCGGTCGTTAGCGGCGTTAAGCAGGGCTTGTTTCTCAATCAGGTTTACGCGGTGCTGGTGACTCTCGTGCTGTCAGTGGTGGCAACGACTATCATTGCGTTGGTTGTCAAAGCGGTGCTGGGCCTGCGACCGAGTGAGGACGTTGAGACCCTGGGTTTGGACATCGCCGAACATGGCGAGGAAGGGTATACTGGCGCTTTTGGAGGTTCGGTCCATGGTGGCTCCAGCCCCGCGCACAAACCGGCGTTTGCCCCTATTGGGGAAGTAGTCAAGAAGACAATCTGACCTAGGAAGGAACCATTGGAATGAAGAAATTAATCGCAGGTGTGTTCCTGGCGGTCGCCAGTTTGGGCGGTCCCGTCATGGCAGCGGATTCAGCCCCGGCCAAAGCTCCTTCCATTGAAGAGCGGTTGACCGATATCGAGGCCTATATGAACAACACGGCGCGACAAACCAACGCGCCGTCCCTCGTGGCCGGTCCTGGCCCTGGCCACAACGCCTGGCAGATGGCTTCGACGGCATTAGTGCTATTCATGACACTCCCCGGGCTGGCATTGTTTTACGGGGGCCTGGTCCGGCGCAGAAACGTGCTGTCGGTGATGGCGCAATGCCTGGGCATCGCTGGCATGGTCACGATCCTGTGGTGGATCTGCGGTTACAGCCTGACCTTCTCCGGAGGCAACGCATTTATCGGTGATTTGGCGAATAAGTTCTTCCAGGGTGTTGAGCCGGGCAAAGTAGGCGCAGGCTATTATTGGATCAGCGATAGCATGTGGGCCATGTTCCAACTTACCTTCGCGATCATCACGCCAGCGCTGATTGTTGGCGCGATTGCGGAGCGTATGAAGTTCTCGGCCGTCCTTCTGTTTATCGCGCTGTGGATGTTTGCCGTTTACTTCCCGCTTGCTCACATGGTGTGGTCCACCACTGGCTTCATGTGCGGACCGCTCAATCCCAACGCCGGCATCAAAGCGATCGATTTCGCTGGAGGCACTGTCGTGCACATGTCCTCCGGATGGTCTGCCTTGGTCCTCTGTTTGATCCTGGGCAAGCGGCTCGGATTCGGCAGGGAACCCATGCCACCGCACAGCATGGTGCTCTGTATGATTGGCACCGGCATGCTCTGGGTTGGCTGGTACGGCTTCAATGCCGGCTCGGCACTGGGCGCCGATGCCATCGCCTCAAACGCCTTCACCACCACCACCCTCGCGGCGGCTACGGCGGGTTTTGTCTGGGCGATGGCCGAATACATCATCAAGGGCAAGCCCAGCATTCTTGGCTTCTGTTCCGGCATTGTCGCCGGTCTGGTGGTCATCACCCCGGCTTGCGGATTCGTCAACACCACCGGCGCCATGATTATTGGCGTCGCGGCAGGTCTCATTCCCTACTTCGCGGTGGCCAAGCTCAAGTCGTGGCTCGGCTACGATGACGCGCTTGACACCTTTGGCGTCCACGGCGTCGGAGGAACACTCGGCGCGCTGCTGACAGGCATTCTGGCAGATGAAAAGGCCAATTCGGTGGTGGGCGGCCTGAAAGATGGCCTCGTGCTGAACCAAGTCAAAGCCATCCTCGTGACGCTGGTTCTTTCAGTGGTGATGACGGCAATCATCGCGTTCATCGTCAAGGCCGTCATCGGTCTGCGCCCCAGCGAAGAAGTCGAGACGGTTGGTCTGGACCTGGCCGAACACGGGGAAGAGGGCTACCACGTTTAAGCTTTAGACTGACTTTTCGGCGCTGTGCCAATAATGGCGACCGCGAGTCGCTGTTGGCACAGTGTTCGATTTAAGGATCCAAATACCAATACCTACACTCACGACAACTATGGCAAAGAACCAAGCAGCGAAAGCAGGGGGGCCGCGCGGCGTCCTGGAGATGGCGCGCAAGGCCGGGGCCAAAATGTTTGATGTCAAATTCGTCGATACCTTCGGCACCTGGCAGCATTTCAGTTGTCCCATCAACGAACTC
>Ga0137429_1000189_pt1 | contig 33354 bp, 40 predicted proteins | sample EasRivERMZT736_2_FD_102304 | JGI IMG/M metagenome (GOLD analysis project Ga0137429, IMG submission 102304) | Soil microbial communities from meander-bound floodplain in the East River, Colorado, USA - East River MetaG ERMZT736_2 | ecosystem: Environmental > Terrestrial > Soil > Floodplain ...
CTTCGACTACTACGCCGATTCCGCCGAGCCCATGCCGGACTACTGGCATCGTTGGCAACGCGCACAGTTCGATGCGACGTTTGCACTTCAACGCGAAAGGACATGGTAACCATGAGACTACGTCGTTTTGTCGCGTGCAAGGTCTGTGGAGGCACCTTGATGCTACTTGGCCAGCTGGGCCGACTCGCATGGTATCGGTGCCGACATTGCGGTATCGATATCTCGAAAGAATTCAGAAAGGGGAGCAAATGACACGACGACATTTTCAGGCTATGGCGGAAATTGTCAAGGCTATCAACGAAGGCGAATGGACTGATGAACTACCGGCATGGGCCGAGGAAACCCAACGTGCTGAGGGCAACCTAGCGATAGCTGTTGCCGAAGCTTTCATCATCTTGGCTCGGCGCTTCAATCCGCTGTTCAATCAGGACGTGTTCCTGCAGGCATGCGGCCTGAAAGTACAGCCTGCCAAGCGGTGCAAGGCATGAGGACATTCGCTCTACTATCGGCTATCGTTGTCGGCTATTGGCTCAGACTGCGAGGGTATCTGCGATGATTCGCCACGGTTCGATACTCTCAATCGCTGGCATGGATGCACCCGGAGACTTACGTCTGAAGGTCGTTCGATTCGACCGAGAGGCTAGCGTGTATCACTTGGAATCGACGCGCGGCCTTGTCGCATCGGCTGTTGAATCCTGGATTCTCCATGGTTGGATACGGCACAAGCGTATCATCGTCAGTCCGCCTAAATCTTAGGAGAGGGGCAATAATGAAACGAAGTGAGCAAGACTATCGACGGGCCTGCACGTGTGACGGCTGTAGCGTTATCCGTAAGGCCCTTGCATTGTTAGACGACATTGCGACTAGTCCTGCTAGCATGGGAATCGAAGATGTCGAGGACCTATGCGAGGCAAGGGCTCTACTTGCGGCCGAAGTCGGTAGCGTCTACAGCGAGGAGACTAACCGCTACGAATAACCTCTCCTCTAAGCCGTAGTCCTCGAACCTTGGCCTACCCTGCAGGCCATCGAAGCACATAGCACGGCCGGCCCTACTCTCAGTATAGGCCGGCCGTTATCCTTCCTGCCTACATCATAAGTAGCCGTTATATTGGATACTTAGTATCCATGTCGGGTTTGGCTCGATTTCCCTCTCACCCTCTCACCCTTTCACGCGTAAACCATTGACGTATCTAGGCTTCGGGCTGGTAGTAATACATGCTGCATGTGTGTTGAACGAGCACATACCCCGGTAGATGGATACTAAGTATCCATGTGCTGTGTCTCTTGCGCCACCTATTGTGTCTTTTATGATACATGTACGTGCCTCTCCACAGTTGGCAGGTGCAAGATGTGGGCCAACAGCTAGCGAATCTGGGCGCAAAAACGCATCGTAGGCCACCCCGGGGAGGGTGCGGCCTACCACGGTGCCTGACGGTTTCAACTTTTGACGATCTGAACTGGGCGCAGATCGACAGGATGCCTGTTCAACAACAAGCAGCGTTCGTTATTTTTAGAACAGGGTAGAAACCTGAACAGGTTCAGATATTATCGGGTCCCTGGAATCGTGATGACGTACAGGCCGCCCGACACAGGGGAAAAGGTCAGGGTGCCCGAGCGCGTGCCCGCTGTGGCGCGGCACACCATCGGATCGCCCTCGCTCAGATAGTCGAGCGATGGGTTGAAGATACAGACGCCCCGGCTGTCGGTTTGGAAGGGGAGATTCGAGGCACAATACTGCACCTCGTCGAACTTGCACCAGAGCCCATCGCAGGCAATCTGCCCGCGCGCAGGAGTGCCATCCCCGTACTGAGCCTGTACGGAAACGAGCAGGCTTGCCGGCCCTCCATACAAGCGGCCCCGCGCCTGTTCCAGCTCCTCCTCGGGAGTGGGCATAGGCGCCTGACTGCTCAGCAACAATAGGGGCAGAAGGTATCGAAGCATCAGCGGCCCAGAAAGACCCAGAACAGGTACATGACCACGCAGTATGCGGCAACATAAGCGAAAATGACGCCTAGAATCGCCGCACACAGCGTAGTCTTGATCATTACGCCTGCGGTTTGTTCACGAGACCCGCACGCAGGGCCGCGCGTGCCTTGAGCACAGCGGCTTCGGCATCGACCAGCGCCGATACCAGCTCGATGACGTTCGCGTCGTTCAGGAAGTCACGGTCGACGGCGAATTCGCCCAGCTCGATCAGCTCGGGAATCTGTCGAACGACTTCCTCTTTCTTGGCCCGGCCGTTGCCGGCGCCACGGATCTGCTCGACGATGTGGACGAGGGAGGGAATGATCACCATCAGCTTGCCCGCGAGTTTGCCGAAATCGATCTTGATGCCCATGGGTGTCTCCTTTACAAGGTTGAAAGGTTGTCTTTGGCAGTATACCCGGTTACTGCCGTTCGCGGTAGGGGCTGTTGCACACATTTGCATAGTTAGTGATCGCCTTGGAAGTCTAATGCCGCGAGCGGTCGAACGAACCCGGCCTTGAGCCCGCGAATGAACTCTCGCGCACACTGGTCAGAGATGGAGCCGGCCGGGAGCACCTTACATTCGAGGCCCCATGAGCAGCCGAAGGCTCCGCCGGCACACGCGGCCATCATCACACCCATTTCCAAGGCCACGCGTGGGTCGGTCGAGCGCGCATCCCCGACATGGTCAGGGTTGGTATCGGCAAAGTACATCGGCTCGATGTTGACCGTGGGGCAATTGGTGGCGGGACCGTAGAAGTCCCCGTCCATCATCTGGCGTAACGGCAGATCGAGGAACATCTTCGGCGCCCTACGGACAACCTCGTATTCCACCCAGTTGAGGTACGGGAAGTAGGGATTGTACTTGTTGCTGGTGCCTTCACCACGTGAACCATGTGACAGGAGCAGACCCCCCATGTCAGGGAAGTGGTAGTAGGCTGGGTGCCAGCCGTTCGAGTAGTCCTCGTTGCCTTTGCGCGGCAGCACGTTCCAACGGCCCTTCATGACCGCACAGGACTCGCGCCAGAACCACTGCTTGTCGAAGTTGGCGGGCAAGTGCTGCATATCAGCGAGCGGCGCATGTGCGACCCGCAGCTTCGCATCCTCGGCTGCATCGAACATTTGCCCGAGAATCGTGAAGTAGTCGGGGTGAGTGATCGGATTGAACGCCCAGTTATTCACAACTTTCCACGGTGAGGCGTGCATCCCCACTGAGACGAGGGTGTTGTAGCCGTACTCGGCCACTTGCGCCAGTACGTCCCTGATCGGCGAACAGGCATATCCGCTCGCAACACAGTTCGGGAGGTAATGCGTCGAGTAGCCCCGAAACTGCCAAGGGCGACCATCGTCAGTGATGAAGTTCCGGCCGTTGATGCCGAGGAATCCCTGTTCCTGCCCTTGCGCGGGTACCCTGGACAGCACGAAGGGTACATCTGTACCCAGATCGGGTACGTGTGCCTGTGTCTGCTCGAACGCTGGGTTCACGTTCGCATGGTTGACATACAGCGTGTACCCGTCGTGGCTGGGTAGGGGATTTGGCCACGCTGTGTTGCCGGCGAGATCAGTGAACCGGTCGTCGTATGCTTCGTCGCTGCTCTGATGCCCGAGCGCCAGCCGTACGTTGATGCCGGGAACGGCCATCCCTGCAATGTCTCGAATCTGAATCTGTGCCATGAAAACTCCTATCGTTGCGAAGGGTTGAAGGTACCAAGACCTTCGGGCTTTTGCACGGCCCGATACAACCAGTACCGAGTCTTACTCGCGACGAGGTTGACATCGTAGTCCCAGCCTGACACGCTTGCGGGGATGAACTCGTCGGGCTGGCCCACCGAGACCAGCCCGCAAATTTGCATGATACCACTAGCGTGCTCGACGACGATACGTTTCGGCGCCTGTGTTGACGGCATGGCCGGTGTATCGTCGCTCATCTGGTGTTGTCCAAGGCTGCTTTAGCCAGCTCGTACAGACCGCGCTCGGCCTCGGGACTCATTTCCTGGGGCAACCCACGCCGCAGCGCACACAGCCAGCGAAATTGGTAGTTGTGATAGTCGATCAGCTGTTCGATGGTGTGTCGGGCATCGCTGAGGTCCTGGGCACAGCGTTCGCTGCACTGGTCAACAGAGTGGGCCTGTCGAAGAGCGTCTTTCAATGAATTCGGATTGAATGTTGCGTTCTTTCTTGTGTCGTATTGTCCTTCACTCATCGTAATCCTCCTGCTATCATCGAGTTGTGGTTGATCCCTGTGACCGTCGACGCTCCCCGGGCCGCTGGAAAGCCGTGCCTGATGGGCCGAACATCCGCTTTCATCTGGAAGTGCGCGGCCTCGGTGTCCTTATCGTGTTAACGGGCTCCGATCCCACAGATCCGCAGGGACGCTTGTCCCCACTCCAGGGAGCGGTACTGACGGTGCCGAAGCAGAAGCCGGACTCCGACCCGCCGCTCCTTGGGCAGCCGCCTCTTTCTTCTTGATGTCGGCGACGACCTGTTGGACTGCGTTGCTCGGGTCGACCTTCTGTGTGAGTCGAACTCGACGTGCGAACTGCAACAACTGGGTTTTGAACACGAGGGCATCCTCACCGACGTCGTTCCAGCGGATGTAGTAGTGGTCACCCCGGTCTTCGAAGGTGTCGTGTTCGCGGATCAGGTGAACCAAAGGTTTGGCCATGCCCAGAAAGTCGAACACGAGATCGGTCACGACTTCGAGCGGGGGTGGGGCGGGTGGTTGCAGTTGTTCCAAAGTATCCTCCACTAGACTCTGTGCATAAATCGTGCCATTCTTGATTCGAGAATCGCGAATGCCGGGGTAGCTCAGTGGTAGAGCTGCTGTTTTGTAAACAGCGGGTCGGGGGTTCGATCCCCTCCCCCGGCTCCATACTTGGCACACATCTTGCAACAGACAATTTTGGAGGAGAAAGCAATATCCATGCCTAGTTCGCGTTCAGTACTTCCGAAACACTATCAGAAGCCAGGAAAGCGACGTGGATCGGTGACGGGGCCCGAAAAGGCCCTGGTGGCACAGTTCGTCCAGGACCTCCCCGCCCCTCCGACCCCGTCACAGGTCCACGCCCTGGCCCGCACCCTGCGCCGCTCGAAGGAAGCCGTGCTGGCTTTGATCGAGCAGGCTAAGGATAACTTCCAAGCGAATGCCGACCATTACGTGACTGTTCATAAGCAAGCCGTTGACGCCGCGCTCGCTAATGGAGATGCGAAAAGCCTGGACGTCGCTGTCAGGGGCTCGCAATGGGCCCTCGAAAACCTGTCCTCCGAAGGAGTCAGCATCGTGGGCAAGAAGTCAGAGATCGGCTCGGGCGCAGGTAGGATTCTCATTGGCATTCAGATCGGCGGCATGCGACAGGAAGAAGTCGTCAAAGATGCCAAGGTTGTTGTCGAGGGTGAAGACGTCCCATGACCCGGCCGGCCGAGGAACCCTCCTGGAAACTTCAAGTCACCCTTGAAAACGGTGAGCTGGATACTATCTACGAGCCCCAGGACTATCAGAAGCCGTTCCACCTGTGCAATACGCCCAACCTCTTGGCCCTGGGCACACGCGGCACCGGCAAATCGCACATGCTGCGGTTCGACGCAATCCTTCGCTGCCTACTCTTCCCTGGCTTCCGCGCGCTCATCATCCGACGCAAGCTGACCGACCTGCGGAAGTCCCACCTGATGTTCATCGGCGCCGAGATGAAGCGCCTGGGCATCGGCTACTACCGCGAAACCACGATGGACGTGAAGTTCGAGAACGGGTCCATCATCCAGTTCTCGCACTGCGAATCCGACAAGGACATGGACAACTACCTGTCTTCGCAGTGGGACTACATCGGCTTCGACGAACTGTCGACGTTCACGTTGGAGCAGTTCCTGAAGATCAGCGCAGCCGTCCGCACCGTGGTCGGCGGGGCTTTCGTCGGGCTTGTGCGTGCCTGCTCCAATCCGCTCGGCCCTGGTGCGGCGTGGATGAAGCAGTGGTTCATCGACCACGACGTCGACTACGCAGAATTCCCCGACTACAACCCCGACGACTTCGAGATGCAGTTCTCGACGTTGGATCAGAACCGGTTCGTCGACCGCAAGGATTACGAGAAACGGCTCAAGAACCTGCCCGAGCACGTGCGGCGCGCATGGCTCCTTGGCGAATTTGTCGACGAGGGCTCGTACTTCTCTGACTTCCGCCAGATGATGCAGAAGCCAGATGGCGAGATCGTCCCCTGGCACGTCACCAAGACGCTGCCCACGTGGAAGGGCCAATACCTCAGCGAGTTGTCGTGGATTCGGGTCTACCGAGCAGTCGACTGGGGCTACTTCCCCGATCCGGCCGTGTGCCTGTGGATTGCGGTGCTCTCGAATGGTCGTGCCATCGTGTTCAAGGAGAAAACGTGGCGCCGCACCCTGGCGACTGATGTTGCCGCCGAGATCAAACAGCTGTCCGAGGGGATGAATATCTGCGAAACCTTCGTCGACCCGACGATGTTTATCAAGACGGGTAATGCGCCCTACTCAATTGCTGAGCTGTTCGAACAGAACGGCGTGCCGTGTACGCCCGGGCAGAACGACCGTGAGCTGTACGGATATGCCGTCCACCACTACTTGAACACCATCATCGACGAAGAGCCACAGGTGCAAATCGTCGGGCCCGCTTGCCCGCAGCTGGTGAAGACCTTCCCATTGCTGCAGATGGACCCGAAGGACCCGAGGAAGATTGCCGATGGGCCTGATCACTGGGTGATCTCGCTCGCGCATTTCTGCATGGGCCAGGTGCCGCCTAGCCACGACCCGGTCTCGGAGCCGACTCGGCGCTGGATGCAGCCGAAGCAAAAGCCGCGCCACATCATCGGTTGACGTGTTATCCTTGACGGGTAGGAGATTCCATGCCTGAACCATACGAGCAGACGCCGGAGCAGCCCGAAGCAACGGCTGAAAAGGCTTCGGACAATGCCGCCGAGCCCGACTCTCCCACGATGTCGAAGAAGCAGATCGAGACGTATTTCAAGACGCGCGCGAAATCCTGCAAAACCGAGAAAGACAGCCTCATCCAGGAATGGCGCCGGAACGTCGAGCTGCGGATTGGTCATGTTGCCGAGCTGTACACGAACGGCTTCAACGTCCCGTTCGACGAGCTGCAGACCGAGCTGAATCCTGATTGGTCGCTGACGAAGACGAAGACTGCGAACCTGTATTCGCAGGTGCCCACGGTACGCCTATCGAGTGAGAACAAAGCCTATCGTCCCGCGCTGCCGCCCTTCGCGAAGCAACTCAACTACGAGATCTCTCCGAAGCGCTCGAACATCGGCGCGGCCATGGAAGAGTGCCTCAACGACGTGGTCAATGCAGCCGGCATCTGCCTGATCTTCACCGGGTACATGGCCCGCTACAACGAGAAGCTGATTTCAGCCCTCGACGAGCAGACCATGGCGTTGTTTCCGCCTGAAATGCTCCAGACGCTGGCCGAAACCGAGGTTGAAGACGATTGGGACCCATCCCCGGAGAACCTGGAGCCGATGCTGGCTCAGTTTCAACTGCCGATGAAGCGCACGCACGAGGTCGTGTCGGATCGCATCTTCACGCGGCGGATTTCGCCGGTCGATGGGCTCTGGCCGGCTGACTTTACCGGTTCCGACTTCAACGAAGCCGACTTTGCCGGCTACACGGGCAAACTGTCGTGGGCGGAAGCGAAACTGGAATTCAAGCTGCAAGACGGGCAGTACGATTCGGTAGTCAGCGACAGTGCCGAGGCCCAGGACAAGACCCTGCGCTCAAACTGGGAGCGCGCCGGGCTCGCGGACACGAAAAAGGTTAAGTTCGACGACATTTACTACTGGCGATATCGTGTCGATCCCGACGAAAAGTCGCTCGACTGCATCTGGCGCATCGTCTACGTCGAAGGGTTGGACGAGCCGGCGATTCACGAACCGTGGAAGGGCCAGCAGAAGGTCAGCTTCGACGACGAGAACCCCGAAGCCGGCCACTATTACATCGGGAACACGCGCTTTCCTGTTCAGTTTTGCACACTGACGTACATCACGGACAATCCGATTCCGCCCTCGGACAGCAGCGCCGGTCGCCCGCAAGTCAACGATCTGCGCCGCTCGCGCCGCGATATGTTCAACAATCGCGCGCACTCAGTGCCCATCCGCTGGTTCGACGTGAACCGTATCGACCAGACCATCCAGACGATGCTCATGCGCGGCACTTGGCAGGGCATGATTCCGACGAACGGCGACGGCTCCCGAGCGATTGGTGAGATCGCGCGCGCCTCGTACCCGGGCGAGAACTTGTCATTCGATCAGCAGGCGATGCAGGACCTGCATGACTCGTGGCAGCTGAGCCCGCAGCAGATTTCAGGCGCCGACCAGTCGGGTACAGCTACTGCGGCAAACATCAGCCAGCAGAACTTCGCCACGCGCATGGGCCAGGAACGCGGACGAGTCGCGAAATTCTTCCTCAACGTGTGCGAGCTGGTCGCCGGCTACCTGGTCCTCTACTCGGACTTCCCCATCCTCACGCCCGAGGAAAAGGAAGCGATGGAGGGTGCCTGGGACAACAAGCGCATCACCCAGAACCTCGCATTCAAGATTTTGCCCGATACGCAGATCGTTCTCGACTCGAATTCGCGTATCCAGATGTTGACGAACTTCCTCAACATCACCGTCAAGTCGGGTTTCATCAATCCGAAGCCGATCATTGTCGAAATCGCCGAGCTGAGTGGCATCGACCCGACCGAAGTGGTTGTTGATCCGACCCCGCCGGTTCCCGAGCCTCCGTTCAAGTTTTCGTTCAGCGGCAAGGACGACCTGACCAACGTCCTGGTGCTGGCGACGTTCATCGCGAAGGGTGAACCGCCGACCATCGAGCAGATCAAGCAAGCGAAGACGCTTATTGTCGAGACCGGCACCTTGCCGACCCTCGAAGAGATGCCCGAGGCTCAACAGCCCCCGGCAGGCCCAGAAGGGGGTGAGCCGCCTCCTCCCGGCGAGCCCCCACCGGGCTCTGAACCGATGCCTGTTCCGCAAGGCGGCTCGGACGCGAATGAATCATGGCATACCGCTGACAAGATTGCGAAGAGGAGTCGGGACACGGAAGCCTAACAGAAGCCAGAGGAGGGTAGCTATACGCCAATGTTTGAGTACAAATGTGATACATGCGAACGCCCCGAGGAGCGCTACTTTGCGACCCTCGCCGAGCGCGACAAGTTCGAGGAGCATGGCGCTAAGCCGTGCAAACCGGGCGCGAACCTCATCAACCGGAAGTGTGCCGGCACGATGAAACGCCAGCTCTCGGCGTCGAACTTCAAAGTCAACGGCTACTGTGCGGCCAACGGCTACGAATTCAACGGGACGCAGACTATTCACAACAAAGGGTTGAAGTAAATGGCGGAACGTCTTGATGGTAAGCCTCGACGAGGGTGGACCAAGCCCGGAAGAGAAGCGGTTAAACATCCTACGATCTTAGACATTGCATGGGTCGCAGGGGTATTTGAGGGTGAAGGGTCTGTGAGCGCCCCGCACGGTAGTCGAGGGTCGATGACTGCTACCCTAGTTCAAAAAGACCTGTGGCTGTTAGACAGAGTGGTAGAATTGTTTGGCGGCCACTACTACCTTTCAGGCGGATATACCACAAAAACTAATTCTTCCGGCAAGTCTACAGTGTGTGGACGATGGGAGATAACAGGGCCTAGAGCACGAGGCTTTGTATTCACAATTTTTTCCTTTCTATCGCCGCGCAGAAGGGCCCAAATTAAGGCGGCACTGGGGGGTAATACCGTTGCCAATGTATGATCGACGCTGTGACACGTGCGAACAGGTCAAGCTGGATTGTTGGGAGCCTATTGAGCACCCGAACCCAGCCTGCGATCTGTCGCCCGCGTGTACAGGCACCCTCGAACGTGTCTATCTTCCGACGAATCGTGAACAGATTATCGGCGACGAGATCGATGTCACCATCAAGCATGCTTTGTGTCACCCGGATGGGACACCCCGGCGATTTCGAAGCCGGGCAGAGTTGAGGCGAGCTGAACAGGCCGCCGGGTACACAAATTACGTGCGCCACCTTGGAACCAAAGGCGGCGACAAGTCGAAGCACACATCGCGTTGGACGTAAGACAATCGGAGGAGGCAATTTCGCATTCCTCGCGTCAGTAGGAGCACATCATGTCAGACGAACTTACGGCAGTTATTGCAGGCGCGTTCGCCGATGCAGGCGGCGGCGACTCGGGAGACAGCGGAGCCGACTCCGGCGATGTAGACACCGGAGCAGACAATTCTGAGGACATTTCCTCGGACACTTCCTCAGACGAATCCTCGGAAACCCCTGAAGACATAGAAGATAGCTCCGAAGCCAGTGCGGATACTTCCGAGGACACTGGTGGGGAGCCAGTTGTTGAAGAGGAGCCCGTCGAGGAGGAGCCGGTCGCTGAGAAGACCCAGCTCGAACAGGATCTCGAAGAGCTGGGCCTGCGCGACCCGAAGCCGGGCGAGCGGATCAACAAAATTCCTCAGCCCCGCGTCAAGAAGATGGTCGAGAACTACGGGAAGAAGGTCGAGGCCCGGTTTCAGGGCGAAATCTCGAATCTCAGGGCCGACAACATGCGCCTCTCGCGCTCGGCCCAGACCATGAAGAACATCGACAAGCTGATCGACTCGGGCGAGGCCGGCGTCGACCGCTTCATGACCCTGCTCTCGACGATGCACCCGGGCAAGTTCGACAAGTATGTGGGGAACGCCAAGGGTGCCCCGGCGGCCGGGAAAGCTGCCAAAGCAGCAGGATCGGCAGCAGATTCAGTCGTCGGACCCCGTCCGCAGCCCGACGTCACTTTCGAGGATAAGTCGAAGGGCTATTCGCCCGAGCAGCACGACAAGCTGCTCGACTGGGTGGCGGCCAAGGCTCGGGAAGAAGCCATCGTAGACATGGACGCGCGCATGGAGGCCAAATACGGCAAGATCGCCAAAGACTACGACCAGCGGGAAGCCTTCAACGAAGAGCTGCCGAAGGTCCAGGCGGTCATCCAAGGCGTCCATGAGACCTGGGGCAAGGACCTGGTCGAGAAGCACGAGGACACCATCGTGGCCCTCATGCAGCAGTACCCGGATATGCCGACAGCTGAAGCCGTAGCGCGTGTCCTGGTGCCCCTGGTCCGTGCCGACCGCAACAAGATGCGTACTGGCTTGATCAAGGAAACCAAGACCAGAACAGCGGCTGCTGCAAAAGTCGTGCCAGGCGGTGCGGCGAAGGATACGAACGAGGCGAAGACCCTCGACGACGTCATTCGCCAGAGCATTCGTCGGGCGGGCATCAAGTAAGGCATACATCTTGCAGGAGGGGCTTGACACCATTCAGGCCCTTCCTGCATAATCACTGTGTCGACTGACCCTACGTTAATGGGTTTTACGGAGTAACGCTCCTATGGGAAAAATTGTTCTTTTAGGGCATGTGTTTGATCGGTTAACTGTTACGGCAGAGGCTGGTCGAGACAATTTCGGTGAGGTTCTCTGGGCGTGTCGCTGTGCGTGTGGTGAAATACGAACCATCCGCTCTAGTGCCTTGAGAACTGGTAAACACAAAAGTTGTGGTTGCCTGAAAGCCGATAAGATTCGAGAACGATCTGTCACTCATAACGGTAGTCAAACGTCTGAGTATAGATCGTATCGAGCAATGTTGCGCAGATGTTATGATCCTCGGCATCGCGCATATCCGTGGTATGGCGGGCGTGGTATTAAAGTCCACCAACTGTGGCGAGAGGATTTCTTGGTATTTTTCGTCGATTTAGGGCCCCGACCAGAAGGTTGGACTCTTGATCGCATAGATGCCGATCGCGACTACGAGCCGGGAAATTGTCGCTGGGCTCCGTGGTCCGTACAAGCAACAAATAAGCGACGACCCTCATACGCTCTACCTCTACTAAGCGTATAGGACCCTCTCAGGCTCTGGGTTAGTGAGCTGTTCAGTAGAGAACAGTGAACAGTTTCCCACTTATTAGACAGGATACTGTCAGGATAAGTGGTTAATCCAGAAAGAGTTAGGGTAGCTATATAGCTTTGACAATCGGACAGGGAGTTGCCGTTTCCTATCCAGCCGTGCTGAACTTCAAGCGGAAAGCGGCCAATCAGTGGGTCGAGTCTGCGTTCCTGCGCGAACTGGAGCGGCAGAACGCGGTCGAACGCGCATCACTCGGCCCCACCATCGAAAAGACGCTGGACTACCAGCGCAACCCCGGCGCGGCGTTCCTGGCGACGGACCTGCAGCCGACCAGCATGGCGAAGACCGAAGTGCTGACGGCTGCGTCGTACGACGTCGCTGAAATCTCCGTCCCCATCGTTTGGTCGAAGAAAGACGAAGTCCAGAACCCGACTGAGAATCAGAAGATTGCACTCGTGAAGGCGCTGCTGTCGAACGCTATCGACTCGCACGACGACCTGATCGAGCAGTACATCTTCGCAACCTCGACCAACGGCTTCCTCGGACTCGACACCCACATCACCGATGCCGGCACCGGCTCGGACGGTGGGATCGACAGTTCGGTCAACCTCTGGTGGAGGAATCAGCAGGCCACCTACGTGGATGACACGGACATCGAAGCCGCGTTCACCACGGTGTGGAATGCCTGCGCGAAGGGCAGCGGCTCCAACCTGCTCCCGACCCTGATGGTCAGCGACGGCGCGACCCAGGCCCTCTTCGAGGGGACACAGCAGGCGAATCAGCGCTACATCGACACCCAGGAGCTGAAAGCCGGTTTCAAGATCCTTGGTTTCAAGACCGCGCGTTACGTGTTCAGCCAGTACGCAGACACGGACGTCAACTTCCTCAACTCGAAGAACTTCCAGCTCGTCGTGTCGAAGGAGTACTTCCGGGACCGGGGCGAAACGCAGGAGATCCCGAACGCGAACGGCTTCGTGTCGAAGATCTACTCGGCGCTCCAGACCTGCACCAACAACCGCAGCCGCCTTGGCGTTGCCCACGTGTGAGATCGGCGATGGCGATACTTTGTACTCACTGTGGCGAGGAGAAGGATGCTTTGGAATTTTACCCGAGCACTCTTCGAACCTCGACAAAATGGTGCAAGCAGTGTATGGGAGCAGCTCAGAAGTCTTGGGCAGTTCGCAATCGGGATAAAACCCGAGCACGAGTACAGAGATATCATCAGAACCACAAAGCTGCTCGAAGTGAATATGCTAAGTGGCATCGAATTCTTAGTCGATATGGCATTACGAAGGAGCAATATATAGTAATGCTGGCTCGTCAGGAACATCGCTGTGCGGTGTGTGATGATTCTTTGATAAATAGGCCCCGTGTAAGTGTTGATCATTGCCACGAAACACAGAAAGTACGTGGTATTTTGTGTAACAACTGTAATCGGGGGGTCGGATTACTCAAAGACAATTCAACTGTGCTGCTTCGTGCTGCACAATACGTTTCATCGTAGAAAGGGATAAAGGATCACATCATGGCACTTCCTTACTTCACAGGAAACGCACTGGCGGCCGTTGGCGCCCCAGCGGACGTTCACACGGCTCAGCGCAACCCACTGGGTCTGGTTGCGGCAGGTCTTGGCGCGGACGGTGGCTACGCAGAGTACGTCTACCTGCTCGGCGTGGCATCGACGGCCATCGGCTCATGGGTCAACTACGACGTGGGTGTCGACTACAGCACAGCGCTGCTCGACACAGACGTGGCCGCGACGATGCTGGGCAGAATCGCCATCGCGATGGGGGCTACTGTAGCCGCCAGCTACGGCTGGTACCAGATCACGGGTGCGGCTTCGGGTCTCGCGCTGACGGCCTCGACCGATACCAAGAACGCGTTCGCGACGGCAACGGCGGGCTCAGTTGACGATTCCGGGGCGGGCGCGGAAGTGCTCATCTTCGGCGCGTGGTCGACTGGGGCAGTCAGTGAGACGACATTCTTGCAGGCGTTTGCACTCAATCGTCCGCACATGATCGGCATCTCGCTCGACTAACGCGGTAACTGAAGGGATAGTCATGGCGAATCGCTCAGGAAACGCGCCCCTTCATGTTGAAGTAGTGGTAGCCGCTGGCACGGTGCAAGCCGATGCCACGGCTATCCCTACGAATTCAGCTCCGGCGCTCGTTGTGTCTACTGGCAATGGCACAGTTGGCATACGGCTGCCCAAGGCAGTCAAGGGCAAAACGTTCTACGTGAAGAATATCGGCGGGGGTGGGCTGCTCGTATGGCCGGCTGTCGGCGATGCGATCAATGCACTTGCCGTAGACGGTGCAATCACGATGGCTACAGTGACATCGGCTGTGTTCATCGCACAGAATTCAACCACGTGGCAGACCGTGCCCACGATCCCGAGCTAAGCATTCACGCTGGTCCTGTGTAGAGCCAGCACTTATCAACCCCAGCAAGAAAGAAGTCACACATGGCCCTTCAAGTCTCCAAAGCAACGCTCGACTGGCAGACACTCAATAACGCCCAGACGCAGACGCTCACCAGGCGTGGTACCACGTACTACGTGGACGCAGTCAACGGCGTCAATACGCGCCTCGGCAAATCCTGGCGTAAGGCATTTCTCACGATGGCCCGTGCGTTCGAAGTGATCGAGTCGGGCGACACCATCGTATTCTCGGGTAGAATCCGAGAACAGCTCACGACCCCCGTCGGGGTGTTCGACGTCGCTGTCGTGGGGACGGGCAACCGTCCTCGTCACGCAGACACATCGCCGGCAGGCGGATCGGACTCGTCAGCACAGTGGGCAGCTCCGCTGGTGCCAACGGCCGCGACTCCACTCGTGGCTGTCATTCAGCAGGGCTGGAAGTTCGAAAACATCCTCTTCACCGGCCCTACGGATGTTCACGCACTCAACGCCAGTATCGAGCTTCGACGCACAGCCGAGGGCGCTGCGGAAACCGATGCGTCCCACATGAGTGTGATCGGGTGTCGCTTTGCCTCGGGGTACAAGCACATCAACGACACAGGCGGCTGCTACGGCGTGCTGCTTCAGGGCAATCGCTTTGTCTCGGCGGCGAACTTTGCCGTCCTCGGTGTCGGCAACATCGGCGTGGGCCAGAGCGCCTGGGAAATCACGCACAATCGTTTCGACGAGAACGTCAATGGTGTGATGATTGCCGGCTTTGCCTGCGACATCAACTACAACTCGTTCAGCGATGGCGGCACACCAAACACGACCGTGGTGTTGAATACCAACAACGGCGGCGGCGCAAACAATCGTGTCTCGTACAACAACTTCCAGACGACGACGGGGAATTTCAACTCGCCCGACGTGGTTGGCACTACGACTGACTACTGGAATCCGAACTACAGTTTCGACACGTTGGAGACCGGCGTCCCGGCGTAATTCACTCGACCCCGGAGCAATCACGCGCCGGGCACACTCGGGGAGCCCGAGTCCAAATAACCGGGCTCCCCCACTCGCTCCTGCGAGAGAAGGACTACGATCATGACATTCGAAAAGAAAGCACCCAAGCCCAGCACGCCCGTTGAGGAAACCCCTGTCGAACAGCCTGAAGCGCAGTCGAATCATGCGCCCGGCACATCCCTGGCGCCCGCACAGCCTGCTGGTCTTGACCAATTTGGTCAAATCATCGGAGACGCTGTCGCGCGTGGGATTGCCCAGAGCGCCCCTCCACGCAGGATGACTATCGGCGAGTACGTACGCCGGGGTGCCATCAATCAGTACCACCCGGACCCAAAGGTTCGGTTCAGTTTCGACCGGGACTACTACCAGAACGGGCACCAGATTTACTTCGACACCACGCACGACCGCGAGGTCGAACTGCTGAATCGGCTCACCCACTCTGGTCGCTACATCAATCGCCTGGTCGAGGTCGTCGTTGTGCAAAATGGCAGCGAGGAAGTCGTCAACATCAACTTCTCGAACAAGCGAGACAAAGCGTTCGAGCTGAAAGGCCACGCGCGCGACTTCACGGACATACTGCAGCAGATCGTGGCCGCGCAGAAAGAGGAGCGCGCGGATCAGGAGGACGATGCAGCCGACCGGGCCGAGCGCAAGCTGGCACGTCAGGCGAAGCAGGCTAAGAAGACCCAGCCCAGCTTCGGCAACAGCAAGGCCTCTCGCGAGGCTCGTGAAAAGGTAGGTGCGTGATGGCTGGACTCTTCGAATATCTGATGCGAAAGGCGACGGGGAAGCGGACAGGCGACATCGAGCTACCCAACGAATCGGGCGAGGTTGATCCGCGTTTGCCGAAGTCTGGTCAGGTCGGAGAGTCGTTTCGCAAAGCCGGCCGCACTGTGAAGGACCTGTCTGAAGTCGGGGGCAGTCCTATCGAACGGCTTCAGGCCGCCGGCAAACGGGGGATGCGGAAACGCTTCGACGAGGAGAACCGTCGGGCCCTCGAAGGCAAGTGAGATGCCCCTGATCAAAGGTTCGTCGAAGTCGGTGATCAACCAGAATATCTCCGAGTTGAGGCATTCCGGGTATCCTGAAAAGCAGGCGATCGCCATCGCGATGGACAAAGCCGGTAAGCGTAAGCCTAAGAAGAAAAAGTAGCGCTCGGCGGTAGGGCCCGGCCGCCGAGTGTTAGAATAGAGGAGTCATGGCATCAAAGTTTCTGATCCAAGTCGTCGAGAAGAAAACAGGTGAAGTAGTACAGTGGGCGCCCGGCCTCGGTCTTGAACGACAGTTCGAAGATGAAGTGTGTCGTCGAGTGGGGGCTAAGCTGGGACTGATTGAATCGCGCCCTCGACAGGTTGATGCCGCGCCAGTGCTGACACCCGCGCCTGTCGTCGAAGTCCCAGTCATCGAACCTAAGAGTAGGGGCTTCGTCGAGACGATGAAGGAATTCTTCGGCTACGGCGCTGCACCCTCTGTTGACGTACCACTCGTCACACTCGTCGTCGAGTCCAAGGTCGATCCTGTGGTCGAGACAAAACTGCCCGCAGAAAAGATCATGGTGTGTGTACGTGAGGCCCTAAACGAAACCTTCTACGAAATCAAATCGAACGTGAGGCCCTAATGGGTTTCAGTACCTCGTCCCACCCGGCCGGATACTCCCTGAACTACGTGTGGGATGTCGGCCTATTGGAATGGGTCGTTATGACCCAACCCGGTGGCAGTGGCGGGGGAGACGTCAACATTACTGAAGTTGGCGGGGTGGCGATCGCACTTGGTCAAACGACCATGGCAGGGAGTTTCCCTGTCACAATCGCCTCGAATCAAAGTGCGCTTCCTGTCGCAGGAGATGTCGCAAGCGGCAGTGCCGACGCTGGAAATCCTGTGCTTATCGGCGTGCGTGCTGAGACGGCACTGCCGACAGCCGAGGCCGATAACGACCGTGTACGGGTTATCGGCGATACGACGGGTCGTCCATTTGTTCGAACAGGATTGCAGGGCCCATCGGCGAACTACTGGGATGTGCAGAACGTGGCCTCTGCCAACACCCAGGCGACTGCCACACAGGCTGCGGCAGGCGCGGGCATTCGTAACGTGTGCGTAGGATTTACGGTCACGCTTGCAGCAACGAGCACGGCTCCTGTAGCAGTCAACTTGACTGTAGCTGTGATTGACGGTGCAACTGGTGGAACCACGTACTTGTGGCGTACCACGATCTCTTTGCCGGCGACTGCAGGGGCAATTTCAGCATTCGTACGATCAGGGGTGTGGATGCCCGGCACGGCCAACACAGCTATGACCATCGAGTTTTCAGCGGCCGGCGGCGCGAACACTATTGAATCAGTCACCATGGAAGGAACGACAGTCGCGGAGTAGCCTATGCCTAACACAAATCCTCAAGCTATCCTCATCGCCAACACAAAAATCCGGCCTCTGGCTGATTTGCTGGCGAAGCTCTACAACCGGATCAAATCAGCGCAGATTGAGTTTACGGCAGAGGATTGGGGTACGTTGTTCCCCAACGACTCTGAAATCATCGTAGACGGATCAGCCACTGACGGGCGCACGCCTATCACGAATGCGGAAGTGCGTACATTCATGCTGACGGATGCGGTTGCTGTGCTGACACCGCTGGAAGCGTCTTCGAATGCAGGGCGCAATCGCGTGTTCAAAATCGCTGTTAACCCGGAGTAGCGCATGGCACTCTCAGCGGCGACGGTTTGGGAGATCCGCACCGCAGGCGCGGCGACGAATGGCGGAGGGTTTGTCACGGGAGCGGCAGGGACGGACTATTCTCAGCAGGATGCCAAGAACACGGTAGGGAATAATATCTCTACTACTGATGCGGTCGCAGTAGGCACGGGTGTCATTACCTCTGCCACAGCGACATTCACGTCAGCCATAGTTGGAAACATCATCTATCTGCAAGGCGGAACGGGCGCACTCGCTGCTGGACGGTATCAAGTCACTGTCTTTACAAGCTCTACATCAATCACGGTAGACCGCAACGTCGCAGCAGGCACCGGGATCACGATGAACATCGGAGGCGCGCATAGCGATCCGGCACTCGTGGCTGCGGTCGTTGTCGCGGCGAATAGGGTCTACATCAAGGCAGGCACGTATAGCATCACCAGCGCCACACCGAATGTGGCGGGTGGATGTGCCAGTATTGCTGTCACGCGAACAATATGGGAGGGGTATCAGACGACCCGCGGTGATTTCGGCACGCCACCCACCTTACTCGCAAGCGGGATTAGCACAGCCAAAATAGTCGTCGTTCCGTCATCGAGTGGCAATGATACGTTGCTTGTGAATATCACCATAGACGGTGATGATCTTACCTCGATCCGTGGATTTGCTGCTGAGGGCGCGCCGAGAGTGTCATTGAGAGGATGCACGGCCATTGATTGCACAAACAATGGGTTTGCTATAGCCGGAGCAACGTCAGCAATGGTGCTATGTCGAGCGACTGGATGCACGACGACGAGCGCAGCGATGCAAATCAGCGGCACCACAATGATCGGGTGTATTTCACACGACAATGAAGTCACGGGAATTGCGGTCACCTCGAACGGCACGCTAGTCCACTGCATCTCATACAACAATACAGGTGGCAGTAGTTTTGGGTTCGACCTGTTTAACGCAAACGGGGTCACCATGACGAACTGTGTCGCGTATGGCAATGGCACTGATGGAGTCGGATCAACAAATGCGCTCACGAGTCCGCGATTTATCAATTGCATTGCCGAAGCCAATGGCGGAGTCGGATTTGACCTCACAGGAATGACCTCTCCATCGGTATTTAACAACTGCGCCACATTCAATAATACGAGCGGGTCTATTACGGGGACACCGTCTTACAACATCGGATTTGTCACGGGAACAGCCTCGTTCTTTACGAATCCGGCGAGTGGTGATTTTAGCCTTAACACCACGGCAGGTGGAGGAGCCGCAGCGAGAGCCGCTGGCCTGCTTGGCGTGTTTCCTGGTGGTCTGACGACAGGCTATCTCGACATCGGCGCGGCGCAACATGCCAATCCGGCGAGTTCTGGCGGGCAGAGTGTATCGATTTTTGGTGGGTGATTCATCATGACCTTCACTGCTATTGTTGCCAAAGATCCAAACGTTGCTTGGGCTGCAGGTCTGTTTGAGGGAGAAGGGTGCTTCTCTTTTGGCAGTGGAGATACCGGCAACAGAAGCCTGCGGGCAATGATTACCATGACCGACCTAGATGTTTTGGAGAAGTTTCAATCTGTAGTGGGTATGGGGACTATTCGGAAAAGAAAATTGAACCCCCCACATAAGCAACAGTGGTCGTGGTATATCAATTCTTTTCTAGAATTTCAATCGTTGGCTGTTATGTTGTGGCCTTGGTTATGTTCACGACGTCGAGCCAAATTACAAGAACTTTTCGACCGATACGATGCGTTAGAGCCTGTCTCTCTAAAGTTGCGTATTGATAGAACAGCAGATATTAAAGCTGCACTCATGGCTTTATCTGCTGTACCTTTGTGGGGTAGACGTTGGAAACCTGGTAAAACCCAAAACGACATTGCTAAGGAGTTTGGAGTATCTCCCGGCTGTGTTTCTTTGATCAAACGTACTCTATTAGGGGGTGCCTTACGACGTTCTCAGCCATAGTCGCCATCGTCGCTGACCGGCTCAACCTTACGTCGGTTGCTGCACTCACCCGCATCGGCACAGAAGTCAACGACCGCTACCGAGAGGTCATGTCGGGAGTCGGACTGCAAACGTCTATCCGCACGACGATTTCGCAAGCGGTGACAGTCGGCAACAACCAGGTCGTATTCAGTTGCCAGAAGATCTTCACGATCTTCGACAACTACGGCCGCTCGGTTACGTCGATCACGCGCTCGGGGACGACGGCCACGGTGACGACGGCTACGGATCATGGGTACGCGACGGGTGTCTCGGTAAAAGTCGCAGGGGCTGTTGAAACCGCATACAACGGTGTTTTCGTCATTACCGTGACTGGTGATACTACGTTTACGTACACCGTGTCAGGGTCTCCGTCCACACCAGCCACTGGCACCATCACCGTCGAGCTGCTGCAAACGCAGTGGATTCTCGGCGAGCGCACGATGGACGAGCTGCGGATGATGACGATTCAGTCCGATCCGCCTCAGAACTGGGCGCCTGCGAACATGAACGCGGACACGGTAACAGCCCAACTCGACGTCATTCCGTCGTCAGCGTACATCCTCAACGCCGATGTCGAGATCAACATTACCAATCTGGCCGGCTCGAACGTGCCCGGCTTCGCACAGGATTTCCACGATATCCTGGTGCGTGGGGCCTTGGCCGACGAGCTGATGAAGATGGAGAAATACAGCGAAGCAGAGACTCAGGAGGGTAAGTTTGAGAAGCGCTTGTCCGAACTGCGCCTCTACATCGCGAAGTCAAACGGCCTCGATATCTTCCAGGGTCGTAACGCAGGTATCGGCCTGGCCAACGGCTTTCACGGGCTGGTGAGCTAATGCCGCAGGATCTGATCATCGCATCGTGGAAGGGTGGCCAGAACGACACGGATTCCCCGACCGAACTGAGAGATGACGAGGTCGCTCTCGCTGAGAATGTCGAGTTTTTCAGTGCAGCCCTCGGCGAGCGTCGGCTTGGCTGCGGGCCGCTGACTATCACTGGCTCGAACCTGGACGACGAAGATCTGATGGTCTACTTGACGCAGTGGGCCTTCGACAACGACATCCTCGATCAGCAGATCTTTGCTGTCTCGGCGACTCCGACGGTCTCAGCGACGGTCGCAGTTCGCACGAACGGCGTCTGGGACGAGATCGATGGTATCAACTTGACTGATGCGTTGAATACATCAGTGCCGGCTATCTACCAGATTGACACCGAAGCGCTCAATTCGAAGCTGTTCGTCGCGTATCGCAGTGCCGTTGACCGGCTTCATGTATGGGACGGCACTAACCTGCGGCGTACGGGACTTGCAGAGCCCAATCCGCCGACAGTCGCAGATACGGCTGTTGCTGGTACTTATGCAGGCACGCGCTACTTCCGAGTCAGCGTAGCACGACTCAGCGGCACGACGATTATCAGTCGGAGTGAGCCCTCGACCACAGTGACGTTCGTCCCGGCGGGTGTGTTCACAGGTGCTGTCATCACGCAGCCGGTCGTGCTCCCGGGCGAGGGCGAGACGCACTGGATTATTGAAGCCAGTACAGATGGCTCGATCTTCTACGACATCGAGACCCTGCTGATTGCAACGACCACCTACACAGACACGACCGTCTTCGCCACCGGCTACGAGGACCAGGGCCCCGAGTCTCCGCAGATCGGCGACTTTGATTTGATCCCGTCGTTCAAGTTCCTCGCAGTTGATGGTGATCGTCTGGTGATGGGCGGCCACTTCACCGATGCCAGTCTGATGTCGACGATTGCCTGGACACCGGTCGCAAACGACCCGGGCGGCGCGAACGACGAGCGGCTGCCTCTCGATATCGACAATACGAAGAATTTGGACAACACCGCGGGTGGCCCGCTGACTGGCCTCGCATCGTCCGACTTCGGCACGTGGTACGCCTTCAAATTCCAGGCCATCTATCGCATGATGCGAACGGGCGACGTCACTGACGCGTATGACGTCATCTGCATGTCGAAGATTCGTGGCGCGGTCGAAGGCTCGATCTTCCCCGGCTACACTGAGGACGGGTCGTCCTGCATCTACTTCCTCGATCCGCTGATGGGGCCATCCCGAGTAGGCTCGTTCGGCATCCAGGCCATTGTCGGCCTACGCGGCACATGGGCACGCGTGAACCTGCAGGCATCGGCCCGGGTCGCGTGCGGTTGTTTCTACCCGTATAAGCAGCAGGCGCACTGGTGGGTCGCGGTCGACGGTAACGATCGGCCCAACTTCAAGATCGTGAGCCAGGTCTCGGAGCTGCGCCCGATGGGCGGCGATTCCGTAGGCCGAGGCTGGTCGACCTGGACGGGGACGATTACCGAAGCGGCCACGGTCGCGATCATCACCGAAGTGGTCAGCATCGACGGCGTCTCCTCGATCAGCCAGCGACCGTTCGTCGGGCTGACGGAGCCGAACTTCATCCAGCGCTGTGATACTGAGGATGAGGATGCCGGCGACCCCTATGTCGCGACGATCCTGTCGCGGTCGTACGTGCTCGCAGGCCAGCTGAACCAGTTCGGGGCCATGGTCGCCTCGATCCTGGGCCAGGCGAACACCCTGTACCCCATCGATATCGCGTTTATCAGGGATTTCGGTAAGGAAACCAACGAAGTCGAGGACGTGACGTTCACACCTGTTGGCTCCGAAACCGAGGTCTTCCAGCTGCTCGACAGCTTACGCATGTCAGAGGCACGGGCCATTCAGATTCGAATCAGGGACGCGAGCTAGGGTATACTGTAGAAGGAGTTTTCTATGTCTCTAAATGGGTCTGTTCACGGCAGCGGCCAGCGCATCGTTTTTCTGGATGCAGTGGCTATTACGACAGCGCTTACTGCTGTGACGACGACACCTGTGCAGTTTCTGACAGGGCTGAACTATCTCAGCGTACAGGTGAATTTCGTGTACGGCTCGGGTGGCACCACGGCCAAGATCTGGGTACAGACCTCGCATGATGGCGGCGCGACCTGGAGCGACATCATGTCCTTTGCTTTCCTTGTCGCTTCACTGCGGAAGGTCTCGTCGGTGTGTACGTTCATTGCGCCGACGGCGCAGGCGTTCGTACAAACGGACGGCACACTGGCCGACGATACCGTTATTCAAGGTACCCTGGGCAGCATTTTTCGACTGAAATACACAACGACTGGTACATACGCGGGTACAACTGTGTCAGTCGATGGCATTGCAAAGGGGTAGACTGTGATTACATCAAGTACAATTTTGGTCGAGACTACTCCAACACTGCTGGTAAAAGGTGAAGGCACAGGGCCGAACAAAACAAAAGTGATTGTTCGCTACCGGAGCGGAAGTATTATCACACTGGGGCCTGAAGATGTGGTTGCAGGAGACGGCCTAGCTATCACTGCCACAATCGATTTCTACCCATTTGAACTTGGCGAGGGTAACAATTTATATGGGGTTGTTGCTGTCGGTACTGCTAGGATTCAAGTGCTTGCCATGACAGAAGTCTAGGCCATGGCTGCTGTCGTCATCAACGTCCCAATAGGCTGGCGGATCTTCCTCTTCGCGTTCAAAGCGACGAAGCAGGGGCCCGCGCGAGGATCGACATCATGAACATGGGTGTGACTCTCAAGTCGTTCTATGAAGTCGACTGCTATCGCGATGGCATCCTGATATGGTCGGACGCCTTCTACAATCTCGTCACGACGGCTGGTAAGAATGCCCTGCTCGACATGACGTTCTTCTCGGGGGTGGTGACACCACTCTGGTACGTGGGTGTAGTGGCCAATGCCGGCTTCACGCAGTATACAGCGACTGACACCATGTCGTCGCACACTGGCTGGACCGAATCAACCACGTACAGCAACGCGACTCGGCCGGCATATACGGTTGTTGCGGCATCGGCCGGCTCAATGTCGAACGATGCTTCGCGCGCCCTCTTCAACATCAACGGCACGACGACGATTCGCGGGGCCTTCCTCGTCAACAACTCGACGAAGGGCGGCTCTACTGGCACACTGTACGGCGAGGGCGACTTCGCGAATGCTCGCAACGTCGTCTCGGGAGACATCCTCAGCATCAAGATCACACTGACGGATTAACATGCTGGGGACACCATGGCGCAGATTCAGCAAACCATTATCCCCTTCGAGCTACGCCATTTCGTCCCCACGACCGGCGTCCATATCGGCTATCTACACTTCCCCAACGGCTACCACACCACCGATATCACCACTGACTCGAAGCGAAGCGGCACGTACGGCTTCAAGGGCCTGTCATCGGGAAACCTCAGCGCCAACGTCAGGCTGCTGCTCGCGAACACCGGTCTTCCGGCCGCCCTCTGGGAGATGCGGGCGCGATTCTTTTTCCGCATCGAGACCTATCCGTCGGCCGACAACGTCGTGGTCGCACGTGTTGGCTCGGGTAGCATTGCCTTCGAATTCCAACTGCAAATGAACACGACGGGGCAGCTGCGCGCCGTCCCTTCGTTCTGCGGCAATACGACAACGGCCTACGAGGGTTCGTTTTCCCTGAATACCTGGTACCAGGTGAAGATGCGCTTCTACGGCGAGGGCACGGGCGGCCAGGTGGGCGCCGGCAAGTCATCGTCGCACGACGTCAACGTCTACAGCGAAGACGGCCAGACCCTTCTCGCGTCGTTCGCCGAGTCGACGCCAAACGGCAACAACATGCCGACCGTGTGGCCGGCGTTCTTCTATTTCGGCCAGGACAGCGCCGCTGGCGGTCCCGCGACCGCACGAGAGATCTGGTACGACGACGGCTGGTTCCACATGGCCACCAGCACCGATACCGCGACGATGGAGTGGCCGAAGGGGACGAAAGTCGAAGGCTACCCGCCGACCGCAAACGGGACGACCAATCAATTCTCGCGTGGCGGGGTGGACACGGGCGCCAACTGGTCCCAGGTCAGTGATATCCCGCTCGCGACAGGTGGCGCGGCACAGAACGTCAACTCGGCGACGGCTACGCATGTCGATATGTACCAGCATGCGAACTTGGCCGATGCTGACGACGTGGTCTACCACATCCAGACACTCAGCTGGCTCTTCGATACGACGTCGCCGCAGGAGCTGATCATCGACGCGACGTCGTACAGCGTGACGACGAACGACGCCACGGCGCGCTACGCCATCGCCCATCAGATCTTCTCGAATGCGACCCCGATGGAGTCCGCGACGTTCAACGCGCTGCAGTTCGGCATTCGAAAGCTGACGGCTGGCGGTACCACGTTGACCAGTCAGCAACAGTTCCTCGAAGTGCTAACGGGGCCGCCTCTTATCATCGAGGAGGATCTGCCCGACCCGGGCGACCCCAGTGCGTGGTCGGTGACGGCCGCGTACAGCGCCGTAGGCGATTTCGTTCGCGAGTCGGACCTGACGATTGCCCTGACGGGCCCGCTTGGCTTCCGTCTCGGCAACCAGGGTGTCGAGATCAACGTCCCCTCGCCGTGGCAGATCGAGCGCATCGACGTCGGCTATCGCGATGAGGAGACCTCATGATTACGCTGCTGAAGATTCTTCCGGAGAAGTGGGAACAGGCGAAGGGGTATCTCCGTCTCGACCTGGAAGCCATCGAAGCGGCGATGAACCAGCGCTGGTCGGCGACGTTCGGCGCGTCGAATCTACTCAACCCGGACACGATCCAGGGCTGGGTGGCTACCCAGACCCGCTACATCTCGAACGAAGCGACCAGTCCCGCAGCTGGCTGGCCCATGTGGGCGCAGGTCAATCTGGCCAACGGCGTCAAGAATCGACTGCCCTTCTCGAACTTCGTGTCGGCGACGGCAGGCTCGAAGCTGGTCGGGCGTGGTGCCGGCGCGGCGGGCGACTTCGAAGAGATCTCGCTCGGTGCCGGGCTCGTGATGGCGGCTACAACACTGTCGGTCGACGTTGGCAGCTTGGCGGGACGAATTCCGATCCCGGACGAGCCCTACCCTGACGACCCGTGGCCACTGTTTCCTCCATCGTCGCAGTCGTTGACACTGCCCTTGGTCGTGGCCGAGGGCGGCTCGGGACGTGCGACCGCGACAGCGTATGCGGTGATCTGCGGGGGTACGACAGCCACGGCGCCGCACCAGTCCATCGCTGACGTCGGCACAAGCGGGCAGGTCCTGACGAGCAATGGGGCAGGGGCGCTCCCGACATTTCAGAATGCGTCGGGCGGCGGCGGCTGGACACTGATCGAAGCCCGTGCGGCGAGCGGCACGGAAGAAGATTTCGTCGGCCTGACGTACGACGAGATTCTCATCATCGTGCGTGCTGTGACGTCGGCGTCGAATACGATTCTTCAGGTGCGGGTCAGCACAGATAATGGCTCGACCTTTCTGTCCAGTTCTGGCGACTACATCGCAATCGCGTTCGACGACCCGGTCGGCGGAAACAAAACCGAGATGCCGATGCACAATGCAGCAACCACGTCAGGGAAGAACGGCATGTTCTCACTGACGATGCTGCAGCAGGCGTCTCCCAAGATGGCATGGGCGCAGCAGTACGTCGGGGCTGGTGCGGCCGCGCAGGGCGTGTGGATACTGCCCGGCACTACGGTCATCGATGCGATTCGCGTCCTGTCGTCGACGGGTGCATCCCTAAACGGCGGCACCATTTACGTGTTCGGCCGATGATAAATGCAAAATTCGTACCATCGGTGTACAATGACTGGGAGACCAATTCCTCCTTTTCTGGAGTCCTGTAGATGCTTGGCACCCTCAAATCGATTGCCGGTCCTGCCTATCTGTCGAACTCGGCGGCGAATATCTACACGCCCCCGGCGTCTACGATCTATACGGTCATCCGGCACATTCACATCGCGAACGTGACGGCGGGTGCCGTGACCTTCTCGCTGTACATCGGGGCGACAGGCGCCTCGGCCGGCGGGACCCAGCTCTTTGGTGGTCGGTCGATTCCGGCAAACAGCGAATTCGACTACTACTGCGTACGAAAAATGCTCTCGACGGATTTCCTTGTCGGTATTGCCTCGGCGGCGACCTCTCTGGTCATCGACGTCGAGGGTGAACAGGTGGTCGTATGATGATTGCGCCTCAGCCCGGGCAGAAAAAGAAACCCGGCATCGCTGACGTCCTGATGTCTCGGGTTCCTGGTGTGGTCAGTTCGCATGGTCCCGGATCTGGAGCCCCTCCGACCGCTCGGCCGGCGTCCAAGATGATCACGCCTCCGGGAGTAAAGAATTTGCCACCTGGGCGTCCGGGCGCAGCATCACAGCCGCGCATGGTAACGCCCCCGGGCCGGGGCAATCTGCCTCCAGGTCGCCCGACACCGAAGCCGGCGCCTCGAATGGTGACCCCGCCTGGGCGTCCGAATTTGCCTCCAGCGGATCCCAGGAAGCCTCCGATGAAGCCGCCAGTTGCGCGACCCGCGCCTCGTACGGTCACGCCTCCAGGTCCTGGTAATCTCCCGCCCGGTGTCGGTATGATCAACCCGGAGGGCCCGGGCAATCTTCCTCCGCAAGGACCTGTGATGATCAGCCCCGAGGGCCCAGGAAATATGCCGCCGGGTGCATCGCCTGCGTCTATGTCGGCACCGTACCAGGGCAATGGCGGCACTGGCATTGCCTCACTCGGGCCAGACGGACAACCACTGGCTGTTGATCCGAACACGGGTGCTCCGATGGACCCAGGCGCGATACCATTCAACCTGAATGCCGGTCAAGGTGGGGGTATCCAAGACGAGCTACTTCGACGGTTCCAAATGCAGCAGGAGCAGGGCTATGGCTACTGATCCGTACGGTAACGAGATCGACGACGAGCAGGCGTATCAACAGCAACAGCAGCCACAGCAGTACCAGCCGCAGCAAGTGCAGCAGGCGGCTACGCCGCAGTATGCACAGACGGCTGCGCCTGCACCTGCGGCCACACCGTGGGGCACGCAGCAGTACGAGGGCTTCCGCAACGAGTGGCTCGGTCAAGGCTTCGGCTCGAAGGCCAATGCCGGGGCGCTAGAAAACATCGCGGCCAAGTACGGCGTTCGCATCGACAAGGGTCAGCATGCCTTCTCGCCAACGGGCGAATACCTGGGTGATATGCTCGGCGACGTCGGTGGGCGTAACACCGTACAGTTTCTGCGCGGCGAGGCTGGCCACGCGACGACCGACAAATTGTACGGCGGTAAATCGACCGCTAAGCCGAAAGGCAAGACGCCCCCGGGGCCGGGTAATTTACCGCCTGTGGTCGGTGGTGGCGGAGCTGGTGGTGGCAGTAAGGCGGCAGGCGGCTACAACACGGGCAACATGGGCCCTCAGTCGTCCGATTTGTTCAATCTGCTCATGGAGCGCGCGCGCAGCTCTGAGAACGTCGACCCGAACGACCCGATTATCAAGGCGCAGACGGACGCGTATCGCTCCGAGGGTGTGAACGCACGTCGCGACTTCCTGGCCCAGCAGGCCGAGGCAGCCGGCCCCTACGGCAACCAGCGATCCGAGGAACGGCGCAGTGCCGAGCAGCTCGGTAAGTCAGTGGGCGGGTTCCAAGGTCAGGCCATGCAGAACGAGCTGTCGGCTCGTCGTGCCAAGATTGAGCACGCACTCGACGCGGGTGCGGCCTTCCTGTCTGATCAGCAGAAAATGGCCCTGCAAAACGAACTGACGCGGCTGCAGCTCGCTCAGCAGGAATCACAGTTCGGCCGGAATCTGAAGCAGCAGGGATCGCAGTTCGACCGCAACCTCGATATGCAGAAAGACCAATTCGGTCGATCTCTCGGTCAGCGTGCCTACGAATACGACACGGGCCGCTGGGACAACATTTTCCTCTAAGGTGATGCAATGGGCATGTCAGATACCAGCATCAATCAGTTCAACCTGAAGATCAGGACGTCGCCCTGGTATCAGGAGTGGTTTCAGGCCAAGGGGCTCGACCCGAACAAGGTCCAGCTGACGAAGGACCAGCGCAATGAGCTGAAGGCCATCGTCGAGCAGAACACGGGGTTCAAGTTCCCCGGCGACATGAAGATCGACCCCGCCGGCAACCTTAACGAAAAGGGCGGCTGGGCCGGGCTTCCAACAGGTGTGAAAGTCGCGCTTATCGCAGCAGCTGCGGTCGGGACAGCCGGTGCAGCAGGCGCACTTGGTGGCGGGGCGGCAGGGGTCGGAGCTGGTGGAACCGGTAGTGGCGTTGCTGCGGCAGCGGGCGCCCCCACAGCAGCATCTACGGGCATGGGCTTGGGTGCGCTTGGGACGACAGCTGGTGTTGGCAGTACACTCGGCACTATCGGCACAGTCGCGAATGCAGTCAAGAGTGGCGGCTCGACCATGGACAAGATCGGCAACATCTTGCGTGGCGGGGCTGGGGCTGTCGGGGCGGCTACGGAAGCAGCCGCGCAGCGTCAGGCTCAGGAAGATGATAGTCTCTACCGAGCCCAGCAGTCGAACATGCAAGGCGAGAACGCGTTCCAAAGCCAGCAGCTCGCACAGGCCCGCGAAGAAGCCGCACAACGTGACGAAGCGAGGAAGAATCTCTACCGCGCCTCGATCATGAAGAATCCGCAGTTCAGCGTCGAGAATCCTCGTGGGGCGCAGACATTCAGCCCCGAGATGATGGAAGGGCTCACGAATCTGGAAAAGCAGGCACTGAGCCGTACGGCTGACACTCCGCAGTACACGTCAGCGAAGATGCGCGCGCCCCAGTTCGCGCCACTCGATCCACAGGCGTTGTCGCAAACGTCGCGCCCGGGTACCATGGAAACTATCGGGAATTGGCTGGCTCCGGGCCTGTCACTGACCGACCTTCTGACGGATACATTCTGATGCCTTTCCTGTCACCCGGTGCCGCCGCCGCCAGTGCGCTCGAAGACTTCATGGTCAAGCGTGAAGTGGATGCCCGACAGGCTCGTCTCGATGCTCAGGCCGCCGAGACACACCGCTCGAATATGGAGCGGGCTAAGCGGCTCCTCGAACGCGAAGATCTGGAGACCAAGCTGAAGTTGGAAGATCGCGAGCGCTCGAAGACTGAGAAGGAAGTCGAAGGGATGATCATTGGCGATATTCCCACCGAGGACCTGACCGTGCGCGCGAGAAAGCACGGCATTCCAATGCGAACGGCTGTCCAGCCGCCCGCGCCTGCTGAAGTTGAGGCACCCGGTCTCATCACCGAATTGTCGCCAGATGGTGCCAGCGGCGAGACGCCCGTGGCCGAGCTACCAGCGGGTAACATCCGCTTCGCTGGCTCCCCAGCCCAGGTCAAGGAAGAGCAGGCCCGGGCCGCTCAGCAGAAGTTCATCCAGGGTCTTAAGACAATGCCTGCGCTGAAACAGGGCGAGACCGGTGCCGCGATGTCGGCGGCTGCTCGGGCCGCTGGCCTGAACATGCCTGCTTCAGACTTCGAGCCTGCGGCCCCACCGACCAAGTCGGCGACGATCCAAGAGTGGGAACAGTACAAAGCCGACGAGACTGCGGCCGGACGGAAACCGCTCGGCTTCGACGCGTACCAGGCTCGTGACGCCAACCGCAAACGCTCGGCCAGTCGAGACGGCCTGACTGATGCCCAGGTGGCGTCGTCGTTCAATACGCTCGCAGGCAAGTACCAGACGTCGCCGCTGACGAAAGCTGCCGACCGTACGCTGATCCTCAGCGATGCCGTCAGGGCTATCCGCAAGGACCCGAAGAACGCAGTCGAGCAACAGAACCTTGGGTACGCTTTCGTCCAGATCGAGGACACGTACCAGTCGGCCGTTCGTGAGGGCGAGTTGAAGAACCTGGCTGGGTTGGGTTCGGCTGCGGGACGTCTCAAGGCCACTGTTGAGAAGTTCCTCGATGGTACGGGCAACATGCCGCCAGAGATTGCCCTGCAGATCGCGGCAACCGCCGAACGCATGGCCGAAAGCATCAAGGACGGCCGGAAGCGCAAGCTGAAGGAGTTCACGGTGCAGGCGGAGACCGCCGGTATCGGTCCCTCGTGGAACAAGTACGTTAAGGGCCTCGAAGCGCTCGATGAGCCCGAGGCGCCTGCAGCAGGTGGTGGTGGCGGTATCCCCAAAGTCGGCGATACGTTCATGGGCGGAAAGGTGATCTCGGTAGACTGATGCCTATCAAAACGATCGTCATCGAGACTCCTGACGGGGCGCGCAAAACCATCAGGATTGAGGTTCCCGAGGAGCCGAAGTCTGCCGATCAACAGATCCGCGAGCGTCGGGCTCCCGGCTTCGACGCTCAGACCCCCGCCCAGGCGGCCCTGGCTGGCCTCCAGGAGGGCGCAGTCGAGGGGGCTAAGGGATTTGCCAAGGAGATCGTCCCAGGCACCGTAAAAGCTGTCCAGGGCATTCCTGGGGCCATCTACGATACGGTTCGGATGGCGATTTCGGCCGGTGGTGAGGGCGCAGACTTGCTGACCGACCCGGTCGGGACCCTGACTCGCTGGCGGGATGCGGCTGGCGAGCTGCCTGGCAAGGCCAAGCAAGCCCTCGACGACACCATCGCAATGGCGGCCAATGACCCACAGAAGTTCGGCGCGGCTGTCGCTGACTTGACTGCCGAGACCGGGGTCGGCTTCGCAACGGCCAAGGCCATCCCCACGGCTGGCAAGCCGGTTGCTCGTCGGGTGGGGCCTGCTATGGCCTCGCTCGGTGAAAAGGCTCGCTTCCCGCTGCGAATCTCCGGTGGTGCGGCTATCGCCTCAGGCAACCTGCCTGTCGGGGCTGCCCTCATGGCCACGCCCGAAGTCCTGGAGTCTGGCGGCAAGGCCCTGACCCGCTGGGGTAATACCGGACGCGTTCCAACCCGCTTGGTTACGCCCGGCGGCACGGTCGTTGCGTCGAAGACGGCTCCTGCTCAGATGACCGTAGCAAGTGAAGTAGTCCCAACAAAAGCAGCCCTTCCTCGATTTGTCACGGACGTAGAAAAGGGCCTGGTTGGTAATATCGACGATATTACGGACCCAGCACGCGCGGGGCTCGAAGCGGTGGATGAAGCTATTGATGCTGAGAAAAAGCGCTCGGGTGCCATTCGTATCGCATCTGGTAAGCGTGAGGCAGCAGTACGGAGGGCCGAAGAGGCCGCCGACCTATCTGAGGTTCGGAAACCTGTCGGATTGACCCCACAGGAGCAGGAATTACTCAATCGAGCAACGTCAGTAACACCGGCAGGCCCCGGCAATGTCCGCATTACCCCGCCAGCTCCGCGCGCTGCATCTACGCTCGAAGAGATCGGCGATGAGGTCGACTTGACAGGTGTCAGCGGAGGCGCCCCGAACGTCTCCAGGGAACGGGCCGCAGAACGCTTCGGCCGAAACTTCGTCAACGAGGGCGTGACGACCCCCGAAGGTCGTAGACTGCCCCAGGAGCTGCTCGACGTAGCTGAGGATGTACCCGAGCTGCCGCCTGCTGGCGCGGACCTGGATATTCCGTCAACACGCTCACGCCGGAGCCCGCTGTCTGCCGTAGACGACAGGCTCACGGAAAATGACTTCGACGCACTGCGGCAGATCATCGCCGAGAACCCAGGCATCTCCACGTCAGAGGCCTCGCGGTTCCTCCTCGACGAGCGTGCTGCACGTTCGCAGATGTATCGGAACCGTGCTGGTTTGGACCGAGGCGCCCAGACTGCATTTGATCTGGACGAATAAAAGGACTCTATGGACGGCATTCTCGAACTCCTCACCGCACTCAACTCGATGTCTCCGCTCGGCGTCACGGCTCTGCTCGGCGTGATCATCTACATTCTTGTGAAGCGCCAGCCCTCGAAGGCTGAATTGTCCGATGTCAAGACGAACCATTTGCACGAGTTACCGGCAATGGCTGAGACGCTCCGACGGATGGAATCGCTGATGATTGAGAACTTTACCGAAATTCGGATTCAGCTGAGCAAGAAATAATACCCCCCACGTGTCAAAGTGCTACACTGGTCTCCTGTAACACTATTTGTCTGGGGGTTTTATGCTGCGAACTGGTATCAAATTCTTATTGGTATTTCTCTTCCTGGCAGGCATTCTTTCACTGTTTGTCGGGTGTGCCGGTACGATCCAGCCTACAACCGCTGCTAATGGGCCTGCATTCCTTGCCTCTGTTCGCCCCCTTCAGGTGAAAATCGTCGATCTCGAAGAGGACAGCTTTGCGATGAATTTCCTTCGCAACGCCGGCATGCTTGAGGGCGCGCAGGTCGGCGATACGAAGAATATCTGCACTATCAGTGCAACGGATCACGAACCGCAATACTGGATCACGGCTGCACACTGTGTCTTTGAGATAGGACAGGAAGGCCGGTATGTCGACAGCCTCACAGTTGAGATCGTGGCAGTCAGCAAGGACATGGACATCGCTATCGTCAAGGTACCTGGGTTGCGTGCCCCCGGTCTGAGTCTGCAAAAGACCCCTGTCGGCTTCGAGCAAGAGATCAAAGTAGTGGGGCATCCCTTCGGCTACGACCCTGTGTTCATTACCAGGGGCTACGTGGCCAATCCTCGGGGCATTCTGGACGGGAC
>Ga0137429_1000191_pt1 | contig 33234 bp, 29 predicted proteins | sample EasRivERMZT736_2_FD_102304 | JGI IMG/M metagenome (GOLD analysis project Ga0137429, IMG submission 102304) | Soil microbial communities from meander-bound floodplain in the East River, Colorado, USA - East River MetaG ERMZT736_2 | ecosystem: Environmental > Terrestrial > Soil > Floodplain ...
AGCTATCGCCCGGCGGGTACGAGGAAATCAGCCGCGCCAAGCTGATCGATCCGACGACCGATCAGCTTCGCCAGCGCGGCGGCGTGTGCTGGTCGCATCCGGCCTTCGCCGACAAACACGTGTTCGCCCGTAACGATAAAGAATTGGTCTGCGCTGACCTCACGGCGCATTAAACAAAGGATAAGCCAGGCCGGTGGAGGTTTTGGCCGGGAAGGGTCATCGGAGCAGGATTGAAAGAGTTTGCGAGGGAGCGTTGCGTGCCAGGCGGAGGCATTCGACAACGGAACCCGCTCGGAAGCAATGGGTAGGCCGTTTTGGAGCGGACGAGGGCTGTCGGAAGTGATTTCGGTGCGCCCCGAGACTTTCAGTGTAACCGAGCTACTCTTTCGTTGGACTCGCCCTGCCGAAACTGTGACGCACCCGTTCCGACAACCGAACCTCACTTGCCTTTGCGTGCGGTGAGCAATGCGTCGATCGGCGCGGTCGATCGCTTGCCCTTGACCAATAGCTCACTCAACTCTTTCAGGTTGTGATCCATTTGGATTGCGCCTTCGGGTTCCAGTTGCATCAGCGCCGCCAGGAGCCGGTCAGTCCGTTCGGGCGTCGGCGTCTCGCCGTCGGCGAGTCCCTGATCGTCGGCAAAAATGCCGCGAAGTCGTTCGCGGATGCTCTCCAACGCCGCGTGATCCAGCCAGATTCCGCGAACGGATAGACCCTGGATTTTCGATAGGGCGCTCACGTCCTCACGGGGATCCGATTCGATCAAGAGGAGGTCGGCGCGTTGGGCGGGTTTGATGGTTCCGAACTCGTTTTCCTTGCGCATCGCCTGCGCCGCGTTGATCGTTGCAGCTCGAAGGCACTCGGTTGGCGACAGCCCGGCTTCGACCAGCAAGCGCAGTTCCTCCTGCAGGGCGAACCCCCGAACCATCATCGGGTATCCGCCCCCGGAGTCGGTCCCCGCGAGCAACTTCGGTTTCGTCGGAAGAAGTTCCTTCAGAATGGGCAGCGACAGCGCCCAAATCTTTCGTTCATTCGCGCCTCCACCCTTGGCAACGTGGGTCAACCAACTCTCGCGTTCATCTCGGGCCACATAACGAGCCTCATCGGTTTGCAAAAGGCGTTGGACCTCATCGCTGCGTAGCCCGATCCGATGGGTGTACAACGTCGGACAGTTCCACACGTCGGCCCCGCGAGTGAGCGTGACGTAGTCTTCTTTCGTCGTTTCCAGCGTGCGGTCCGAGTAGTAGCCCTTCAGATGTTCGAAGGTGCGCTGTCCGGATTGAATGGCCTTGGCGAGCGAGATGTCGTGCGGGATGTGCCCGACGACGTCAATGCCTAACTTCTTCGCCTCGTCGAGGATGGCGTCGTAGCAGTCCGGACGCAGCCTGTTGTGCACCTTGATGAAATCGTAGCCCGTGGCCCTTTGCTCTCGAACCAAGGTGCGGGCCTGGTCCGGGTTCTTCACCACGATCGCATACCACTCCATCTCAAATCCGTTGAGAATGGTCCCCGTGACGTAAAGGTTGGGCGCCAGAAGGGTGTTTCGCCGCACCTGATCGCGGAGCGACAAGAGCCACCCAAACCCGTCCATCTCACGAACTGTGGTTACGCCGTTGATGAGGTCCAGCACATAGTCTCCGCAACTAGTGAGGGTGTGAACATGCATATCCACAAGTCCGGGGACAAGGAATTTCCCGGAGCCGTCGATCTCGTTGAATCCGGGGTGAGGAGGTATGTCCTTCGATGAGGCCACGGCCGTGATCCGTCCGTTCTCGACGACGATGCTGTGGTCGACCAGCGGTGCATCGCCGTCCATGGTCAGCACCGTCGCACCGCGAACGATGAACGACGTGGGCTGGTGCTGCTTGGCGAGGTCCAGGAGGAGGCGATTGAACTGCGCCTCGCGCATGAAGTATCGCCAGCGCTTGGATTCCGCGACGCGGTCCGACGGTTCTTCGGCGGAACCTGCCAGTGTGCTGAAAAGGAAGATGCCTGCCGAAACAAGGACACGACGCGTAACAAAACCCATCAATTACCACCTTGAAGGAGAATCACCCTGTGGCTCTGGCTTGGGCCATCTTACGTTGTTCGGTGCGGCGCGCGACCCACAGCCCGGCCTCGAAGAGGACATAAATGGGGACCGCGAGCAGCATCTGATTGAGGATGTCGGCGGTGGGGGTCAACACAGCGGAGACTACGATCGTACCGAGAATAACGTAGCGGCGACCGCCGGCCATCGTCGCCGTGGTGATGAGTCCCGTCCACGCCAGGAAGCAAACGACGACCGGCGTCTCAAAGGCGATCCCAAAGGCCAGCGAGAGCATCAAGACGAAGGAGATGTACTGATCGACGGCGAACTGGCTTTGCATGGCCGGAGAGGTCGCGCCGGGTTCGAGAGGCGCGGACAAAACGCCATCAGCGGTCTTGAACATTAACCGGCGCGTCACCGAGTTGACCCAGGCGTCGCCCGGCTTGGCATCGGTCGGATCATCGCGGCGGACGGCCAGCGGCGTCGAAGCCTCCGCTTGGATCGTCTCGCTCGCAGGGATTGGGTCGGGCAGCAAGACGCGCTGCAGGGCGGAAGGCGAAGGATCGGCGATGCCGAAGGCACGGTTGAAGGTGATGAAAAAGTTCAGCACGATCGGCAGGACGATGTAATACAGGAACAACACTCCGACCATGAACAGTCCCGACGACGACCACACCAGCGATTTCACGAACCGTCGCTCGCGGGAGTACAAGCCGGCGGCGACAAAGCGCCAGAGTTGGTGCAGTAGCCAGGGCATGGAAACGATCAGGGCGGAGAAGGCGCTGACCTTCATGTAGGCCATGAAGGCGTCGGTCGGGGCCAGGACTTGCAAGTTGGGTTGCAAACCGTTGGCGACTTGCACGGTCCACAGCGGGCGAAAGATGATCTCCAAAATCTCCCGACCGAAGATGAAGGTGAAGACGGCCGACAGAGCAACCCCGATCAGCGCTCGGATCAGGCAATGACGCAACTCGTCCAGGTGATCCCCAAACGACATGCGCGTTGTTTCTAAAGAGTCATCGCGGGGGATGGCGTCGCTGAAGTGGGGTCGGGTAGGGTCGTCGGGCATCAGGTGGGATTCTAGCGAAACTCGCCGGAAGCGGGAACATCGTTTCGGAAAGTAAGCGAATGTATTACCTGAATGCCATTCGATAGATTTCCAAGAGTTCGGCGGAACCGACGGGTCGGGGATTGAAGGCAGCCGTCCATTGTTTGGCGGCCTCGATCGCAAGATCGGGCAGGATGCTTTCCGGTACGTCGCAATCCGCCAGTCGCCGCGGCAGCCGGCCCGCCGCCACCATGATCTCGATCCGTCGGGCGAGCGTTTCGGGATCGTGGCTCAACGCGGCGTAGGGGTTATCGCCATTGGCGCAGTTGAATCGGATGACGTGCGGCAACATCACGCCCACGGCGATTCCGTGGGTGATCCCCAGGCGAGCAGTCAACGGATTGGCGCAGGCGTGGGCCGCTCCCAGCATGGATTGTTCGATTGCCGCCCCGGCGAGGTGCGCGCCCAGGAGCATACCCGCGCGGGCAACGTCGTCGCGGGGATCACGCATGGCCTTCTCAAACGCGGAGTCGAGTCGAGACCACGCCTCACGGGACATTTCCAAGGATACCTCATTTCGCTTGAGCGTACCTGCGGTTTCGACGGCGTGGGCGACGGCGTCGATGCCGCTGGCGGCCGCGACGGCGGGCGGCTGGGTCAGGGTCAGGTCGGGATCGAGGATCGCCCAACGGCACGCGGCCTTCACATCTCCGCAGGCCATTTTCTGATGCGTGATCGGATCGCAAATGAGGGCGAACGATTGAGCCTCGCTGCCCGTGCCGGCCGTGGTCGGCACGGCGATCATCGGCAGCATGATCTTCGTCGCCTTGTTGACGCCCCAGTAGTCGGCCATGACTCCGCCGTTGGTGAAGATGAAATTGATCCCCTTGGCGCAGTCCATGGCGCTTCCGCCGCCGAGGCCGACAAGGAAGTCGATCGAATGTTGCCGGGCGACCTTCACGCCCGCGTCAACGTGCAGCGTCGTGGGGTTCTCTTCCACACCGTCGAACACGGTCGCGTCCAGCCCGGCGATTCGTAGCGACGCGGCCGCACGACCTACGTGACCGGCGGCCACGATTCCGGGATCAGTGACCAGCAAGACGTGACCGCCGCCCTCGCGTTTGGCTATCGCGCCCAGTTCGGCGAGCGTCCCTGCTCCAAACACAACGCGAGTTCGAGAGTTGGATAAAACGGCCGGCAATTCGCGGCCAAGTGAAATCATGGACATGAAAACATCGTCTTATTGAGTGGTGGAAAAATTTTCACGCCGGTGCAAAACAAGCGTCCCGCCGATCATGAGGGAAATACCCAAACCCAGTGCGCCCCACTCCGACACGGTCGGTATGGGGCCGACGACGCAGGCATTGCCGGTGATCGCACGATCCAGCCCGTCGAAGGAGACGTCGCCGTCAAAGCAGGCCGGCCCGGACGCCGAGGCGGGCACCATGATGTCGTAGCTCACCGCACCGGGAATCGTCACGAAGAAGGGGCCCCATTTGACCTTTCCGCTCTGCATGTCCAGCGCCCCGCTGTTGCTGATGTTGCTCACCGGCCAGTCGGCGGGCGGGCGGTCTTCCAGCCCGACCGCCGCGACCCCTTGCGGCGGGTTGATCGTGATCGTCACCGTGAAGCTGGATACGCCCCCGCCGTAGGTCGGAGGCAGCTCGCGCACTGCGGACTGTCCCGCGGCCATCGGGGCCGACAGCCCCACCGCCAGCGCAATCGAATCAATCCGCATCTTCCGGTAGCTCCAACGCCCTTGAGCGTTGGAGCATACTTGGTCGCTCCAACCCTCAGGCCAATCGACCAATCTGATCATGGCGACCGGCGAGTTTGCTCCATCAAACGAGACCGTTCCGCGAAATCCGCGCTACACCTTGTCAATCGTCTGCTAAGCCTTCGGGGTATCACGTCTCGCACCGGGGCGGAAAGTTCTTCGTTCAGGCGACTCAAGGAGATTCACCCTTAAGCTTTGCACTACGTTCCGTAGACGGTGAGCTGCTTTCTCATTCGACATTCGCTCCGGCTTCCGCGGGCCATTCGACCTCCGCCTGGAAGGCACGCTGGCGGTACAGGTGCTCGAACAAGTTCCCTTCGTGCGGTTGGTCCCAACTCAATTGGTACGTCGGGATCGGTCCGATGTTCAGTCGATCGACGTTTCGTGAGGCCATAAGCGCCCGGATGAGTCTTTCATCCTTGGTGACCGCGGAGACGACCAACGTTGCCCCGATGGCTTGCGGCATTTCGTTCGTCGGGCACTCGACCACGCTCGCGTAGGGGAACAAGAACTCGCGATTCGCCAGCGGGTGTTCGCGATCCTCGCACCAGACGATCGTCGGGAGAAGATACGCGCATCGCCCCTTGACAACCAACCGCGACGAACCGCGATGCAGCGCGGTGAGATCAACCGCACCGGCCGCAAGAAGCTGCCCGTCGATCATGGACGATATCCGCTCCGCCGTCGTGGGGTTCGCAAAAGCCGCGATCGTCGCCCGTGGATCGTCGACCGGCAGCGCTTCGACCTTGGCGAGGCGCTTGGCCAGGGCTTCCGCGATCGCCCGGCCTTGCTTGGGCGTCCAAACCGCCGATGCATTGATGCACGACCGTCCGCCGTTGGCGACGATGGACTGCTCGATGATGTCGAGATGTTTCTCCCAGTCGTCAGCAGTGTCGTCGCCGAGGATCACCTTGCTGTACCCCGGCCCGTGGATTTCGATTCGCGGGTCGCTTCGCCAAGCTCCCGTGGTCGAGGCGTCGCCGAACAACATCGCTCGATCGACGCTGCGCAACAGCTCCCCCGCCCCGGCGTGGTCGGTTGGATAGAACCCGAAAGCCTCCCTCGGCGCCCCCTCCGCGATCAATGCCTGAATGATGCGATACGGCGTCCAAGGCTCCTCCCGACCCGGCTTGAGCACGATGGGGGCCTTGAGTGCAATGGCGGGTATCCACAATCCGTGTACGCCCGGCGAGTTGCTGGGCAGAACGGCCCCGAAGATTCGCCCTTCGCGAAAGAAGCTGACCGTCCGACCTTCTTGATCGCCGTAGCCCTGGTCAAGGATGGAGAGATCAAAGCCACGCGTCAGCCCGGCGACGATTTTGTCCATCTCGGCCAGTACGCGATAAATCTTCTGGGCATTGGTTCGGCAATGCGCAACCGGCATCCCCGTGGTGGCCGAGAGGCAGCGAACGTAATCGTCGAACGATTGCTTGGCTTCGCCGATGAGTAGCGTCCCATTGAGAAATCGATCCGCCGCCCGCCGGCAAATGGATAGCAGGTCCTCGACTTTGAACGATTCGAGCACCGAGTCATCCATCCGGTGCACATCGCGGACGACCATGCCCGGATTGGCCTGACTGACCTCCGCGACCGGCTCGCCCGTCGCATGGTGAACCAGCGTCACCTTGTCGACGCTTTCGTAAGGCTTTCCATTTCGAAGGATGGGAATGTGTAGCATTTGGCGCCTTTCCCGAGCCACGGGCGTCAGCCCGCCCGACCCCCCAAAGGTTCATCCTTTCGGTCTTTCGACATGCGGATCGGGGCTGTCTAGCTCTTTCAGCAATGTCATGTAGGTCGCGCGGACGTAGGGGTCGAGTCGGTCCGCAAGCTCGGTGCCCAAGCGCAGCGTTCGGATGAGGTCCTGAACATCGCTTAGGTCGCGCAACCGATCCGGACGCGTTATACCCGATGCCAGTTTCAGTTCGACCAGCGTCGGTAGGTCTACGTAGTTGATTCCGTCGATTTCGACGGTCACCGCGCCTGGGTCCGGGAACGCAACGGGTTTGAGTTTGCCATCACCGGGAAATTCCCCGCTCAGAAAGAAATCGACAATTACGCCGGTCCCTGTGTCCTGAAACGCTCTGCGACGACGTTCGGCGAACGTCACGAATCCCAGGTGGGAGGCTCGGGTCGAAAAGGACTCAATCCCTTCCCTACTCACAAGCACATCGACATTGGTAGTCACACGTCGGTAGCCGTGTGCATTGAGGGCCATCGCTCCGATGACGGCGTAGTTAATGTCCATTTGTTCAAGCGCGGCGGCGAGCGTCTTCAGTGTTGTGTGGACCTTCCCGGTTCCGGAGAAAAAGCGGTCCATCTCTTCGAAACTCTCGTGGACCGACATGGAATTCTCAAGAATGCTTCGCATAGCACGGCCCGCTCCCTCACGGTCGCGGCTCGGATCAATAAACGCCTTCCACAATCGGCACGGCGAATCCGGAGAACGGCCGCACGTCAGCGGCGCCGTCCCAGGCGTATTTTTCGCACGGCGGGCGGCGGATGGCCTCATCGCGCTCCAAAAAGCGGGGCATGAAGAACTCTTTCGTGAGCGTTGTCAGCCGCACGCGGCCAAGCTGGCCGTATTCCACGACGCGGCGCGGCTCGTTGGGATCGACGACCTCGATCATGGCCCGTGGGCAAGGCGGATGATAAATGACGCTGTAATTGTCGGCCGGGTCGAAAGGCTTGTGACATGCCAGACCCATGAGCGTGTTGCCGTACGTCGGAACCAGTTCGGCCTTGCCCTCCAGCAACTCCTCGCGGGCGAAACGATGAAACTGGGCCGTGAGTTGCGTACCGCCGCAAAAGACGCCCTTGATGCCCAGCCTGACCACGGACACTTTGTCGCATAACGCTTCTAACAACTTCGGCGTGGTGAACAAGCAGCGGATGTTCTCATGTGCTCGCAGCAGCGTCAGGCCTTGGTTGATGACGTGGTCGCGGTATTCAATCATCACGTCCATCCGGCCCTTGTTGATGAGCTTGACCACCCAACGCGGATCGAGGTCAACGTGAAAGCAAATGCCGCCGCGATGCTGACATAGATGTTCGACGGCCAGCCGCAACCGCCGCGGCCCGGACGGCCCCAGCATCAACCAATCCGCCCCCTTGGGAAAGGACTCGTCGGAAAGCGTTTCGCTGAACATCTCGTAGTCGATACGAAAGTCGTCGATGTTGATGCGGCTCTTGGGCACACCGGTGCTGCCGCCGGTCTCAAAGATATAGACGGGCCGATCGGCATAGGCCTTGGGCACCCACCTCCGCACCGGCCCCCCGCGAAGCCACTCGTCCTCAAAGAACGGGAACTTATCGAGATCGCCGTAGCCGTGAATCTCCTTCCGCGGATCCCAGCCGAGCTTCTTGGCGTATTCCAGCCAGAATGGGCACCCGGTCTTTGGGTCGAAGTGCCAGGCCACGATCTCGCGCGTATGCGCATCGAGTATGGAGCGCGCTTCGGCAATTCGGCCTTCCATCGATCGTTGGATTGCGTTTGGCATTTCTAATGACATCCGGTGGATTAGCGACGTTTAATTCTCGTCTGGACCATTCTCGCCCGTTTTGTCTCTGCATGATAGTCCGAGAAAGCGCGGAGTTGTTTCGGTTGTTATGGGACAATGTTTAGTCTGGGTTTACTCCCGCCCGTTAACATGGTGAGCATGGAGTTTGTCGCAGTCTCCGATGGTTTGCTATTTGACGATGCGACCGTCCCGCGGGAGTGGAAACACACCTGGCCAGACGGTTGATCGCCCCGCTCGCGTCGCCACCTCAACCGGGCAATGATTGGCGCATGTCGGTACACCAAGCCCTTTTTGACTCCACGCTCCAAGCGGCGCTTCGACGCTGGGAGTTGCCGATTACGCCAACGCAAGTGGACCGATTGCGGGTCCATTACGAAGCCGTCGTTGAAACCAACCGGGTGATGAACCTCACGCGGATCACCGACCCGGTGGAGGCCGCCGTCAAGCACTATGCCGATTCTCTTGCTTTGCTGCTATGGTCGCGGGAGCGGTCGATTGCCGTGCGGACGGTTCTGGATGTCGGGACAGGCGCTGGGTTCCCCGCCGTGCCGCTCGCGGTCTTGCAGCCTGAATGGGAAGTGACAGCGATTGACGCGACGCGGAAGAAAGTGGAGTTCATTACGCGGACCGCGGCGGCGATGGGCATGGAGAACTTAAGCGTGCAGCAGGCGCACACGAGCCATTGGCAATCGGTGCGAACTTTCCAGGTGGTTGCAATACGGGCCTTGGGACCATTGGCTAAGTGCATGGAATCCTGCGCCGCATTCGTGAAACCGGGGGGTTGGCTGGTCGCGTACAAAACGGCCTCGGTGACTCGTGACGAGATTTCCGCGGCAGAGAAACTATTGAAAAGGACACGGATGCGCGTGGAAGAGCCTTTCGCGTATGACCTGCAACTCGGCGATGAGACACTTCATCGGATGTTGCATCTATTCCGGCGGTCGAAGTGAATCGGTGCGATCCTATCGCGCGGGGGCGAGAGTGACCTTGAGCGACTGCTCCTGCCCGTCGCGGAGGACGACGACTTCGACAACGTCGCCCGCCTTGTTATTGCGGGTGGCGGCCATGTAGTCGTAGACGTTGGCCACGGACTTTCCGCCGATGCGGATGATGCGGTCTCCGGCTTTCATTCCCGCCACTTCCGCCGGGCCTTCCGGGCTGACGGCGTCAACGCCCATACCCGGCTTGCCGTCGTCGGTGTAGTTGGGCGTAAGACCCATGACGACGCGGAAGGTCGTCATTCCGGTGGCGGGCTCCTTCTTTTCCGACTTCACGACTTGAAATTGGGGACGGGAATCCCCTTCGGCCAATTCCTTCGCCGTTTCATAAACGAGTTTCGCGATCCTCGCCCCGCCCGCGGCGTTGATCTTGTCGGCATCGTCGCTGGGTTGGTGATAGTCGGAGTGGTTACCGCTGAAGAAGTGCAGGGAAGGAATCTGTTTGCGGACGAAAGTAGCGTGGTCGCTTCGGCCTCCCTCATCGACGGCAGGCGCGATGATGAGTCCCTCCCGGCGACCGGCCGGTTCGAGGATTTCCATGAACTCCTTGCCGCACTGCACGCCGAAGACCTGAACGTGGTCGTCGCCGGGCTTCAGACGGCCGATCATGTCCATGTTGAGCATGGCCGCCGTTTTCTCGAGCGGGGCCGAGGGATGCTCGATGTAATGCTTGCTGCCGTGCAGCCCGGACTCTTCGGCGGTGAAGGCGATGAAAAGAAGGCTTCGCTTGGGCGGCGGGGCGGCGGTAAACATCCGGGCGATTTCGATCAGCCCACTGACGCCGGAGGCGTTGTCATCGGCGCCGTTGTGGATTTGTGGTTGTAGTTCCTCGGCGACGAGTTTTCCGCCCTTGAATTTCCGCATCATGGGTTTGCGAATTCCGAGATGGTCGTAATGCGCGCCGATGATGACAAACTCGTCGGCGAGAGGGCCGACGCCGCGACGCAATCCGAGCACGTTTCGCGTCGGAGCGGTCGTTTTCTTGAAGCCCGCCTGGCCGGTCACCGTTACATGGACGAGATCGCCGGAAGCGAATCCGCCGGCGTCGAGTTTGTCTTGCAATTCGTTGAGCGAGCCGAAGCGTACGCTCGCCAGGCAGTCATCGGCCATCGCCCGCGTAACGTGAAAAGCAGGAATGCCGTAGGCGTCGGCGCCCTCGGCGACGAACTCGGTCAAGCGCTCGGTCTCACCCTCCGCCGGCTTGGGACTGACGATGAGGACGGCGATGGCTCCGCGGTCTTTGGCGTTGTAGACCTTGTTGCGGTGCATGGCATGTCGGGTGGGGTTGCCGCTTTCGTCTGCCCAGGAAAGTGGCTCGCCGTCGAGCATCACCGCGACCTTGCCGGTCAGGTCGATGTCCTTGTAGTCGTCGTAAGTCTTGTCGGGATTGGTAATGCCATACCCGCAAAACACGACGCCGCCGGAAAAACTGTCATCGGAAGAAAAATTGAAAGGGATGTAGTCCGTTCTTTGCTGGCGCTCGACTTTGTCGCCGCCAAACGCCAGCCGACTTTCGTCGGTAAGCGTTCGGTGCAACGTCATGGAGAACGTTTGGAAGTAAGTCCCGTCGTCGCCCGCCGGTTCCAGGCCGATCGAAGCGAACTGTCGGGCGATGTAATCGGAGGCCAACTCGATGCCGCGCGATCCGACGCCGCGACCCTCGAGCTTGTCGCCGGCGAGATAGTTGATGTGGGACTGGAAGCGATGCTCTAAATCGGTCGCGCATCCGGCGAGAAGCCAGCCGCCGGTTACAACGGCGAGTTGGACCGGCGTCAGTCGAATGGTAAATCGCATCGGAGGAATGAAGCGATCAGCGGCTGTGCCAACGCGTCAGCCGCGTGGGCCGGTCGGTCATGAACAAGAGGTCGAGGTCTTCGTTCAAGGCCCGGCGGTCCTGTTCGACCGAGGTGAGGACCTGCTGGCGGTGTTCGTCGGGTGTTTGCCCCAGCGGCTCGGAATCGGCATGCGGGTACATCCACATGGACTTGGGGCCCATGCAGCCGGTCGCCCCGAACAAGACCCCCAACAGCATCACCAGCATCCATTGTCTTACGCGGGACATTTCGATTTCCTTCCCAGGATCAACAAGTCTCACACCGGAGGGCGGTCTACCCACTGCGTACTGCGACAAGAATGATATTCAGGCATCGGCCAAGGTCAACCCACCCCAAAAAGGAGGCACGAGGGCAAGGGCCCGAAATGCCGAATTGGAGGAACGAACGACAGGGGGCAGTGAGGCTGTAGGCCGTAGGCGCGGAGGCAATCCTCGGCTTGCCGTGGCTTTCATTTGGCTTTCCAGGCAAGGGCGTTTATTCATAACTTCATTCGCCACAAGCATTTATCAATTTTGCGGTGGGTTCGTTTGGTACGGGCGCTTGCACCGAATAGGCACGGAGGCACGTAGCCACGAAGGAGAGGCACAATAGGCTGAGATACCGAAAGCAGCCCGCCTGACCCCTCTGCGGCAATCGGGTTCGTTTTGCTTCGGGCATTCTGAGCTAACTCCTGTTGCGACAACTCTTTGTATGAGATCCCATCGGCTTCGTTTGGTATTATCGCTTTTTCTCAAGCGCCCAGATTCCGTCCTGCGGGGCGCGGGGAGCGGGCGCAATATGGAATTCCACACACCCCTAATAACTTCACGGGCGCGCGGTGGGGAAGGGGCGGGAGACCGATCACAAGAAAGGGCAAATCCGTCCTGGCGCGGCGGCGTCAATTCTCGAGGGAAAATTGGAAACGGTCTGGCGGACCGGAGGAACGTGAGAGACTTTCTCAAAAATGAGAAAGTACCCATTAGCTCCCCGATAGGTGTAACACGCGGTACGCAACTTGCAGCTTGTTTTTTGCACGCGCTTGCGCGGAGGAGGAGTCGTGCGCATCGGAAGTCAAGTCCTGCCTAAACTCCGACCCATGTCGAGTCGGAAACAAAGAACGCCGCTTCAGGCAAAACAAGCAAAGGAGATGAACATGGAACGCAAACTTACTTTAATTTTGGTGGTGGCATTTTTCGGCCCGGCCCCTCCGGCCCTGGCACAATCGGGAACGATCACGCCTATAGAGGAGTTAGGCAAGGCGCTGTTCTTCGACAACAACTTGTCAACGCCGCCGGGGCAATCGTGCGTGGCGTGTCACGGTCCGACGGTTGGGTTCACGGGACCGAACTCGCCGATCAATCAAGGAGGATCGGTGTATCCCGGAGCGGTGCACACGCGATTCGGGAATCGGAAGCCTCCGGCCTCCGCCTACGCCGGCGCCAGCCCGGTGCTTTACTTCAACGACGAAGATGAGGACGAAGTCTGGATCGGCGGCATGTTCTGGGACGGTCGCGCTACGGGCTGGACCTTGGGGGATCCGCTCGCCGAGCAGGCGCTCGGACCTTTCCTCAACTCACTCGAGCAGAATAACCCCGCCGCAAAACTAGTATGCTTGAGGGTATCGCAGTCCGTCTATGCCGTGATGTTCGAAGAAGTTTGGGGCTCAGGGTCGTTGGACTGCCGTGCAAATCTCGCCCTCACCTACGAGCGAATCGGTCGCTCCATCGCGGCCTATGAAAGGTCGAGCGAGGTCAATCCGTTCACGTCAAAGTATGACTTCTACCTCGCGGGATTGACTTCGTTGAGCGACCAGGAGGCTTTGGGTCTGGAGCTTTTCAACCGTCCCGACAAAGGCAACTGCGCCGCGTGCCATCCAAGCCAGCCGGGACCGGACGGCGCGCCGCCGCCCTTTACCGACTTCACTTACGACAACCTCGGCGGGCCCCGGAATCCCGCCAATCCGTTCTATGCGGCACCTCCGAAATGGAATCCCGAAGGAGCTGCATGGGTTGATAAGGGACTGGGCGGATTTTTGAAGAATCAAGGCTACCCATCCGACGTTTATGAACGCGAGCTCGGAAAGCAGAAGGTGCCCACGCTGCGCAACGTCGACCTTCGTCCGTATGACGGCTTCGTCAAAGCCTACTCCCACAACGGGTTTTTCAAGAGTCTGGAGGACATCGTTCACTTTTACAACACGCGCGACGTGGAAGATTGGCCGCCGCCGGAAGTGCCAATGAACGTGAACACGGACGAACTGGGCAACCTGGGGTTGAGCCCCGAAGAGGAAACAGCCATCGTTGCATTCTTGAAGACGTTGTCCGATGGGTTCAAGTTACCAGAGTAATCGCCTTGGTGGCGGGCTTGTCGAGCGCCAACCGGCCTCGTGAGACTGGCATGGGGTTTACTGGTAAAGGAGTGACCTGTGTAGATGGCTAGAGGACTTGGGGCTCCCGTTTTTCGTCGATGAAGGGATCGACCAAGTCCGTCAGCGGAAATGACTACCAGTTCGGTTCTACGTTATTGAAGTTGCCGCCGAAGTCGGTGATCTGCGCCATTTCTCCGTCACCGTTGAAAACGTTAATCCGGAAAATATCCGTTCCTCCGGTGTAGCTTGATGCATTGAAAACCAAGTTGTCGCCCGTTGCATCCCAATCGGGAATCCCCCCGAAGCCGCCTGCGGGTTCCAAGCCGGTCCCATCCGGGTTGATCGTGTAGTAGCCGGATACATCCTGGCCGTCGTGCAAAAACGCAATGACGTCGTTGGCCGACCAGGCGGGCGCTGTATTCTTGCCTCCCAGGTCGGTGATCTGCGTCTGGTCGCTTCCGTCGGCGTTCATGACGTAAATCTGGTAGCGGCCGGATCGGTTGCTGTGGAAGGCGATTCGATCTCCTTGCGGGGACCAGGTCGGACCATCCTCGGTGTCGGAGTTGTCCGTCAACCGCGTCTGTCCGCTTCCGTCGGCATTCATAACGTAGATTTCCCAATTACCGTCACGATTGCTGGCGAAGGCAATGCGCTGGGCGTCCGGCGACCAGGTCGGGCTGCTATCGAACTTGAGGGGCGTCGCGGTAAGCTGCTTCACGTTCGAACCATCCCCATACATCGAGAAGATCTTGACTCCGCCCTTGCGGTCGCTGGTGAACACAATCCTGGTCTTCAGACGATCCCACTGCGGCTGGCGGTCATCGGCGGCATTGTTCGTCAGACGCTTCTGGACCAGGCCGTCGAAGTTCATGGTGTATATCTCGGAGTTTCCGTCACGATCGCTGACGTAGACGATGCGGTTCGTATGATCCCCCAACTGCTGCACGGCGCCCGGATCACAAGTCAACCCAGCGAAGCAAACGAATCCGGCAATGAGAACTGCTCCCAGGTTTCGAACTCCACGTCCTCGGTATGGTGACATAGTGCACACTCCTTAAGAGAAAATCATCGGATCAAGACCGGCGACGCTGAACCAGGCCCGCGGTCCGGTATCGTAAGCCTGCGAGTTTCACGCGACGCTTTGTCCGTATTCGTCCTTGGGTCCCGTCCTATTCCGGTCCCGGCGCTCCCTCTAACATTATCCTCTGGCTCTTGCTCGGCCTACGTCCGCAGGCGAGCCGAGTATTATGCATCATACTGAAGAGACCTGTTGCATTCGATCACTTTGCCATCGGGGGGGCATGGTCTACGTTTGAGCCTTTCTTGGGGCCATTGGACTCTGGGCACCCGCCAACAAACAACGGTTACCAACTCGTTTTTGTACGGGCCGTCTCGATTTGCACCAACGTGTAGTGCTGCCCGGTGTTCATCCCCGGGCATTTGGACCGGGCGACGGAGTCCCAACTTTCGCGTGAGCGGAGGATTTCGTTCCAGAAGGGCCAGGTGCGGCATTGGAGCGGGCGGACGGGGTAGATCGAGCAACCGGTCTTGCCGTTTTCACGGGTTAAGAAGATGCAATCGCCATTGGGTTTCTCGGTCAGGCTGTAGTGCAGGCCGACGCGGCGAAGGTGCTTCTTATCGAGCCGCCCGTCGGGTCGGCCTAGGAACTCCGCGATCCGACGGATTTCCTCCTTGGTGGCCCAAACGTACCCCGGATCACCGCTGCAACAGTTTCCACACTGCGTGCAGGTGAACTTAAGCCCATCTTGATACCACTTGTCTTTAGCAAACACTGGCCGGCCCTTTCCGAACGTCCGATTATCGTAGGTCGGACGCCGTCCAAGGTCGATACAGGGCGGGAATTCAGGATGGCGCGCGAGATGCGCTCCGATCCGTGTAGTGCCGTGCGCGGCGAGCCGATTCACAGGAAGGCGTAGTGGCTTGCATAGGGATCTATCTCCCTTGAAAGTGGGGACCCGATGATCGTGGGCATAACGCTGAGCGCAGATCATCGACTGCCCCAGGTCCAAAGGACCTGGGCCACCCACTTATGGTTGCGGCTCTGAACTTTCGCGGAAACCTAGAATGATCCACAAACAGAGCATCACCTGGGTCGTGGTGTTCGGTGTGATCTTGTTGATGTTCCTGCAGCTTCCGCCGATGGCGGCGAAGCAGGACTCGGTTGTCCACACCTACAGCGCACTGGTCGAAGTGGACGCCCTCGCTAAGCAGCAATTTGTTGATCCCATCGAAGACGACCGACTCGTGGATGGAGCAATCCGCGGCATGATGTTTCAACTCGACCCTTACAGCGGTTACATCGCTGCGGATGAACTACCCGCGTTCGAGCGGCGCAGCCGGGGTGACTTCAGCGGGGTGGGAGTCGAAGTCGGGATGCAGGGCGGGCAACTCACCGTGATTGCGCCGGCGGAAGGCAGTCCCGCCGCTGGGGCCGGGGTGCTGGCCGGAGACACGTTGCTTTCCATCGACGCCCAGAAGCTGGACGGACGATCGGTTTTCGACGTGGAAGAGATGCTGGTCGGACCTCCGGGAACTCGTGTGCACCTCGAGGTTCGCCATCCCGGCGAGCGCGAAGCGAGAAAGCTGAGCTTGGTCCGCGGGCCGGTGCATTTGGCAACGGTTCGCGGGTTTCGCCGGGATCCGTCCGGGGCCTGGGATTACATGATCGACCGCGGGGATCGGACGAGCCGACCGGGGAGGGAGGGTCCGCGAATCGGCTACGTCCGGGTGAGCAACTTCCGTGACAACACCATACGGGATTTCGACGCGGCCCTCCGCGAGCTTCTCGACGACGGCGCCGCGGCGTTGCTTCTGGACCTACGATTCAACCCCGGCGGGCTGATGCAACAGGCGGTGGAGATGGTCGATCGATTCGTGAACGACGGGATCATCCTCTCCACGGTGACGCGGCATCGAGCCGTGGATGAGTACATGGCGGTTCGGGCGGGGACGGTGGATAACCTCAGGCTCGTCGTGCTCATCAACGGCAACTCCGCGAGCGCCGCGGAGATCGTGGCGGGATCGCTTCAAGCCCACGGGAGAGCGGCGGTGGTGGGGGAGCGCAGCTTTGGCAAGGGCAGCGTCCAACACCTGATCCACCTGGTCGGACACAAGTCGGCCGTGAAGTTGACCGTCGCGTACTACCGCCTGCCCGATGGGCGGATCATCCATCGCACGGACAAGAATGCGCACACGGAGCAGTGGGGCGTGACCCCGGACGTGAGGATCGCCCTGGATGAAAGCGAGGTTGCCGCCATCCAAGAGTCCCGGGGCAGGGTGGATGGGTGGCCGGCAGGCAACACTGGATCATCCCCGATTCCGGAGCTGGTTCGGGATCGTCAACTCGAAGAGGCCTTGGTTATTGCTCGGCTTTCCGACCTCCCGAAGGGTAAGGGGTCCCCCTAATCCTCATCTTATCGGTCGTGGTGTGGGAATGGGTGGCTCTCCCAGAGTCTTGGGCGGGGCCAAACTCATGTCCCATCTTGCGGGGATGCTTTGGCCGAAGCCATCCATACTGAACTGCCGCCGTAATGGGGGTGCAATTACTGAAATCGAACTCTTGGCCGGGTAGGGGTTGAAAGAACCCACAACCGAGGGTATAGGTTTGCGTTCGCCCCGTTGGGGTGGGATGCTCGCCTACGACAGCATGGAACCGTGAGCATGAAATCACCCTGATGGAAAGCTGCTTCCTTACGACTAAGATCGTACGAACAACAAGGGTCGCGCGACGGCGTCGCCCGATCCGCCGCGGTCGCCTAACGGAGAGTTTCTATTGAGCACGCTGACGAAGGTCTTCATCGTAGTGCTCGTCGTGTTCAGCATCGCGTTCACGACGATGACGGTTTCGATCGTGGCGCAATCCACAGATTGGCAGGACACGGCGAAAAAGTACGAAGAGCACGCCAAGGTGGCGGACACCAACTTGCGCAACGAAATCGCGGCGAGCGCCGCTACGGAGGCGACGCTGCGCGACAGCATCAAGAGCCACCTTGAGAAAATCGGGGAAGTGGAGGGGCAGCTCAAGACCAACGGCGCCGAGATGGCCAAGCTGCGCTCCGATCTCGCCAAGGCGGAGTCGGAAAAGAGCAGTTCCGAAGCTATGAACCGCGGATTGCTGGCCCAACTGCAAATCGCCGACGCGGGTCGGGCCGAGTATCGCAAGCAGCGCGACGAGATCGAAAAACGCAACATCGAATTGGAGCGTCGCAACATCGACCTCAACGATCGCGTGAACGAAAACACGGCAAGCATCGCCGTGTTGCGCGAACAGAAGCGCCAATACGAACAGCAGCTCAGCATCCTGAAAACGGAGAATGAGAAGCTTTCTCGGGCTGCGGGTCGGCCGGCGGGGGCGTCGGTGCTGGAACCTCCGTCGAGCGTGGCCATGTCCAACGTGACTCCGCTGACCTCCATCTCGTCCACACCGGTTCGTGGCAAGGTTCTAGAAGTATCGGGTAACCTCGTCACTATCAGCGTGGGAACTGCGGACGGCGTCAAGGAAGGCATGGCTTTCTTGATCCAGCGCGGTGATCAATACGTTGGCGACCTGAAAATCATCACGGTAAGCCCCAACCAATCCGCCGGACGGATGGTAGGAAAACCTCCCCTGGCCCCCGCTCAGGGCGACCAGGTAAAGGACGCTCGGTGATCGCCGGATGGCGGCGGTCAACGGTTGAGTGGGCGCGGTTTCGGCCGTCCAATAGGGGCGGCGCGGCATGGGAGTAGATGATCATGGGCGAACGTCCCGCAGGCGCTCAGCCGGCAAACAACGTCTATACCATTCTGGTGATGATCGCCTCGCTGCTGGTCGTGGGGGCGACGGTTTACCTTGCGGTGCGCAGCCGGCAGTTGTTCGGTACGTGGAACCCGTTTTAGCGGGATTCGCTGGCGCGGTGCGGTGCAGAGGGAGGGGAGAAGCCGATTCTTCGTGCGCTCCGATGAACCTATCCAGGACGAATCCCGACGGCGTCGTTGCGCAGTCGGAGTAATTGTATCGCTGGTGATCGGGTTGTGTCCGATGATCCATGCGACCCCGAGTTGGTTGTGACGAGGATATGCCCATGATCTTCGACTCGCTTTTAGGCATGTTTAGCGTCGATATGGGGATCGACCTTGGCACTTGCAACACGCTGGTGTGCGTGAAGGGCGAGGGGATCGTCCTCAATGAGCCTTCCGTGGTGGCGGTGCGCAGGGGCACCAATCAAGTCCTTCGCGATGGCAACGCCGTCGGGCACGTAGCCAAGGAGATGCTCGGTCGAACACCGGGGTCGATCCAGGCGATTCGGCCGCTCAAGGACGGAGTGATCGCGGACTTCGACATCACCGAGGCGATGCTCGGCTATTTCATCCGCAAGGTGCACGGCCGGCGGCGGCTGGTGAAGCCGCGAGTGGTCATCGCCGTACCTTCGGGCATCACGGCGGTGGAAAAACGAGCGGTCTACAATTCGGCGGAAAGGGCGGGCGCCCGGCGGGTGTATCTCGTGGACGAGCCGATGGCGGCCGGAATCGGCGCGGGCCTGCCCATCGGTGAGGCGACGGCGTCGATGATCGTGGATATCGGCGGAGGGACCACGGAGGTCGCCATCATGTCCCTGGCGGACATCGCCGTGGTGCAGAGCATCCGCGTCGCGGGCGACGAGATGGACGCGGCGATCGTCTCTTATATGCGCCGCAAGCACGACCTGATGATTGGATTGCAGACGGCGGAGCAAATCAAGATCGAGCTCGGCTCCACGTCCGATCTGGAACAGGAGATGCGTAAGGACGTCCGCGGGCGGGACGTGGTGTGCGGATTGCCGCGGCAGGTGACGGTCACCAGCATGGAAATCCGCGAGGCCTTGAACGAGCCGATCGGGCAGATCATCGCCTGCGTGATGCGGACCCTGGAGGCAGCGGAGCCGGAGTTGGCCGCCGATCTGGTGGAGAACGGCATTCATTTGGCCGGGGGCGGGGCGCTGCTCCGCGGGTTGGATCAAATGGTGGCCTCGGCGACGGGGCTTCCCGTGAAGGTTGTCGATGACCCGCTTTGCTGCGTCGCCCGCGGGACAAGCGTTTATCTCGAAAACCTCTCCGCGTGGAAGGACACGATGGAGTCCGACGCGGATGAATACTAAACGAATTACGAGTTACAAAAAGCAACGTGCTTGTGCTCAATTCCAATTTTGTATTTCGTAATCTGTAATTCGTAATTCTCCTCAGGTTTTTTCCTTTGTACACCCGTAGAGGCAAGCCGGTCGGACGCTCCACCAAAGTCTTCCTCTTCGCTTTGCTGTTGGTCTCGGCGACGGCAATCCTTTTCCCGCAACGATGGACCGGCGGATTCATCAGTCTCGTCCAAGTGGTTGTTCCCTTTCAGGATGCGGCGACGGTCGCGGTCGATGCGGTGTCGAGTCTTGGCGAAGTACGACCGAGCGCGGTGTCGAGTGAGGCCTATGAAGTTCTCGCACGGGAGAAGGCAGCCGTCGAACACCAAGCCGCCGCGTTGGCGGCCAGGGTCGAGGAGTTGGAGGGCGAAGTCGCCGTACTCACCTCCACGCGCCTGTGGGCGGTCGCCGGTCAACGCCTTGGGGCTTCCGGCCGACTGATACCGGCCAGGGTCGTCAGTCAGGACCTTCTCCCCTGGCGGTCATCGCGATTGCTTAATGCGGGGAGCGTGCAAGGCATACAGGACGGGGCGGCCGTCACCTCGCAGGTGTTCACCGTGGACCGGGGCGAGGATGCGGAAGTGCGCAGCGGCCTGGCGATCCTGTTGGGCGAAGTCTTCGTCGGGACGATCGAGCAAACGGGCACTCGTACGTCACGGGTCAAGCTGCTCAGCGACGTGAGCGTTCAGATGAAGGTCCGCATCGGACGTTTGATGGGCGGCCGGTTCGTGCTTGTTGACCGGTATTTCTGGATGTCCGGTCGCGGGTCGGGGCGGATGGAAATCCGCGATATGGAGCGAAAAGACGTGGATACGGGCGTCATCCAGGTGGGCGATACGGTGCTCTCCGATCCCCAAAGCGACGTGCTCCCGGCGGCCATGACCATCGGCAAGATCACCGTCGCCTCCGCCGATCGGGACAATCCGCTCTTCGCTGTCCTGACCATCGCCGCCGCAGTTCCGGAAGAATCGCTGCGCAGGGTGTATATTTACGATCCTCGAAACGACGGACCGTGAAAAACTGCTTCCGGCCGACGTGGCAAGGGTGCAAGTGGTCCGCAATAGGAGAAGTGAGTTTCTTTGCCGCAACGGGCTAGCGTCGTGCGAGGACTTCTGCGGCCAGAACTTTGAGATTCCGAGCACGGGCGTTACGCATCGTACGCAGGATCCTCGCTTCGCGAAACCCGACCCGTCGGAACTCATCGAGGAAGGCACCGCCTTCCTTAGCTCCGGCGATTCAGGCGAACCAGTTCGTCAGACTGGCCCGTTCGTCTTCGGGAAGCGGCTCGATAAGAATGAGTTCCGCGACGAAGACCTCACCGTCCGCACGAACGACCCGAGCCAGCTCGCCGAAGATCGCGTCCCTGGCCGGGTTGAGGTTGAAAATCCCGTTGACAATCGCTACGTCCACCGACCGATCCGGAAGCGGCAGTGCTTCCGCGTCCGCGCGTCGGAACTCGACGTTGGTCGCACCGGACTCCGCCGCGGCGCGGCGAGCACGATCCAACATGGCTTCGCTAAAATCGACGCCGACGACCTTGCCGTTGGGACCCACGCGTCGCGCTGCGATCAGGGAATCTAGTCCGGCCCCGCAGCCGAGGTCCAAAACGATCGCCCCGTGCGGAATTGCCGCGAAGACCGCGACATTCGAGACGCCGGCGAAGGCTTCGGTGCACGCCGTGGGCATCGCATCAAGAAGGTCGCGCGGGTAACCCAAGCTTTCGGCAAAGGCCCGACCGACCTGGAAGGCATGCTGCTCCTGCGGCATCTTCGCCGCCGCCGAGTAAGCGTCGCGAACTCCCTCACGTAACTTGTGCGCATCGAACATGCTTCGCTACCACCGATCCAACCCAGGCGGATTGTGGGGGACTCTCCGCTTATTATAGGCGTTGCCGAGGTTCCTGTACCTACGAGACGAAATGTGTTTTTAGCAGCGGCAGCCCTACGTCAACCGTTCCAACAGCGCCTTGAGGAACCCCTGCACGAGTGGTTTGGGCACGTTTTTGATGGGGGGCGGGGTGGGGTCGAGGAGTAGGCCTTCGACGTAGTCGCGGGCGCGGTGCCCGACTCGTTTGAGTTTGCCCGCGATGCGATCGGCCTCATCAAGTTCGGAGTCGCGCATGGCAATCACGAATCGTTCGACGTGGTCGCCAATGTCAACGACCTCACCGGGCGGGGCCTCGGGTCGGCGCGCACCGCTTCGTGGCGGGGCGGCATCGTCGGGAGCGACCTTGAGGCTGGCGTCCTTGTCCATCGCGGTGGCGTAGCGAAGGGCTTCTTGGCGCTCTTTTTCGGCACGACGCTCTTCTTCCTCGTCGATGGGGGCCAGGCCGATCAACTCGCTGTCGTCGAAGGGAACGGGGATGTAGACCTCAGCCGCGCAGTAGGGACACTTTCCGTGCTTTCCGCCGGCGTTGTCCGGGGCGCGGATCAGCTTTTCACATTGCGGACAGTGAAGATCGATGCTCACTGCTGGGTCCTCGCAAATCACGTCGCCGGCGTGCGGCCACGGCGTCCGCGGAAGATCAATCGTATCGGAACTTCCTCAAACGGCAACCGTTCGTGGAATTGGTTCAGGAGGTACCGCTCGTAGTCCACAATCACCCGTTTGGGGTCGTTGACAAAAATGACCAGGGTCGGCGGCTCGGCGGAGATTTGGGTGGCGTAGAGGAACTTGGCCGGCCGGCCTCGCTTGGAGGGGGGGGCGTGGGCGGCGACGGCGTCCTGTAACGCCTGGTTGAGGGGGCCCGTGCCGATCCGCGTCTGGGCCTGTTTGAACAAGGAAGCGGCAAGGTCGATGGTGGAGTCGATGTTGCGCCCGGCGATGGCGGAGGTGAACGAAACGGGGGCGAAGTCGAGTTCAGGGAGGATTTTAGTGAGGTACTCGCCGAATTGCTCGGTGGAGGCCCGTTCCTTGGCCAGGTCCCACTTGTTGACCACCAGGATGCAGGGTTTGAACTCGTCGGCGATGGTCCGGGCCAGCCGCTTATCAACCTGGCCGACGGGGTCGGTCGCGTCTATGAGCATCAGCACCACGTCGGCGCGGCGAATGGAGTCGGCCGCCCGCGTATGGGCGTAAAATTCGATGTCATCGGCGATCTTGTTCTTCTTACGGACACCGGCGGTGTCAATGGCGATGAGCGTTCGCCCGTCCTTCTCGAAGCGGACGTCGATGCTGTCGCGCGTGGTGCCGGGGATTTCGCTGACGATGACCCGCGGTTCACCGGCCAAGGCATTGATGAAGGTGCTCTTCCCGGCGTTACGTTTGCCCACCAGGGCGATTCTCATGATCGGGGCGGCGGGCCGCTGGGTAGCTTGGCCCGCGATCCGTTCGCCGATCAATTCCAGGAGGGCCCATTTTCCGCTGCCGTTCAGAGCACTGACGGGCAGCGGCTCTCCGAACCCCAAGCGGGCAAACTCGTCGACGGAGGCGGCGAGGTGGGGTTCGTCGACTTTGTTGGCCACGAGGCGTACGCATTCGGCTCGGCGGCGAAGAAGTTCGGCCGTGTTGCGATCGAGGGGGGTGAGTCCTTCGCGGGCGTCGACGACGAAGAGGATCAGGTGGGCCTGGTCGATGGCGTATCGGATTTGACGCTCTACGTCTTCGCTGAGATCGTCGCGGTCGACCACGCCGTGTCCGCCGGTGTCGACCAACTCGAAATAGGTTTCGTCGATGTCGCAGATGGCGGAAACGCGATCGCGGGTCACGCCGGGGGTCGGTTCGACGATGCTGGTGCGGCGGCCCACGATGGTATTGAAGAGGCTGCTCTTGCCCACGTTTGGCCGACCTACAATAGCTACGATGGGAAGCGCCATAAAGTCTTACTAGGAATATAGTTAACCGACACTTGCGGTATGTCTGAGCCGCATGGCAGGCTCCCTGCGAACCGGGTCAACCCCGACATCCATGTTCTACGAATACGAGGGGATTCGCAACCCTTGCGTTGGAGGAAATGGAGGTGCAAAAACCAGGGCGAAAGGCGCCGCCGTGGCGAGCAACGCCTTCCGCCCCGTTAGACCATGCCGTACCCGAGCGCCGTTCGCGCCAAACCCGTCCGACCGCCGTGGCAAGAGTCGGACTTATCGTCGTCGTCGCGCCGTCGGGCCGTGCATATCAACCTTATCTCTTGGCGGTCTTCTTGGCTCTCTTCTTCTTCTTAGCCGTCTTCTTAGCGGCCTTTCGTTTCTTTGCCATGAAGGACACCTCCTTTCTGAGTTAAATCCTACACGCTCGCTTCCCACTCTGTCAAAGAAAATTTTCGCTTTGCGGCCTCCAAGACCGCCTTGGTGTACCGATTTGAGCGCTCGGCGCATGATGTTTCGCGAGAGGATCAAGGGGTCGCGCCACGAGGTGACACCCATCCCGTGGAGGTACGTGAGAGGCGCGCCGTTGAACGAGCCGCCGCCATACACGAAGACGCTCGATCGCACTTCCCGCGCCCGATCCTGGGCCGCGTCGCGGTTTTTTTGGCCCGTGTCGAGTTTTTCGCCGAAAATTTTCTCCGGCCCAACAGCGGGATGCGCACTCCCCGCAAAACATTAAAAAACCAGGGGAAAAACGCTCTTTTCAAGAGGCAAGCGAAAACGAGATCGCGCCAAAACGCCTGCCGAACGTCGGCCGTCTCATCCGGTCGCGGACGACGACGAACGACGCCGGACGGGCGCGGGCCAATCGAACGATGGGCGACGCATCGGCGTCGATGTCATGGTGCGGCGTACCGTGAATCATGCGCCGATGTCGACATGCGAGTAGCGTGTCGGCGATGTTTGATCAGAGTGCAGAACGATGGTTGCGCCGGGCCGTCACGCACCTCAAAAAAATTTTAAAATTTTTTCATTTTCTTCTTGCAATCCGCTATTGAGCGCGCCTCGTTGGAGCGAATTGGAGAAACATCGCGCATCGAAATCACCCTTCGGACAATTGACGCATGATCGTTTCCATCGCTTAGCGCGACCGATCCGTGTGCTGCGCGACGACGAGCGATCAAACGCGTCGAGCGGAGGAACCCATGCATTGCGTCAGGGTAAGAAGTCGCCGTCGAACGGATCGTATGCACCGGATCCGATTAGCAGATCGATCATTTCCAGAATATCGGCGGGTGTTGTGGCGACGGAGCGGTTGATGTCGGTGGACCAATAGCGGCGTAGGGGCCCCACGCCGTTCAGAGCGTTGATGAGGGCATCAACATCGGTGGTCTGATCGCTCGTGGCATCGCCATCCACGTCGGCGGAAAGAAATCCGATACGCAGGTTTGTGCCGCTGGCCAAATGGTTAATGGTGGTCCAGGCAAGAACCGAGATCGGGCGGTTGAGAATTAGGCGAACCTCGTTCGGGCTGACCGGTTGAACATCCGTTACGAAGGGGGCCGCGCCTACAACGCCCTGCTGGGTCACGTTGAAGTCCAAGGGAGTTAGGCACGCAATCGGGCCGCTGAAGGACATCAATATTTCCTGCCAACCTTCGGGAACGCCGTCGGCGGGGTTGAAGGGCCGGCGTGCATCGATGGCCCCGTTGGGCGGGTCGCCAGTCGTGATCGCGATCGGAGCGCCGGGGATGATTTTGAAAACTTCGCCGTCGTTGAGATCACAGATGTAGAGTTCTCCCGCAGCGTCCTTGCCAAACGAGGAAATCGAACCGATATCCAGACCGCCGGGGGGTACGAAGTCGGCGGTGCGCTCCTGGAGTTCGGTGACAGCCCCGTTGTACCGGAAGCTCCATATTTTATCGCTGCATAAGTCGGCGTAGAAGTACCTGCCGAGAAGCTCCGGAATGGCGCAGCCGCGATACACCTCGCCGCCGGTAATCGAACATCCGGTTGGAGGATCGCCGTTATGCCCGTACTCGTGGATGGGCGGCGTATGACTGAGCGACAGGCATGTGCAACCGCCATAGGTCGTACAATGCGTACCTTCCGTGCACTTCCAGCCGTAGTTGCTTCCGCCGGGGCTTGCCGCGGCTTGGAAGTTGATCTCCTCCCAGTCGCTGTGGCCTACGTCGGCGATGTAGAGGTCGCCAGTATCCACATCGAAGGCGCAACGCCATGGGTTGCGCAATCCATAGGCCCAGATCTCGTCGTCGCCGACAACATCGACGAATGGGTTATCGGGTGGGATGGCATAGTTGCGAGCGTCGTCTTCGGAAAAATCGTCGGCATCGACGTCGATCCGGAGGATCTTGCCGAGTAGCTTGTTGGTGATGGCCTGCGCATTGTTCAATGGGTCGGGATTCGTCAGAGTTTGCCATCCGCCGTCGCCGATGGCGATGTAGAGGTATCCGTCTTCGGGACCAAACGCCATCCAACCTCCGTAGTGGTTCGAGTACGTGGGGTGGGCGATGGTCAGGATTGTGGTCGCAATAGGGTCGGCGACGTCGGGGTTGCTCGAAACGGAATAGCCGGCGATCACGATATTGCCGGGCGTGGAATTGTCGACATAGTAGATAAAGAACCGGCCGTTGGATGCATATTCGGGGTGGAAGGCCAAGCCGAGCAAACCGCGCTCACCAGAAAAACGCGATATTGCGCTCACATCCAGGAAGTAAGCGGTGAGGAGTTGGCCGTTGCGGAGGATACGGATTTTACCGTCCTGCTCAACTATAAAGATTCGCTGAAAATCGCCGGGGGCGTGGGTCACGAAAAGGGGGTTGTTGAGTCCGTTTGCGACGCGAATGGTGGTGGGCGGCGTTCCCCCGCGGGAGGCCGGGACGGCGGCGCAAGCCATCAAGCTGGCGGCTACTGCATGTACGAACCGACCCCGTCGAGCCATCCTCTTCATCCCCCGTACGCCGCGGACGACGCTGCGCCGTACGCACCGCCCCCTATTGTAGGCGGGCTGTGCTTCGTTTGGCACGCGCGAGTTGCGAATGGGACCGATAAGGCCATTCCCGGAGGATGATGGTGAATTGTCGATTTGCAGGCGTAGGAGCGTTTTGAACCGAACAACTCGGAAGGCGATCACGAAAGGAGACTATGATCGCACTCTACTTGGCACGTTCGAGGTATTCGCCGCTGCGGGTGTCGATGCAGATGCGGTTGCCGATTTCGATGAAGGGAGGGACGCGGACCCTGGCCCCGGTTTCGACGATGGCCTCTTTCATTTGGTTGGTGGCGGTGGCGCCCTTGATCGAGGGCGGGGCGTCGGTGACCAGGAGTTCCACCGTGTTGGGTAAAACGAAGGAGACCATCAGGCCGTTGAAGACTTCGACGGTGACTTTCTCGTTGGGGCGCAGCCACTGGGCGGCGTCGCCGACCACGTCGGCGTGGACCGATAGTTGGTCGAAGGACTCCGAGTCCATGACCACGAACTTGCTGCCCTCCTTGTAGAGGAACTCGTACTGCTTCTGCTCGACGTAAGGAACCTCCAAGCGGTCGTCCACGCTGAAACGCACGTCGCTGATGGTGCCGGTCTTGAAGTTCTTGAGCTTGGTCTGCATGTAGCTTCGCTTGTTGCCCTTGGCCACGTGCTGGGCCTCATGGACAATGCACAGCTCACCCTCGTGGAGGACGGTCTTGCCCTTGCGAAGATCGACGGCTTTAATCATGGACTACTCCCGCAACGCTGAATCTTTACGCTAACACCTCACCTAGCCAATCGTCGCACAGTTGTGACATTTCGTCAACCCCGGTGCGGCAGGGGCAACAGCCGTGAGTGTTGCCGCGAGGCGGACATGACGCACAGCCGCAGGAGGCAGTACACTTACGCTGAATGTCTCGTTCGAAACGATCCGCGGTGCAGCGCTATCACGATCGCGTGGCCGGTTGCTATGACGACTCGTATGACGACGCGTACTGGCAGTGGCACAACGCCCTCACGTGGGACTACCTTAAACCGCACCTGCCGAGAGACCTGAGCGCGACCCTGCTGGACCTTGGTTGCGGGACCGGCACCTGGGCGTGCAAACTGCTCAAGAGCGGGTACAGCGTGGGTTGCGTGGACCTCTCTGCGAAAATGCTCGATCAGGCTCGGATGAAGATCGAGCAGATGGGCGGCAGCGGTCGGGCGACGTTTATCCAGGCCGATCTGTGCGATTTGTCCGCATTGCCCGCGGGTGGTGCTGCGTTTGCGATCGCCTTGGGTGACCCGATCGGCTGCACGCAATCGCCCGCGTCGGCGATGAAGCAGATTCGCCGAGTGCTGACGGACGACGGAGTGCTGGTGGCGACGTTTGATAACCGACTGGCCGCGATCGAACACTACCTCACGCTCGGCGACCCGCACTCCATGTCCAGGTTTTTGCGCGATGGAAAAACGAATTGGCTGACCAAGGATGCGGACGAACGGTTTCCGATCACGACGTTTGACCCAGGTGACGTCACGGCGCTGGTAGAGGCCGCGGGCTTTGAGATCGTGGATATGATCGGCAAGACCGTCCTGCCCATGCGCCATTTCCGTCAGTTGCTGGCGACGTCGGAGGACCGTCGGACGTGGGCCAAGGTTGAGAAGTCGCTCTGCCGCAATCCGTGGGCGATCGGCCGGGCGTCGCATGTTCAGGTCGCTTGTCGAGTCGCGCGGCAGTGAAACCACAGGACTCGGCAGGGAAATATGATGCCAAGCTTTGTCACTCATCTTGAGGCTGCCATCGACGGGACGCGGCTGCCCGCGGACCGGGTGCAGACCGTCCATCAGGGTCGGCCGCTGTGGGTGCGGTACGATCTGGAGGCCGTGCGTGGAGGCGTAAGTCCGGTGGACCTCGCCAATCGTTCGCCGACAATGTGGCGGTATCGAGAACTTCTTCCGCTTCCGGAGGGCATCGACGCGATTACGCTCGGCGAGCGGATCACGCCGCTGTTGCCCGCACCGCGGCTCGGAGCGGCGCTGGGTTTAAGCGATCTGTGGATCAAGGATGAATCGCTGCTTCCGACGGGATCGTTCAAGAGCCGGGGATTGGCGATGGCCGTCACCCTGGCGAAGCATTTCGGGGTTCGTCGCTTGGCGATCCCCACGGCGGGCAACGCGGGCGGGGCGATGGCGGCCTATGCGGCGCGGGCGGGGATGGAAGCCTACGTCTTCATGCCCAAGGACACGCCGGTTATCAATCGGATGGAATGCGTGCTGGCCGGCGCGAAGACGTACCTGGTCAATGGTCTGATTACCGACTGCGGAGCGATCGTCCGCAACGGAGCCTCGAAGATGGGATGGTTCGATTGCTCAACGTTGAAGGAACCCTATCGTCTGGAAGGCAAGAAGACGATGGGCCTGGAACTGGCGGAGCAACTCGACTGGGAGTTGCCTGACGTGATCGTTTACCCCACGGGCGGCGGGACGGGGCTGATCGGGATGTGGAAGGCGTTCAACGAACTGCGCACGCTGGGTTGGTTGAAAAGCGAGAAGCTGCCCAGGATGGTGTCGGTGCAGAGCGACGGTTGCGCGCCGATCGTTCGGGCGTTTGCGGCGGGGGAACGCTTCGCGAAACCGTGGGAGAACGCGGCGACGTGCGCGAGCGGGCTGAGGGTACCCGCGGCGGTGGGCGACTTCATGATCCTCGATGCGATCCGGGAGAGCGGGGGCTGGGCGGTTGCGGTTCCTGAAACCCGCATCGTCGAGGCCATGCGCCGGGCCGCGGCGGCGGAGGGAGTCGCGCTTTGCCCCGAGGCGGCAGCGTGCGTGTTGGCGTTGGAGATTTCGCTGCGCGAGGGACGAATTCGTCCAGAGGACCGCGTCGTCCTGTTCAACACCGGCGCCGCCGCGAAGTATTTGGAAGTGCTCCCCCTGGACCTGCCCGTCATCCATGAACCGGCTCAGGTCGATTACGCGATCTTCGATTGAGGCACAGAATCAGCGGCACTCAGCGGAGAAGGGAGCACGGCGTCGTGGTTTCGGTTCCTACGGCTAGGGCGCGGCAGTGGAGGGACAGGCGCAGCCCTCGCACCGCAAGCACAGCGCCCAGTTGGGCGTCACGTGGCGCGCGGAACGACAAGAAGCGTTCATCACGTTTTACGTGACTACGGATCGGGCGGCGGACGGTCGTACGATGGACAGTTCGCGGACGCACACGTCAGTGTGTTTTCCCAGAAAGTGCCCCCTACGGCGTCACAGCAAGGGCCCGAAGTCACTACGCAATCCTCATAGGGTGGGGGTCGGCAACAGGCGCGCTGCGTTGTATCACAAAAGGTCTCCTCGTACACCAATGTCTCGCCTTCCTCCTCAGACAAAAATGTCCCGCCTGCCAGCGCGCAAGAGCACGCCGTCGTGACCACGCATGAACCTCCCGGCAGGCAACACGCCGCCTCATCTTCCTCGCATTCATCGGGCACGCCGTTCTCGTTGCAATCCGGCTCGCATTCGTCGGGGACGCCGTTGGAGTTGCAATCACTGCTCCCCCCGCATCCGGGGACGTTGCACCCGCCTTCACAGGACGAAGCACAATTGAGGTCGCAACGGTCCAGGATGCCGTTGCCATTGCAGTCGGTGCAGACGTTTAGGACTAGCGGGCACGCGATAGCATGTTGCAAGAACACTTGGGTGATCGCCGTCCCCTTATTGACCCCCTCACTCAGACAATATCCGTGGGTGTGGATTCCGTAGACCAGCCCCTTAGGGACGTGCTCGACCGCCGAACCAGAGTTGTAGACCGCAGTATCAACGAAATACTTGAGAATGGTTCCGTCTTTCCCCAGGTACTGGCCGGCGGCGGTTTGCAGCGTCTGGTTGTGCTCGGGAGGACTGTAGTCAAGCCCATATCCTGTGATCCGCAAGGTGCTTCCATAGTCCGTGGGAACGAAGCCGGCCAGGTTGTAGGATGCTCCCTGCGCATTGAGCGGGCTAAGGCCGGTTGTGGTGTTGTTGGAGACACCGAACTGGCACCAGTCGTTGCCGAGACCAAAGTTCTGAAACTGAATCGATGCCTGCTCGACCGGATATTGGTCCTTGGGCGGGGGATTTCTGATCGTTCCGTTCGGATTGGAATCGGGAACGTTAAACTCGACGACTTCCGAGGGAGAAAAGACGGCTCCGCAGTGCCCGGCGGTCAAAAGGCAGTTAGGCCGCTGGTTGAACAGGAACCCCGTGCATCCCGCGGGCAGGATGCGAGCGGCACGGGGGTCGGTCGATGGGACCCGGTCGTCCGTCGGTCCGCAAATATTCAGGGGACCCTCGAGCTCGCTTTGAATCCCAGCGACGACTTCTTGCAGCAGAAGGCTATTGGCTCCTGTCCCCGCGCGGGCAAATAACTCGATGAGCACCGCTTCCCCATTAAAATACGCGGAGGTGTTTCCCCAGCGTGCGAGGGCTGACGAGTTCAGGACCTGTTCGGCCCCGTCCGCCTGCGAAGTTATCCGTAGAAACGACCCGTTGCCCGCGCTCGGCGAGCCGCTCAATTGCACGTCGCCGAAATGCAGCCTTACCCAGGGGGCACCTTGAACCTGTACAAGGTGCGAGAAGACAACAAGCGGCTCCGTGCCCTACGTCGCGGATACGAACCCGGAGTCCACATTGAGAACGACCGTCTGGCTGGGGACGGGCGCCGGCTCAGCAAGGACCCCGCGAGAGATTCCCAGCAACACCAGGACAGAGGCGACGACCAAAGCGTTGATCGGTCCACCGAGGGTCCGCATCATTGCGCGGGACGAATCGACAAGGACGCCGCCCTTATTGTGGGGGAAGGCATCCAATCTGCAACGCGATCTCCGCGCGGCGATCCACGAACCCGCACAACACAGCAACACTGCGAGTATCACTAACGCAGTTCCCGACATTGTCGGAATCGGCGGCGGTACAACAAAATCGAAGACCCCGCCGGTGATCTCTCCGTCGAAGGCAGTCAACCACCCAATCCAAAAGTGCGGGAGGATCATTGCTCCGTCGATACCCACATCCGGTGCAGGAGTGGCGGCATTCAATGCGTTTAGACGGTAAACGCCGTGTGCCGTAGGGAGTAGCAACCCAACGCTGCCAATGTGAAGCGCGCCGCTGGGGGGAAGCGGCAAGAAAAAATCCGGGCAGCCGCATTGTATTCCATTATAGGTCCAGGGCACGGGAAGCTCTGGGTGGCGTTCGCTGTAGTGGAAGGCGTCAGGGATTGAGCTGTAATCAAAGGAGAAAGTCGGCGCGAGAGCCAAGTTTGGATTCGTTTGCGAAAAGTCAAACTGGATCCCGGCCAGCCTGGGATCCTCACCCGGCAAACTACTGTGCAACCAAACGTCGACATTGAGGCTCTCCCCGCCGACATACGGACCCGGGTTGTCGGGAACCAACTCGACCGCGATCTGCCCTACGGCAACCTGCGCAAGGCTGAATACCAGGAAGCCCACACTACCCAAGACTCGATTCGCAGACATGATTCACTCCTTCTTCGTGAATGAGACACTTCTTCAGAAAAACTCGGTCCAACGGGCCTTAAGTTCGCTGAGCTGTTCATCGCGCGTCGGCCCTCAAGAGAAACTCTCCGTTGATTACGATATACACCAAGGGGGGCACCGCCGAGCCATGGGGCGGGATTCTCGTCCTTGACCAGATACGGTTCCCCGGCGTGGGCGAGGCCGCACAGGCCCGCCAAAGCTACGGCACTGGTTAAGAAAATAAAGCTAAATACGGACGGATTGCGTTTCATGGCGTGAGCTCGCCAACGAGCAATTAAGGTCAAACTCAGAGGATATTCTAGCAAATTCCGTGCCAGGATGGAACCGGAAGACCCTTAAGCAGACTTGCAATCGACGTGTTGAGTCCTTTACCCACTTGTGTCAGCGGCGTGCGTCTTGGCGTTGGAGATGTCGCTGCGCGAGGGACGCATCCAAGGCAACGACCGCGTCGTCCTGTTCAACACAGGCGCCGCCGCGAAGTACTTGGAAGTGCTCCCCCTGGACCTGCCCGTCATCCATGATCCGGGGCAAGTCGATTACGCGATCTTCGATTGAGGCGAAGAATCGGCGGCACTCAGCCGTGAAGGGGCCACGGCGTCGTGGTTTCGGTTCCTACGGCTGGGGCGCGGCAGTGGAGGCACAGACGCAGCCCTCGTACTGTAAGCACAACGCCCGGTTGGACGTGAGCTTGCGCGCGGAGCGAGAAAGAACGTTCATCGCGTATTACGTGACTACGGATCGAGCGGCGGACGCTCGTACGACGGACAGTTCGCGGATGCACACGTCAGTGTGTTTTCCCAGAAAGTGCCCTTTACGGCGTAACAGCAAGGGCTCGAAGTCACTACGCAATCCTCATAGGGTGGGGGTCGGCAACAGGCCCACAGCGTCGTCTCACAAAAGGTCTCTTCAAACACCAATGTCTCGCCTTCCTCCTCAGACAAAAATGTCCCGCCTGCCAGCGCGCAAGAGCACGCCGTCGTGACCACGCATGAACCTTCCGGCAGGCAACACGCCGCCTCATCTTCCTCGCATTCGTCGGGCACGCCGTTCTGGTTGCAGTCCGGCTCGCAGTCGTCGGGGACGCCGTTGGAATTGCAATCACTTTTCCACCCGCATCCGGGGACGTTGCCCTTGTTGTTCTACACATCTCCCAGACTGGGTTGAGCCGATTGGGTAGGATTGAAATTCTCGTTTGGCGCGAGGATTTGGAGATGTCGAGTCGA
>Ga0137429_1000193_pt1 | contig 33138 bp, 28 predicted proteins | sample EasRivERMZT736_2_FD_102304 | JGI IMG/M metagenome (GOLD analysis project Ga0137429, IMG submission 102304) | Soil microbial communities from meander-bound floodplain in the East River, Colorado, USA - East River MetaG ERMZT736_2 | ecosystem: Environmental > Terrestrial > Soil > Floodplain ...
ACCTGCAAAGAGAAGCTCGCCGGCTCCGACGCCGGTCGAAGGCCAAATGCTTGACCCGAACCCGGGCCAGAGCGGCGGCATGATGCGATGACTTGCTACTCCGAATCGTGGTTGGTTATTTAGGGCTGCAGCTGGGTCAGGACCGCCGGGTTCTCCTCTTCGATCGCGAGGAGCGTGTGGCAGGTGGCGCAATCCTGGGAGATCGTCTCGCCGCTCTCGGTCCTGTGCTCGTCGTCGTGACAGCGGAAACAACCGGGCGTGGCCTGGTGGCCGATGTGGTTCGGGTAGGTCCCCCAGGCGACCTTCATCTGCGGGAAGACGTTCAGGTTGTGGAGGCGGGCGACCTCGTCACCCGCCGCGCGAATGGCGGCCGCCTTCGCCGCGGCGACCTCCGGGTGCTCGCGCTCGTAGTAGGCGCCGAGCCGCGCCGGGATCTCGTGCGCCGCCTCCTCGTGGGATGCGTACTCGCCGCGCATCGCCGCCAGCGCCTCGCGGCGCAGGTACGGCAGCGAGCGGTCGAGCCGGCCGGCGCTCATCGCGGCGTCCAACTCCGCGTCGGGCATCCGGTAGACATGGCTCGGGCGGTTGTGACAATCGACGCAGTCCATGTCGCGCCACTCCGGCTCGGCGACTGGTCCACTACCCGGCGCCGCCGCCGCATCGGCGTTCGCGGCAGGCGCCGGTCCCTTGAAGCGCTTCACGCTCCCGTCCGGCCCCACCAGCTCGACCTCCCGGATCGTCTCGCGCCCCGCGTCGGCGAGGTAGCGCACCCGCACGTTCGGATCGACGTGCCAGTGGATCCCCCGGGACTGCTTCTCCTCCCTCCCCCCGACCTTCAGCAACAACACCGTCTTCAGCTCGGTGTTCTGCTCGTCGTCGGAGTAGTGGGCCTTGACGCGCAAGCGGTCCCCCACGAACTTGGACGGCCAGTGGCACTGTTCGCAGGTCTCCCGCGCCGGCCGCAGGGAGTGCACCGGGGTCGGGATCGGCCGCGGGTAGAGATCGAGCGCCACCGAGACGAGCTGCCACGAGCCGGACAGCTTCGATTTCACGAACCAGTCGGCACCGGGACCGATATGGCACTCGACACACCCCACGCGCGCGTGCGGCGAACGCTGGTAGGTGGTGTGCTCGGGCGACATGACGGAATGGCAGGTGGTGCCGCAGAACTCGGTCGATTCCATCACCTCCACCCCTTTGTACGTCGCCATCGACAGGATGACGACGTTCACGACCGACGCCACGCCGACTACCAGCACCAGCCGCCGCGTCCGCTCCAGGTTCAGGTCGATGATCGGCAGCACTGGAACCGGCAATCCCGACTCCCGCGCAAGCCTTCGGCGCCGGCGCGCCAGCGCCTCGCCGACCGGGATCAACGACAGGCCGAGGACGAAGAACGCCGGGAGGATCAGGAACGCCAGGATGCCGACGTACGGGTTTCCGTGGTGCCCCATCAGATCGAGGGCGTAGAGCGTCAGGATGAGGACGGCGCTGACGGTCGTCAGCCCGGCGCCGATCAGGCTCAGCGGGTTGCCGGTAAGGATCAGGAAGAACTTGCGCATTCCGGGACGTTCTCCAGGAGACTAGAGGAGGCTCGACGAGCGACGCAGTACACGAACGGCGCGGGGATCCTACACGCGAACGGTCACTCGTGCTTACCCATCGCCCGGAGACGATCCCGGTCCGGCGGGGCGCCGGGGAGGCGCAGCGGGGGCCGCGGCCTCGCGCTCGCGTTCGCGCGCCGCCGGGGAGCGACCGGTGAGCCAGGTGAGATCCATCGGGTAGACGACGGGATCGAAGATGACCCAGTACAGGTGCCAGACGAGGATCGCGAGGCTCGCCAGCACCGCCTCGTAGAAGTGCACCGCGGTGGCCGCGTCCGCGACCCATTTCGGCAGGAACTGGAGCGTCAGGTTGTCGAACCAGAGCAGGAAGCCGGTCGCCATCATCACCAGCGTGCCCCAGATCAACGCCAGGTATTCCGCCTTCTCGATGTACCCGAGCGGCGGAGAAAGGGGCGGCTGCGGGCGGCGGCCGAGGTAGTACGCCAGCCGCTCGCGGAACTCGTGCACGTCGCTGAGCTTCGGCGCCATCGCCGCGATGCAGGCGCGTGCCCGGCGATCGACGGCAACGTGCGCGAAGTGGAAGAGGAACCCCAGCGTCATCACGGTGGCGGCGGCCCGGTGCACGACGCCGCGCAGTCCCAGGCTCGACTCCCAATGAAGCAAGGGGCGAGACCAGAATGCATCCGGGTAGGTCAGCGCAAAGCCGGTGACGACGAGGATGGGGAAGCTGACCATCATGGAGCCGTGCGCGAGCCGGAAGCCGCGCGACATCCGTTCGGCGGGCTCACGGCGGGCCGCTTCGGCAGGCTCACGGCTGGCCGCACCGGCGGCGCCGTGGCGCACGCCGCCTGCCTTGCGGATCAGGTCGAGCAGGTTGTGCAGGAGCATCCCCCCGATCGTCAGCACGATAAGGGGGAGGTACAGGAGGCGGATGAGGTAGATCCCCCTGAACTGGTCATCGGTCGCCACCACGTGCACCGGCCCGAGCGCGAAGCGGGTCCCCGCCCCGGGGTGGCACTGCCCGCAGGTCTCGGCGAGCCGCGCCGGGTTGACGTGCGAGCGCGGATCGGAGGACGGCAGGATGTCGTGCACCCCGTGGCACGACGCGCAGTGGGCGACCGTGGTGACCCCCGCCCGCGACGCCAGGCCGTGGTAGCTGTCCTCGTACGCCGGCACCTTGTCGGCGTTCAGGCCGAATTTCTCGGAGAGGCGCACGTCGGAGTGGCAGCGGCCGCAGGTCTGCAGCGGGATGTTCGTGGCATAGACCGGCGAGCCCGGCTCCTGCGGCCCGAGGATCCGATGCTCCCCGTGGCAGTCGGTGCAGACGGGTGCCTCGCGAACCCCGTGCGCCGCCGCCTCGCCATGCACGCTGCCGCCATAGCGCGCCGCGATCTCGCCGTGGCAGGCGGCGCAGGTGGCGGGAACGTGGGCGCGGGAGACGGAGGAGGCCGGATCGGAGCCCGGGAGGATCGCGTGGCTGCCGTGACAGTCGCTGCAGGTCGCCCCATGCTTGCCGTTGGCGACGGCCCGCGCGTGAACGCTCCCGCGATACGCCTCGAGCGGCCGCGCGACCGAGATCTTGTGCTCCAGGACGAGCTGGGCGTTTGCGTGACAGGCGCCGCACGTCTCCGCCAGCCGCTGCGGGTGGACCGGGGAGGCCGGGTCGGTCGCGGCGCGCAGCGTGTGCACGGCGCCGTGGCAGCTCGTACAGCCGGGTGCGTCCGCGGCATTGCCGTTCCTCGGCTTGCCGTGCGCGCTGCCGCTCCAGTCCGCCGTCTCCGCGTCGTGACAGGCGGCGCAGTCCACGCGGCGGGCTGCCGCAGCCTCGTGGTCCGGCACCGCCGCTCCCTGGTGACAGTCGGTGCACTCGAGCGGTGCGTGCACGCTCGCGTCATAGGCCGCGCGATCGACCTCATGACAGTCGTCGCAGGCCGGCGGTTCCGCGGCGGGAGCGGGCACCGACCAGCCAAGCAGCAGGACGAGACCGATCAACTCCAGCGTCCTCTTCCCCGTCTGGCGCTGCATCCAACCGCCTCCCGCCCGACCGCGCGACCCTAGGATCCGGTCGCTCGGTCGATCTGTCGGATCTTCAGATAGAGCCCGCCAAGGACCAGAACGACGAGCGCCAATGACACGCCCAGTCCCTTGCGGCGGAACTGCAATTCCGCGAGCGCGGCTCGAGCCGCGTCGAGCGCCGTCGCCGCGATCCCCTTCCCCTCGTCCGTTCGGGTGATCAGGCGCTCCGGGTCGAACGAGTGGATCAGCGCCCGCGACTCGACCGCCGCGGTCCGCCCCTTGCTCTTCAGCTCGAACTGCGCGCCGCTGACCTCCATCCCCGACAGCTCCGCCTCACGCAACAGGGCACTCGCACCGCGGATCGACTGATCGAGGGAGGAGAGCGCCGTGTACATCCGGCCCGTCGCCTGGTCGCACGCATCTCCCGGCTCGTGGCAGGTGCGACAGACCGACCCGCCCACCGGATACCACCCGTCCCCCGGGCGATCGCGGACCACGATCTGCGCGACCGGCGACGACGCGCTCAACTCCAGCCGCAGCCGGATCGCATCCCCCGGCTCGAGCGGTACCCCCGACGACGATTCGATCCGCAGCGTCGCCGCGAGCGGGCCGGAGGTACCCTGGCGCGGCTCGCCGCCCAGGCGATCACCGGGGCGCACCGTGGCGTCGAGGACGAGGGCCGGCGCCTCGGCCGATGTCACCTCGATGCGCCGGGCCAGGCGCGGATCCTCGCCGGGGATGTGCGGACGCAGCACCGAGACCCACGACGCCGTCGCGGAGGCTCCGGCGGCGAGCGCCCCGAACTCGACCACCAGCGGATCGGTCGCCACGATCTTGCCGGCCGACACCTGCGGCGCGGAGTCGTTGTGGAACAGCTCCGGAGTGGGATGGAGGATGGCGTGATGGTCGTGGCAGACGGTGCACTCCGCCACCTGCATCGCCTCGAAGACGGCCTGCTTGCGCGAGGCGCGGAACAGCGCGGCCTCCCGGCCGTGGCACTGGCCGCAGACGTTGGCGACCGAGGCGACCCCGGGCGGTGACGCCCCGTGGTTCCCGTGGCAATCGTTGCAGGCGGGAGCCGAGGTGTCCCCCACCTCGAGCAGCATCGTCCCGTGGACACTGCGCCGGTACGCGTCGAACTGGTCCATCGGCAGGCCGTACGGCGCCATCTTCTCGGCGTCGGCGTGGCAGCGGGCGCACGTCGCCGGGACGTTCACCGGATAGACGGAGGAATCGGGCGAGTTGACCGGGCGGATACCGTGAACGCCGTGGCAATCGGTACAGGTGGCCGGGACCGGGTCGCCCGACGCGTTCTTCTTCCCATGCGTGCTGGTCCGGTACTCGGCCAGTTGATCGACGCGCGCCTGCGGGTTGAACCGCTTCATGTAGGCCGCGTCGGCATGACAGGTCCCGCAGAACTCCGCCACCTGCAGTCGGCTCGGCCGCGGGCGGTACCCGCGCTTCGGGTCCATCGAGCCCGCGGCATCCTCCGCCATCGCCATGGAGGCATCGCCGCCGTGGCACGCCTGACAACCGAGGCCGGTGGCGGCGTGCACATCGCTCGCGAAGTGGGCGGTGGGCGCGGCCAGCTCTCCGTCGAGCTGGGAGTGACAGGCGATGCAGGCGCTGTCGCGCTTCTCCTCGGCGCTCCACGCACCACCGGCGATCACGACGAGCGACACTGCGACGCCAGCGACACTCCCTGCGCGTGCCCGCCTCATGACCGCCTCCGCGCCGGCGCCATCAGGCGCCCGGCAAGCCAGGGGCCGCCCGTCAGCACCGCGCCCGCCGCGACGGGCCACCAGGCGTGATACCCGATCGCGGTCATCACCACGATGAACAGCAGGGCGACGGCGCCGGCGACGGTGGCCAGCGGGCTCGGCTCGCCGCGGCCCGAGGCGCGATCGAGGAACGGGAGGAAGAAGGCGATCGCGCCGAGCGCGCCGAAGGCCAGCACGGCGATCGCCTCGTTTTCGATCCCCAGCACCTCGCCGCCGGGGACCCATTTCAAGGTCTGGAACATGAACATGAAATACCATTCCGGCTTGATGGCGGCGAAGGCCGGCGCGAACGGATCGGCCTTCTCCCCCAGCTCCCACGGGAACAGCGCCGCCAGCGCCGCGAGCGCGCCGAGCGCGAGTGTCCAGCCGAACAGATCCCGGAGCAGGAAATGCGGCACGAACGGCATCGAGCGCGCCGGCTCCCCCGACCGCTCCTCCGACGGCGGCACGCTCATGCCGTGCCGCTGCACCAGGAGAAGATGGATGCCGAGCAGCCCGGTGGTGATCGCCGGGAGGATGGCGACGTGCCAGCCGTAGAAACGGCTGAGCGTCCCCCCGGTCACGTGATCGCCGCCGCGCAGGAAGCGGACCATGAACGAGCCGACGAAGGGGACCGCGCCGGCGATATCGGTCCCCACCTTGGTCGCGAAAAACGCCAGCTTGTTCCACGGCAGCAGGTAGCCGGAGAAGCCGAACCCCATCCCCAGCACCAGCAGCAGGAAGCCGCTCATCCAGGTTAGCTCGCGCGGCGAGCGGTACGACTTGAGGAACAGGACCGAGAACAGGTGCACGAGCGCGGCCCCGATCATCAGGTTCGCCGACCAGGAGTGGATCGAGCGCACCAGCCAGCCGAAGGGGACCTGCGTCATGAGGAACTGGACCGACTCGTACGCCCCTTCCGCGCTCGGCCGGTAGTAGAGCATCAGCAGGATGCCGGTGCCGAGCTGGACGAGGAAGAAGAACAGCGTCATTCCGCCGAAGTAGTACCAGACGGAGTGCCGGTGGACCGGCACGGTCTTGTGCGCGGCCAGGTCGCGGAGCACTCCCCATCCCAGCCGGTGATCCAGCCATGCTCCGATCGCCTTCAAGCCCATGCCGTCTCCTCCCCGCGAATCCCCGAGACCACGCTCAAGCCCGGGTAACGAAGATGTCCTCACCTTCCACCTGCACCGTGTACGCCGGGAGCGGATGGGGAGGGGGACCGGCGACATTGCGACCCGTCAGGTCGTAGAACCCGTTGTGACAGGCGCACCAGATCCGTTTCGACGGGGCCTCATACTGCACGGTGCACTCCAGATGGGTGCAGGTCGCCGAGAACGCCCGGTACTCTCCGGGGGAGGTCTGGATCAGGATGCCCGGCTCGGAGCCGAACGGGAAGATCTTCCACCCCTCCTTCGAGACCTCCGACACCTTGCCCGCCAGCACGCGGTTCCCGGTCGCCTCGGGGACGCGCGGCGGGCTCAGGAAACGCATGACCGGGTACAGGATCGCCCCGAACAGGGCGACGGTCGACACTCCCAGGAAGGTGTCGAGAAAGCGCCGTCGCGATGGCGAGGCGGGCCGGCCGCGCTCGGTTTCGGTCATCGAGTGTCCCCCCTGCGCCCGCCCTCTGGTGTAGGCGGCGCTCCACCCCCGCCGCGGGTCGCGGCGGGAAGCAAGGTGCGTTCTTCGGAGAAGAAGGTGATGAAGGTGCGGTACTCCTCCCCTCCCATCGGCGCGTGCTCGTAGTGCAGCTTGAGGCTCACGAACGCCGTGGCCGCCGACGGGACCGGGAACTGGAAGCTCTCGACCCGCCGCTCGTCGGGCGCCAGGCGGGTATCTTCGATCAAGCGCACCCCGGGTGCGAAATGGGCGCTGTCCCGGGTCAGCACCACGCCGTCCGCACCAGCGTAGACGCGACCGTAGGAGCGCTGCTCCCGCCCGACCTCTCCCTCGCCGGTCCGCACCACGAGCTCGAGCAGCACCCGGCGTCCGGGCATCCCGGTCGGCACCGCGTGCCCGGCGCCCTTGTTCGTCAGCCGCACCTCGAGGTGGAGCGTCTCGCCGGATCGCCGCGGCTGGATGGTCACCGCCAGCGCCTTGTGGAGCTGATCGAGCGAATGCCCGCCCGGCACGTCGTGCAGATTCACCTCGGCATGCGGAACCCGCTGCACCCTGGGGTCGACGACGTTGGCGCGGGTCTTGGCCATGTGGCATGCCTGGCAGGGCTTCCCCTCGCGCGCCGCGCTGCTCTGGTTCCACTCGGAGTAGGTCGACATGATCGGGACCCCGCTCCGGCTCGTCCACTCGTGGCACCCGGCACACCCGAGCGAGGTGGTGTGCAGCTCGGAGAAGGCCACCTGGTGGGCGGCGGATTCGGCGTCACGGATCGGCCCGCGCTTGACGGGGCCGACGTCGAACGAGATCTTCGGGGTCGATCCCGCCAGGTCCACCGCCGTCATGCTGTGACAGACGTCGCAGCTGACTCCCTCCCAGGTCAGCTTCGCCTCCAGCCGCGGGTCGTTCAGCAGCGCGGCCAGCGGCGCGTGACACGCCAGGCAGGTGCGCGACACGCTCTCCCCTTCGCGCGCCACGGTCTCGTGGAAGGCACTCAGGAAGACCGGGTCCTCGAGCGCCTGGGCGTGCGCCGAGCCGCTCCACATGCGGTGGATCTCGCGGTGACAGGAGCCACAGGTGTCGCTGGTGGTCGGGTGCTTCCCCAGGATCGGACCCACCGGTGGCGGTGAGCCCCTGGTCGCGGAGGGAATCGTGTCCGCTGCGCGCACGGCGGGCGCGGCGGCGCAGGCGGCCGTCAGTGCCCATGCGAGCAGGCTGCGACCGGTGGCATTGCGTTGGTGTCGCGGCGAGGCGGAGTCGAGCAGGGCCACGGCGACCTCCTGTTTCTGATCGGGAGACGGGTCCGACCGAGACTCGGGGCGGAGATAAGCAGATGCCATGCCACGGAAGCGTACACGGGCGACGCCGCGGCTGGGCATCTCGCTTGCACAGGATATCGTGGAATGGTGGAATGAGGTGGATTACCGACTCCGCTTCCGCCGGCTGGATTGTCCCAACATCGGGAAAGAAAGGAGATCGTCCCGTGAAGAAGACGCTCGGATGGGTAGTCATCGCGGCGTTTGCCGCATTCATCGTCCTCCCCGCGCTCGCCGCAGAGGACGGCAAGGCGTTGTTCGAGTCGAAGTGTGCGATGTGCCACGGCAAGGACGGCGTCGCCAAGGCGACCGCCAAGGGGTCTGCCAACCTGAACGACGCCGCCTGGCAGAAGGCGAACGACGCGGCGGCCATCGTGAAGCTGACGACCGAGGGCAAGAACAAGATGCCGGCTTACAAGGAGAAACTCACCGCCGAGCAGATCCAGGCGATCGCCGACTACATCAAGACGCTGAAGTAGCTTGGGGGATATCACCCAAATCGGGGGTATCCGGCTCACCCGCGCGTCGCGCCCACCCTCTCCGGCGCGGCGCGCGGCTTCTCCCGCGTGTCCGCACCCATCGCAGTTCGTTCCCTTGCCGTCATTCCTGCGAACGCGGGAATCCACTGGCCGCCTGTCCCTATCTCCATCAGTCCGCCGACAGCGCGAATCCACCGGCTGCCTGTCCCTATCTCCGTCATTCCCGCGAAAGCGGGAATCCACCGGCCGCCCGTTCGCATGGTCGACCTCTGGGTTCCGCGGACGGGACGACCTGCACCGAGGCCAACGGGATCACGCCGCTATCGGTGGACCCCGGCTTCCGCCGGGGTGACGGAGGTGGGCCGGGGTGACGGAGGTAGGGCCGCGGCGACCGAGGTGGGAGAGCCTCAGCGGGTCGCAGGCTGGTCCGTGGCGGCGCGGAGTGCGCGGACGTGAGCGGCGCCGGCCGCGAGCGCCCGCCGGCACGCCGCCGCGATCGCGGGCTTGGGAAAGAGCGTCCCCAGCGCCGCGTCCCAGGCCTCGGGGGTGAGCGTGCCGGACGCCTCGAGGAAGGCCCCAAGCATCACCATGTTGAGGGCCTTCGGTGCGTCCACGCTCACCGCGAGGTCGTTCGCCGGCACCCCTATCGCCTCGATGTCCGGTCGGATCGACGTCTCCCCCGCCATGGCGGCGTTGTAGATCAGCAGCCCACCTGGTTCCAGCTCGCCCTGGAAGCGCTCGATCGACGGCCGGTTCATGGCGAAGACGACATTGGGGCGCGTGATTAGCGGAGAGCCGACCGGCCGCCGGGAGATGCAGACGTGGCAGTGCGCGGTACCCCCGCGCATCTCGGGACCGTAGGAGGGAAGCCAGGATACCTGCATCCCGGCGATCCGGCCGGCCTCCGCCAATACCAGACCTAACGTCAATGCCCCTTGTCCGCCGAACCCGGAGGCCTTGACCCGGAGATCGCCGGCGAGCGCTTTTTCGCTCGGGGTCACGCCCGTTGCCAGGGTGACCGGCTCGGTGCCCAGGATCCGCGGCAGCTCCGCAATCTCGACCTGGCGCCGGCGGTGCTCGCCGACCGGCGGCGCGGCCGTGCGATCGCAGTAGACGCCCAGCGGGAACTGCTTGGTCATCTCCCCCAGAACCCAGTCGGCGGAGTCGCCCGGGGTCTGCTTCCACCCGGTGGGACAGGGGCTCAGGATCTCGATGAGCGAGAAGCCGAGGCCGCGCCGCTGGTTCTCCAGTCCCTTGCGGATCGCCTTGCGCGTCTGGTGGTTGTGCTTGTTGTCCCCCAGCGCCACCCGCTCGAGGTACACCGGCCCGCCCAGCGACGACAGCAGCTCGCACACCCGGATCGGATACCCCTCGTTCCGCACCTCGCGCCCGTCCGGAGTGGTGGTGGTGTGCATTCCGGGGAGCGTCGTCGGCGCCATCTGGCCGCCGGTCATTCCATAGATCGCGTTGTTCACGAACAGCACGGTGAGGTTCTCCCCGCGGTTCGCGGCGTGCAGGATCTCCGCCGTGCCGATCGCGGCGAGATCGCCGTCTCCCTGGTAGACCACCACCAGGCTGTCGGGATGAGCCCGTTTCACGGCCGTCGCCACCGCCGGCGCCCGGCCGTGCGCGGCCTGGATGTTCCCCACGTCGAAGTAGTAGTAGGCGAAGACGGAGCACCCGACCGGGCTGATCAGGATCGTGTCATCCTGCGCGCCCATCTCGTCGAGAGCCTCCGCCAGGTACTTGTGCACGTTTCCGTGGCCACACCCGGGACAGTAGTGGGTCGTCCCCTGCTCGCCGGCCTTGCGCTCGAAACGGTCGTAGAAGCTCCGGGATCGGTCAAACAATGGATCGGACATGGCCACCCTCCCGCAGCGCTACGAGCTGCCCCAGGACTTCCTCGTCGGTCGGCACGACGCCGCCGGCGCGACCGTAGAAATCGACCGGGCGCCGGCCGCTCACGGCCAGCCGCACGTCCTCCACCATCTGCCCGTTCGACATCTCCACCACCAGGAACCGCTCCGCGTACCCCGACAGGGCCTGCAGCGCCTCCGTCGGGAAGGGCCACAACGTCACGGGGCGGAACAGCCCCACGGCAATCCCCTCCCGGCGGGCGAGATCGACGGTGTTCCGCAGGATGCGCGCGACGATCCCATAGGCGACCAGGACCACCTCCGCGTCGTCCATCCGGTACGTTTCCCACAGCGTCTCCGCCGCTCGAATCCGCAGGTATTTCTCCTCGAGCGCGATCACGTGCGCCTCGAGATCCGCGGGGACCAGGTGGATCGAGGTGATCAGGTTCTTGCGCGTCGCCGCGTTCCCCAGGACCGCCCAGGGCTTCGCGGGGAGCTCCGTCCGCGGCGGGGGAAACGTCACCGGCTCGATCATCTGTCCGACGTAGCCGTCGGTGAGCACGACGGCGGGATTCCGGTAGCGATCGGCCAGGTCGAAGGCACGGATCGTCAGGTCGCACATCTCCTGGCACGACGCGGGCGCCACGACGATGTTGTGGTAGCAGCCGTGTCCCCCCCCCTTCACCATCTGGAAGTAGTCGGCCTGCTCCGGGGCGATGTTGCCGAGCCCCGGCCCGCCCCGCATGATGTCCACGATGACTGCCGGCAGCTCGGAACCGGCCAGGTACGAGATCCCCTCCTGCATCAGCGACAGCCCCGGGCCGGAGGAGGCGGTCATGGTGCGCTCCCCCGCCGAGGCGGCGCCATACACCATGTTGATTGCCGCCACCTCGCTCTCGGCCTGGACGAACGTCCGGCCCGTCTCCGGGAACAGCCGGGCGGCGCTCTCCGGCAGCTCACTCGCCGGGGTGATCGGATACCCGTAGAACGACCGGCAGCCCGCGAGGAGCGCCGCGCGCACCGCCGCCTCATTTCCCTTGATCAGCGATCCGGGCATGGCGCCTCCGTCTCCTGCGGCTCCGGCAGGGTGCGCACCACCGTCAGACCGTCCGGCTCGGGACAGGCGTGGAAGCAGACGCCGCACCCCGAACACGACTCGGCCGCGAAGCGGACCGGGTAGTAGCCGAGCCGGTTGACCTCCCCTTCCTGGATCTCGAGCAGGTGCTGCGGACAGGCCCGCACGCACAGGCCACATCCCTTGCACAGGTCGCGGTGCACCAGCACCTTGGCGCGGGCCTTCGTCCCCTTCGCCGGCATCTCGCCTCCTCCGTTTCCCTGGAACTCCCCGCCGGCGCGAGCCCCCGTTACGAGGTGCCGGTGCGCCGGCGGACGGTCAACCCAGCAGGCGCCGATCACGCGCCGCGCGCTCGAGCGCCTCCCGGAACTCGGGGTGGGCGATCGAGATCAGCGCCCGGGCGCGCTCGCGCACGGGCTTGCCGAACAGGTTCACGGCGCCGAACTCGGTCACCACCCAGCGCACGTCGGCTCGCGTCGTGACCACCCCGGCCCCGGGATCGAGCTCGCTCACGACGCGCGACACGCTTCCTCCCATCGCCGTCGCGGGCAGGGCGATGACCGGGACGCCGCCCGTGGAGCGGGAGGCGCCGCGGATGAAGTCGGTCTGGCCGCCGAAGCCGCTGAAGAACCGTCGCCCGATCGAGTCGGCGCACACCTGTCCGGTCAGGTCGACCTGAATCGCGGAGTTGATGGCGACCATGCGCTCGTTCTGGGCGATGATGAACGGGTCGTTGGTGTACGCGGTCGGGTGCAGCTCGATCACGGGGTTGTTGTCCACGAAGTCGAACAGCCGCTTCGTCCCGAGCAGGAAGCCCGAGATGATCTTCCCCGGGTGCAGGCTCTTGCGCTCGCCGTTGATCACGCCGCTCTCGACCAGATCGATGACCCCGTCCGAGAACATCTCGGTGTGCACTCCGAGGTCGCGATGCCCCGCCAGATGCGTCAGCACCGCATCCGGGATCCCGCCAATCCCCATCTGCAAGGTGGCGCCATCGGGGACGAGCGCCGCCACCGCGCGCCCGATGGCGTCGGCGACGGGTGTCCGCTCCTCCCGGGCCAGCTCCGGCAACGGCCGGTGGGTCTCCACCACCGCGTCGATCCGGCTGACATGCAAGAACGAGTCGCCGAGCGTTCGCGGCATCGCGCTGTTCACCTCGGCGATGACATGGCGCGCCGCCCGCGCGGCGTACAGGGTGTGGTCGACGCCGACTCCGAGCGAGCAGTAGCCGTGCTCATCCGGCGGCGAGACCTGGATCAGGGCCACGTCGATCGGCATCGAGCCGTCGACGAACAGCCGGTGGATCTCCCCCAGGAAGATCGGCAGGTAGTCGGCGCGGCCGTCGTTGACGGCTTCGCGCACGTTGCTTCCGATGAACATCGCCAGATGGCGGAAGTGGCCGCTCATCTCGGGAAGCGTGTAGCCGGCGCGCCCGAGCGTCAGCAGGTGCACGACCTCGACGTTCGTGAGCTCGTTCGCCCGCGCCGAGAGCGCCTCGATCAGCGGCAGCGGCGCCGCACACCCGGGATGAATGTAGACCCGCTGGCCCGAGCGGACCACGGCGAGCGCCCGCTCGGCGGTCTGCTGCCGCGACCGGTACTCGTGCGCCCACCCCGCGAACGGGCTCCCGCTCGCGCTGCGCGTGATCAGCGTGGGCGTGGTCATCGGCGGAGGGTCTCCAGCAGCGTGCGGGAGAGCGCCTCGTGCAGGCTCATGGCGGGCATGCCCAGGGAGTCGGAGGCGATCGCGCGGGTCAGGTAGCCGCCGTGGGTGTACACCCCGCGCGCGAGGGACGGCAGCTCCCGCAGCGCCTCATCCACGCCCCGATCGGCGATCGACCGGATCACTGGAAACGCGGCGTTGTGCAACGCCTGCGCCGCCGTCCGCGCCACCGCGGAGGTCATGTTCGGGACGCAGTAGTGGATCACTCCATCCGAGACGAAGGTCGGCGAGGCGAGCGTGGTCGGCCGGCTGCTTTCGACACACCCCCCCTGGTCGATCGAGAGGTCGAGCAGGACCGAGCCGGTCTTCATGCGACCGACCAGCGCGCGACTCACCATGACCGGAGCGCGCCGCCCATGGATCAGCACGGCGCCGATGAGCGCATCCGCGAAGCCGACGGCGCGCTCGACGTTCGGGGGATCGGCAACCAGCGTCGTCACCCGCCCTCCCAGGGCGTCCTGCGCACGTCGCAGACGTTCGATGTCGGCGTCGAGGAGGATCACCTGCGCGCCGAGGCCGAGCGCCGTGCGCGCCGCGGAGGTCCCGACCGTGCCGGCGCCGAGGATGACCACGACCGCGGGAGGGATTCCCGGTGCGCCGCCTAACAGCACGCCGCGTCCCCCATGGCTCGACTCGAGCAGGTGCGCGGCAACCTGGACGGACAGCGGGCCGGCGATCTCGCTCATCGCGGTGAGGACCGGCAGCCTGCCGTCCGCATTCTCGATGACCTCGTAGCCGATGGCGGTGATCCGCCGGTCGAGAAGCGTGCGCAGCGTCTCCGTCGGCGCCGCCGCGAGATGCAGGAAGCCGAGCAGGGTCTGTCCGTCCCGGAGGCGAGCCAGGTCGGCGCCACGCGGCGCGCCGACCCGCACCAGGAGATTCCCCCGTTGATACGGCTCGTCCTCGTCGAAGACGACGGTGGCCCCGGCCGCCAGGTACTCCGCGTCCGGGAAGTGGCATCCGGCCCCGGCGCTTTCCTCGACGTAGACCCGGTGCCCCGCCTCGACGAGCTGCCGCACCCCGCGAGGGGTGAGTGCGACCCGGTGCTCCTCCGGCTGCCGATCCCGCGGAATGGCGATATTCATCGATTTCTCCACCCCACGATGCCCCTCGCGTCCCCGGACGGTGTGTGCGAACTGCGCCCCGAACCCCGGGAGCATCGCGGTGGTATAACCGCTGTCACCGCGACGAAGTGCAAGCGACGTGCCCGGGGGGGCCCGGCCGGCGCACCGGCGCGAACGCCGAGACCCGTGGGCGGGCGGGGGATGCCACCCACGCGGACCGCCGCCAGCTGCGCCGGATCGCGCAGTCGGCGCCGCAATCGGGACCCTGGCGGCGCCGGCCGGCGGTACGGCCGTTGCAGCGAGTACGCACCGAAGGAGGTGTCACCATGAAGATCCTGATTGCAGTGGATGGCTCACAGTGCAGTGATGCCGCCGTCGAGGAGGTGGCCCGTCGCCCGTGGCCGGCGGGGAGCGAGGTCGAAGTGCTGTCGGCGGTCGAGCCGGCACCCGCGATCGCCATGCCCGAGGCGTACGTGGCGCCCGAGGGGTACTACGAGCGAATCGAGACGATGCACCGGGATCGGGCGCAGGCGGCGGTCGAGAAGGCCGTGATCCGCATCCGCGCGGCCCACGGTGCCGCGCTCCTGGTCCGCGCCGAGGTCCACCCCGGGTTGCCCAAGGAGGTGATCCTCGCCGAGGCCGAGCGCTGGAAGGCGGATCTGGTGGTCGTCGGATCGCACGGGTATCGCGGGCTGATGCGGCTGTGGCTCGGCTCCGTCTCGCACGCCGTCGCGAGCCATGCCCGCTGCTCGGTCGAGATCGTGCGCGGCCACGGGACCTCCACCGCGACCTGATCCGGATCAGCCTGCACGGCGGGTGCATCTGCTAGAGTGCGGCGCGGCGCCGCGCGCAACCGCGCGGCTCGATCGGCCGCGCGTCGCTCAGGCTTCGGGCGGCCAGGAGAAGCAAATGCACCGTGCCGCCGCTCGCAGGCTGCTGCTTGCCGTCCCCCTCGCCGCGTTCGCCGCCGCGGCGCCCGCCGTCGAGATTCCCGGCCCGGACGATCTGAAGTTCCGGATCGACCTCGAGGCGCGCTTCCGCCCCGAATGGCGGACGAACGCCGACTTCAACAACCGGATCGACGACGATCGGACGTTCGTGGACCAGCGCCTCCGCGTCGGCTTCGGGATCGCGAAGGGGACCGTCGCCGCCTACTTCCAGGCTCAGGACGTGCGCCGCTGGGGCTCGGAACCCTCGACCCTCGCGTACACCGACAACGTCGATCTGAAGCTCGGATACGTCGACTGGAACGACGCCGCGGGCGCCTGGAAGGTCCGCGCCGGCAGGCAGGAGCTGATCTACGGTGAGGAGCGGCTCGTCGGCGGGACCGACTGGAACATGATCGGGCGGTCCTTCGACGGCATTCGCTTCGCCTACACCAGGCCGGGGTGGGACCTCGACGGATTCGCGGCGCGCGTCGCCGATCGCGGCCTGGACGAAACCAACCAGGATTTCTTCGGGGTCTACGCCACCCTCCTGAAGCCGCGGCCGGCGATCCATCTGGATCTCTACGGGCTCTGGCTGCGCGACGGGCTCGAGCAGGTGGGCGAGGTCCCCACGGAAGGGATCGAGAACTCGTCGATCTTCACGGTCGGCTTCCGCGCCTTCGGTCAGGCGTCAGGCTTCTCCTACAACGTCGAGGTCGCCGGGCAGGGAGGGGATCGCGCCACGGACGACCACGAGGCCTGGGCGGTCGCGAGCCGCGCGGGGTACACCTTCACTCCGAAGTGCAAGCCTCACGTCGCGGTCGGCTACGATCTCGCCTCGGGTGACGCCGACCCCGCCGACGGCGACAGCCGCGAGTTCGTGAACCTGTTCCCGACCAACCACGGCTTCTACGGGTACATGGACTACCTGGGGTGGCGGAACGTCGAGGATTTGTATCTGCGGGTGCGCTTCGAGGCGGCGACCGACGTCGTCCTCCAGGCCGACTTCCATGACCTGCGGCTGCGCGAGTCCGCCGGCCGCTGGAGCGACGCCGCGGGCGCCACGATCCTCCCCGGGATTCCCGGCGGGGCGGCCGGCGACGCGCTGGGGCAGGAGCTGGACCTCACCCTCAGGATCGCGCTCAAGGACTGGAAGTTCCAGGCCGGGTACTCCCGCTTCTTCGCCGGCGAGGTCCCGGAAAACGCCGCCGACTTCATCGCCACGAACGTGGCCGGCGACGACTCCGACTGGGGGTACCTGATGGCGACCGTGAAGTTCTAGATCTGGTTTCCCTGCCACCGCCCACCGTGATCCGGCGCGCCTCGCCGCAGGCTGCCGGCGACCGCCAACCCCCTCCGTCATTCCGGCGCAAGCCGGAATCCAGTGCGGCAATCGACTCGGGCGCTGTCCTGGACCCCGGCGTTCGCCGGGGTGACGGAGAGGTGGATGGCCTGAAATGTCCGGTTGTTGTCCCCGAACTGCTCTAGCAGGACGTCACGATCCGGTCTAGACTTGTGGCGTGAAATGACCGGAGGCTCCATGGACACCCCCGCGAGCACGCGTCAGACCCAGGTCGTCTTCCTGCTGCTCCCCCACGTTCACGCGCTCGACCTGGCGGGTCCCGTCCAGGTCTTCCACGAGGCGAACGGGTTCGGCGCTCGCTACCGGCTGCGCTTCTGTGGCGTGGAACCACGCGCCCGGACGGCGCAGGGGCTCTGGCTTTCCGACCTCGAACCGCTCCCCGACGTCGGGGCGGGCGACCTGGTCCTGGTTCCCGGCCTCGACTCCACGCGGCTGGACGCCCTGGACGACACCCCTTCCGCCTGGTTGAGGGACGCACTCGCGGCCGGAGCCCGCGTCGGCTCGATCTGCACCGGCGCCTTCGTGCTCGCTCGCGCCGGGCTCCTCGATCGGCGGCAGTGCACCACGCACTGGAAGGTGGCCGACCGGCTCCAGAAACTCTGTCCGACCGCGCGCGTCCTTCACGACCGCCTCTTCGTGTGCGACGGTCCCATCGTGACGAGCGCCGGCGTGGCCTCCGGGATCGACCTGGCGCTGGCGCTCGTGGAGGAAGCACACGGCCCGCTGGTGGCCGCCAAGGTCGGCCGCGAGATGGTGGTCTATCTGCGCCGCGGCGGCGGCAGCGAGCAGGTAAGCGTCTACCTCGACCACCGCAGCCACCTCCACCCCGGCGTCCACCGGGCGCAGGACTGGCTCGTCGCGCACCCCGGCGAGCGCGTCACGCTCGCGGCGCTGGCGCGCGTGGCCGGCATGAGCCCGCGCAATCTCACGCGCATGTTCAAGCGCGCGACCGGCGTCACGCTGGCCGCCTTCCGCCAGCGGCTGCGGCTCGAGGTTGCCGGCAGCCTGCTCCACGATCCGGCGCTGACGGTCGAGGGGGTCGCCGCGCGCTGCGGCTACGGCGACTCGCGGCAACTGCGGCGTCTGTGGCGAGCCCAACTGGGAATGAACCCATCCGACTGGAGAAAAAGACCATGCTGAGAATCGCCTGCCTCCTCGCGGTCATCCTGGTGGTGGCGGCCACCGCCCCACCCACCGCGGCGACGGGGGAGTACGTCTGTCCCCCCTGCTCCTGCGGCGCGGACGCGGAAACGCATGACGCACCCGGCCGTTGCAGCGCCTGCGGGATGGCGTTCGTGCGCAAGACGGAGGTGCAGACGGTCGCCATCCTCCTCTACGACGGCGTGCAGATCATCGACTACGCGGGGCCGTACGAGGTGTTCGGCCAGGCCGGCTTCCGCGTCATCACGGTCTCGGACGACGGAAGTGCCGTGACCACCGCCATGGGGATGAAGGTCACGCCCGACTTCAGCCTCGCGAACAGTCCGCAACCGACGATCCTCCTGGTCCCCGGTGGCGACGCGGAGACGGCCTACGGGGATCCGCTGGTCATCGACTGGGTCCGCGCCAAGGCCGCGGGGGCCAACCACGTGCTCTCCGTCTGCAACGGCGCCTTCATCCTGGCGCGCGCCGGACTGCTGGATGGCCTGAAGGCCACGACCTTCTACCCGCTGCTGGGGGAGCTTCGCACCTTCGCCCCCAAGGTCGACGTCGTGACCGACCAGCGCTTCGTGGACAACGGCAAGGTGATCACGTCGGCGGGGCTTTCCTCGGGGATCGACGCGGCCCTCCACCTCGTCGCGAAGATCCGCGGGCGTGGAGAGGCCGAGCGACTCGCCCTCCATCTCGAGTACGACTGGAGACCGGACTCGGGCTTCGCGCGCGGCGCGCTCGCGGAGCGGCTGCTCCCGCGGCTGAGCGAGCCGGAGGGGGCGGCGGTCGAGCTCCTCGGCACCCACGGCAACCGCGATCGCTGGGAGACGTCGGTGCGCGTCACGACCGGCATGTCGGCGGTGGAGCTCCTGAAACACGTCGAGGCGCAGCTCGCGAGGGTGCCGGGATGGGAGCGCGCCGCGGGTGGCGGTCGGGGCGCTGCCGCGGGGACCACGTGGGCGCTCGCGGACGAGCGTGGCCACCCCTGGTCGTGCACCGTCCTGGTGGACGGGGACCCGGCGGCGGCGGGCGCCCTGGCCCTGTCGCTGACGGTCGATCGGGCCGTCGTCAATAAGCCCGCCCGGTAAGGGATTTCGGCGGCACACATCCAGAGTTGACTTTCTCCCCCAATCGCCGTAAGTGAGAGACGCTCCAGCTCTCATTCGCAGGTCACGACCACAGCCAGCGGCCCCGGGGGCGACAGAGTTGACCGCTCGCGGTCTCCTTGATCGATCCGGTGGCCGTCACGGCCGTTACGGATCGCCATCCCGGTTCCGTCTCAGGCGCCGGGGGAAAGGGGGTTGGAATGTACCGCAAGCTGATCGGGGCTACCGTATTGCTGGTGTTGGGTCTCGGCGCGCTGCCCGCCGTCGCGGCGGAGGGGAGGATCCCGCTGCCGTTCGCAGGACCGCCGCCGTACGTCCTCGCCGCACCGGGGAAGTACATCGTCACCCGAAACCTGGGGATCGCCGCGGGGCCGCTCCTCGACGTCGCCGCGAACGACGTGGAGATCGACCTGAACGGCATGCAGCTGACTAGCGGCGACCTCGCGAACGCCGTCATTCGGTCCGTCGCCGGGAACAATGGGCTCGCCGTCCGTAACGGGACGATCATCGGGGGGAAGAACAGCATCGAGGTCATCGGCGGCGCCCGCGTCGTCATCGAGGACGTCAAGAGCGTCGGCGTCGGCGGGTCGTCCGAGGGAATCCGCCTCTTCGGCGTCTCGAACTTCACCGTCAGACGCAATATCTTCGACGCCTCGGGACTCTACGGGCTGTGGGTCGAAAGCCCCGGCCCGGTGCCGGTGACCGGGACGATCGAAGGGAATCAGTTCGAGTCGTGCGGCGGGGGAATCGCGGTCCTGAATGGGAGCGCCGTCGGCATCCTCCACAACCGAGTGCACCAGACCAGCACCGACCATGGGATCTTACTGGTGCAGACCTCGGGGTCGCTCATCGCGGAGAACACCCTCGAGCGCCTCGCGATCGACGGCATCCACATCACCACCCCATTCTTCGGCGGCGCCGTCGCCAACAAACTGCTCGACAACGTCATTCACCGGACGAGCAACTTCGGCATCTACCTCGACCCGGGCGTCGGCAACAACCTGCTCCTGAACAACGTCCTCGACGCGGCCGGGTCATTCGGGCTCGTGGTGGAGGGGTACCAGAACAACCTCGAGGCCAACACGCTGAACGGCAACGGCGGCTTCGGGATGTACTTCTCGGTTTCGTCGTTCGGCAACGTCTACCGGCGCAACATGGCGCGCGGAAACGGCGGAGGCGGTTGCTTCGGGTTCCCATTCACGGCGGACATCTGCGACCAAACCGGCGGCAACACGTCGTTCGGCGACAACTTCATGCCGGTCCTGCTCTAACCAGCGGATCCTCCGCGGAAAGGAGCGGGAGCCATGAGACGATTGCTGATTCTGCTGGTCGCGCTCGGGGCGGCGGGCTCCCCTGCGCTGGCCATCTCCTACTACTTCACCCCCGACGTCCCGACCGACCTCGGCGGCGTCACCTACATGCCCTGGGACATCGTGCGCAACGACTCCGGGGCCTTCAGCCTCGCGGCCTCGCTGCCGTTCGGGACCTCGATCGACTCGGTCTTCCGCATGAACAACGGCGACTGGCTCCTGTCGGTCGATGCCCCGGTGAACCTCGGCGGGACGGACTTCGACCCTCGGGACGTGATCCGCTTCAACGGCGCCTTCTACATCGCGGTGTTCAACGGCGCCGGGGCCGGCGTGCCGGCCGGATCCGACGTGGACGTGGCGTTCCGGAGTGGCGGCGACTTCGGGACGCTGGTCCTGAGCTTCGACGTTCCCACGACGATTGCCGGCGTGACGTACGACCCGGCGGACCTCGTGAAGTTCGCGGGGGGCAGCTTCTCTCTCTTCTTCGACGCGTCGGCGGCGGCGCCGCCCATCCCACCGACGGTCAACGTGACCGGCGCGGATGTCTACCAGGGTCTGACGATCCTGACGTTCGACATCCCGGTGACCCTGGGGGTCGACTACATGCCCGGCGTTCTGGTGTCCTGGAACGGCGCGGCGTTCGCGCTCTTCTCCGCCTACGTCGGCTGGCCGGCCGCGAGCGTCCTCAACGGCCTGTCGTTGCTCCCCGATCCGGGCCTGGTCGGGCCGACCGTGAGCGTGAACTACGCCGGGCCGACGACGATCGAGATCTCCTGGGCCGTGGGGTGCTCGGCCGCCGGCGCCGAGGACTACGGCATCTACGAAGGGACCCTCGGCTCGTGGTACAGCCACACCTCGGTCGACTGCAACGACGCGTTCCCACTGCTCACCGAGACGGTCAGCTTCGGCGCGGGGAATCGGTACTATCTCGTCGTCGCGAAGAACCCGAACGGCGAGGGATCGTACGGACAGCGGTCGAGCGGTGTGGAGCGCCCGGTCGGCGGCGGGGTCTGCGTCGCGCCGCAGATCCTCGGGGCGTGTCCGTGAGGTAGAGGTGGCAAGGCGGGATGCCCGGGTCGGCGGCGGGGGGCAACCCCCGACGCCTGCCATTCGACATCGGTCGGCGGCGGGGGGACCATGTTCCTCTGGAGCCCGGAGGAGATCATTAGGGGTAATCCTGAGGCGAAACTCGAGGTTTCACAGGACGCGGTCGGGGGGGATAGGTTCCCAGGATCGTCGGCGGAGATCGTTAGGGGTAATCCTGAAGCAGAACTTGAGGCCACGCAGTCGCGCCGAAGTGCCCAGCGCAGATCGTCGCGCAGCCGTTTGACCGTCGTGAACATCGCCTCCTGGACCCAGCGCCACTCCGGCAGAGTATCCGCGGAGTCCGGGATGCGCTGGCCGTGCTGCCCGACGGCACGCTCTCCTATCGCCTCAAGCTGGCGTGACGGCACGACGCACCTGTTTGTTCGAGCCGCTGGAGCTGATCGAGCGGCTGGCCGCGCTCGTCCCCGCCCCGCGGACCCACCTGGTGAAATACCGCGGGGTGCTCGCTCCGTGTGCCGGCTGGCGCGACCGCGTCATCCCCAACCCCCGGGGCGGCGTGCGTTCGGTCCTCCTCGGCGAGCCGCTAGCAGGGCGGCGGGGCAATAGCCCACCGGTGCAGGGCAAGGAGGAGGACCTCGACCCACCGGCCCGCGACGCCGCACACGGCGTCCCCTTGGGAGGTCCTCCCCTCGCCACCGGAGTTCCGCAAGCCCCCGCCTGGCGTCCCGCGCCCGGCCCGGAGGACGACAGTGCGCCGGTCGGGAAACCTCATCGTCAAAACCGCACATGGGTGCAGTTGATGCAACGCGTGTTCGATTTGGACGTGATGGAGTGCCCCGCGTGCGGTGGCCGGCTGCGCATCCTCGCGGCGATCCAAGACCCTGATGCCATCCGGGCGATCCTCGACTGCCTCGGGCTCTCTTCCCGCCCGCCTCCACCCCCCAGCCCGACCCCCTCCGACCGCTTCTAGACAAGCTTGCAGGGAACCGTCCCTCCTGTGCCGCCGCGGGAGGTCCGCGCTGCATCGGCACCGAGGGATTGGCTCATCGACGCCACCCTCTTATGCTGCTTATCCGCCGGCGCGGCGAAGACCCGCGACTCGTGGTGCCGCCACACGCCGTCGCGCCAGCCGAGCGCGTGGAGCGGCACGAACGCCTCGCCGTGATCTGCCACGATCTCGATCGCGGCCAACATGAACTCCACGTCCTCGGACGAGGCGTAGAACGGCAGCGTCAGCCGCACCCACCCCGGCTTGGCGCCAAGGTTGCCGGCCAGGATCTCCTGGCGGTAGCGCTCGGAGCGCTCGCGGTCGATCACGAGCAGGCGATGGCCGCGCGGGCGATCGACCGCCTGCGCCGGCACCCGCGCATCCGGCTGCTCGGCTCCGATCGCCTCGCGCTCGACCGCGCGCACGTAGTCCACGGTGCCGCCGCCGGGGCGTTCGGGAACGGGGGCGCGGCACAGGGCGCGGTTTACCACCAGCACGCCCGAGGCCGCCGGGCCGGCGGCGAACTTGTGCGTCGACAGCATGATGGCATCGAGGCGATCCTCGAGCGCGGCCGGCCGCATGTCGATCGGCACGTACGGCGCCGCCGCAGCATAGTCGAACACGGCGACGGCTCCGGCGCGGTGCAGCCGGCGCGCGATGGCGTGCACGTCGGTCAGCAGGCCCGTCACATTCGACGCCGCGGAGAACGCGCCGACGATCAGCGGCCGGTCCGGGTGAGCGCGGAGCTGCCGATCGAGATCGTCGCGGTCGATGCCGCCCCGGGCATCGAGCCCGATCTCGATCACGTCCGCCTGCGACTCAAGCCAGGGGATCTGGTTCGAGTGGTGCTCGTAGGGACCGACGAGCACGAGCGGCCGGCCCCTGGCGCTCGCTTGGGCGGCGTTATCCCCGCGCAGCCCGAGCAGCCACACCAGTTTGTTGATGGCGGCGGTCGCTCCCGAGCCGACGAGCAGCACGACATCGTCCGCGCCGGCACCGACCGAGCGCGCAATCACCCGGCGCGCCTGCTCGCGCAGATCGGTCAGGATCCGCCCGGTCGATCAGATCTGCGTGTGGGTGTTGGCGTAGTAGGGGCGCAGCCCACGGATCCACGCCTCGACGAAATGCAGGAAGCGCCCGGTGGCGGTCATGTCGCCGTAGCAGATCAGGCGACGCCCGAACGGCGTGTCGATGGCGAGGCCGCGCCCCACCTCGTTCCGGCGCAGCAGGGCCGCGACCTCCGCGAAGGATCTCATGCGCGCTCCCGCGCAGCGGGGAGGCGGTCCAGGCCGCTGCGCCGGCGATTATGAGGCCGCGGAGGGGCGATCCGTCAACCGGCACAGGCCACACGGCTTCGACGCTGCGGAGGGCGACCCGGATCGGCGCGAGGACGCGGGCGAGGGGTTTAGCCAGCTGCGCGCTGCGGCTCACCCTGCGGTACCAGACCACGCCGATCGCGGCCGATCTCGCCGCCGGCCGGGGGGCCGCGCCAGCGGGCAGGGGACGGGACCGGGGGTCCGGGAGGAGGTTCCGTCGCCACCCTCGGCACTTGCGCCCACCTGCCGGTCCGGGTGCGGAGGGCGAGCTCGCGGACGGGCCGGTGGCACCTGGATTGCGTTGCAAGGGTATTGCGGGGGATGATCCCCGCGCGGCAACCCCTCGGCGCGCGTGGCGCCGCGCCGGAAAGCCGCCGACCAGGCGCGGACGGGCCGGCCCTCCCCGGCCAGGAGATCGAATCATGGCGACCAAACCCCACAACTCCTTCGAGACGGCGCAGCAGCAGTTCGACGCGGCCGCGGAGATCCTCGGCCTCGATGCGCCGACCCGGGAGTTGCTGCGCACCCCGATGCGCGAGTTCTCCTTCCAGATCCCCGTGCGCATGGACGACGGGGTGGTCAAGTCCTTCCGCGGCTTCCGCGTGCAGCACAACAGCGCGCGCGGCCCGTGCAAGGGGGGCATCCGCTTCCACCCGCTCGAGACCCTCGACGTGGTGCGCGCGCTGGCGATGTGGATGAGCTGGAAGTGCGCGGTCGTCGACCTGCCGCTCGGCGGCGCCAAGGGCGGCGTGATCTGTGATCCGCACAATCTGAGCGAGCGCGAACAGGAACAGATCTGCCGCGGCTTCGTCCGCCAGGCCGCGCGCCTGATGGGGCCCACCCTCGACGTGCCGGCCCCCGACGTGATGACCTCCGCGACCCACATGCTGTGGATGCTCGATGAGTTCGAAGTGATTCACGGCGCCAAGTTCCCCGGCTTCATCACCGGCAAGCCGGTCGGGATGGGCGGCTCGCTCGGGCGGACCGAGGCGACCGGTTTCGGCCTGGTGTTCACGCTGCGGGAGGCGCTCAAGGAGCTCGGGCTGCGCCCCGGCGCCACCGTCGCCAGCGTGCAGGGGTTCGGCAACGTCGCCCAGCACGCGGTGCAGCTCTACACGCAGATCGGCGGCACGGTGCTGGCGATCGCCTGCTGGGATCAAAAGGAACAGGCGGCCTACACGATCCGCAAGAAAAGCGGGGTCGCGTTCGAGGAGCTGCGTGGCATCACCGACCGCTTCGGCGGCATCGAACGCGGCAAGGCGCGCGACCTCGGCTACGAGGTACTGCCCGGCGAGGCGTGGATCGAGCAGGACGTGGACATCCTGATGCCGGCCGCCCTCGAGAACCAGATCACCGCCGACAACGTCGGGAGGATCAGCCAGCGGGTGAAGCTGATCGCGGAGGGGGCGAACGGCCCCACCTCCCCGGCCGCCGACGCCGTGATCCGCGGGCGCGGCATCTTCGTCATCCCCGACTTCCTCGGGAGCGCGGGGGGGGTCACCTGCAGCTACTTCGAGCAGGTGCAGAGCAACATGAACTACTACTGGGAGAAGGACGAGGTCCTGGGCAAGCTGGACGTCAAGATGACCTCGGCGTACATCGCCCTGAGCGAGCTGGCGCGCCGGCGCAAGCTCTACACGCGCGACGCCGCCTACGTCATCGCCATCGAGCGGGTGGCGCGCGCCTGCCGGGACCGCGGATGGGTGTAACCCCCGGCCGTCCGGAGCCGCCGCGCTTCGGACGCCGGATCGGCCCCGTCGCCGAGCGGTTCACGGTGATCGGCGAGGGTGAGATCGGCGGCAAGGCCGCCGGCCTCGCCTTGCTGTGGGACGCCGTGGCAACGCGGTTCGATGCCGCGGCGTTCCCCTGGGCGGACGTCGACATCCCGCGTCTCAGCGTCGTCGCGACCGGCGTCTACGAGGCCTTCGTGGAGCGCAACGGGCTCGGCGATCTCGCCGCATCCGATCTCGCCGACGAGCGGATCGCCCACGCGTTCCAGCGCGCGGACCTCCCGGCCGAGGTGGTAGGTGACCTGAAGGCGCTGATCGACCAGACGACGCGCCCGCTCGCGGTCCGCTCGTCGAGCCTCCTGGAGGATGCGCTCTACCGGCCGTTCGCCGGCGTGTACGGCACGAAGATGATCCCCAACAACCAGCCGGAGCGCGACACGCGCTTCCACCGCCTGGTGGAGGCGATCAAGTTCGTCTACTCGTCCACCTGGTTCCGCGGCGCGAAGGATTACCTGCGCGCCGCCGGACGCGCCCAGGGGGAGGAGCGGATGGCGGTGGTCCTCCAGGAGGTCGTGGGGGATCGCCGCGGCGAGCGCTACTACCCCGATCTGTCGGGGGTGGCACGGTCGTTCAACTTCTTTCCGATGGGAAAGGCGCGTCCCGAGGAAGGCGTGGTGACGCTGGCGCTGGGACTCGGCAGGACGATCGTGGAGGGCGGCTCGGCCTGGAGCTACTCCCCCGCCCACCCGAAATCGGCGCCACCGTTCGGCTCGCCGGGGGACATGGTCGAGGGGACCCAGCTCGGCTTCTGGTCGGTGAACCTGTCCCGCCCGCCGGTCTACGACCCGACGGCGGAGACGGAGTACCTGCTCCGGAGCGACCTCGCGGCCGCGGAGGCGGACGGCACGCTCGATCTGCTCGCCTCGACCTACGATGCCGGCGCGGACCGGCTGCGGCCCGGGCTCGGCACCGCCGGCCCCCGGGTCCTGACCTTCGCACCGCTGCTGGTCCACCGCGAGTACCCGCTGAACGACCTGATCGTGGCGGTCCTGCGGCTATGCGAGGAGGCCGCCGAGGCCGAGGTGGAGATCGAGTTCGCCGCGACTTTCCCGCCGCGCCGGGACGGCCGCGTCCGCTTCGCGCTGCTGCAGGTGCGGCCGATGGTCGCCGCGGAGGATCGGATCGAGATCGCCGAGGAGGAGATGCAGGGCCCCTCGGTGCTGCTCGCCTCGCGCCGCGCGGTGGGGAACGGCCGCCGGGACGATCTCGCCGACATCGTCTACGTCAAGCCGCAGGCGTTCGAGGCCCGCCACTCGCGGGCGATCGCCGCCGAGGTCGACCAGGTCAACCGCTCGCTCGCCGAGGCCGGCCTCGGCTACCTGCTGATCGGATTCGGCCGCTGGGGCAGCGCCGACCCCTGGCTGGGAATCCCGGTGAACTGGGCGCAGATCGCCGGCGCCCGGGCGATCGTGGAGGCGAGCCTGCCGAACATGAACGTGGAGCCGAGCCAGGGCTCCCACTTCTTCCACAACCTCACGAGCTTCGGCGTGTCCTACCTGACGGTGCCCCTGGGCGCCGCGCCCGGCATCGACTGGGCCTGGCTCGACGCGCAGCCCGCCGCGGCCGATCTCACATTCGTCCGGCACGTGCATCTCGAGCGGCCGCTGCGGCTGGCGGTCGATGGCCGCGGCGGCCGCGCCGCGGCCTGGCATTCCGCATGACCGCGGCGACGAACGGTCCCGACGAATCGGGCCAGTGGCTGCTGCGCACGCTCCAGGAGCGCGCCAAGGAGCTCAATTGCCTGTACGCGGTCGACGAGATCCTCACGCGCACCGAGGCTCCGGCGGCGGACGTGTGCCGGGCCATCGTGGAGGCCCTGCCGGCCGGCTGGCAGTACCCGCAGATCTGCCGCGCGCGCGTGCGCCTCGAAGGGGAGGAGTTCCGGCCGGCTGACTTCGACGAGTCGCCTTGGCAGCTGCGCGCCCCGATCGCGGTGCGCGGGGAGCCGGCGGGCGAGGTCGTGGTCGCCTACCTCGAACGGCGGCCCGTCGTCGACGAGGGGCCGTTCCTGCGCGAGGAGCGCCGCCTCATCGACGCCATCGCGGATCGCCTCGGGCTGTTCCTGCTGCAGCGACGGCTCCGCCACGCGCGCGACACCCTGCTGAGTGCGGAGCAGAGCCTGGCCGCGGGGGGGGCCGGCGCATGGCGCGTGATCCTGGAGTTCCTCCGCGGCACCGACCCGCGGGTGCTCGCGCGCATCACCCGCAAGATGATCAACTTCCTCTGCTGGTCAGGGGTGCGCGACGCCGAGCGGCTGCTCCAGGAGTTCGAGCCCGCGGGAGGCGCGGCCGCCCAGGAGCCGCTCGACGAGAACCGTCCGCTGCGGCGCCCCTCCACCGACCCGTCGGTCAGCCTGGCGGAGCGCACCTTCGGGATGGCAGCCCGAGTCCTGGGCGATCGCGATCTGGTGTCCCGAGTGCGGCTCTGGATCGAGGAGGACAAGTCCGGCTTCCTGCTGGACGCCCTGGAGAAGGGGCACAGCAGCCTCACGGAGATCGGCGAGGCGGTCGAGCGCTATCGCGCCAGCGGCACCCGCGAGGAGGATCTCCCGGTCGCCTCCCAGCGCGCCCTGCGGGTGAACTTCCTGCGCCGCATGTTCACGGACCAGATCGACTTCGTCAACGTCGCGAAGGACCACGTCCAGCTCGCCGATTTCCAGGATCTCCTCCAGCACACCATTCACCCGGCGCGCAGCCACGGCAAGCTCGGTGGCAAGAGCGCCGGGCTGTTCCTGGCGATGAAGATCCTGCGCAGCTCGCGCGAGGGGCGACCGGAGATCGGCGAGGTGCGGGCCCCGAAGACGTGGTACCTCACCTCCGACAGCCTGCTGGACTTCATCCACCACAACAGCCTGGAGGATCTCTACGGCCGCAAGTACCTCGATACGCAGGTGATCCGGCGCGAGTACCCCTACATCATCGACCTGTTCAAGAGCTCGCGCTTCCCGCCGGAGATCGACAAGGGGCTGGCGACGGCGCTCGACGACCTCGAGGGACGGCCGCTGATCGTCCGTTCGTCCAGCCTCCTCGAGGACCGCTCGGGCGCGGCCTTCTCGGGCAAGTACAAGAGCCTGTTCCTCGCCAACCAGGGGCCGAAGCGAGAACGGCTCGCGGCGCTGCGCGACGCCATCGCCGAGGTCTACGCCTCGATCTTCAGCCCCGATCCGATCGAGTACCGCGCGGAGCGCGGGCTCCTCGACGTGCACGAGGAGATGGGGATCATGATCCAGGAGGTCGTCGGCCGGCGCGTGGGGCGCTACTACCTGCCCGCGTTCGCCGGCGTGGCCTTCACGCACAACGAGTTCCGCTGGTCCTCCCGGATCCGGCGCGACGACGGGCTGGCGCGGCTGGTGCCGGGGCTCGGCACCCGCTCCGTCGACCGGCTCAGCGACGACTTCCCCGTGCTCATCTCGCCGGGCCAGCCGAAGCTCTCCGTCAACGTCACCTCTGACGAGGTGGTGCGCTACTCGCCCCGCAAGATCGACGTCATCAACCTGGAGAGCAACGCCTTCGAGACCGTCGACGTGCACGACCTCCTGCGGGAGTGCGGCGACGACTACCCGATCGTCCGGAAGATCGTGTCGATCGTCGACCAGGACCGCCTCCGGCTTCCCAGCGCGCTCGAGCCGGACTGGAAGCACGACGCGCTCGTGGTGAGCTTCCAGGGCCTGATCGGCGACGGGAGGTTCATCCCGCAGCTGCAGGCGATCATGGAGTCGCTGCGCGAGCGCCTGGCGACCCCCGTGGACATCGAGTTCGCGTGCGACGGCGAGACCTTCCACCTCCTCCAGTGCCGGGCCCAGAGCCAGCGGCCGGGGCAGGCGCCGGCGGCGATCCCCCGCGATCTGCCGCGCGACCGGGTGCTGTTCGCGGCCAGCCGCCATGTGTCGAACGGCTGGGTGCCCGACATCACCCACGTCGTCTACGTCGACCCCGAGGCCTATTCCGCGCTCGGCGAGGTGAGCGAGCTCAGGGACGTCGGCCACGCGGTCAGCCGGCTGAACAAGCTGCTGCCGAAACGCCGTTTCGTGCTCATGGGACCGGGCCGCTGGGGGAGCCGCGGCGACATCCGGCTGGGAGTGAGCGTCGCCTACTCCGACATCAACAACACCGCGATGCTCATCGAGATCGCCCGCCAGCGAGGGGGATACCTGCCGGAGCTGTCGTTCGGCACCCACTTCTTCCAGGACCTGGTGGAGGCGGACATCCGCTACCTCCCGCTCTACCCCGACGAGGCGGGAGGGCGCCTGAACGAGCTGTTCCTGCAACGCGCGCGCAACATCCTCCCCGATCTGCTGCCGGAGTTCGCCCACCTCGCGCCGGTGATCCGGGTGATCGATCTGCCCCGGCAATCCGAGGGGCGCGTGCTGCGGGTGCTGCTGAACGCCGACCTGGACGAGGGGGTCGGCCTCCTCGCCGAGCCCGGCCAGGCCGCCGCCCCCACGCCACCGCTCCCCGGCGCCGTGGCCAGCACGCCGAGTGACGAGCACTCGCGCTGGCGGATGCGGATGGCGGAGCGGATCGCCGCGCAGCTAGGCGCCTCGCGCTTCGGCGTCAAGGCCCTCTACGTGCTCGGCAGCGCCAAGAACACGACCGCCGGTCCCGGGAGCGATCTCGACCTGATCGTCCACATCGCGGGTGACGAGCGGCAGCGCGAGGACCTGCTCCTGTGGCTGGACGGGTGGAGCCGATCGCTGGCCGAGGTGAACTACCTGCGCACGGGGTACCGCTCGGAGGGGCTGCTCGACGTCCACCTGATCACCGACGAGGACCTCGAGCTGCGCACCTCGTTCGCCGCAAAGATCGACGCCGTGACCGACGCCGCCCACTCGCTTCCGCTCGGGCCCTCCCGGCCCGCGGTCGGCGCCTAGGCGCCGGCGCGCGCCGCGATCAGCGCGCGCGTCGCCTGCCCGGCGGAGCTCAGGTCGAACGAGACGAGCGCCAGCTCGGGGCCGTCGTGCGCCGCCGAGAACAGGTGCGTCCGGCCCAGCCGATCCGCCCACGCCCCGGTGAGACGCGCCGACTCGTGGACATGACCGTGGAGGGAGACGAGCGGCTGGCGGCGTTCCAGGAAACGGCGCAGCGCGATGCTGCCCACATGGACGTCGGCCGGCGCGTGCTCCACCCGGACCGCATCGAGGGCGGCCCGGTCGAGTGCCGTGCGGTACGGCGGCGTGTGGCACAACCAGACCGCCCGCTCCATCGGCAGATCTCCGGCGAGGCGCTCCAGATCCTCCGCGATCGTCGCGTAGCGCCGCTCCCGCTCCGGCACCTCGACGGTGAGCCACCCCTCCTCCGGCGAGACGCAGCCGGGGTCGGTGTACCGTGACACGTCGTAGCGCTCCCAGTCCTTGAGCCGGAAGGGCGTCGGCGGGACGTAGGCATAGCCGAAGACCGTATACGACTCGAGCTGCACCCGGCGATCATGGGCGTACACCCAGAGGCCGCGCTCCTGCAGCTCGAACGCCGCGGTCTCCTCGCAGCGGGGATCGTCGTTGCCGAAGATGGCGAATACGCGGGGGTACTCCCGCCCCATCCGGCGGCGCAGCCCCTCCAAGGCGGGGGCGAGGAACCCCTCGAGGAACTCGGCATCCTCGGGCGTGGTTCCCGCCAGGCCGCCCCACGACGGCAGGAGGTCCCCGCCGAGGAAGAGCGCCGCCGGCCGGTCACGCTCGACGGCCTCGAACAGGGAGGCGTAGCGCCCGGCGCTGCCGTGCAGGTCGGACGCGAACAGGCAGCGCAGCGGCGGCGGACCAGGATCGCCGTGGGTCGTGGCGTCAGGCTCCATTTCGGCTATTCTACGGCCGATGAGGTTCGCCCGGCCAATCGCGCGCGCGCTCGGACGCGGCACCCTGCTCGCCGCAGGCGTCGTCCTCGCCGCGGGGCCGCTCCGCTCCCCGCTGCTCCCCCGCTCGATCGCGACCAGCTTGCCGCCCGGGTGCGCGGGGAGTTCCTCCACGCTTGGCGCGGCTACGAGATCTATGCCTGGGGCCACGACGAGCTGCGCCCGCTGAGCCGGACGGCCCACGACTGGCACGCGGCTCCGCTCCTCATGACCCCGGTCGACGCCCTCGACACGCTGCTCTTGATGGGACTGACGGAGGAGGCGGGGAAGGTCCGGTCGCTGATCATCGAGCGGCTCGCGTTCGACCAGGACGCCTCCGTCAAGAACTTCGAGGTGACCATCCGCCTGCTAGGCGGGCTCCTCTCCGGCCACCAGATGACCGGCGACGCTCGCCTGCTCCGGCTCGCCGAGGACCTCGGCACGCGCCTCCTCCCGGCGTTCGACTCGCCGACCGGCATGCCGTACATGTACGTCAACCTGCGCACCGGGAAGACCGAGGAAAGCCGCTCGAATCCCGCCGAGATCGGGACGCTCCTGCTGGAGTTCGGGACGCTGGCGAGCCACGTGGGCGGCGGGATCGACTCCCATTACGAGTATCTCCTCAAGGCCGCGCGGCTGTTCGGCGATCGGGATTGCGCGCGCATGTGGCGGCGAAGCGCTCGCGCGCTCGCGCAGCACCTCGCCGACGAGGCCCCCACCGGCCTGTGGTACGGGCAGGTCGACATGACGACCGGCGCGCGAACGGCGACGGAGTTCGGCGCGCTGCACGCTTTCCTCCCCAGGCTGCTCACGCTCGGTGGGGACCTCGATCGCGGGCGACGACTCCAGGACTCGTGGCGAATAGGGATTTCAACGTGGGAATTCGCGTCCGATGAGGGTCATCCGGTCAACCCGCGCCTTGATTTCGGCTGATCTTAGTACCGGGTGGGCAGCCTGCCGTCCGCATCCTCGATGACCTCGTAACCGATGGCCGTGATGCGCCGGTCGAGCAGCGTGCGCAGCGTCTCCGTCGGCGCGGCCGCGAGATGCAGAAACCCGAGCAGCGCCTGCCCGTCCCTGAGCCGGGCGAGGTCGGCGCCGCTAGGGGAGCCGACGCGAACCACGATGTCGCTCCTCTTATAGGGCTCATCCTCGTCGAACACGACCGTTGCGCCGGCCGCGAGGTACGCCGCGTCCGAGAGATGGCACCCCGCCCCGGCGCTCTCCTCGACGTAGACACGATGTCCGGCCTCGACGAGCTGCCGCGCGCCGCGTGGCGTGAGCACGACCCGCCGCTCCTCCGCCTGCCGGTCGCGCGGAATCGCGATGTTCATCGGGTGCTCCAAGCAGCGATGGCAACTTCGTGCCCGGACCGAGGTCCGACTCGGACCTGCGCTCCAGACGACGAGAGCATCGCAATGGGCCAACGGCGCCCACCGCGAGGACAGCAAGCAGCGTGCCCGGGAATGTCGGCAGCCCGCCGGCTCACACCGCCCGACCGGCGGCCAGAGTGCAGGATTCCACCCAGGAAGTGCGCCTTGAGATGCGTCGGATCGCGCAGACGATGCTGCCATCGGGGCTCCGGCGGACGAGGCTGGCGGCACGGCCGTTGCACCCAGGTCCATGCGAAGGAGATACCGCCATGAAGATCCCTGTTGCGGTGGACGGCTCTGAATGCAGTGATGCCGCAGTCGAGGAGGTGGCCCGTCGTCCGTGGCCGGCGGGGAGCGAGGTCGAGGTCCTGTCTGCGGTGGAACCGGTTCCTCCGATCGCCATGCCCGAGGCGTACGTCGCGACCGAGGGGTACTACGAGCGGATCGAGTCGATGCACCGGGATCGCGCGCAGG
>Ga0137429_1000194_pt1 | contig 33090 bp, 22 predicted proteins | sample EasRivERMZT736_2_FD_102304 | JGI IMG/M metagenome (GOLD analysis project Ga0137429, IMG submission 102304) | Soil microbial communities from meander-bound floodplain in the East River, Colorado, USA - East River MetaG ERMZT736_2 | ecosystem: Environmental > Terrestrial > Soil > Floodplain ...
AAAGCCGTGCTGCCGCGATCGCTTCCACCGAACTGACGTTGCGAAGAGCGACCTCCGTCGCCCCTCCCGTCCTCACCGCGACGCCGTCCCCTCCTCGTGCCACCTCTCGGGCGAATCTGACAAGGTAGTGTTGCGCCGGAATGACGGTGGACGGAGCAGCCTCCCAGCCCTTCCCGGCCTCACCGCGACCCCTTCCGTTCACCGTGCCGTCTCTCGGGAGAATCTGACAAAGTAGTGGCAGGCCGGAATCCAGAGCGGCGGTCGCATCCAACGCTGTCCTGGACCCCGGCCTTCGCCGGGGTGACGGTACAACTGAGCACTGCCGCCCCACCCACCTCCGTCATTCCTGCGGGCGCCGGGCGGGGCGGACGGCCAGCTTGGAGCGCACACCGGCGCGCTCGATCTCGAAGGTGATGGCCTCTCCGGTCCGCAGAAACGGCTCGAGCAACGGCAGGATCGGATCGCGCATCGGCTTGCCGTTCGCCGTGATCAGCAGGTCTCCGGCCTTGAGGCCGTCCCGCTCCGCCGGGCCTCCCGGCAGCACGCGCGCGACCGAAACTCCCTGCTCCGCCTCGACCCGGAACTCGATCCCCAGCACGAACGGAAACGGCGCGGTACCACGTGCCAGCTCCGTGAGGCGAACCGCCACCGCCTGGGTCAGGTCCTCGCGGCCGGCGTGCGCGTTGCCGCATACGATGGCGACGTTCTCCGGCCCGGCGTCGTTGTACATGCAGAAGAAGCCGCGATCGTCCCCGCCCGCCGCGACTCCCCCGCCGAAGTACTTCGCCGCGCTGTCGGGCGACAGCGTCTTCCCGCCCCGGATCGCCTGCTGCCAGAGGTACAGGTCGCGCGGCGTCGACTGCATCCCGCCGCTTCCCATGACCAGCCACGACGTCGGGCCCCAGTACTTCGGGATGTTGAGCTTGCCCACGGAGTCGCCGCCGTACCCGATGGCGAACGCGTCGTCGTCGAAGCGCGCGCCATCCTCGTGCAGCCCGGTGCGCGTCATCCCCGCCGGCGCGAAGAAGTGCTGCCGCAGGAACTCCCCGTACGGCTGGCCCGAGGCGATCTCGACGATCGCCGCGAGCAGCACCCAGGCGGAGTGCGAGTGGGCGCTTCCGGCGCCCGGTGGGAAGAGTAGCGGCCGCTCCAGGATGCGCCGGATCGCGGTCGGGCGATCGATCCAGGTGAGATCGTAGTCCGCGTCCGTCCCGGCGATGTGGTGGAAGTTGGGGAGCCCGGAGCGCCCGGTCATGAGATGGTCGATCGTCATGGCGCGCTTGTCGGCCGGGACCTCGGCGAGGAACTTTCCGATCGAATCCGAGGTGCGGAGCTTTCCCATCTCCGCGAGCTTCAGGATGGCGGCCTTCGTGAAGTCGATCGGGACGGAGCCGATCGCGTAGATCGTCTCGTTCGTGTTCGGCCTGGCGCGCCCGCGATCGGCGAGCCCGTAGCTCTGGTGCAGCACGACCTTCCCCTCCCGCGCCACCAGCACCGTGCCGGAGAAGCCGTCCTTCGCCGCCGCCTCGAGCCGCTGGGAGAGCGAGTCCCAGGTGAACGGCGGCAGATCGGGGGCACGCCTCGGGCTCTCCCGGGTCGGCTCCAGCGTCAGCGCGACGATCCGGTACGGCGCCTCCGGCTCCAGGCGGAACAGCACGCTCGTCTCCTCCGTCTCCCGGAGGAACGTCATCCGCGTTTTCTGGTCCTCGACGTCGAGGGTCACCCCCCCGAACCCCGCGCACGCCGCGCGTATCTTCCGCAGGTGCTCGAGCAGCGCGCTGGGAGGAAAGGAGTCGCGGTACTCCGGGGCGAGCTGCTGGTCGATGAACTGCTGCAACGACGCCTCCCCGCCGCTGGCTATCAATCCCTCGATTGCCGCACCCCGAACCTGGCGTGGGCGCGGTTGTCTCTCCTGGGCCGGGACGGTGCTTGCCGCGAGCGCCAGACACAACGACACCACGATTTCACGGTTCATCTGAGCTCCTTGCTGTTGAGAAGAGACTACTCGCGCACTCGCTCGTCCACCGCCTCGATCCGCACCTTGCCGTCCTCGAGGGTGACCGTGGCATGGATCCCCCGCTCGCGCAGCCGGCGCTCGATCGCCTCGCGGCGCTGCTCCAGCGGCAGGGAGTCGAGGTCGGCGAACTCCATCAGATCGATCGTGACGGGCGGCTCGAGCTTCGCGGCCGGGCCGCTCAGCTCGCGGCTGGTCTCCGTCTCGAGCAGGCGCCCGTCGGGGCCTGTCGCCCGGATCGCGACGTCGGTGCGCCCGTCCTGGTGCTCGACGGTGACGAGCGAAGCGCTGAATCCGATCGCCTCGAGGCGGGCGGCGATCTCCCCCTCGATCTCGGCGGAGGATCGCCCCCGCACCTCGATCAGGATCTGCACGAGCCGATCCGAGGCGAAGCCGTAGACGCTTCCGGACTCGCGGACGGTCCAGGGAGTGACGGCGACCTGAGCCTGCAGTCCGCTCCCGCGCAGAACGGCCGCGTACGCCGCCGCCGCCTCGCGGGCGTTCCGGGTCGAGCGTTCGTGGACGCGCGTGCGAAAGGTGGTTCCGGCGCCGTCCGCCTCCACGCGCACGCCTTCGCCACCCACCCCGGCGCGCAGGCCGCGCGCGACCGCAGCGAGGGAGGGACCGGCCAGATGTCCGCCTACCGACACGGAGACGTCGTGCCCCGCCAGCGTCGGATAGGAGACCGGCACGAAGGCGAGCAGCACGGCGACTCCAGCCGCGGCGGCGGTCCAGATCCAGGCCGCCCAGCGGACGCGCGACGGGTGCCAGGGGCGCGTGAGCAGTGCGCCGCGCAGCGAGCGCGTGGTCTGGAAGAACGACGGGAGGTCGCGCTCCGTCGCGGTGCGCAGCGCCTCGAAGTCGCGTGCCATCGCCGCGTCGATCGGGTCAGCCGGCTTGTTCATGGTTCTCGTCCTCCGAAAATCCCGCACGTCCCTCGCCATCAGGGGATACACCCCGAGCGCGCGCCGTGCCGCCGAGCCGCCCGTAGATGCGCCTCAACCGCGCCCGCCCCCGCGCCACCCGCGTCTTCACCGCCGTGACGGAGACCCGCTGCATCACCGCGATCTCCTGCATCGAGAAGCCGTCGATCTCGTAGAGCACCGTCGCCTCACGCTGCACGGCCGGCAGCCGCGAGAGGGCGTGGCTCAGCCGCATCGCCGCCTCGCGCTCCCCCGCCTCGCGGATGCCGTCCGCGCCGGGCGGGTCGTACCCGCGCTCGAGCAGCGGCTCGAGGCGGACGAACCGCCTCCAGAATCCCCGGCGGCTGCGATTGCGATGGACCGAGAGCAGCACGGCGTAGAACCAGGGTGCGAACCGCGCCGGGTCGCGCAACCCGGGGAGGCGCTCGACGGCGCGCAGGAGCGTCTCCTGGAACAGGTCGTCGCCGTCCGCGGCCGAGCCGCCCAGCCGGCGCGCCGTCAGCCGGGCGCGCTCGTGGAGCGGCTCGAGGAGCGCCAGGAACCCTGTCCAGTCGAGAGGTGGTCTCATCTCCGCCCCGGCCCAGCGGCCGGCCTTTCACCGATCAAGACACCTGGCGAGGCGGAGTGGACGCAGAATTCTGGGGTCAGCGGAAGCCGGTGAGGAGGACGACGTCGGTCTGGACGTCTCCCCGAGAGAGAAGCAGCTCCTTGCCGTCGGCCGACCAGGCGAAGGCGAAGATCCGCCCCTCGCTGAATTGGGTGATCGGGTGGGGCTCGCCGCCGGCGAGTGGCAGGCTCCAGATGTTCTGGACGCCGTCCACCTCCCGGATGTAGGTGATGGCATCCCCGGCAGGCGACCAGAAGAACAGCGAGTTCTGGATCGACTCCGGAGCGGGCAGGGTCCGCACCGGCCCGCCCCCGCCGGCCGGTCGAGTCTGGATGAGCGCGCGCACGATCCCCCCGGACTCCTCCAGGGACATCACCAGCAGCGACCGGCCGTCCGGCGCGAAGCTCGCGAAACCGGTTCGCTCGGAGAGGCGCTGCTTCTCCCCGGCGGGAAGGCGTAGCTGCCAGAGCCCGGGCTCATTCACCTTGATGAACAGGATCGACGACGCATCCGGAGCCGCCGACATGACAAGCTCGCCGTCACCGCGGGTGAGCTGCGTCAGGTTCCCGCCATCCTGATCGGCCCGCCAGGCGTGCGGCACCTCGTCGGCCTCCTGCATCGTGAAGAACACGGAACCCGCCTTCCCCGCCACGTGGGGAAAGGTCGCCAACCTCCCCTCCGGAGACCAGCGCGCGGGGAGGCCACCCGCGGCAGCGACCTGCCAGATCGCCGGCATTCCTCCGCGCCCGCTGGTGAACAGGACGGACCCCGACGGCAGGCCGGCGACCGTGTCGATCGCCTCCTCGTTGCTGTTGCCGGAGGTCCACTGCCGCGGAGTCGCTCTCGGCGTGGACGGGACGCTCCACAGATTCGCGATCCGCCGCGTCTGCCGGGTCGCGAGGCGCTCGCCGTCGGAGCTGAGGCTCAGGCCGCCATAGTTGTTGAGGTCGTTCGTGATCTTCCGGGTCTCGCCTGCCGGGTAGGAGACGAGCCAGATCTGGCGCGACGCGCCCGCCTCAGCCGCCACGACCGCCAGCCCCTTGCCGTCGGGGAGCCACGCGACGCTGGTGATGTCGTCCCACTCCGCAGCGCCGACGGGGGTCTCGACCCCATCGGCGGCGGAAACGACCGAGAGGTAACTCTTCCCCTTGCGGGCGGCGCTCGTCCGGACGGTGGCGATCCAAGTCCCATCGGGGCTCCAGGAGGGCCCGATCTGCAGGAGACTCTCCGGGCGCGTGAGCGTGAGCAGCGGGCTCTCGTTGCTGCCGTCAGCGCCGGCGACCATCAGTGCGGACTGGTTCTTCTGCGGATAGCCGCGCTGGAAGGCGACGCGCTTGCCGTCGGGCGAGAAGGTGACCGCCGTATCGACGTCGAACAGCACCTTGCGCGGCGTCCCGCCCAGCGTCGGGACCTGGAAGAGCACGCTGTAGAGGTCCGCGTCCGGGTCGCGCCCCTGGTAGTAGAGATAGTTGCCGTCGGCGGAGAAGGTCAGCCCCTGGATCGGCGTCCCCTGCGGGGGCAGGACCTGCACCTCGCTGCCGGTCAAGACCTGCCTCACGCGCAGGCTTCCCTTGCCGCGCTCCGTGACGACAGTCGCGAGGTACTTGCCATCCGGCGAGAGCGCCGCATCGACGAGGTTCGGCACGCTCGCGAGGCGCGTCATCTTCATCTGCTCGAACCCGGCTGCGGGCGTCTCCGTCCGGGCGCCGCCGCGGAGCCACGCCCAGCCGCCCGCGGCGATCCCGGCGAGGCCGACGAGCGCTGCCGCGGCGATCGCCGCCTTCAACGCGAGGCCGATCCCCGGCCGCGGCGCGGCGACCGAGGCGCTGGCGATGCCGGAGCCGGAGCCGGACGACTTCGAGAGCGAGTCGTAATCCTCGGCGATCTCCGCGAGCTCGATCGCCAGGTCTTTCATCGACTGCAGGCGCTGGTCCGGGCTCTTCGCGAGGCAGCGCCGGACGAGGCGGCGGAGCTCGCCGGGCGCCTCCGCGTTCAGCTCCTCGATCGGCCGCGGCGGCTCGCGCAGGATCCGGTGCATCGTCTCGACGTCGGAGTCGGCGATGAACGGGCGGGTGCGCGTCGCTGCCTCGTAGAGGATGCAGCCGAAGGAGAAGATGTCGGAGCGGTGGTCGACCCCCTTCGCCTGCACCTGCTCGGGGGACATGTACCCGACGGTCCCCATCACCAGCCCCTCGGCCGTGGGGGTGGTGGTCGGCAGCGTGCTGAGCCCCTCCTGCGCCGCCTGCCGCTCGGTCAGCTTCGCGAGCCCGAAGTCGAGCACCTTCGCGTACCCGTCCTTCGACACCATGATGTTCTCGGGCTTGAGGTCGCGGTGGACGATGCCGGCGGCGTGCGCCTTCGCGAGGCCGTCGGCCGCCTGGGAGAGGTAACGCAGGAGCGTCTTGAGGTCGCCCCGGTCGCGATGGATCAGATCCCGCAGCGTGTCGCCGGCGACATGCTCCATGGCGATGTAGTGGATCGACTCGGACGGCTCCTCCGCCGCCCCGCTCTCCCCCTCGGCGATCGCCGCCGCCTCGCCGATCTCGTAGATGGTGACGATGTGGGGATGGTTGAGCGACGACGCGGCCTTCGCCTCCTGGACGAACCGTCGGACCCGTTCCTGGCTCCGCGTGATCCCGAGCGGGAGGATCTTGAGCGCCACGGTCCGCTCGAGCTTCTCGTCCCGGGCCAGGTACACCTCCCCCATCCCCCCGGCGCCAAGCGGCGAGAGGATGCGGTAGTGCGCGATCGACGCTCCGGCGGAGAGGGTGCGAGTCATAGGCGGCTACTCTATTGCCCGCCGTCCACCGCCGCAACTGGCCGCTGGGGGGTTGCTCGGAGACAGTGCAGCGCGAAGAGAGCGAATGGGTCGAGGCGGAGGGGCACGGAGCTCGCGCCCCTCACCGTCATTCCGGCGGAACGCTACTTTGTCAGATCCTCCCGAGAGGTGAACCGGACAACGGAGGGGGCCGCGATAGGAATGGGAGGGGCACGGCGATCGCAGCCTTCACCGTCATTCCGGCGCAAGCCGGAATCCACCGGCGCCCCCGGCTGCCTGGACGGCCTCTGAGGTCCTCGGCCGGAAAGCTTGGCGCCAGAGGCCATGTCAACGTCGAGGTAATCGGTGGACCCCGGCCTCCGCCGGGGTGACGCAGGGGGGAGGAGTCGTGCTCGCAGGTCGGGAGGAATGACGTCAGGGACCCCGCCTCAAACGGCAGTCGCCCGGTTACTCTCAGGCGAATCTGACAGTGTTGCGCCGGGATGACGGTGAAGGCGGCGATCGCCGTGCCACGAGCCAGGCACGAGGGGGGGTTGACCGTGGGAACCTGACACGCCGTACCCGGCGCATGCCTCCCTGCCTCGCCGCCGAGGGCCGCCGGCAGCGCTTACCTAAGTTCGTGAGTATCGCGCATCGCGAAGCCGCGCCAGCGCCCCGGACCGGTGTGCCACCTCGAGGACCTCCTCGAGCCAGGCGAGGCGCTGCTCGGGTGTCGCCGCGAGGACCGACGCAAGCGTCTGCCGTCGCACTCCCTCCCAGGATGCATCCCAGTGAGCGGGCGGTTCGGAGGACTGGGTCACTCGGGTGACCCTCGCTTCAGCGCCAGAATCGCGTCGAGCTCGCGGACATCCGCCTCGTCCTGAGGCCGTCCAGCGAGTCGCTTGAGGTGGATCAGGTCCTCGATCGAGGCTACGTGGACCGGCGCTCCCTGGATGTCGAAGATCTGTGAGCGAGCCCACAACTCCTCGAACGGGATGGGATAGGTGACGAACAGATCGATCGCCCGCATGGGATTCGCAGGGTCCGAGAGCGAGAAGACCTGCATGGCGTGGTCGCGGACCCAGGCTTCGCGGATCGATCGGTCGGCGAAATCACGCGGGCTCACGGGTGCCCGCGGGCGGAGCCCCATGGCAGTCAGGGCGTCGATCGCCCTCGCGGCCGGCTCATCGTCCAGGTCCACGACGAGGTCGATGTCCACCGTCAATCGCGCGTGTCCATGCAGCACCATTGCCACACCGCCCACGACGACATACCGGACCTGAGCACGATTGAGGGCGGTGAAGATCGGTTCGAAGAGGCTCATCGCGGCCGATAGTAGCGCACTTCGGATTGATCCATGGTCGGGCGCCGAGCCGGGCGAATGCGCCGGCGCGACACGGGACAAGCGAACTGCGAGGTAATCGGTGGACCCCGGCCTTCCCCGGGGTGACGGAGGGGGATGGTGCAGGGGACCGACCTCGCGCTTTCATTCCGGCGGACCCCGGTTGGCGGGGCGACCGGAAGACTCCCTGCGCGCGTCTCCATATTCGTCCTAGATTCGCCTGGTAGATTCCTGTAAAAGTGTTGTAAAAGAAAGAATTATGGGCCCAACTTCGGTAATCTATTCGGGCCATTTACCGTACTGATTTCCTGGGTCGAGCATCTCCTTATTAGTAGCCGCCACGCCGCTCGCAGCGGCCCGCGCGGCCACGGAGCCAGCGATGATCGAGACAACCCCACGCCGGAGCCTTCGCCTTGCCGTCGCCCTCGTCGCGGCGGTCCCGGCGATGGCGCTTGCCGGCGACTGGGCCGCGTGGCGCGGCCCGAACCAGAACGGCGTATCCGGGGAGACCGGGCTCGTCGAGAGCTGGTCGCCGGCGGGCGACCACGTCATCTGGCGGCAGGCCTTCACCGGCCGCTCCACGCCGATCGTCTTCGACGGGCGCGCCTGCGTCCTCGGCCGCGTGGGCGACGGGATCGACAAGCAGGAGATTGCCGCCTGCTTCGACGCCGGGGACGGTCACAAGCTGTGGGAGCGCCGCTTCGGCGTCTTCCAGACCGCGGTCCCGTTCTCGCGGGTCGGCTGGGCGAATCCAACCGCGGACCCGGAGACCGGGAACCTGTACGTGCAGACCGTCGCGGGAGAGCTGGCCGCGCTCGATCGCAAAGGCACCATCGTCTGGTCGCATTCGCTCACCGAGGAGTACGGGCGGATCTCGGGGTACGGCGGCCGCACCCACTCCCCGATCGTCGACGAGGACCGGGTCGTCATCAGCTTCAGCAACGTCGGCTGGGGGGAGACGGCGGCGCCACGGCACCGCACGTATGCGTTCGACAAGCGCACCGGCGCGCTGCTCTGGGTCGCCACGCCGGGAGGCGCGCCTCTCACGATCACCACGCAGTCGGTCCCCACAATCGCGGTCATCAAGGGACAGCGTCTGCTGATCGAGGGGAACGGGGACGGCTGGATCTACGCGCTCAAGGCCCGCACCGGCGAGAAAGTGTGGGGGTTCCAGCTGAGCAAGCAAGGGCTCAACACGTCGGTGGTCGTCGAGGGAGATCGCGTCTACGCGACCAGCGCCGACGAGAACCTCGACAAGGCGGTGATGGGGCGGATCGTCTGCATCGACGGCACCGGGACGGGTGACATCACCAAGACGAACGAGGTCTGGCGGGTGGACGAGCTGCAGGTCGGCTTCTCCTCGCCGCTCCTCCACGGCGGAACGCTCTACGTCATCGACGACTCCGCGAACCTGTTCGCGCTCGAGGCGGCCACGGGGAAGAACCTCTGGCAGCAGAACCTCGGCACCGTCGGCAAGGCATCGCCGGTGTGGGCCGACGGGAAGATCTTCGCGGTGGAGGTGAACGGCAACGTGCACATCATCCGCCCCGAGGCGGACAAGGCGGTCGTCCTCGACTCGGATCACGTCACGATGCCGGGCGGACATTACGCCGAGATCTACGGCTCGCCTGCGATCGCCTACGGGCGGTTCTACTTCGCCACCGAGGAGGGGCTCTACTGCATCGGCGACGGCAAGCAGCCGTTCAAGGCGACACCGGGCCCCGCGATCGTCCTCCCCGAGGACGGCCCGGCGCAGGGGGCGGCGGCCAGCGTCGCGCTGGTGCCGGCAGAGGTGATCGCCAAACCGGGAGAGAAGATCACGTTCAAGGCGCGGGCGTTCGACTTCGCCGGCCGCGCGCTCGGCGAGGTCGACGGGACCTGGTCGCTCGAGGGGCTCGCCGGGACGGTCGAAGGCGGCATCTTCACCCCCGACCCGAAGGGGAAGGGGCCGCAGGCCGGCAAGGTCGCGTTCACGTTCGGCGCGCTCAAGGCCGCCGCGCGCGCCCGCGTCTTCCCCGACCTGCCCTGGAAGCAGGACTTCGACGCGATCGAGGTCGGCAAGGCCCCTGCCGGGTGGATCGGGGCCGGCAATCGCTTCACGGCCCAGGACAAGGACGGCAAGCGCGTGCTGGCGAAGCCGTTCATGGACCAGGGGCTCGAGCGGCAGAGCGTCTTCATCGGGTCGCCGGCCCTCGCCGACTACACCGTGCAGGCCGACTTGATGGGATCCGCCAAGGGGCACAAGCGCGCCGACTTCGGCATCATCGCCGGCCGCTACACCCTCGACCTGATGGGAAAGCACGAGAAGCTCCAGCTACGCGACTGGGCCGAGCTGCGCGCGGTCCAGAACGTCGAGTTCCCGCTGCAGCCCGACGTCTGGTACACGGTGAAGCTCCGGGTCGAGCCCCAGGGGGACGGGGCTCTCGTGCGCGGCAAGGTGTGGCCGCGCGGTGAAAAGGAACCGGAGGCCTGGACGATCACGCTCGAGGATCCGGTGCCGAACCGCTCCGGCAGTCCCGGGCTCTACGGCTACTCCGCCGCCGACATCTTCTACGACAACCTGACCGTGACGAGGAACGAACGATGAGACCGCGCTTCGCACCGATTGCCCTGCTGGCAGCCGCGACCCTGCTGCTGATCACCGGCGCCGCCCCCCCTGCGAAGGAGCAGGCGATGTTCGGGAACACCTGGTCGCGCAACATGGTCTCGGACGAAAAGGGACTGCCCGAGAACTGGGATCCGAAGACCGGCGCCAACATCAAGTGGGTCGCGACGCTCGGCTCGCAGACCTACGCCGGCCCCGTCGTCGCCGGCGGCAAGGTGTTCGTGGGGACCAACAACGAGGGGCTCAAGAACCCGAAGCTGAAGGGGGACCGCGGCAACATCATGGCGTTCGACATCAAGGACGGCGCGTTCCTCTGGCAGTCGGCGTTCCCGAAGCTCCCCTCCGGGATGGTGAACGACTGGCCGCTGCAGGGGATCTGCTCCACTCCGTACATCGACGGGGACCGGCTGTACTTCGTCTCGAACCGCGCCGAGGTGATCTGCGCCGACACCGACGGGTTCCGGGACGGCGAGAACGACGGCCCCTTCACCGGCGAGGAGGAGAAGAGCGAGATCGACCTCGACATCGTCTGGAATTACGACATGATCGCCGAGCTCGACGTCTTCCCCCACAACCTCGCCGCCGGCAACCCGCTCGTCGCCGAAGGAATGCTGTTCACCGTCACCGGCAACGGCGTGGACGAGGGGCACGTCAACATCCCCTCCCCGAAGGCGCCGAGCTTCATTGCCCTCGACGCTGTCACGGGCAAGCTGGTGTGGGAGCACAACGACCCCGGCGAGAAGATCATCCACGGCACCTGGTCGAACCCGGCGTACGGCGTCATCAAGGGGCGCGCGCAGGTCATCCTGCCCGGAGGGGACGGCTGGGTTTATTCCTTCGAGCCGAAGACCGGCAAGCTCCTGTGGAAGTTCGACGCCAACCCCAAGGACGCGGTCTACGTACTTGGGGGACGCGGGACCCGCAACGAGATCATCTCGACCCCGGTCATCTGGGAGGACAAGGTGTACGTCGCCGTGGGCCAGGACCCGGAGCATGGAGAAGGGGTCGGGCACCTGTACGCCATCGACGCCACGCTGGACGGCGACGTCACGGGGAAGGGGCAGGTCTGGCACCGCGGCAACGAGGACTTCCACCGCTCGATCTCGACGGTCGCCATCGACAACGAGATCGTCTACGCGGTAGACCTCTCCGGCCACCTCCACTGCCTCGACGCGCGCACCGGTAAGCAGCACTGGATGTACGACGTGATGGCCGCGGTGTGGGGCTCCCCGTTCGTCGCCGATGGCAAGGTCTATCTCGGCGACGAGGACGGCGATGTGGTCGTGCTCAAGGCTGGAACGACGCTGCAGAAGATCGCCGAGATCAACATGGGGAACGCGGTCTACACGACCCCCGTGGCGAAGGACGGCGTTCTCTATGTCGTCAGCCGGACGAAGATGTTCGCCATCCAGAAGGGGGCGAAGCCGGCCGCCGTAGCCGCCCCCGCGCCGCCCCCGGCGAAGCCGGGCGCCTGAGAGGTGAGGCACACCGTGGAGACGAGCTCTGGGATGGAGCAGCGCGTCGCCGAGGCGCGGCGCCGCCTCGACGCGCACGTGCGCGAGATGGTGGCCTGGCACTTCGATCCGGCGACCGGCTGCGACTTCTGGCTGGGCAAGGCGAAGACGTACGGCTTCGATCCCCGCAAGGAGATCCAGGGGTACTCCGACCTGAAGCGCCTAGGCCACTTCGAGGACGAGTGGCTGCGGGGAGGACCGATCCGCCGCTGGGTGCCGCGCGGGCTCGCCGGCAAGCCGATCTACGCCTTCGAGACCGGAGGCTCGACCGGGCTTCCGAAGGTGCGGGTCAACATCGAGGACTTCCAGACCGACTACGAGGCGTTCGGCGACTGGCTCACCGACGAGGGGTTCCCGCGCGGCGCCGACTGGTTGATGGTCGGGCCGACGGGGCCCCGCCGGCTGCGCCTCTCGATCGAGCATCTGGCCCAGCACCGCGGCGGCACGGCGTTCCATGTCGACCTCGATCCACGCTGGGTCAACCGGCTGGTCAAGGACGGGCGCTTCCGCGAGCTCGAGGCGTACAAGTCGCACGTCATCGATCAGGCGCTCAAGGTCCTGAAGGGGCACGACACGATCCGCTGCCTGTTCACGACCCCGAAGCTGCTCGAGGCGCTGGCGGAGCGAATCTCGATCGTGAAGGCCGGCTTCACCGGGATCTTCTGCGGTGGGACCGAGATGACGCCGCAGTTCCATCGCTTCGTGCGGGAGGAGCTGGCTCCGGGCGTGGCGTTCGTGCCGACGTACGGCAACACGCTGATGGGGCTCGCCTGCCCGAAGCCGTTCGACCCCGCCGACAACTATGCCATCACCTACTACCCGCCCGTCCCCCGCGCCATCCTCGAGATCGTCCGGACGGACGACCCGGACACGCAGGTGGCCTACGGCGAGGTGGGGCGCGTGATGCTGACAACGTTGACGCGCGAGTTCTTCATGCCGCGGTTCCTGGAGCGCGACGAGGGGGAACGCACCGCACCGATCGCGGGGTTCCCGTGGGACGGCGTGCGCAACCTCGGGCTGTTCCGCGAGCTCAAGGATACCGTCGTGGTCGGAGTGTACTGATGCTGCACCTGCCGATCCTGCGCGCCGGAGTCGAGTACCGCAGCGTCGAGACCGCGGTGCTGCCGCACGTCGCGACCGGCAAGCCCGTTGCGGAGGTGAGCCAGGCAAACCGCGGCCTGATCGCCCGCGATCTCCTGGCGGCCCCACAGCGGCGCGCCCGGCTGGCGTCGATCCCGGCGCGGGAACTGGCGGCGATCTCGCGGCGCGCGGCGGCGCTCTTCGCGACCGCCGAGCTGCCGTTCTACGGTGGGGTGCAGTCGCCCGCCGACTTCGTGCGCCAGCAGTCCTCCACGACCGGAATGCCCGAGGCGCTCTGCCGCGCCAATCTGGAGAAGGTCCGTTACGTGCTGGCGGAGGTCGAGCAGGTCATCGGCGGCCTCACGCGCGGCCTCGACCTGTCGCTGCTCGACACCGGAGTCGGGACGCAGGACGGCTGGACGCTCTCGTACCTCCCGCAGGCGGACGCGCTCGGCTGCATCCTGCCGGGGAACTCCCCCGGGGTGCACTCCCTCTGGGCGCCTGCCATCGCACTGAAGATGCCGCTGGTGCTGAAGCCGGGGCGGCTCGAGCCGTGGACCCCGCACCGCGTCGCGCAGGCGTTCCTCGCGGCCGGCTGCCCGCCCGAGGCGTTCTGCCTCTACTCGACCGACCACGCCGGTGGCACCGAGATCCTGCTCCGCACCGGACGCTCGATGCTGTTCGGCGACGCCTCGACCCTGAACCCCTGGCGCGACGACCCGCGGGTGCAGCTCCACGGCCCCGGCTGGAGCAAGGTGCTCCTGGGCCCGGACGAGGCGGAGCACTGGGAGTCGCACCTCGACCTGATGGCGACCTCGATCGCCGCGAACGGCGGGCGTTCCTGCGTCAACGCCTCGGGCGTCTGGGTGCCGGGCCGCGGCAAGCAGATCGCCGAGGCGCTGGCGGAGCGTCTGGTGCGCATCCAGGCGCGTCCGCTCGACGACCCGGAAGCGCGCCTCTGCGCCTTCCCGGACGCCCGGCTGGCGCGCGCCATCTCGGACAACATCGACCGACTGCTGGTCGTGCCGGGGGCGGAGGATGTGACCGCACGCGTGCGCGGAACCGGACGCGTGGCCGAAGCGGGGGGCTGCACCTTCCTCCTGCCGACCGTCATCCACTGCGAGGACCCGGAGCATCCGCTGGTCGCGTGCGAGTTCCTGTTCCCGTTCGCGACCGTGGTCGAAGCGCCGGCCGAGGAGATGGCGCGGCGCATCGGGCCGACGCTCGTCGCCACCGCGCTCACCCACGACGCAGCCTTCCGCCAGGCTCTCTTCGCCTGCCCTGACATCGATCGCCTGAACCTTGGCTCCGTGCCGACCTCGACGGTGGTGTGGGACCAGCCGCACGAGGGGAACCTGTTCGATCACCTCTATCGTCGCCGCGCCGTGCAGGACCTCGCGGCGGCCTCCGCCTGAGCCCGGCCTTGCCTCCCCCGACCTCCCCTCACGACGGCCCCGCGGGCGTGGCTCCCGCGGCGGGCCCGATCTCGCTCGAGATGGCGACCTGGAACGCCAAGGTCGGCATCCCGCGCCTCACATTCGGGGCCGGAACCCTCGAGCAGCTAGGCACGATTGCGCGCCAGCTGCGGGGAACGCGGGCGCTGCTGGTCGCCGACCCGGGAGTGCGCCGGGCCGGGCACACCGAGCGAGCCGAGGCCTCGCTGCGCGCGGCCGGGTTGCGGGTGCTGCTCTTCGATCGCGTCGAGGAGAACCCGACGACGCGGCACGTCGAGGAGGCGACGCGCGCGGCGCTCGGGTTCGGGGTGGACGTCATCCTCGGCCTGGGCGGCGGCAGCGCCATGGATACCGCCAAGGGCGCGAACTTCCTGGTCACGAACGGCGGCAGGATGGAGGATTACTGGGGGACGAACCGAGCCACGAAGCCGCTCCTGCCATCCGCCGGCGTGCCCACCACGGCCGGCACCGGCAGCGAGGCGCAGTCGTATGCCGTGATCGAGCAGGAGGCCTCGCGCCGCAAGATGGCGTGCGGGGACGACAAGGCGCGCTTCCGGGCGGTGATCCTCGACCCCGACCTGACCGCGACCGCGCCGCGGCACGTCGCCGCCACCTCGGGGCTCGATGCCATCGCCCACGCGGTCGAGAGTCACGTCACCACGCGGCGCAGCCCGCTGTCGCAGCTGCTGTCGCGCGAGGCGTGGCGGCTGCTCGCGCCGAGCCTCATCCCCGCGCTCGACGATCCCAGCGACGGCGCGGCGCGCGGCCGCATGCTGTTCGGGGCGTTCCTCGCCGGAGCCGCGATCGAGTCGTCGATGCTCGGAGCGGCGCACGCCTGCGCCAACCCGCTGACCTCGCGTTACGGCGTGACCCACGGGGCTGCCGTGCTGCTGCTGCTTCCACATGTCGTTCGCTACAACGCCGCCACCGTCGGCGCGCTCTACGACGACCTCCTGGGGGCGTATCCCGGGCCTGGCGCGAGCGAGGCGCTGCCGGAGCTCCTCGAGCGGCTGCGGCGCGCCGCGCGCCTGCCGGCGAGCCTGCGCGAGGCCGGGATTCCGGACGAGGCGCTCCCCGATCTGGCGCGCGACGCGGCGGAGCAATGGACCGGGACCTTCAACCCGCGCCCGGTGGGCGAGCCGGAGCTGCGGAGACTCTATGAAGCCGCCTACTGACCGCACCGGCGGCTCGCGGGGCCGCCGGGCGATCGGCGCAGCCTGCGCCGGCCTGCTGCTCGCGGCGGCGGCGCCGGCCGCGCCCGCTTCCGCGCCGGGAGCCTCACGCGACGCCTGGCCGATGTTCCGCGGCGGGCCCGCGCTGACCGGCGCGGCGGAGAGCGAGCTTCCCGCCACCCCGACGCCGCGCTGGACCTTCCAGGCGGGGGACGGGGTCGAGTCGAGCGCCGCGATCGTCCAGGGGGTCGTCTTCATCGGCTCGCTCGACGGGCAGGTGTACGCCCTCGACCTCGCCACCGGCGCGCTGAAGTGGAAGTACGCGGCGGACGACGCGGTGAAGTCCTCGCCGTCCGTCTTCGCCGGGGTGGTCTACGTCGGGGACGAGAAAGGGACCCTGCACGCGATCGAGGCGGCGACCGGGACGCGGCGCTGGGTCTTCCACACGGAGGCGGGGATCGTCTCCTCCCCCAACCTGGCGGGCGGCAAGCTGGTGTTCGGTTCGTACGACAACCACCTCTACTGCCTCACGCTGGACGGCAAGCTCGCCTGGAAGCTCGAGACGGCGGGGTACGTGCACGCGACGCCGGCGGTGGCCACGTTCAAGGGCCAGCCTGCCGCCATCGTCGCGGGGTGCGACGCGCTGCTGCGGATCGTCCGCATCGCGGACGGAGTCGAGCTGGGTCACGTGCCGCTCGGTGGCTACGTCGGCGCGAGCCCCGCGGTGCGCGGCGGACGCGCGTACGTCGGCAACTTCGAGAGCCAGGTGCACGCCGTCGACCTCGAGGCGGGGAAGGTCGCCTGGACCTACTCCGACGCGGAACGGCAGTTCCCGTTCTACGCTTCCCCGGCGCTCAAGGACGACCTCGTGGTGGTCGGCGGCCGCGACAAGCAGGTGCACGCGCTGCGGGCAAAGACCGGCAAGCGCGTCTGGGTGGTCCCCACGCGCGGGAGGATTGACGCCTCGCCGGTGTTCTCGGGAGATCGCGTCTTCGTCGGCGTGACCACGGGCGATCTCCTGGCGCTCGACGCCGCGACGGGCAAGACGCTGTGGCAGTTCGAGACCGGGGCGGCACTCACCGCCTCCCCCGCCATCGCGGCGGGCCGGCTCGTCATCGGCAACGCCGATGGCGTCGTTTTCTGCTTCGGATGAGGACAGGGTGAGGATGAGCACAGCAACCGATTCCTCGACAACCAAGACGGGCGGCGCCCCGGAGGTGGGCAGCGTCTTCGTCTCGAACTACCCGCCGTACTCGTTCTGGCAGCGCGAGCAGGTGCCGCAGGCGCTGGCCGCGCTCGACGCGCCGCCGCTGCCCGGCGCGCCGCTGGGGCTGTACGTGCACATCCCGTTCTGCCGCGTCCGCTGCAAGTTCTGCTACTACAAGGTCTACACGGACAAGGACAGCGCGGAGGTGCGGCAGTACCTGCGCGGCGTCGAGGCGGAGGCGCGGCTTGCCGCGGCAAAGCCGGCGATTGCCGGCCGGCCCCTGCGCTTCGTCTACATCGGCGGCGGCACGCCGTCGTTCATCAGCTCGAGCGACCTGCGGGCGCTGGCCGCGGCGCTGCAGGCGGAGCTCCCCTGGACGGGCGCGGAGGAGGTGACGTTCGAGTGCGAGCCCGGCACGCTGACGCGCTCGAAGCTCGAGACGGTTCGCGGCATCGGCGTCACGCGCCTGAGCCTCGGCGTCGAGAGCTATGACGACGCCGTGCTGAAGCGGAACGGCCGGGCGCACCTGTCGGCGGAGATCGACCGCGCGCTCCCCTGGATCCGGGAGCAGGGGTTCGCCCAGGTCAACATCGACCTGATCGCGGGGATGGTCGGCGAGACCCGGGAGACCTGGCGCACCTCGGTCGCGCGGACGCTTGCCGCCGAGCCGGACAGCGTCACGATCTACCAGCTGGAGCTCCCGTACAACACGCTGTTCACGCGCGATCTGCTTGGTGGCGCGGACGACGTCCCGCTGGCGACCTGGGAACAGAAACGGGAATGGCATGGTTACGCCTTCGAGCAACTCGCCGCCGCCGGGTACGAGCCCTCGAGCGCGTACACGATGGTGCGCCGGGGGCGGGAGGCCCGCTTCGTCTATCGTGACTCGGTATGGCACGGCTGCGACATGGTGGGGCTTGGCGTCGCCTCGTTCTCGCACATGAGCGGGGTGCACTACCAGAACCTCCCGGAGTGGGGACCGTACCTCGAGAGCCTGACGCGCGGCGCGCTGCCGCTCGATCGCGCCTACACCACCTCGGCGGGACAGCGCTTGACGCGCGAGTGGATCCTGCAACTCAAGATGGGGCGGGTGGAGACCGGGTACTTCCAGAAGAAATTCGGCACTGACGTCCTGGCGCGTTTCGCGGAGCCACTCGGGCGGCTCCAGACGCGGGGGATGTTGCGGGTCGGCGACGGTGTGGTGGAGTTGACGACGGCCGGGCTGCTGCAGGCCGACGGGCTGTTGCCGGAGTTCTACGCCCCGGAGCACCAGGGGGCACGTTACACGTAGGCGTAGTCCCAACTTCCAGTGGGCCGGACGGCGCGGCGCCGGGAGGACCCGGTACGCGCCGCCAATGGCCCTGTCCGCTTCAGGGACCGCGTGACGGCGGATCCCGCAGCCGTGAGGTGTGTGTATGCCGATTCGTTCGTTCGTCCTCGCAATGCGGCAGCGTGTGCCGCTGCTCGCGCTCCTTCTCGCCGGCGCCGTCGGCGCCGTCGGCGCCGCCGCGCTCGCGGCTCCGGAGGCGGCGAAGGCAGACTGGCCGCAGTACCGCGGCCCGCAGCGGAGCGGGGTCTCCCAGGAGACTGGCCTGCTCAAGAGTTGGCCTGCGGCGGGACCGAAGATGCTGTGGCGCGTCCCGCTCGGAGACGGCTACTCCGGGATCTCGGTGGCAGACGGCCGCGCCTTCACGATGTACGCCACGGGAAAGGAAGAGTTCGCGGCGGCCTTCGATGTCGCGACGGGCAAGGAGGTCTGGAAGCTCCGGATCGACGCCGTGCGCGAGGACGACATGGGGGCCGGGCCGCGCTCGACGCCGACGGTCGATGGCGACGTCGTCTTCGTCGTCAGCGAGAGCGGGATGGTGTTCGCGCTGAAGGCCGGCAACGGCGAGAAGATCTGGTCGAAGGACCTCAAGGTGGAGTTCGGCGCTCCGGTCCCGCAGTGGGGCATATCGACGTCGCCCCTCGTCGAGGGGGACCTCCTGCTCCTCGACGCCGGCGGCGGCAAGAACAAGTCGCTCGCCGCGCTCGACAAGAAGACCGGAGCGACGCGCTGGACCGCGCACTCCGATCGGCCGGGCTACTCGTCGCCGCTCGCGGTGACGATCCAGGAGGTCCGCCAGGTGCTGTCGTTCGCGGGATCGTCCCTGGTCTCCGTTGCCGCCGCCGACGGCAAGGTCCTCTGGAGCGTGCCGTGGAAGACCTCCTACGATGTGAACGCCGCGATGCCGGTGCTGATCCCGCCCGACAGGGTCTTCATCTCGTCCGGGTATGACACGGGTGGCGCGGTCTACCGCATCAAGAAGGAGGGGGAGGCGTTCAAGACCGAGGAGGTGTGGAACACGCGCGTCATGAAGAACCACTTCAACTCCTCCGTTCACTACGGCGGCTACCTCTACGGCTTCGACGACGCCACCCTGAAGTGCGTCGATGCGGGCACCGGGGAGGAGAAATGGCGCCAGCGCGGGTTCCAGAAGGGCTCGCTGCTCGTCGCCGACGGCCACCTGGTGATCCTGAGCGAGGCCGGTCTCCTGCTGCTGGCCGATGCCGTGCCGGAGGGATTCAAGGAGCAGGGACGCATGCAGGTGCTCGAAGGACGCACGTGGACGATGCCCTCGCTTGCCGGCGGCAAGCTTTATCTGCGCAACCAGAAGGAAATGGTCGCGCTCGAACTGGCAGGTTGAGATGGCACGCATAGCCAAGCAATCGACGCTGACGGTTCTGCTCACCGGCGCGCTCGGCCTCCTGTTTACCCTGGTGCCGGCTGTCCGGGCCACCGCCGCCGAGCCCGCGAACGACGAGACCGCGCCGGAGGAGGAAACCCGCAAGACCGAGCCGGAGCGGGTGGAGGTGGAGGACAGCGCTCCCTATCTCCCCACCTCCAACACCATCGGGACCAGGCTCCCTGTCCCTCCGCGCTTCTCGCCGTGGAACCTTGGCACGGTCAACGAGCCGCTGCTCCGCGATCAGTACGCCCTGGTGCTGGGAGACGCGCTGCTCAACGTCAGCGGCGTCAATGTCCAGACCCAGTCGGGGGTCACCGACTACTTCCTGATCCGTGGATTCGACTCCCTGAGCAGCGGGCTCGTCCTCACCGACGGCGCGCTTGAGCCGGAGGTGAGCTTCTTCCAGATGTACAACGTCGAGCGCGTCGAGGTGCTCAAGGGGCCCGGCGGCTTCCTGTACGGTCGCAACCCGCTGTCGGGTTCGCTGGCGGGGACCGTCAACATCGTCCGCCAGCAGCCCGTCCCGAGCGACTTCCTGGAGGTCGGCGCCAGCGGCGGCTCCTTCGGCACCTACGAGGGAGACGTCGACTGGAACCGCGCCTCCGAGGACGGCTCCCTGGCGTTTCGCCTGAACGGGATGTGGCGCGAGTCGGACGGGTACCGGGACGACAAGGCGAACGACACCTTCGCAATCAACCCGGCGTTCACCTGGCGCCTCTCCGAGCGGACGGCGTTCCACTTCAACGTGGAGTACCTCGAGGCCGATTACATGCCGGACAGCGGGATCCCGATCTACCTGGGGGAGATCGCCGACGTCCCGCGGGAAACCTCGTACCAATCGCCGTACGATTCCTCGCACCAGGAGATCGGTCGGTTCCAGGTCGATTTCGAGACCGAGCTGTCCGACCGCTGGACGCTGCGCGACAAGGTCTACTACCGCGGCCTCGACTGGGAGACTTCCGGGACGATCTTCAACGGCGTGACGACGAACTTCGGAGCGACTCCACCGGAGGTTTCTCGCACGCTCACCGTCCTCGACGATCGCCAGCGTTTCGCCGGAAACCAGTTCGAGGCAATCCTGTCGGGGAGCACGGGGTCGGTGCAGCACAAGCTCCTCATGGGCGCGGAGGTCGCGCAGTACACCGACGACTTCACGATCGCGGTGAGCGGCCCCTCGTTCTTCGGCGGCCTTCCGAACCTCGACCTGTTCAATCCGGCCGAGACGGGCACCAGCGAGCCCACGCTCTTCCCGTTCACCTCCGGCGACACGACGAGCGTCGTGGCGGCGCCGTACGTGATCGACCAGATGACCTTCACCGACTGGTTCCAGGCGCTCGCCGGCGCGCGCTACGACTTCCTCGACTACGAGGACACGGTCAGCGGCGCCACGGAGAACGACCGTAGCCTCAGCCCGATGCTGGGCCTCGTCTTCACGCCGGCCAAGCAGGTCACGCTGTACGCAAACGCGGGGCGCTCGTTCGGCCCGCCGCCGCCGCGCGCCTCGGGCAACCCGGAGCCGGAGGAGGGGGAGCAGATCGAGGGAGGGGTCAAGGTCGACTTCCTCACCTGCGGCATCCAGGCGACGCTCGCCGGGTACCAGATCGACCGCCAGAACATCGGCATCCCGGACGACAACGGCGTCACGCAGCAGGTGGGAGACCAGCGCTCGCGCGGCATCGAGCTCGAGTTCTCCGCCGAGCCGCTGCCGCGGCTCCGGACCTTCCTCTCCTACGCGCTCAACGACGCGGAGCTGACCGATTTCTCGGAGAGCGTCATCATCGGCATCGACATCTTCGGCCAACCGGTCTACGGAACCGTCGACCGCTCCGGGAACGTCCCGGCCTTCGCCCCGCGGCACATCCTGAACTTCTGGGTAAGCCAGCGGTTCCAGAACGGCCTGGGCGTCGCTGGCGGGGCGCGCTACGTCAGCGGCCAGTTCATCGCGGAGGACAACAGCTTCGAGATCGACGACTACATCACCGTCGATGCGGCCGTCTACTACGCCTTCAACCGCTGGGAGCTCAACCTCAACTTCAAGAACCTCACCGACACCGACTACCAGACGCGTGGCTTCGGCTCCGCCTCGGTCCTTCCCGCCGCGCCACGCTCGGTCTACGGCGGCGTCGCGTACCGCTTCTGAGCGCAGCATGACTCTCTCGCCCCGCTACGACGTTGTCGTGCTCGGTGGCGGCCCCGCCGGGGCCGCCACCGCGACGCTGCTGGCCCGCCGGAACCGCAAGGTGCTCCTGCTCGAACGGGAGCGCTTCCCACGCTTCCACATCGGCGAGTCGCTGATGCCGGCGACCGCCCACTCGTTCCACGCTCTCGGCTTCTGGGACAAGATGGTCGCCAGCCCCTTCCCGCGGAAGCACAGCGTGCAGTTCTTCCTCCCGAGCGGCGCCGCGACGGCGCCGTTCTACTTCGCCGAGGTGGAGGCGGAGGAGATCGCGGTCACCTGGCAGGTCGAGCGCGCGCTATTCGACCGGATGCTGCTCGACCACGCTCGCGAGTCGGGGGCGGAGGTGATCCAGGGGGCCGTCGCGCGCGAGGTCCTCATGGAGGGGGAACGCGCCGTCGGCGTGCGCGCGGACCTCCCGGGCGCCGACGCGACCGAGATCCTGGCTCCCGTGGTGGTCGATGCGACGGGCCAGAGCTCCATCCTGTCGCGCAAGTACCGGCTCAAGCAGATGGACCCGAACCTCAAGAACGCGGCGTTCTTCACGCGCTACCGGGGCGCGCGCCGCGATCCGGGGCGCGACGGGGGGGCGACGCTGGTCCTGCACACCGCGAATCAGCAGGCCTGGTTCTGGTTCATTCCGCTCCAGGACGACATGGTCAGCGTGGGAGTGGTCGGCCCGCTGGAGTACCTGATCGGCCACCGGACCGCCGACCCCGCGGCGGTCTACGACGAGGAGCTGCAGATCTGCCCCGCTCTCAAGGAGCGCGTCCGCCACGCCGAGAAGCTGATCGACGTCAAGGTGCTGATGGACTTCTCCTACATGTCCAGCCGCATCGCCGGCGACGGCTGGGTTCTCGTCGGGGACGCCTTCGGCTTCCTCGACCCGATCTACTCGTCCGGCGTGCTCCTCGGATTGCAGGGAGCGGAGATGGTCGCCGACGCCGTCGATCACGCCTTCGCGACCGGCGACTTCTCCGCCACGGTGCTCGGTGCGCATGGGCCCCGCTTCGTCGCCGGGATGGAGGCGGTGCGCCGCCTGGTCTACGCCTTCTACGCCCCCGATTTCAGCTTCAAGAGGTTCCTCGGCAGGTATCCGGAGTGCCGCGACCCGCTGGTCCACCTCCTGACGGGGAATGTGTATCGCGTCTCTGTCGATCCGCTGCTCGAGGCGCTGGCCTCCACCGGGATCTACCCCCCCGACTACCGGCCGCTGCGCCTCGGCGAGACGGGCGCTTGAGCCGGAGAGCAACCCGCCTCCTGCTCTACGCCTCCCTCGCCGCCCTGGCGGTGCTCCACCACGATCTCTGGCTGTGGAGTGACGGCCGGGTGATCCTCGGCCTGCCGGTGGGGCTCCTCTACCACGTCGGGTTCTGCCTGGCTGCCGCGGTGCTGATGCTGCTCCTGGTCCGCTTCGCGTGGCCCGAGGGGCTCGAGGCCGGGGAGGATCCGCGGTGATCCTCGGTGTGCTCGCCGCCTATCTCGTGGTGGTCCTGGTGATCGGGCTGTGGAGCCACAAGCTCTTCCGCGGCACCGGCGAGGACTTCTTCGTGGCCAGCCGCGGGCTGGGGCCCTTCGTCCTGCTGATGTCGCTCTTCGGCACCCACATGACGGCGTTCACGCTCCTCGGCGCCTCGGGGGAGGCGTACGTGCGCGGCATCGGGGTGTTCGCCCTGATGGCCTCCTCCTCCGCGCTGGTGGTGCCGGCGGTCTTCTACTTCGTCGGCATTCGCCTCTGGTCCCTCGGCCGGCGGCACGGCTACCTGACGCAGGTGCAGTTCTTCCGCGAGCGCTGGGAGTCGGACACCCTCGGGCTGGTGCTCTTCGTGGTGCTGGTCGGCCTGCTCGTCCCGTACGTCCTGATCGGGATGCTCGCCGGCGGCATCACCGTGTTCCAGGTGACGAACGGCGCGGTGCCGGAGTGGGCCGGCAACCTGGTGATCTGCGCGGTCGTGCTCATCTATGTTCTGTATGGCGGGATGCGCGGCACGGCGTGGGTCAACACCTTCCAGACGCTCGTGTTCATGGTGTTTGGCGCCGCCACGCTGGTGGTCGTCGTGCATCGCCTGGGTGGGCTCGACGCCGCCATGGCGCGCGTCGCCGCGGCGCGTCCCGACCTGCTGGTGCGCGAGGGGAACATGCAGCCGCTCGAGCTGCTGACCTACCTCTGCATCCCGCTCTCCGCCGGGATGTTCCCGCACCTCTTCATCCACTGGCTGACGGCGGAACGCGCGGCGCACTTCCGCGCCACCATCGCGCTCTATCCGCTGTGCATCGCCTTCGTGTGGGTCCCGAGCGTGCTGCTCGGCGTGCTGTCGGTCCTCGACTTCCCCGGCCTCCCTCCCGCGGCGGCCAGCGCCGTGCTGGTGCGGATGATCTCGCTGCACGCCCCCGCCTTCCTGGCGGGGCTGCTGGCCGCTGGGATCTTCTCCACCTGCATGAACTCCCTCGACTCGCAGATCCTGGCGCTCGGCACGATGTTCACGCACGACATCGTCGGGCATTACGGGCTGCGGCGGCGCCTGAGCGAGCGCCAGGCGCTCCTGATCGGCCGGAGCTTCGTCTTCGGGCTGCTGCTGGTGACCTTCGTCCTGTCGCTCGTCACGACGAGGAGCATCTTCCGGCTCGGCATCTGGACTTTCACGGGATTCGCCGCGCTCTTCCCGCTGGCGGTCGCGGCGCTCTACTGGCGGCGCAGCACCAAGGTGGGCGCGTTCGCCTCGGTGATGACCGTCGCGGGCCTGTGGACCTGGTTCTTCGTGATGAGCGGCGATCGCCCCGGCTACACGCTGGGCGAGACCGGCATCATGCCGGTCGCCGTGATCCTGCTGGCATCGACCGTCGCGATGGTTGCCGGCTCCCTGCTGAGCCAGCCGCCGTCTCCCGCGACGCTGGCCCGCTTCTTCCCGGGGCCCCGGTCGCCGCGATGAAGGTCGCCTACATCACCGCGGGAGCGGGCGGGATGCTGTGCGGCACCTGCCTGCACGACAACTCCCTCGCCGCCGCCCTCAAGCGCGCGGGGCACGAGGTGGCTCTCATCCCGTTGTACACGCCGATCCGGACCGACGAGCAGGACGTTTCGATGCACCGGGTGTTCTACGGCGCGGTCAACGTCTACCTGCGCACGCGCTCGCCGCTCGCGCACCGGCTGCTCGGACCGCTGGCGCGCCTGCTCGACCGGCCCGGGGTCCTCGCCTGGGCCTCGAAGCGCGGCACCTCGATCGACCCGCGCGAGCTGGGGGCGCTGACGCTGTCGGTGCTGCGCGGGGAGGACGGGCAGCAGCGCGGTGAGCTGGCCTCGCTCGTCGGCTGGCTGCGCGACACCTTCCGCCCCGACGTCGTCCACCTGTCGCATACGCTGTTCATCGGCCTCGCCCGCGAGATACGGCGAGGCGTAGGGGTGCCGGTCGTCTGCTCGGTGCAGGGGGAGGACCTGTTCCTCGATGGATTGGTCGAACCGTATCGCGGTGATGCGCGCCGCCTGCTGCGCGAGCGCGTGGGGGATGTCGACCGGCTGGTCGCCACCTGCAACGACTACTCCGGCTGGATGGCGGAATACCTCGGCGTGGGACGCGACCGGCTCACGGTCGTGCCGCTCGGCATCAACCTGCGCGGCCACGAGGCCGACCCGGTCGAGCCGCCGCCGCCGTTCACGGTGGGGTACCTGGCCCGGATCGCGCGCGAGAAGGGGCTGCACCTGCTGGTCGAGGCGGTGGGCAGGCTCGCCGCGGAGGGCGCTCCGGTGCGGCTGCGGGCCGCGGGGTACCTGTCCGATCCCGCCTATCTCGAGGAGGTCCGGGCGCGGGCGCGCCAGGTCGGCATCGAGGCCGCCTTCGAGTACATCGGCGAGGTGGACCGGCCCGGGAAGATCGCCTTCCTGCGCTCGCTCCACGCCTTCTCGGTCCCCGCGATCTTCCGCGAGCCGAAGGGGCTGTATATCCTGGAGGCGCTGGCGAGCGGCGTCCCGGTGGTGCAGCCTCATCACGGCGCGTTTCCGGAGCTGATCCAGGAAACGGGCGGCGGCCTGCTGGTCGTTCCCGACTCGGCCGAGGCCCTGGCCTCCGGCCTGCGGCGTCTGCGGGACGACCCCGCCCTGCGGGCGCAACTCGGCCGCGATGGGCGCGCCGCGGTACTGCGCGGTCGCTCCGATGACGCCATGGCGGGCATGACGCTCGCACTTTACCGCGACGCTACCGGCGCCGCGCGCAACTGAGGGGTCCGATGCACGAGCTCCGCACCACGCGCCGGGTCGAGTTCTCGGACACCGATCTCGCCGGCGTCGTTCATTTTTCCCGCTACTTCGCCCTCATGGAGAGCGTCGAGGGGGAGTTCCTGCGGGCGCTCGGCGCGGACTTCACGCTCGAGCACGAGGGGGCCCGCCTGGGCTGGCCGAAGGCGGAGGCGGCGTGCGACTACGTCAGCCCGGCGCGCTACGGCGACGTCCTCGACATTCATCTGCGCGTGCAGCGCAAGGGGAACCGCTCGGTCATCTACGCGATCACCTTCCGCTGCGGTGAGCGGGAGATTGCCCGCGGGAGGACCGTGTCGGTCTGCTGCGCGGCCCAGCCCGGCGGCGGCTTCAAACCGATCCGGATCCCCGAGTTTCTTGCCGCCCGCATCGAGCAGGCGCCGGCGTAGATGCCCGCCCCAGCGACGCTCAGGCTCGAGGCCCGGGATCTTCACAAGCGATTCGCGAGCGGTGACGGCGAGGTGGAGGTGTTGCGCGGGGTATCGCTGGCCCTGGCAGGGGGGGAGGCGCTGGCCATCACTGGGCCCTCCGGGTCGGGGAAGAGCACCCTCCTGCACCTCCTTGGCACGCTCGATCGCCCCTCGAGCGGCACCGTCTCGATCGGTGGCACCGACCCGTTCGGGCTCAGTGAGCGCGATCTGGCCCGCTTCCGCAATCGCACCGTCGGCTTCGTCTTCCAGGACCACCACCTGCTGCCGCAGTACTCGGTGCTCGAGAACGTTCTCATCCCGGCGCATGCGTTCCCGGACACGCCTCCCGGCGTCGAGGCGCATGCCCGGACGCTGCTGCGGCGGGTCGGCCTCGAGCATCGCCTGGAGCAGCGGCCGGCGACGCTCTCCGGCGGGGAGCGGCAGCGGGCCGCCATCGCGCGCGCACTGCTGCACCTGCCGGCGCTGCTGCTGTGCGATGAGCCGACGGGCGACCTGGACGGGGCGACCGCCGGCGCGGTAGCCGATCTCCTGTTCGAGCTGCACGGCGAGCAGCAGAACATCCTCATCGTCGTGACGCACAGCACCGACCTCGCCCGCCGCTTCCCGCGCCAGCTCCACCTGCACGAGGGGCGATGCTCCGCAGCCTGATCTACTACTGGCGGATCCAGCTCGCGGTGGCCGCCGCCGCGGCGGTGGCGTCCACCGTCCTCGTGGGCGCGCTGCTGGTCGGGGACTCCGTTCGCGGCAGCCTGCGGGACCTGACGCTGGAGCGGCTCGGAACGATCGAGGCCGCGATCCTCTCGGATCGCTTCGTCCGCGAGCGGCTGGCCGAGGACCTGGCCGCGGGAGCGGCCGCGCGCGCGCACTTCGGCTCCGCGGTGCCGGCGATCCTGGCGCGCGGCAGCGTGGCGCACCCGCAGCGCGGTTTACGCGCCGCGGGGATCCAGATCATCGGCGCCGACGAGAGCTTCGCCGCCCTCTTTCCAGGCGACTTCCTCGATTTCGCGCGGGCGCCGGACCAGATCTTCCCGTCCGCGATCCTCAACGCCGCACTGGCGACCGAGATCGGCGCGGCGGTGGGGGATGCGATCGTGCTGTCGTTCCAGCGGGCGACCGACGTGCCGCGCGAGACGCTCCTCGGCAGCCGCGATCCGGGCGAGAGCCTGGGGACGCTGCGCGCGACCGTGGCGCGGATCGTCCCGGACCGCGGGCTCGGCGGCTTCGGGCTGGCACCGACCCAGGCGGCCCCCCGCAACGTCTTCATCCAGTTGCCGCGCCTGCAACGGGCGCTCGGCGTGGACGCGCGCGTCAATGCGGTCCTCCTCGTCTCCCCCGCCGGGGCCGCCGCATCGGGCGATCCGGCCAGGGCCGAGGCCGGCGCGCAGGCCGCGCGCGAGTCGCTCCGCCTCGCGATCACGTTCGCCGATCTGGGCCTCATCGAGGTGATCACGCCCGGCTATGTCTCCCTCGAGTCAACCAGCCTCGTCCTGGGGCCGCCGCTGGCGAACGCGATCGAGGCCGCCGCCGGCCAGGCCGGGGGGCGCACGCTGGCGCTGCGGACCTACCTCGCGAACCGGATTCGCGCCGGGGCCCGTTCGATCCCCTACTCCACGATCACCGCGGCCCCGACGCCGATCGAGGCGCCCTTCGAGCCGGTGGTGCTCACGGACGGCTCACCCGCCCCGCCGCTCGCCGCGGACGAGATCCTGATCGACGAGTGGACCGCGGCGGAGCTCGCCCCCGCGCCGGGGGAGGCGATCGAGATCGACACCTTCGCCGTCGACGCCAGCGAGTCGCTGCGCACCGTCACCACCCGCTTCCGCCTGCGCGGCGTCGTGCGGAAGGTGGGACTCGCCGCGGACCGGACGGCCACGCCGGACTACCCCGGCATCCAGGACGCCCAGGATCTCTCGGCGTGGAACCCTCCCTTCCCCGTGGACCTCGCCGCGATCCGGCCGCGCGACGAGGCGTACTGGGATCGCTATGGGGCCGCCCCGAAGGCTTTCTTGTCGCCGGCCGCCGCCGCTCGCTGGGAAAGCCGCTTCGGCACCGTGACGGCGATCCGGGTCGCACCGCCCGAGGGAGTGGATCCCGCCCTCACCGCGACCCGCCTGCGAGCGAGCCTCCTCGAGCGGCTCGATCCCGAGGCGGCCGGGTTCCGCCTGCTGCCGGCGCGCGCCGACGGGCTGCGCGCCGCGGACGGCGCGACCGACTTCGCCTCGCTCTTCCTCGGCTTCAGCGCCTTCCTGATCATCTCCTCGGCGCTGCTGGTGGGGCTGCTGTTCCGGCTCGGGGTGGAACAGCGCGCGCGCGAGGTGGGGCTGCTCCTGGCGGTCGGCTACCCGCTCTCGCGCGTGCGGCGTCACCTGCTGGGCGAGGGGGCGTGCGTCGCGGCGATCGGCGGCGTCGCGGGGGTGGGGGGCGCCATCGGGTACGCGGGCGCGCTGATGGCGGCACTGCGCACGCTGTGGCTACCGGCGGTCGGGACGACCCGCCTGACGCTGCATCTCACACTCACGAGCTTGGCGCTGGGGACGCTCATCGCCTTCGTCGTGGTGCTCCTGTCGATCGCCTGGGTCGTCCGGGGGCTCGGCCGCGTGCCGGTGCCGGCGCTGCTGCGAGGCGTGGTGCCGGCGCGCAGCGCCGCCTCGAGCGGACGCGGCGCGTCCGCGATCGCTTTCGCCTCCGCGTTGGCCGCCTTGGGACTTACCGGGTTCGCGCTCGCCACCGGCCGTGACGCGTCGCCGGCGCTCGCTTTCGGGGCGGGGACGGCCGGGCTCGTCGCGGGGCTGGCTGCCTTCGCCGCCTGGACGCGGCGCGCGGGGCGGCGCTTCCCGCTCCGGCCGGGCGCCGGCGCGCTCGCCGGCATGGCGGCCCGCAACACCACCTGGAGCCCGGGACGGAGCCTGTTGAGCGTCGCGCTCGTCGCCTGTGCGACCTTCGTCATCGTGACCGTCGGCGCGAGCCAGCGTGGCGCCACCTCGGAGCCGCACGCGAGAGAGTCCGGGACGGGCGGCTTCGCGCTCCTCGCGACCACCGATGTCCCGCTCTACCGGGAGCCGCACGGCACCCAGGCGCTGCAGGATCTCGGCTTCGCGCAGGACGAGATCGCGGCGCTTTCCGAGGTCACGACCTTTCCGCTGCGCGTGGTGCCCGGAGACGATACCTCGTGCCTGAACCTCTACCGGCCGGAGCGGCCGCGCCTGCTGGGGGCGAGCCGTCAGCTTCGCGCGCGCGGCGGCTTCGCGTTTCAGGAGACGGTGAGCGCAGCCGGGAACCCCTGGGATCTGCTGACGGCGGATCTCGGTCCGGACGTGCTTCCCGCCATCGGCGACGAGGCCTCGGTTCGCTGGATCCTGCATCTCGGGATCGGCCGCGACCTGACGCTCACGAACGACGCGGGAAGGCCGGTGCGGCTGCGCATCGTCGGGCTCCTCCACGACTCCCTGTTCCAGAGCGAGTTGCTGATCGCGGAGGAGCGGCTGCTCGAGCAGTTCCCGTCGCGCAGCGGGTTTGGCTTCTTCCTGATCGACGCCCCCGCCGCGGTCGCGCCCGCGGCCGCGCGACTGCTCGAGACGCGGCTTGGGCCGTTCGGGTTCGACGCCCAGGTCGCCTCCGATCGCCTGGCGTCGTTTCACGCCGTCGAGAACACCTATCTCTCCACCTTCCAGGTGCTGGGCGGGCTGGGCCTCCTCCTGGGAACGGTCGGGCTGGGGGTGGTGCTGCTGCGCAACGTCCTCGAGCGCGGCGGGGAGCTGGCGGCGCTCCGTGCCTTCGGCTTCCGCCGCGCGCTGCTCGGGCGCCTCATCGTGCTCGAGAATGGTGTGCTGCTGGGGGTGGGGATCGGGCTGGGGACCGCGGCGGCGCTGCTGGCGGTCCTCCCGGGGTTGCTGAGCTCGGGAGCGCGCGCTCCGTGGGCCCTGCTGGCGCTGACGCTCGCCACGATCCTGGCGTTCGGCATGTTCGCCAGCCTCGCCGCGGTCCGCGGCGCGCTGAGGGCGCCGCTCATCCCGCTGCTGAAGGCGGATCGGTAGTACGGTGCTGAAACGGATGGCTAACGCACACGCCGCCGGGCGGCGTGTCGCAGGGGGGACCATGTTGCTGACTCTCGGGGTGTTCACGATCGCGCTGCCGTTCCTCGCCGCGGCACGCGGTGCTGGGGATGAGCGCGCCGCCGGCGGCGACGTCGCGCCACCGGTGGCCCTCAGGAAGCCGAAGGTCGACGTCGTCCACGGCGATCGCCGGGAGGACCCGTACTACTGGCTGCGCGAGAAGGGAACTCCCGAGGTGACCGCCTACCTCGAGGCGGAGAACGCCTACGCGGCGCGGCTGCTGGCGCCGACGGCGGACCTCCAGCAGGCGCTGTACGACGAGATGCGCAGCCACATCAAGGAGACCGACCTGTCGGTCCCGTATCGCAAGGGTGGGTATCTCTACTACACACGCACCGACGAGGGGAAACAGTACCCCACCCGCTGTCGCAAGAAGGGGTCGCTCGACGCCCCCGAGGAGATCACCCTCGACGTCAACCAGATGGCTGAGGGGCACCCGTTCATGGGGATCGGCGCCTACGAGGTCAGCGACGATGCCAACGCGCTCGCGTTCTCGACCGACATCACGGGGTTCCGCCAGTACGCCCTTCAGGTGAAGGACCTGCGCACCGGCAAGCTGCTCCCGGAGCGGTTCGAGAAGACCACCTCGGTTGCCTGGGCGGCGGACAACCGCACCCTGTTCTTCGCCGTCGAGGATGACGCGAAGCGCCCCTACCGGGTGTACCGGCAGCGGCTCGGCGCGGCGGAGCCGGTGCTGATCTACGAGGAGAAGGACGAGCTGTTCCGCGTCGGCGTCAGCCGCACCCGCAGCGGCCGCTTCCTGCTCGTCACCTCGCAGAGCCTCACCACGACCGAGGCGCGCCTGCTCGCCGCGGACAACCCGGAGGGGACCTGGAAAGTCATCGCCCCGAGGCGCCACGAGCGCGAGTACGACGTCGCCGACCACGGGGACAAGCTCTTCCTGCGGGTGAACGACACCGGCCGGAACTTCCGCGTCGTGACCGCGCCGATCGCGGATCCGGCGGAGAAGAACTGGGTCGAGATCCTGCCGCATCGCGCCGACGTGATGATCGAGGGGATCGATCTGTTCGCGAACCACTGGGTCGCCTTGGAGCTGGAGGGAGGACTGCCGCAGATCCGGGTGACCGACCTGCGCTCCGGCGCCTCGCACCGCCTGGCGTTTCCCGAGCCCGCCTACTCCGCCTTCCCGTCGTCGAACGAGGAATGGGACACCCCGCGCGTGCGCTACAGCTACCAGTCGCTCGTCACTCCCAGCAGCGTCTTCGACTACGACATGGACGGGAAGAAGAGCACGCTGCTGAAGCAGACCGAGGTCCCCGGCGGCTTCGACGCCGCGAACTACACCTCGGAGCGCCTTCTGGCGACGGCCCCGGACGGCGTGAAGGTGCCGCTCTCGCTCGTGCAGCGCAAGGGGGTGCCGCGCGACGGCAGCGCTCCCCTGCTGCTCGGGGGGTACGGCTCCTATGGATTCCCCCTGCCGGTGACGTTCAGCTCCAATCGTCTGGCGCTGCTAGACCGCGGCTTCGTCGTCGCGCTGGCGCACATCCGCGGCGGCGGCGAGATGGGGAAGCCCTGGCACGATGACGGTCGGATGGCGAAGAAGATGAACACCTTCACGGATTTCATCGCCTGCGCCGAGCTGCTGGTGGCAGAAAGGCGGACCTCGCGTGACCGTCTCGTGATCGAGGGCGGGAGCGCCGGCGGGCTGCTGATGGGCGCGGTGACCAACCTTCGCCCCGACCTCTTCAAGGCGGTCGTCTCCCACGTCCCATTCGTGGACGTGCTCAACTCGATGCTCGACGCGTCGCTGCCTCTGACCGTGGCGGAGTACGAGGAATGGGGAAACCCGAACCAGCCCGACGAGTACGCCGTGATGCGGAAGTACTGCCCGTACACGAACCTGGCCGCGAAGGCGTACCCGTCGATCCTGATCACGACGTCGCTGAACGACAGCCAGGTGATGTACTGGGAGCCGGCGAAGTACGTGGCGCGCCTGCGCACGCTCAAGACCGACTCGAACCCGCTCCTCCTGGTGACGAACATGGGCGCCGGCCACGGCGGCGCCTCCGGCCGCTACGATCGCCTGCACGAGATCGCCCGCGACTACGCCTTCATGCTGCAGCAGGTGGGGATGGTGAAGTGATGAGCCGGGGGCGCCCAGCGAATGACCGGGGTGCGGGAGCCCCGGGAGGCAGTCCCAGCGCGGTCACGACCGGGTTGGGTGCCGGGCCTTGGATCCACGGACTACACCGAGCGCCCCGAAAGGCCCGCTTGACCGATTGGCACCCAGCGGGCAGATAATAGGCGCGAAGGGGTACATCACCTCATGCCCTCCAGAACCGACCGCTACTCCCGCAGGGTCTGCCTCACGGACCGTTCGACCGGCGCCATGCGTGCGGGGCGGTCGTGCATCCTGACCGCTCGCGCAAGACCGCGTGCTCCCTCGCGAAGAAGCCTGGCCTGCAGCACTCTCCCACCGCCCGTCCTCCGATCTAGGCTGACCGCCGTCGCGGGCTATCCAGTCGCGACCGCCCGGGGACGAGCACGCACGTCTCGAGTGGCGTCAAGCGCTTGCGGAAAACACAAAGAAACGAATCTGATGACATACGCTGACAGCCGTTGCAGGATCCTGCGATCTAGGCTGGTCAGTCCAATGTAAGTTGAACTAAGCCGCTGCGCGGCGGGCGGGATCCGCAGGAGATTGTGGCGGTTGCGCTGAGACGCCGCCACCGCCGGCAGATGTCGTTTTGGCCTTC
>Ga0137429_1000195_pt1 | contig 33064 bp, 31 predicted proteins | sample EasRivERMZT736_2_FD_102304 | JGI IMG/M metagenome (GOLD analysis project Ga0137429, IMG submission 102304) | Soil microbial communities from meander-bound floodplain in the East River, Colorado, USA - East River MetaG ERMZT736_2 | ecosystem: Environmental > Terrestrial > Soil > Floodplain ...
CCGACCGTAAGCGATCCAATCACATCCTCGAAGCCTAAAGCCGCCGCGCCGCGGATCGTTCCCATGGCCATCAGATCGTGCGCCGCCACGTCGGGATGCCGCTGGTGCAGGAAACGAAGCTCGTCGAGGATCGAAAGGGAGGGATTCGAGGCCAGGCTGTCCGTACCGATACAGACGTTAATACCAGCATGGAGCATTTCGCGGAATCGATACGGCGGATGTCCGAAGGCCTGGTGTGTTCTGGGACAATAGGCTACGCTCGAACCACTCTCTGCGATCATCTTAATGTCCCCGTCACTGAGGTAGTTACCATGAGCTATAACGGTTCGCTTGCCGAGAACGCCTGTGGTTTGGCACAATTCGACCGGGCTGCAATCGGCCAGGGGGATGTCTTCGTCCCAGATGCCCATTTCTTGCAGGAACTCCTTGAAGCGACCGCTGCGGGACCGCGTGAACGCCTCTTCTTCCGCGGTCTCGGCTAGATGAATGCAGAGCGGCGCGTTCATTCGCCGCGCGCGTTCGGCGCAAGCCCGAAGCCCATCCAGCTCGACCGTATAAGGGGCGTGTGGCGAAATGCCGACGCCCAGTCGGTCGCTTTGATGCTCCATGGAAGCGGCGGCCTCAAGTCGTTCGTTCAATTGAATTCGTAGCCGCCCCATGGCGATGACCTCACCGAAGGAGACGGCTCGAATCGGCGTCGCCGCCAGGGGTTTGCGACTCCACGCCGGACGCCGCGTAATGTCGCCGATCGTGGTGACCCCGGCAGCAAGGGATTGCGCAATTCCCGCGCGCACGGCCTCCGCGACGATCTCCGGCGTTGCAGGTTGTGCCATTAGCAATCCCGTAAGGCGCTTCAACCAGTGCACGAAATCGGACGACGGCGGGACTTTCCCCGCCACGTGCGTCAGTTCAAGATGGGTATGGGCGTTGACGAACCCTGGGCAAATGACGGCATCGCCGTAGTCGATGACCGGTGAGGTGTGCAACTCCGCGGCGAGGCCGACGGCGACGATCCGACCCTCGCGGATGACGACGCCGCCGTCTTCAATCACCGGCCCTTCCACGGGAACAACGTAGCGGCTCTTGACCATCATGGGGCGACGCCGATGTGCGTTGGCTGGTCGCGCTCGAACTCCACGATCTCCCCATCGCAGACGAAGCCCGCTTCTTGGAGAAACCGTTGCCCGGCCCGATCAGTTTCGTCGATTTGGGTAAGGACGTTTCGCATGGAGAGTCGTTTGGCGAGGGCCAGTACGTGCCCGAGTAGGGCTTCTTCGACACCCCGACCCGCGTGCGCCGGTAATACACAGACGCTCATCACACGCGCGATATCGCCGACTTGATACAACCCGCACCTTCCAGCCGGCTGCTTGTCCCACAGCGCCACGACCATGTCCAAATGCGGATCGTCGAGGCGTTCGAGAGAAGCTTCGGCAATTAGCTCGTGCATTTGCGGAGATTCAGGACCATCAGTATGCGTGAACGTCTCGCGATGCGCGGTCCGCATCGCCCTCGCGGGAAGAATCCGTACCTGTTCGGGCGTTTCTTGATCCACCCAGCGGGCGAGGGACATGGCCATGTGTTGTCGTTGATGGAATCCCCGTCGCGTCAAGAAATCCGCAAGCTCTTTGGTCTCTTGCCCCTCGGCGGGCGCCCAGCGGTGGCAAAACATATTTCGCTGATGGAACCACGATTCGGTTTGCTCGAAGGCTTCCGGAATCCGCGCGGGATCTTCGATCAAGACTTCTCGAAACTGGTTCGCGTCCGGTAGTGCCGCGAACCGAAGGTTATAGTAGGCGATGCCGTATTCGAGGGTCTCCTTCTCGCACAGCTCGCTGCAATAGGCCTGGGTTGAACGCAATAACGACCCGACCGTCGTACGTTCCATTCCGAATCCCCGTGAGCGCGACTGCTACACTTCCCGAGTCCGATTCTACCGTTAACCACGCTTAATGGCAGCACGGCCGCGTAGCCGTTGGACTCTGAGCTGGCGGGCCGGTACGATCCCGGCATGGTGATCCATTCCCCTTTCCACAGGTATGTGATGGCTGTTCAAAGAGTCGAAGATCGTCTCAAGCGCGTCACGGCGGCGCTGAACGCGGCGGAAGTCCGCTACGCCGTCATCGGCGGTAATGCCGTGGCCGTTTGGGTGGCAAGTAAGGACCCCTCCGCGACGCGCAGCACGGTCGACGTAGACTTACTCGTCAACCACGCCGACTTGGATGTCGTGACGAACGTGTTCAGCGCCCTAAGCTTCGAGCGACATGATTTGAGGCGGCTGACCTTATTTACCGATCCGGACGAACCCAGTCGCCGCTCGGGCGTCCACTTGGTCTGGGCCGGGCAGAAGGTGCTGCCGTCTTACTTACACCCGACCCCTACGTTAGACGAGGCAATTTATGATGAACAGCAGGGCTTCTGGGTCGTCGATCTTGTCCCATTATTGCGAATGAAGCTCACGTCGTTTCGCGACGTTGATCGCGTGCACGTGAATGACATGCTAAGCGTCGAATTGATTGACGACCGCGTTCGCGCCGGGCTGCCACCCGACCTGCTGGAACGGCTGCGCACCGTCGAGGCTGCAGCCGAAGAAAATGATTTGTCGGCTGGTTGAATCCGCTTGCATGGCCTTGGGCGCAGCCGAGTGGCGGCGGTTCCGGTCATCGACCCGACAACGCCACTTCGGGCGTGCGAGTGTGCCAGTCGGTGCGTAGCTCGTATTGATGCGCGATCGCCAAGAGAGTCTCTTCACCGAACGCCGGGCCCATGAGCTGTAATCCGATCGGAAGGCCCTGGGCGTCAAACCCACAAGGGATGCTGATGGCGCAGATTCCAGCGAGGTTGGCCGAGATCGTGTAGATGTCGCTTAGATACATGGCCAGCGGGTAGCTCGATTTTTCGCCGACTCGGAACGCCGTTGTCGGGGCAACCGGCGAAGCGATGACGTCGACTCGTTCGAACGCCTCGTCAAAGTCTTTCTTAATCAGCGTCCGCACCTTGAGGGCTTTTAGGTAGTAGGCGTCGTAATACCCGCTCGACAGGGCGTAGGTCCCCAGCATGATCCGCCGCTTCACCTCCGGGCCGAATCCCTCACCGCGGGAGGATTCGTACAGGTCGAGGATGTCGTTTGGTCGCGGCGTCCGGTGGCCGTAACGGACCCCGTCGAATCGTGCGAGATTGCTCGACGCCTCCGCCGTCGCCACCAGGTAGTAACAGGCAATACCATACTTCATGTGGGGAAGGTGGATCGGGACGACTTCCGCTCCCTCCGCCGCCATCAAGCTGATCGCCGCTTGCACTGCCTCGCGCACTTCGCGGTCAAGGCCTTCGCCGAAATACTCCTCACTCATTCCGATGCGGAGACCCTTCACGGGCCGGTCAAGGCAGGCGAGGTAATCCGGAACCGGTCGGTCGACGCTGGTGGAGTCCCGCTCATCGCGTCCCGCGATCACGCTCAGCAGCAACGCGACATCGCGCACATCGGTTGCGATCGGCCCGATCTGATCCAAGCTACTGCCGAAGGCGACCAGCCCGTACCGCGATACTCGTCCGTAGCTTGGTTTCAGCCCCACGACACCGCAGAATGCCGCCGGTTGGCGTATCGATCCTCCGGTGTCGCTTCCGAGGGCCGCGGGCACGATCCTCGCAGCCACCGCGGCGCACGACCCACCCGACGACCCGCCGGCCACGCGCCTTGGGTCCCAAGGATTTAGAGTGGTGAAATAGGCGCTGTTTTCCGTGCTGCTGCCCATGGCGAACTCGTCCAGATTGGTCTTGCCGATCACGACGGCCCCCGCGGACTCAAGCTGTTCGATCACATGAGCGTCGTAGCGCGAATGAAACGATTTCAAGATTCGCGAGCCGCAGGTCGTCGCCCCGAAGGTAGTACACGTGTTGTCTTTGACGGCCATCGGAACGCCCGAAAGAGGACCGATCGTCTCGCCATGCGCGCGGCGCTGATCGATCTTTCGGGCGAGCGAAAGGGCACGCTCACGGTCATGGTGGAGGAAGGCATGATAGCGGCCCTGAAGAGCTTCGATCCGGTCGATGCTCCCGCCCACGACCTCTTCGGCGGAGGTATCGCCCCTTCGCACGGCGGTGGATATGCCTAGTACCGAATCCTGCGAGGTCACCGGCTATGAGCTTTCTTGATCGAGAACCTTGGGGACGCGGAAGAAACCGTCATGGCGATCCGGAGCATTGTGAAGCGCTTGATCCGGGGTCCATGAAGAACGGACTATGTCCTCGCGAAATACGTTCGAGACCGGCAGCGTATGGGCGGTAGGGGGGACGTTACGCGTGTCGACCTCGTTGAGCTGTTCGACGTACTCCAGCACCTTCGAAAGTTGCGCAGCGAACATAGCGGCCTCGGCGTCGGTGATTTTCAGACGGGCGAGTCGGGCGACATGCCGAACGGCCGCTACGTCCAATGATGATGCCATGTCGGCGACTCCGTATTAGGTAGGAGAGACTGGTAAGCGAGGCACGCCGAAAGCCGCCAACGCGAGCATCAACCAACCGGCCAGCAACAACAACCCGCCGATCGGCGTAATCGGCCCCAGCCATTTCCATCCGCCCAGTGCTAGCCCGTACAGGCTTCCGGAGAATAATACGATGCCCAGCAACATGCACCACCCTGCAGCTGACACTGTTGCCGACGGTCTAACTTTGGCTGCAGCGGAGATCGCGAGAAGCGCGAGCGCATGGTACATCTGATACCGAGAGGCCGTTTCAAACGTCGCCAGGTCGGCGGCGCTCAACCGGTTCTTCAGGAAGTGCGCCCCGAACGCCCCGGCAGCGACCCCCAGGAGACCGTTGACTGCCCCAATGCTGAGCCACTTTGCATTCATAGGTTTTGCGCTAATCTCCTGCTGGGCCCTTCTGCCCTTGGCTTGAGCAGAATCACGCCGTTCCTGCGACGACCGACGAGGTAGTTTATCAGAAAACGCGGGAGATGACCATTTCAAGCGCTGGCGTTTCCTGTCAAGGAACTTATAACTGACGGGCGACGGAATGTTCCGGGTTGCTACGATGAACCAATTCAGGATGACCGGGGGTGCTCTTATGTACGCCATTGTCTTTGCCATCGGCGTCCGCGCGGAGGGAGCGGAGGATTTCGCGCGGGTGATGAATTTGGGCAAGGCGTACCTGGAGAATCGCGAGTCCGCCAAGGCGATCGAGGCGCTCAACGAGGCGGTCAAGCTGGATCCAAAATCGGCGCCGGCGTGGCGCAACCTTGCTCGCGCTCACCTGCTCGCGGGGAAACCCGATGCGGCGCTGGAGGCGCTCGCCAAGGCCGCGGGCATTGAACCGGAGTCGGCCGGTACCGACTATCTAACCGGATTGAGCCATATCCGAGCGTCGCGGTTCGAAGCGGCGATTCCGCCGTTGGTCGTGGCGGTTCGACTCGACGCCCAAACGGCCGCCCTGCGCTTCCAACTGGCAAGCGCTTTTCAGGCTGCCGGACAACACGAGAAGGCGATCGAGCAACTCAAGGAAACCGTGCGACTCGATCCGCAACACGCCAGCGCCCAATACAAGCTCGCCAACTACGCTCGTCAGGCGGGCGATCAGGCCGAGTTCGAACAACGAAATCTGGAGTTTCTGCGACTCCGCAAGCTGTTCGGAGATGAGACCCGCGCGACCGAGGCTCTGGAGCGTTGCATCTACACCTTGCCCGAATCCGCGCCGACGCAGGCCGGACCGGAACGCTCCGTCGCTGTCGAAGTTCGATTCAGCGACGCGACGGACAAGGTCTTTGGCGCCCAGGCCGATCGGAGTGGCGTTGCGGCTTGCGTGATCGAGGTGGAGGAGGACGGAGGTTGTGTCTTGTTTATCGCCGGCGCTGACGGAGCTATCGCACTCCTTAAGATGTCACCCGATGGCACATTACAATGGACATCGATGGAAGCGAAATTGTCCGAGGGGACATTCGAGTCCTGCATCGTCGGCGACTTTCAAGACGATGTTCCCCAAGGCGTGAAGTACGACCCGAAGCTCCACGCCCGAAACGATGTACTTCTGCTCGGTCGTAACGGAGTGCGTTTGCTCAAACGGACCGGCGTTTCGACCTTCGCCGACGTAACGGAATCGGCGGGACTCGGTTCGGCGAAGGCCAACGCCGCTCGCTGGGTGGACTACGAACACGACGGCGATTTGGACTTGTTCATCGGCGGACCGGACGGCGCGGCGCTGTGGCAAAACAACGGCGATGGACGCTTTGAAAATGTGTCCGAGAAAGTGGGCATTGCCGCGGCTGGGTCTGTGTTCGATGTAGCCGTCGGCGATTTCGATTCCAACATTGGCGTAGATTTCTTGGCCGCCCGCGGGACGAAGCCGACGCTGGTGTTCAACAATCAACGAGCCGGTCGGTTCGCCGTGATGGCTGATCCGCCGGGGCCCTGGCCGCCGGCGAAAACAGTCCTCATCAACGATCTAAACAACGATGGGCGCCCGGACTCTGTTTTAGTCGGCGAGCGCGAGGCCGTCATCCTATTGGGCCAAACCGCGGCTCGACAACGAATCGACCTCTCCTCGATGGCGGTGTCGCGGATCCGTTTTGTCGATTACGACAATGACGGCTGGTTGGACTTTCTGGCAGTGGGCAATCGCCGCGATGCGGTCGAGCAGGGCGCCGTCCGACTCTGGCGAAATCCCGGCGGTGATTCCGGTGCGCAGGAGTGGTTGGACGATAGTCAGACAACTGGCTTTGCGGCTGCGACAATCCCGCCGTTGCGTGACGTTGTTGTCGCGGATTTTGACGTCGACGGCGACACCGACCTACTGTTCGTCGTAGCGGGTGGCGGTCTCCGCTTTTTTCGTAACGATGGCGGCAACGCCAACAAGCAGCTCAAGGTGCGACTCGTATCCAGCAAAACGAATCCGTCGGGCATAGGGACGCACGTCGAGGCCCGGACGAAGGAATTCTGGATGACGCGCGGCGTCGGCGAGCTGCCGATCGAAATTGGCGTAGGCAAATGCGAGCGACTCGACACGGTGCAGACCCTGTGGACCAACGGCGTGATCGACAACGAGATCGACGTTGCCGTCGGGCGTACGCCGATCACGATTGTCGAAAAGAACGTGGCCACCGGTTCCTGTCCGTTCCTCTACGCCTGGGACGGGCGCGGTTTCCGGTTCGTCACCGACCTGCTGGGCAATGCGCCGATTGGATTGTCCCTGAAGCGTGACGTGATGCTGCCCGCCGACCCGGACGAATTCGTTTGGATCGGCGATTCGGACACGATTCCACCGCGTGAGGGCATGTATTCTCTCGAAATCACCGACGAGTTCCGCGAAATCCTCTACCTCGATGAGGCCAAGGTCGTCGCTGTCGATCACCCGCGCGATGTGGAGGTGCACCCCACGGACAAGCTCATGCCGCTGCCGTTTCCGCCGTCCGAATTAAGGGCAATGAGTTCGCGGAAGGCTCTGCTGCAAGTCGAGAGCGACGACGGCATTGACCGAACTGGGGCCTTACGCGAGATCGATGGCGACTTTGCCCCGCCCGGCCTGACTCTTCCCGCCCCTTATCGCGGAATGTGCCATCCATTGACGCTCACTCTTGAATTCGGCCCGATTGATTCAAGCCAACCCCTGGTATTGGCCCTGACCGGCTGGTTACAATACGGCGACGCCAGCACCAACATCGCAATGTCCCAGAACTCCGCCCTCACTATCATTCCTCCTAGCCTTTACGCGGAGAGCGTCGCGAATGGTTGGACGCCGATTGACATCGTGGTTGGAATGCCGGCGGGGAAAACGAAAACGGTACTTTGCGACCTGGCCGGTAAGTTGCCGCAGGATTCGCGCCGCCTACGCTTGACCACCACGTTCGAAATTCGCTGGGATCGAATTGCGCTTTTTCAGCGCGAACCATCGAGCGACTCAGCCCTTCACCAGTTGACGCCCAAAGTTGCTCGACTGCGTTGGCGCGGCTTTTCGGAACTCCGCTCAAGACAGCCCGATCATCCATCGACGCCGGATTACAACAAGGTCTCGGACCAGCCACCCTGGCGGACAACGCCGCAAGGATGGTGCACCCGCTATGGAGATGTTCTCGCACTGGTCAGGTCTCGGGATGGGCGAATGGCCATTCTCAATAGCGGCGATGCTTTGACCTTGGATTTCGCCGTCGCCGCCCTGCCACCAGTGCAGAACGGTATGGTGCGCAGCTTCTTTTTCTATTCCGTCGGTTGGGACAAGGACGCCGACCACAACGTAGTGGAAGGGGATAGGGTAGACCCGCTGCCGGTAGAGGGGGAACCCCCTTACGGTAATTCGGTGGATGACGAGGAGGACTGGCGACTACAATACAATACACGTTGGGTGCCAGGCGATCGTTTCGATCGGAGCTAATGATGTGTCCAAACATCGATCGCAGGGGCCGAATCGCACGGGCCATTACCGGAGTGTTGTGCATCGCGTTCGGTGTGGCCTGTTTCCTGTCCGGGTGGCCCGAGACCAGCGGGTATCGGTGGATTATCATAGTCATCGCACTGGCGGCGGGGTGGTTTCAGCTTTTTGAGGCCAAGAACTCCTGGTGCGTCATGCGCGCCTGCGGAATCAAGACGCCCATGTGACCCGACACGGTAGTTCCCCTTTTTCACAATTCCAGCGCAACACACCCGTTGTTATTCGGACTTGCCCTTTTCGAAGGTTTCTTGCGACCTATTGCGGGTTTCAATCTTGACCGTCGCGTGTTACGATAGATGATTAGGTAAGGGGGCACGCGAACTCAGACGGGAAACGCCTCATGCCATCATCGGCCGGAGTAGACACTGCAATGGCAAACGCCAAGATCGTCCCTGTCGGGCCTGGAGAGCTCGAACTCATTACCGAACTCTACAACGAAGTGTTCAATCCGCGCACCGACGTGGAGTTCTTCCGCCGCCGATTCCGCGGCCGACACAACGTCACCATGATGGTGGCCATGGTGGACGATCGCCACGTGGGGTTCATCATCGGCTTCGAGTTGATGCCCTCGACGTATTTTAGTTGGATCTGCGGCGTGCACCCCGAGTTCCGCCGTATGGGCATCGCCACCCAACTCATCCAAGCGCAGCAGGCCTACGCCCAGGAGCACGACTACGGGACCGTACGCTTCGAGTGCAACAACCAGCATCGTCCCATGCTTCACGTCGCCATCAGCGAGGGCTACGACTTGGTGGGTATCCGCTGGGACACCACGAGCGGCAACAACGTGGTCATCTTTGAAAAAGACTTGCGCTAGACTCAAGTACACCGACAAGTGTGTTGCATTGTGGGGGAACGCGCGATATCGGCCAAGATCCTGAGTTTCCGTCCGACGCCAAGAACGATCGAGCTATTCCCGGCGAAAGAAACCGCCCCAACCGGAATGAAACATAGATAGTCTTTCCGCGATGCACCCGATTCGGGACTTCGCAGCAACCCGCCCCGCCTTGTCCGGGTTGCGTCCAACCATCAACACCGAGGTCGCGTGATTGTTCAGTTAGGAGTGCTCAGGGCTTGGACTTGCGATAGTACTCGCGCAGGCCCTGTCCGGCGATCTTCTCGTGATCTTTGAGAGCTTCCGCGAGCGTGTTTGTTACCGCTGCCGCGAACGCCTTTTGCGTAGGGGTCTCTGGTTGGCGCTGCAATTTACGCAGCGCCTCGCCGGCTTCCGGGTGCCCGGAGAGAGCCAGACCCAGCACGGCCATGGTGGAAAGTTGGGCGTTCCGCTCATCGTCAGTGGCCTGGAATTCGGCCTTCCATTCGACTTTTCGATCAGGCCAAGCCTTGGGGTCCACTGACTGTTTCAGATATGTCAAGGCCTCTTTGTTGCCGGTTTTGTTGATCAGGTAGCCCAGGGCCATCACCGCGTTGGATTTTGCCGCGTAGTATCCATCGGGAATGTTGCCCGCCGGCCCCTTGTCGATGAACTCTACTACGGGTTTGGCAACGGTATCGTCCCCAATGATGCAGAGTGTGACGACGATGTTAGACCAGGAGAGTTCCTCTTTGCGGTCCTTGAGCATGTCCAGAAGGATCGGAATATTTTCCCGCCCGAAGCGCAGCGCCTCCTCATAGGGTACTCCATGGATGTAGGTTCGCTGAACGAATTCCTGGACTGTGGAAGCTCGGTCGGCGGCGTCGTTGCGGTCGCCGCCCGAAGGAGTGGAGCCCCCAGTCTGACACCCGTAAAGGATCAGAGTTACGAGGCCGAATGATTTATACATGGTGGGTTCTCCTGGTAATCCCCGCAGTGCGGAGAGCGTACTGGTGTCTGTTAGTTCATCTCATACGCGGCGCATTCGGAACTATTGATCCGGCGATGGGTCGACCCGATGGATGGCTGCATCACAGCGCCCGCATCGTTACGATGGTCAAGTCCTTGGTTGTGGCCAAACTCGTGCAACCAGAGAATTCCCTCCTGGTTGGTACCGAATCGTATGACGACCAGAGAATCACCCGGTACGGGGGCGCAGCCGATGATACCGGGTGCAAGGCTGCCACACCAATTAATCTGGGTCACAACTTTGATGTTGCCCGGTAGGCCGTTTACGGCGTCGAAATCGGCGGAGCTATTGATCATTCCACCGGTGGCGGAAAAGGTGGTCAGACTGCCGTCTCGCTCGAACCCGACGTTGCAGGCAACGTCTCCCATACCGTCGTTCATGTTGAGGACGGTACTCATGTCGGCAAGGATCTGGTCGGCTCTTGTGTCGGTTAACCCGACGGACGTATGCCGACTGATCTGCAGGTTGTGCGTCGTGATCTGCGGCTTGTGCGTCACGCCGCTACAGCCACCGGTCAACAACGCAAAACAGATACACAGCACCCTGGTCATTAGGGTCAGTCGCCGGACATTCATTCTTGGCTCCTTGGTTGAAACGCGAGCTCCCGGTCGGGTAATCCAACGAGGGATCGAGATTATGCTAGGGAACGCGAAGAGGAGATCAAGACAGATACTGTGCTTTTTGTCGAAATCCGGCCCTCGGCGCTTGAGTTCGCCGACATGAATGTCGCCTAAGACTGGACCACCGTGTCCGGTTCCGGTCGCTTCGCGAGGTGATCATGGCTCGTACGAACGAGACGGTCGAATCCTTGCCCACCTCGACCGCACACACCACGAGTCTATTGCCCCCGCTAATCATCAAGGGCGTTGGAGAGCCAATGGCCAAAGCTGCTGGAACCATCGCTTGAAAACTGGTCAGCGACGAACTCGACCCCCGACAGGACAGCCTGCACCTCGGACGTACTGCAACTGGACGCCAGAACTGTCCCGCCGGCGGCCACGACCAAGCCGGCTCTCCAAATGCCGTCCACCAATTGCCTTATCTTGTTCATTTCGCTCTTCTCCTTGAAATAACTCGAAAGTCCGTTCCGATTTCCTTATCGGACAAGCCTGGCTAGGTCTCAATAAAATAATTACTCATATTGCCCATGACGCCTATATTATCGGATGACGAGTCTAGAGACATAGTGTTCTCAATGCTGTAGTAGGCGGTCTGTCGCGGTGCTTGACGGGACTATCGGATGGCCTTAGCCTGTCGCATGGATTCTGGGAAGCTAATGAATCTGAGCCAGTTGCGGCCCCAGGGGTGTATCCGACCGCTTTAGAATTGGACGGTCGGGTAATGGGCGTTCCTCTTCGCGGCGGAGCGTTCAGACCTCGGCTGCGACACCGCCGCCGCGACCCTCTCATCGCTCGGCGCTATTAGATTGTGGAATCGTGGGTGGGAATCCTCGTCGTCTCGCCACGGAACGGAAAGAGACTGCCCGGTGGTGTAACGGTAACACACCAGGTTTTGGTCCTGGTATTCCAGGTTCGAATCCTGGCCGGGTAATTCAGAAACCAGTGACTAGAAACTGGATTCTAGAAAAGGCGCGAGACGTTGAGTGAGGTTGCGGCGATCGTTCTGGCGGCGGGTAGGAGCACCCGCATGATGAGCGACCTGCCGAAGGTCCTGCATGAGATTTGCGGGCGACCGACGCTCGCCTATGTGCTGAATGCGTGCCGGGTCGCGGGCGTTGACCGGCTGATCGTGGTCGTCGGGCACGGCAAGGAGCAGGTGATCGAACGCTTCGCTGCGGAACATGACGTGGATTGGGTCGAGCAGACCGAGCAACGCGGGACCGGACACGCGGTGTTGTGTTGCCGCGAAGCGTTGAAGGGCTTTACCGGCACGATATTGGTGATTGCCGGCGATATGCCTTTGGTTCGTCGGGAAGCGCTGGCGGATTTGATCGAGGCACGTGAGCAGTCCGGCGACGCCTTGACGCTGGCGACGACGATGCTGGACGAGCCCACGGGTTACGGTCGGATCGTTCGGGACTCGGCGGGGAAGTTGGAGGCTATTATCGAGAATCGGGACTGCAACGAAGTTCAGCGCGCGATCCACGAGGTGAACGTCAGCTACTATTGTTTCGATGCGGAGCGGTTGTTCGCCGCATTGAAGGAGGTTGAGCCGGAGGCGACGAAGGGTGAGTATTATTTAACGGATACGATCCGGATTCTTCGAGTCGGCGGACACGGGGTTTCGGCGACGGTGAAGGTCGCGCCCGAGGACGCCCTGGGTATTAACTCCCGAATCGACTTGGCCGTGGTGGGTCGGGCCATGCAGGACCGGCTGCAGCGGGCATTGGTTGAGGAAGGCGTTACCATCGTCGACCCCGACAATACCTGGATCGAGGCCGACGTATCGGTCGGCGCGGAAACGACGATCTACCCGTTTACGTTTATCGGGGCCGGTGCGACAATCGGAGAGCGGGGCCGGATCGGGCCGTTCGCTTGCGTGCGACCGGGTGAAACGTTGGATGATGGAGCAGTCGTCGGACCAACAGCAATGAATGGAGTCGTGGAATCATGAGTTGGGGCGGACAAGTATCGGCCGACCGAGACGCCAACGGCATCGTTGTCTTCGGCGGCACGGCGAGCACCGCGCTGGCCGACAAGATCTGCGGCTATCTCGAACTGAAGCGCGGCCGCGCGACCATCGGCCGATTCCCTGACAATGAAACCCTGGTGAAGCTGGAGGAGGACGTTCGCGGCAAGGACTGTTTTGTCGTCCAATCGACCTGTCCGCCGGTTAACGACAATCTGATGGAGTTGCTGATTTTCATTGATTGTTTGCGTCGAGCGAGCGCGAAGCGGATCACGGCGGTCATCCCGTATTACGGTTACGCACGGCAGGATCGTAAGGCGGAGGGTCGCACGCCAATTACGGCCAAGCTCGTCGCCAACATGCTTACCAAAGCCGGTCTCAATCGCGTGGTGGCGATGAACCTCCACGCCGATCAGATTCAAGGCTTCTTTGATATTCCCGTGGACCATTTGACGGCGGCGCCGGTCCTGGCAAAACACTTTTTGGATCGACATTTAAGCGACGTCGTACTCGTGTCCCCGGACGTGGGGAACATCAAGTTCGGAAGTGATTTCGCGTCGCGAATCGGCGGTGAACTAGCTGTCATCCACAAGCGTCGGTTGACGGGGGACACGATCGCGGCGGTGACGATCGTTGGTAATGTGAAGGGCAAGACGGTGATGATGTTCGATGACATGATCACCACCGCCGGTACGGTGACCGAGGCCGCCAAGCTGGTTCGTCAGCACGGGGCGGCGGCCATCTACGTTGCGGCGACCCATGCAGTCTTCGCGGGACCGGCCCTCGATCGTCTGGAAGCGGCCAAACTCAACGAGATCGTAGTGACGGATACGATCCCGGCCGACGCCGAGGCGTTGACGCGATTGCCGAACTTGACGGTGCTATCGGTGTCGAGCCTGGTGGGCGAGGCGATACGGCGCATTCATGAACATCGCTCCGTCAGTGCGCTGTTTTGCTAGGGGTTATTTGGAGAATCGAAACCAACATGGAAGCAATGACCATAAAGGCTGAACCGCGTAAGACGTCGGGAACCAGGACTTCGCGGGCCATGCGTGCGGCGGGTCGGCTGCCGGCGGTGATCTACGGGCACGGTGAGGCGCCGGAGTCGGTGTCGTTGGCGCATCACGAGGTGGAAGTCGCCCTGGCCCACGGGGCGCGAACGTTGCAGGTGGATCTGAACGGGGCGGTCAAGCCCTACCTCATCAAGGAAGCCCAGTACGACCATCTGGCGACGAACCTGATTCATCTGGACCTGGCGCGGGTGGATCTGCATGAGCGCGTACGGGTACGGGTGGGCATTGAGTTGCGCGGGATCCCCAAGGGGATTCACGAAGGGGGCGTCCTCGATCAGCAGATGGCGCAGATTGAAGTGGAGTGTGTGGTGACGGAAATTCCAGACACCTTCCACCCCGTGGTGACCCATTTGGCCCTCGGCGACTCGCTTATGGTGAAGGACTTGCAGCTTCCGCCGGGCGTGATGGCGATGGCCGATCCCAACGAGCGGATTGCGACGGTGCGACTGATTGCGGCTGAGGTCGTCGCCCCGGTCGCGCCGATCGAGGGTGAAGCGGCAACCACGGCTGAGCCGGAGCGCATCGGACGAATTCGCAAGGACGACGAGGAGGCAGCGACGGACGCCAAGAAGCCGGATACCAAGAAGGCGGAGACTAAGAAGCCGGAGACAAAAAAATAGCCCCGTTGGATCGCTGCCTTGAAACTGATCGTTGGCCTCGGTAATGCCGGACCTGCTTACGTGGGTACCCGGCACAATGTGGGTTTCGAGGTCGTCGATCTGCTGGCCGCCCGCTGGCGCATCAGCCTCGCGGGGGAGAAGTTTCACGGCTGGTTTGGGCAAGGTGACTTTGGCGGCGAGCGCGTTGCCCTATTGAAGCCGACGACGCTGATGAACCGCAGCGGACAGGCGGTGGTCGCGGCCGGGCGGTTCTATAAACTGGGCCTGGCGGATTTGTTGGTCATCGCCGACGACTTGGCCTTGCCCGTCGGACGGCTGAGGATGCGGGCCGGTGGATTGTCAGGCGGTCACAAGGGATTGCAGGACATTATCGACCGGGTCGCCGACGACGAGTGGTGTCGGTTGCGGATTGGGATCGGCGAGGCGATCGGCGATGCCGCCGGATATGTGCTTGGCCGGTTCGATAGGACTGAGCAGGGGTTGATTGATCGGGCGATACAGCGGGCCGCTGACGCTGTAGAGTGTTGGATCGAGAAGGGCCCGGAGTTGACCATGACGCGTTTTAATTCGGACCCGGCGGAGTAATGACGAGGGGTGCGCAGTGGCTGGGGCGCACGACACGGTTAGGAGATGATCGACGTTGAACCAATATGAAGCGATGTTTTTGTTTGACCCGACGTTTGGGGCTTCCTTTGAGAACTGCGAAGCCGAAATCCGCCGCTTGATGACCCGTGCGGAGGCGGAGATTCTTCTCTGCCAGCGGTGGGACGAACGGCGGCTTGCGTATAAGATCAAGGGGCGAAAACGAGGCGTGTACGTGCTGGTGTATTTCAAGGCCCCGGCCGACAAGATCACTCCGCTGGAGCGGGACGCTCAGCTTTCGGAGCAGATCCTCCGGCTGCTGGTGCTGCGGGCCGACGGTCTGACGCTGGATATGATGCAACAGGCGGCCGCCGCTCGCGCCGAGAGTCCGGAATCGGAGCGCAGCGAAAGTGAAAGCTGGAGCGATCGGGGCCCGTCGAGGAATCGCTATCCCGATAGCCGCGACCGTGGAGCGGTCGAGACTGAACATGCGGCGGCCAAACGACGGAAAGGCCCGCCGAAACATGCTGACGAAGCGGTGACCGAGGCGGGGGCGAAGGTCGCCGAATAAAAAATCAAAACGTCAAAAAGTCAAATTGAGGCGTGAATAGGACGTCGGAGGACGCGACATGGCGAGCTTTAACAAGATCATATTAGTCGGGAACTTGACGCGCGATCCTCAGCTTAGCTACACACCCGCGAATACGGCCGTATGCAAGTTTGGGATCGCCACCAACCACAAATTCAAGGACCGCGACGGAAACGCCCGCGAGGAAGTTTGTTTCGTCGATTGCACCGTTTTCGGTAAGGCTGGAGAGACGTTCAACCAATACATGAAAAAAGGGCAGATGGCGTTGTTAGAAGGGCGATTGGAGTACCAACAATGGACTACGCCCGAAGGCGACAAGCGTAGTAAGCATGCGGTCTTCGTAGAGAATTTTACGTTCTTGGGCGGCGGTCGCGGCGGCGATGCCGGCGGACGCGCTGGCGACACGAACGCGGCTGTACCGGCGACGGCCGGGGTGAGTGGTGGCGGTTACGAGGCGCCGCCGCCGACCGGCGACGAGATTCCGTTTTAGAATCACTCCCTTTCCTTTTCAGGAAGTGGGTTGGAGTGACGGTTTAGCGCAACGAAAAGCGAAAGGTTGATAGTCGGACCATGAAACTACTACTGTGCAAGAACGTTCAGAACTTGGGCATCGTCGGAGACACGGTGAACGTTTCCGCGGGATACGCGAGGAATTACCTGTTGCCCCAACGGCTGGCCACCGAGCCGACGGAGTTGAACATTCGTCGGCTGGCGGGGGCGCGGAAGGTCGCGGAGCAAGAAGTTGCCCGCGAGCGAGCGCGGATGGAAGAAGCGGCCAAGCGGCTGGAGGGTGTGGAGATCACCGTCACGGCGCGGGCCAACGAGGAAGGCGTCTTGTACGGATCGGTTGGCCGGCGAGAGATCGTAGCGGCCTTGGCCGAAGAAGGTCACGTCGTCCTGCTCGACCATGTTGCCTTGCCGGCGCCGATTCGCCGACTCGACACGGTTCTGGTTGACGTGAGGTTCGCCAGCGACCTGCACAGTCAGATCAAGGTGTGGGTGGTACGCGAGAAGACCGGCGAGGGCGGCGACGCTGAGGGGGCTACGACGGAAGAAGTCGGCAGGGAGGCCGACGCCGATGACGACGGTCGCGACGAATAACAGCGCCGCTACGGCCCGTCTGGAGCGGGTTCCACCGCAGGACCTGGACGCGGAGATGGCTTTGCTCGGCTCCATGATGATGAGCCGAGACGCCATCGCCGAGGTCATCCCCATCATCGGGCGTACCGACAGCCCCTGGTTCTACCTCCCCGTCCATCAGAAACTTTTCGAGGTTTTGATCGACCTCTACGACGATCCCACCAAGGCGATCGACCTGATCGTCGTTTCCGACGAGCTCCGCCGCCGCGAGCTACTGGAGTTCGTGGGCGGGCAGGAATACATGATCCATCTCGCCGAAAGCTTTGCGGAATGGGCCAATGCGGAGCACTATGCCAAAATCGTCCGCGACAAAGGAATGCTACGTGACCTGATCCGTTGCACCTCGCAAATCGCCGACAACGCCTATGCCGCCGTCGATGACGCCCGAGAAATTCTCGACGTGGCCGAACAAAAGATCTTTGCCGTGACCGAACGCCGCGTCAGCGGACAGGCCATCGAGATCCGAGAGGAAATGCGTCGGCTGGCGACGATGCTGGAGAGCCGCGACGAGGCTGCATGCACCGGAGTTCCGACGGGGTTCATCCAACTGAACGAGTATACCGGCGGGTTTCAGCCGGGCGATCTCATCGTGGTGGCCGGTCGTCCCTCCATGGGGAAGACGGCCCTGGGGCTGACCATCGCCCAGCATCTTGCTTTGGAGCATCGCCAGCCGGTCTTGTTCTTTTCCATGGAAATGAGCAGCGCCCAAATCGCCCAGCGGTTGGTGTGCGCGTACGGCCGCGGCACTGACGCTCAAAAGCTGCGGCGGCGGATGCTCTCCGAGGAGGACATTAGCTATCTGCTGATGCACGTCTGCCCGGATTTCGAAACCGCGCCGCTCTTCATCGACGACACCCCGGCGATGAGCGCGATGGAACTGCGCTCCAAGGCCCGGCGGCTCAAGCAGCGTCACGGGATCAAGGCGGTCTTTGTCGATTATTTGCAACTCATGCACTCGCCCAAGGCGGAGAATCGCCAGGTGGAGATCGCGGGCATCAGCCGCGGGTTGAAAAGCCTCGCCCGCGAGTTGAACATTCCTGTAATCGCGATGGCCCAGCTCAATCGAATGCCGGAGGGCCGGAGCGATAAGCGTCCCCTAATGAGCGATTTACGAGAGTCAGGGGCCATCGAGCAGGACGCTGATGTCGTGCTGCTCATTCACCGCGAAGAGTATTACAAGCCGGAAGATGAGACGGTCAAAGGAGCGGCGGAGATCATCATTGCCAAGCAGCGCAACGGACCCACGGGTTTGATCACGTTGAGCTTCAACAAGAGGCTGACCCGCTTCGCCAACTACTCCAACGAACCGGAACCAACCCGTATCGCCCACGACTTCGCACCGTTTTGACACGAAGCGCCTCGTTGATCCATGCTTTTCCCTCGATGAGTCTCTGATGCCCGATCGTGATTTGCCCTGTCGGGCAGTCGAAGCTGATGAAACCCAGGTTGAGCCAGAAGCGAAGCGCTTCGGCGAACGTGGGCGGTCTCTTGGCGTCGTTCATACATTCTCTGCGAGGCGAGCATCCAAGTAGGGCGGACCCCGCGACCATCGGCCGGGCGAATCATACCACGTGATTCAAGTTCCAATCCTTTCGTTCTATTGAGGGTCTACCGTCAGGGTCCGGTGGGATACAGATTTCGGGCCTCCCGCTCCAAATACTCGCGCGCCGCACGTCGCGTCGCGTCGGCGTCGGCGCCGCCGCCGTCGACAAAAAGCTTCATGTCCCTCGGAACGAGATAGACCGTCGCGCCAATTTAGAGCGACAATTGCCGGAATCGTTCGTGGGGGACGTCCACGTCGATCCGCTCGCCGTAGTCCGTAGCCAACTGCAGGCGTGCGCAGGGGCCCGCGGCGTTAATCTGGCACACGGTGGCCTTGAGGCTGGGACGGCCGTTGGCTTTGGTTTCAATGATCCATTCATGGGGTCGAACAAAGATACGCACGGCGCCCGACACGCCTTGGTACGGCGGGGCGTCCACTGGCACGTCCCCGAAATACACGCGACCGCCCTCCAGCCGGCCGTGAAAAGCGTTCACATGACCCAGGAAATTCAACACGAACTCGCTGGCCGGCTGGTGGAAAACCTCATCGGGTGTGCCGGTTTGCACGATCTGTCCGTGATTCATAACCACCACCCGGTCGGCCAGTTCCAGGGCTTCTTCCTGATCGTGGGTGACGAACACGCTGGTGACGTGAATTTCGTCGTGCAGTCGGCGGAGCCATTGGCGAAGCTCCTGCCGTACTTTCGCATCGAGCGCGCCGAAAGGTTCGTCGAGGAGGAGGACTTTGGGCTCGACCGCCAGCGCCCTCGCCAAGGCGACGCGCTGGCGCTGACCGCCGGAGAGTTGGGACGGATACCGATCGCCTAGCCAATCGAGTTGCACAAGTCTGAGCAGGCTGTGAACGCGCTCGCGGATTTCTTCGCGGGACGGACGCGCACGCTTCGGACGGACGCGCAGGCCGAAGGCCACGTTTTCGAAGACGGTCATGTGACGGAAGAGGGCATAATGCTGAAAAACGAAGCCCACACGACGCTGAGCGGCGCGTTTGGCGGCGACGTCTTCCTCGTGAAAGAGAACTGTTCCGCTGCCCGAGTCAGCAAACTCAAGCCCCGCAATGATGCGCAAGAGTGTCGTCTTGCTCGATCCGGACGGCCCCAGCGACGCAACCAACTCTCCGCTGGGCACGAGCAGAGACACGTCATCGAGCGCCTTGAAGGCTCCAAACGTCTTGCTGATCTGCCGTACTTCGATGCTCATGAATTCTCTCCGTGTGAAGCGTCAAGCAGTTGGAGTTGGCGACAGGCCTTCCATTCGACGATGCTCTTGAGCGCCAACGTGACCAGGGCCAGCATGGCAAGAAGCGAAGCGACGGCGAACGCGGCGGCGAAGTTGTACTCGTTGTAGAGGATTTCCACGTGCAGCGGCATGGTGTTGGTCAAGCCCCGGATGTGACCCGACACAACGGACACCGCACCGAATTCTCCCATTGCCCGCGCGTTGCACAGGATCACGCCGTACAGCAACCCCCATTTGATGTTGGGTAGTGTGACGCGGAGGAAAGTCTTCCAGCCGCTCGCGCCAAGAGAGATCGCGGCTTGTTCCTCGTCCGCGCTCTGGGCGTGCATCAGCGGGATTAACTCGCGAGCGATAAACGGAAAAGTTACGAAGATCGTGGCCAACACGATGCCCGGCACGGCGAAGATGACCTTGATGTCGTGTGCGGCCAGCCACGGCCCGAGGAGACCTTGCAGGCCAAATAGGAGAACATAGATGAGGCCGGAGATCACGGGTGAGACCGCGAAGGGTAGGTCGATCAGGGTGATGAGTAGGCTTTTTCCGAAGAACTCGAACTTGGCGATGGCCCATGCCGCGGCAACGCCGAACACCAAATTCAACGGAAGGGCGATGGCGGCAGTCAATAGAGTCAGTCGGATGGCGGCTAGCGCGTCCACCTCGACCAGTGACGCAAAGTACACGCCGACACCCTTCTTCAACGCTTGTGCAAACACCGCGGCAAGCGGGACGACTAGAAAGAGCACGAGAAAGCCGCAGGCGATCAGAGTAAGCAAGATTCGAACCAAGACCGGTTCTGTGATCGCGTTTCGGGTGCGAGCAGTCGTGGGTGCTGTTGTCATAGCGATGCTTCCGGCCATGAATCCACCTAAAGGGCCATCGCTCGCCGCGATGACGTCCACCACTGCAAAACGTTGATGACAAGCAGCAACCCGAAAGAGGTGGCCAGCATCACCACGGCGATAGCGGCCGCGCCGGCGTAGTCGTATTGCTCCAATTTCACAATGATCAAGAGCGGAGTGATCTCGGTGCGCATGGGCATATTGCCGGAGATAAAGACAACCGATCCGTATTCGCCCAAAGCACGAGCAAACGCCAGGGCAAAACCGGTCAGAAGAGCCGGCAACAACTCCGGCAGGATCACACGTCGTACGGTTTGCCATCGCGCGGCGCCTAGGCTTGCGGCGGCCTGCTCGATTTCGGGATCTAAGTCTTCCAAGATCGGCTGCACCGTTCGCACCACGAAGGGCAGTCCAATGAAGGTTAGGGCCACGACGACGCCCAGGGGTGCGAAGGCCACCTTTACTTCCCAAGTTTCGAGATATTGCCCGATCCAACCGTTCCCGGCATAGATCGAGGTGAGAGCAATTCCCGCGACCGCCGTCGGCAGCGTGAAGGGGAGGTCGACCAAGGCGTCGATCAGCTTGCGCCCCGGAAAGCGATATCGCACCAAGGCCCAGGTCGCCAAAAGCCCGAAAACGGTGTTAATTACCGCCGCGGCCAGCGAGGCGCCAAAGCTCAGCTTGTATGAGGCGACCACGCGCGGATCGGTCACCGTGGACCAGAACCGACCCCACGTCATTGACGTGCTCTTGAGCATCAGACAGGCCAGCGGGAGTAGAACGATCAGGCTCAAATAGACCAGGGTGTAGCCGAGCGTCAGCCCGAAGCCGGGTAATGCACGCTTTTGTCTAACTCGCCGAAACATAACAATCGCTCCTGACTCTTCCTTCGTCCCCAAAGGGGAGAGAGTTAGGGAGAAAGCGCTCTCATTTTCCAGGCTGATAAATCTGGTCGAATACGCCTCCGTCATCGAAATGAGTTTTCTGCGTTTTCTTCCAGTCGCCAACGATGACCGCGATGGTGAACAACTCGATCTTCGGAAAAACGCTCGCGTGCTTCGCCGCTACCGATGCCAATTGCGGTCGGAAATAATGTTTTGCAACAATTTCCTGACCCTCTTCCGAATAGAGGTACTTCAAGTAGGCCTCCGCAACGGCTCGGGTCCCCCGTTTGTCGACGACCTTGTCGACAAGGCTCACGGTAGGTTCGGTTAGGATACTCGTCGGTGGAACCACGATCTCAAACTTGTCCTTGCCGAGTTCAATCCCACCCAGCAAGATCTCATTTTCCCAGTTGATCAGTACATCACCGATGCCTCGCTCGACAAATGTCGTGGTCGCCCCGCGAGCCCCGGAATCGAGCACGGGCACATTTCTGTAGAGTTGCGTCACAAATTCGCGGGCTTTGTTCTCGTCGCCGCCCTTCTTTCGCAATGCGTAGCCCCATGCGCCGAGATAGTTCCACCGCGCGCTCCCGGAGGTCTTCGGGTTGGGTGTAATCACCGCTACTCCCGGTTTGAGGAGGTCGTCCCAATCCCGAATGCCCTTGGGGTTACCCTTCCGCACCAAGAAGATGATGGTAGAAGTATAGGGCGAGCTGTTCTGCGGCAGACGTTTTTGCCAGTCCGCCGGAAGTAGGTTCGCTTTTTCGGCGACGGCGTCGACGTCGTACGCGAGGGCCAGAGTCAGCACGTCGGCCTCGAGCCCGTCGATGACCGCCCGCGCCTGTTTACTCGACCCTCCGTGTGATTGTCGAATGGTAACAGCCTGCCCGGTCTTGTCCTTCCAGTATTTCGCAAAGGCCGCGTTGAACTCCGCGTATAACTCACGGGTGGGGTCGTACGAAACGTTGAGCAGGGTGATCGAATCGCCCGCAACAACTGACACGCTCGTCACCGCGACAAACGTCGCAACAAAAGCTTGCATAAATTTGAAACGCATGAACGGTTCCATTCTCAATTCTCTTCTTCCAACCATCCGCACAATCGGCGACACCAGATCCAATGCGTCCCCAAGCGCGCAGCTCGGCGCGCGGATTCTCCTTGCGGGCTCACCTGCCCGTTTTTAAACAACCCTTGTTGGGGAGTTAGTCGATGTAGCCCAGCGCCCGCAGCCGCTTACGCACCAAGTCGACTTCTTGCGGAGTAAACCCGCTCTCGTCGTGGTGCATCTTGCCCCCAGAGGCGACATCGCGGAGCACATGGATCGCGAACTCGGTTACGCTGCGAAAGCCGGTGCCTTCGATTACCCCGGAAAGATTTTGATAGAGTTCCGCCGGGATTTTCAACGTTACGGTCCGCGAACCCTCTCGACCTTTCTTAGCCATTGACGCTCCTAACGCTCTCCTGGGAGTGTATCAACACTCCTATAGGAGTCAATGGTTTTTTTATTTTTTTGGGTTCGTGGGAGTCATCCATAGAGGGCTTGTCGCGAACATGGCTTTGTCTGGAATGAGTCATGCTTCAATTAATGATGCGAGACTCGGTTATTATGATGGGTTGTCCAAGACAATGGGTCGCTAGTAGGATGCCTTTCTGGCGGGCGCGGGCCTCGTTCTTCGGTCGTGGCGCGGCCGGGACAGGAGTGCCCCCTTCAGAACTCGAAGGACAAGACACATTATGCGGGCACGCCTTACGGGATTGGGTTACGCCGTTCTGCTATTAACGGGCTCGCTCCACGCACAAGAAGCGTGGGAGCGACGGATCGTGGACGTGCAGTTCACCGGTTTGATCCGCACGTCGTCCACTTTCGCCCAGGATATCGTTCGACTTCGACCGGGCGATCGAGCTGAGAAGGCCGCGCTGGATGAAGCCGTCGCTCGCTTGCTACGTACCGGCCGGTTTCAAACTGTCACCCACAAGCTCGACGAGCAACCCGACGGCGTACGGGTCGTCTTCGAGGTGCATGAACGCACGATCGTGTCGATGATTGATTTTGAGGGAAACAGTAAGTTCCGCGATGGGCAATTGAAGGACTCCGTAAGCCAGAAAACAGGCGAAGTTGTAGATTGGTTTGCGGTTCGCGACGGCCGCGATTCGATCATCGCCAAGTACAAAGAGGCCGGTTACGGCGACGTCGTTGTCACCTTCGACCAAGATCGCGTCGAGCGCACGGGTGAACTCGTCTTTACCATTCAGGAGGGTCACTGCGTCCGCATTCGCAAGATTCTATTTGAGGGAAACGCCAACATTCCGGACAGCGATCTGAAGAAGGAACTGGAAACAAAAACGGCGTTTTGGTTCATTCGCACCGGTGCTTTCGATGCAGCCCTGGTCGAAGGAGACGTCGCCCGTGTACAGAATCATTATCGTGACCAGGGTTTTCTTGACGCCAAGGCCGCTTTTCGCAAGGAGCTTGGCTCGGACGGCGAAAGCCTCACCGTCGTCTTCACGATCGAAGAGGGAACGCGCTATGCGATCGAGGATATCCAGTTTCACGGCAACGCCGCTCTCCACACGGAAGAACTCGGGGCGTTGCTGGTGTCGCGCGTGGGCGCAACCGTCAAGCGCCCACAGGTCGACGCGGACGTGAAAACCGTTCAGGAGCGTTATGGGTCGCTCGGATATATCGATGCCAAGGTGCGCGCCGTCCGCGTCTTTTCCAACAAAGCAGGACTTGTCCGGATCACCCTCGAAATCGAGGAAGGCGGGCAGTTCCGCGTCGGTCGCGTCGGGGTGCGAGGCAACGCGCGAACCAGGGACAAAGTGGTCCGCCGGGCGCTCAATCTTTATCCGCCGGACGATCTGTTCAACTTAACGGAGGCGCGGGAGGCCGAAAAGCGACTGACTGAGACGCGGATTTTCAGCTCCGCGCGCGTCCTCGCGGTCGGCGATCAACCGGGCGTTCGCGACGCAGTGATCGATGTCGTGGAGGCGGAAAAGGCCGGCGATTTCATGTTCGGGATCGGGATCACGAGCAACAATGGATTGGTCGGATCGATCGTCCTTGATTTGCAGAACTTCGACCTGTTCGACCGGCCTCGAAGTTGGGCCGAGTTTTTCAAACTCCGTTCCTTTTTCGGAGGTGGACAGCGCGTGCGCATCGAGCTTCAGCCCGGTACGGAGTTGACCCGCGCCCGCATCGACTTCACCGAGCCTTACCTGTTCGACAAGCCGCTGCGCTTCGACGCCAGCCTTTATTTGTTCGAACGAGATCGAGACGGGTACCAAGAGGGACGAATCGGCCAGAGCGTCAGCCTCGGTAAACGGTTCGAACGCGGCCGCCTGCAGGGCTGGACGGGCGAAATCGCTTTCCGATCGGAGATTGTCACCGTTGACGATGTCGATCTTTTCGCTTCCAACGAAATCCGCGATGACGAGGGCGACAACCTTCTCACGGGCCTCAAAGCGTCGCTTGTTCGGGACCGCACGGACAACCGATTCGTCCCCACCCGAGGCGACCGACTCCGCTTCAGTTATGAGCAGCTCGGCGTGCTCGGCGGCGACCACAGCCTGGGAAAATTCAACGCCGGGTACAACTGGTACAAGACCCTGGCCGTGGACCGGCTGGAGCGGAAGAACGTCTTGCAGCTTCGGGCGGAGGGTGGTGCGATCGTGGGTGACGCCCCGATCTTCGAACGCTTCTACGCCGGCGGCACAGGTTCCATCCGTGGGTTCGAGTTCCGCGGGGTGGGCGAGCGCGACGGCATTGACGACAACAACGTCGGCGGCGACTACCTGATCTTGATGGGGGCGGAATACAGCTATCCGTTGTATGGTGACAACCTCCGGGGCCACGTTTTTCTGGACACGGGTACCGCCGGCGCGGGGGCATATCGTGCGGCCGTGGGAACAGGCATACGGCTGACAATCAATCTGTTTGGCCCCTTGCCGCTGGAATTCAATTTGGCCTTCCCGCTCGCCAGCGGAGACGGCGACGACGAACAGGTGTTCAGTTTCCTCGTGGGCAGCATATTCCAACCCTAATGCCGCGGCTTTTAGGGAGCGGCCAAAGACGCTTAGGCAGAAGAACCCGCTCTTACGGTCGCGGCCCTGATCGGTTACGATTCTGGTTTGGCACAGCGAATGAATCGAAGTGGAATTGTTGCGAAGGACATTCAATGACACGAAAACGAGGTGGCGCGGTTGGGTTGGCGATTGCGTTGGTTTTGGGAATGGGACCGCGGCTCGCCCAAGGATCGACTAAGGTCGCCGTGGTGAACGTGGGCGCGGTGTCGGAAAAGTACGCCAAGACCGCCGACTTGGAGGCCCAGTTCGACGCCGTGCGGCGGAAACTGAATCAAGAGCGCGACTCGATGAAGGAGAGAATCGAGAAGGCCAATCGCTCGCTGCAAGAGGAGCTTAAACCCGGCACGGATGAGTTTCGAGCACGGCGCAAACAAGTGGCGCTCATGGAGGCGGAGCTTCAGTGGTTCGTCGAGTCGGAGGGCCAGAAAGTGGAGAAGGGGCTGGCCGAGTCGTTGCGGAGCATCTTCGGTGATATCCACGCCGCCGTTGGCGAGGTGGCCCAGGAGAAGGGCGTAGAAATAGTCCTGGCGAGCGACCAATTACCCCCCGAGACACCCGATTCCCCCACGCAGGTTCGACAGCACATCTTACTGCAGAAGGTGCTTTTCTGGTCACCGAGCCTTGATCTAACGGCGGAGGTCATAACCAAACTCAACGCGGGTTACAAGGCCGCCACGCCTGCCGCCGGACCGATTACCATCGACTCTGCGCAGATCAAACCTAAGGAGCCGGCCTCACCGTCGCCATCCAAGAAGCCATGAGCCGTACGTATACAGTTGGACAGCTCGCAGATATCGTCGGCGGGAAGGTTCGCGGCGACGCAGCGATCGTAATCCAAGGAGTTGCGGACGTGTCCGAGGCCGGACCCACGGACGCGACCTGGGTCAACCGCGAGAAGTACGCCGACAAGCTCAAGAGTAGCCGGGCCGGCACGGTCCTGATCCCCACGGACTTCGGCGAAACGCGGATGCCGGCCATCCTCTGCGAAAAGATCGAGCCGTCGGTGGCGAAGCTTCTCGGAGCATTCGCATCGCCGGTTTCGCGGCCGGAAACGGGCATCCATCCGTCAGCCGTCATTCACCCCAGCGCCCGGATTGGGGCGAATCCGTCCATTGGTCCGCATGTCGTTATCGATGCCGACGTTAGCATCGGTTCCTCGTGCGTGATCCACGCGGGAGTCTTCATCGGACGCGGTACGATGATCGGCGACGATTGCCTGCTCTGGCCTAACGTAGTGATCCGAGACGGATGCCGCCTCGGCCATCGTGTCAACATCCACCCCAACTCTGTTATCGGGTCCGACGGTTTCGGCTACTACTTCGATCAGGGTCGGCACAACAAAATTCCCCATGTGGGCGGTGCCATCTTGGAGGACGACGTCGAAATCGGCGCTTGTACCTGTGTCGATCGGTCGAAATTCGGGCACACCGTGGTCGGGGCGGGTACGAAGATTGATAATCTGGTTCAGGTGGCCCATAATGTGCGCATCGGTCGGCACTGTGTGCTGGTCGGCCAAACCGGTTTCGCCGGCAGCGTGCGGACTGGAGATTACTGCGTTTTCGGCGGCCGCTCGTGTGCATTGGACAACGTCGCTATCGGGGATCGCGTCACAGTGGCCGGTCTGGCGATTGTGGACAAGGACATACCCGACGGGCTGATGGTTTCGGGTTTTCCGGCGCGCGACCATCGTGAGGAGCTGCGCGAGCGTGCTCTCGTGCGGCGTTTGCCCAAGCTCGTCGAGCAGCTCAAGGAACTCATCCATAGGGTGGAACAGCTTGAGGCCTCAACACACCATAACCCGTGACGTGGAACTCGAAGGACGAGGGCTGTTCACCGGCGAGCCGGTATCCATGCGCGTGCGCCCAGGAGCCCCCAATACCGGCATCTGGTTCGTCCGCACCGATCAGTCTCCGCCGATTTCCATCGCCGCCGATGTCGAGAACGTCTCCAAGCGGTCTCGAAGGACCTCGCTTCGTAACGGCACGGTGGCCATCGAAACTGTCGAGCATTGCCTCAGCGCTTGCGCCGGTTTGCACGTCGATAACCTGCAAATCGAGTTGAACGCCAACGAGCTTCCGGGGCTTGACGGGAGCTGCCTCCCGTTCGTGGATCAACTCCGATCGGCAGGCATCTGCGAACAAGATGCGCTCCAGGAGCATTACGTCGTGCAGGACGTGGTCCGCGTTGTCGAGGACGACTGCGAGCTGGTCGCGCTTCCTCCGCTCGACCCCAATTCCGAGACGCTCGAAGTGGCCTACGATCTGGACTATGGCCCCAACGGCCCCATCGGGCGGCAGATGTACCGCGTGGTGGTGACTCCGGAGAGTTTCGAGGCCAACATCGCCCCGGCGCGGACTTTCGTACTCGAGCGCGAGGCCGCGGAGCTGCGCGCCGCCGGACTGGGATCACATCTCGGCTATCAGGACATTTTGGTCTTCGGCGAAAACGGATCGATCGAAAATCCCTTGCGCTTCCCCGACGAATGCGTGCGGCACAAGATTCTCGATCTTCTCGGCGACATGGCCTTGTTGGGCCGACCGATCGTGGGGCGGATATACGCTCGCAAAAGCGGCCATTCGCTCAACCACGCCCTCGTCCGCGCCCTTCGCGAGCAATATGAAACCCGCAAGCGAGAGGAGTTCCTCTATCAACGGCCGGTGATCGACATCCACCAGCTCCAGCGAATCCTGCCGCATCGCTATCCGTTCCTGATGATCGACCGGATTATTGAGATTGATGGATCGCGGCGGGTCGTGGGGCTAAAGAACGTGACCATCAACGAGGCGTTCTTCCAGGGTCATTATCCCGGCGACCCCATCATGCCCGGCGTCCTCATTATTGAGGCCCTCGCCCAGATCGGCGGCGTCCTGCTCAGTCAGGAACTGGAGCACAAAGGCAAGGTCGCGGTCCTGTTGAGCCTCGACAAAGTGAAATTCCGCCGAGCCGTCCGGCCCGGCGATCAGTTGATCTTAGAAGCCGAGGCCGTCCGCGTCCGCTCCTCCACCGGCCACGTCAAGGGCCGGGCCCGCGTCGGCGGCGATCTCGTGGCTGAGGCCGAGATCAAATTCATCCTCACCGACGCGGAAGTCCATTGATTTCGTGATCCCGGAATACGGGAAAGTGATCGCTCTGGCATTTTGCGCTATACGCCGATCGCTCTCTACGGTTTGCGGCGTGTACGTGCGCGTCCAATCGTCGACCTTCTCCCAGGCCGGTAGCCGGCCGTTGGCATCCGCCGCTGGGAGTGAACATGGTCACCGCCCTTGGCCTCAAGGGTCGCACGGTCTCGGCGGGCGTCAATGGCGGCCTTGGGCGGTGTCGATGGGATCAGGCAATCACACCCCTCGCCGATTAAGTCCGCCCTTTCGGCCTCTACAAGTGCCTTTCGGACGGTGAAATAGTTCTCCGGTTTGAAGAATTGCATCAACGAGCGTTGCAGCTTGCGGTCGCGCAGTCCCTTGGCCACGTGGACCGGCTGCATTGTCATGGGGTCCAATCCGGTATGGTACATACACGCCGCAATGTCGAACGGCGCGGGAATGAAATCCTGCACCTGTTCCGGTTTGTAGCCGTTCTTCTTTAAGAATACTGCAAGTTCGATCATGGCATCCAGATCAGAGCCAGGGTGGGCGGAGATGAAATAGGGAATCAGGTATTGCTCCTTCCCCGCCTTTCTCGATTGGGCTTTGAACTGCCGATCGAAGTCCTGAAACGTCGTTGGCGCAGGGCGCTTCATCTTCGCCAGAGTATCCGAGTCGGTGTGTTCCTGTGCGACTTTCAAATGCCCACCGACGTGATGCGCCGTCAGTTCCTTCATATATTCCGGCGACAGTCGCGCCAAATCCATTCGTACGCCGCTGGCGACAAGCACTTTGCGAATGCCCTTTTGCTTTCGAGCTTCGCGCATCACTTCGATGAGTGGGCCATGATCCGTGCCCAACAGTGGGCAGATATTGGGATGTACGCAAGACAATCGCCGGCAAATGGCCTCGATCTCCGGGCGCACGCATCGCATCTCATACATATTCGCCGTCGGCCCGCCGATGTCACTGACAATGCCTTTGGAGTCCTTGCGCGATCCGAGTTCACGCACTTCGCGGACAATGGATTCCTTGCTCCGTGATTGGATGATCCGCCCCTGGTGCGTAGTAATGGAACAATAAGTGCATCCGCCGAAACACCCACGCATGATCGTGACCGAATCCTTGACCACTTGGAATGCGGGTATCGGTTCCGTGTAGCTGGGGTGAGCTTCTCGTGTATAGGGTACGTCATAGAAAAAATCCATGTTCTGTTGCGACTCAGGCAGCGGCGGAGGGGTACACACGACGGCCTGACGATCGTGCCATTGCACAAGCGTCTTGGCATTAAAGGGGTTCGTTTCCAGGTGAATGCGTCGCGTGGCTTCGGCGAACTTGCGTTTGTCGGCATTCACTTCCTCGTAAGATGGAAGCACAATGGTGGGCTTGTCGCTTGCGCTCCGGGTTCGGAATACCTCCGACTCCGCAGCGCCCAGTGCATAGGCGACGCCGCGCATGTCGCGCAAGTCCTTGACCGTCTGGCTCGACCGCAGTCGGCGGGCGATTTCCACAATGGTCGACTCGCCCATCCCGAAGGCGACCAGATCAGCCTTTGAGTCCAAGAGGATGGATCGCCGAACTGTATCACTCCAATAGTCATAGTGGGCGAGGCGTCGTAGACTCGCTTCCACGCCGCCCGCGATGACCGGTACCCCCTTGAACGCCTCCCGCGCTCGCTGACAGTACGCCAGCGTCGCCCGATCGGGCCGCAGTCCGATCCGCCCGCCCGGCGAGTACGCATCGTCGTTGCGCACTTTTCGGTTGGCCGTGTAGTGGTTGATCATTGAGTCCATGTTCCCGGCACTGATCGCGAAGAAGAGCGTAGGCCGGCCGAACGTTTTCCAGGGTTCACTCGAGTGCCAATCCGGCTGTGCCACAATGCCGACTCGAAAGCCGTTGGCTTCGAGCACCCGACCAAGGATGGCCATTGCGAAACTCGGATGATCGACATACGCATCGCCGGTGACGAAAACCACGTCGATCTCGCCCCACCCACGTTCCTGGGCCTCCTCCATATTCATCGGCAACGGCGCAGATGAGGCCCGCGCGGGGAGTCCGAGCCGCACGAACGAGGTGCTGCTGAAAGCCCCAGGCGCAGGGCGCGAAGACGGTTCGTTAGTGACCATGATGATCTCTTCGAGGCCGATCCGTCCGTCACCCGGTTCGCCGGGAACTCGCGGAAAGGCTCCTTGGCGCGATCGAGAACCGCGCTCGGCAATGGCCGATTGTACCACAACCGCTGGCGTTGACAAAACAATCGAATAGAATGGACCGCCAACGGGTGACTCACACATGATCCGATGGCTGCGTGATGAGGCATTACTGATCTTGGAAGGCCGTGGAGCTATTCTCGACGTCGCCCGCGACGTTACTCGGGTTCTGCGCGACGCGGACTTGAACGGTGCGGTCATTGGGGGAGTCGCTGTCGTCTTGCACGGGTACGTGCGTACCACCGCGGATGTTGACGTCTTTGTGTCCGGGCCGCCCGCAGACTTGGCCGCATCATTGAAAGCTGCCGGCTTTTCTTACTCTCCAACCCGCCGCGAGTTCCGCAAGCAAGCCGTCCCCGTCCACCTCGTAACCCCAAGCCAAGTGCGGACACCTCCACGCTCCTACGTCGAGATTGACGGTATTCGGACCGTGTCGTTACCCGACCTGATTGCCATGAAGCTGGCGTCGGGCACGCGCAATCTACTGCGAGCGATCGACCTTGCCGACGTCATCGGACTGATCCGTTGCAATCGGCTCACGCCTGCTTTTGCGGCGAAACTCCCTGCTGCGCTTCGCCCGGACTTTCGCAAGCTGGCCCGTGCGATCACCAAGCAGCGCTGACATCGCGCCATTTTCACCTTTGCAGGTAGACCTGCTTTTCACTACGATCAGCGACAGCCTGATCGGCTCTGTCAGGTTCAGCAGAGGGATTCGCAACCACGGAGCCGACCGTACAAAGGACGATGAATGATGCCTGATTGCAAAACGCCGGATTTTTATGGTATCGACTCGTTGCTCACCGACGATGAGCGGCAGGTGCGTGACACCGTCGCTCGCTTTGTAGACGACCGCGTCCTGCCCATCATCGCCGATTGCTTTGAGCACGAGCGATTTCCTACAGAACTGATCCCCGAAATGGCCGAACTAGGCGTGTTCGGCCCGACCTTGAAGGACTACGGCTGTGCGGGCCTCAACAACGTCGCCTATGGCCTCATCATGCAGGAGTTGGAGCGCGGCGATAGCGGCATCCGCAGCTTCGCCTCCGTTCAGAGCGGCCTGGTGATGTTCCCGATCCACACCTACGGGTCGGATGAACAAAGAAACCGCTGGCTTCCACAGATGGCCAAAGCCACGGCGATCGGCTGCTTTGGGCTAACCGAACCCGACGGCGGCAGCGATCCCGGCACGATGAAGACCCGTGCCGAGAAGAAGGGCGGCGACTGGGTCCTCAACGGCGCGAAAATGTGGATCACCAGTGGTTCCGTGGCACATGTAGCCGTCGTCTGGGCAATGACCGAGCACGGAGTCCGTGGATTCCTGGTGGAGAAGGGCACGCCGGGCTATACGACCCGCGATATCCCCCACAAATTCTCCTTACGGGCGTCGGTGACGAGTGAACTCTTTTTCGACAACTGCCGCATTCCGGAGTCGAACCGCCTGCCCAAGGCCGAAGGACTCGGCGCCCCGCTGAGTTGCCTTACCCAGGCGCGGTACGGCATCGCCTGGGGCGGAGTCGGTGCGGCCATGGCCTGCTACCGCGAAGCCCTGGAGTTCTGCCGCCAGCGAGTCCTTTTCGGCTCGCCGCTCATCAACAAGCAGCACATGCAAGTTCGCCTGGCCGACATTCTTCGCCGGATCACGCTAGGCCAGCTTCTAGTGCTGCAACTGGGCCGCCTCAAGGACCAGGGCACGATGCACCATACGCACGTATCGCTCGCCAAGTGGAACAATGTGCGAATGGGTCTCGACGTCGCCCGCGAATGTCGCGACATCCTCGGTGCCGGCGGCATCAGCGTAGAGTGCTGCCCCGTCCGCCACATGCTCAACCTCGAAAGCGTCATCACCTACGAGGGTACGGAGACCATCCATCAACTCATCGTCGGCCGCGAAATCACCGGCGTGGCGGCGTTTTGATGTCGTTCCTTGCGGTTTCATGTTATTAAACCCGGGCATGGGTCCGGGTTGACAGACCTTGCAAGGGCAAGGATACTATGCGGCTCGGTCGACCGAGAGGGTTGTTTAGAACGGAGTAGCGAATGTACGCGATTATCAGCGACGGCAGCCATCAATACCGGGTCGAAGAAGGGACCGTCTTCGACGTCGAACGCAAAGACTTGGCCGACGATTCTAAGTCCATCGAGTTCGACCGCATTCTGATGGTCGGCGATCACCCCGACGGCACGAAGATCGGCCAGCCGATCGTGGCCGGGGCGAGAGTCATCGCCACCGTGATGGGCGAGCACAAGGCCCCCAAGGTCGAGATCCGCAAGTTCAGTCGCCGCAAGGGATACGCCCTCCACAAAGGACATCGCCAAA
>Ga0137429_1000196_pt1 | contig 33007 bp, 31 predicted proteins | sample EasRivERMZT736_2_FD_102304 | JGI IMG/M metagenome (GOLD analysis project Ga0137429, IMG submission 102304) | Soil microbial communities from meander-bound floodplain in the East River, Colorado, USA - East River MetaG ERMZT736_2 | ecosystem: Environmental > Terrestrial > Soil > Floodplain ...
CATTTCATGGACGTGCATGGCCCCTACCAGTCCACACCCGAGTTGCTCGCCAAACTCTCGTCGAGCCCCTCCCTGGGCGATGACAGGATTCTCAATGCGGAGGAGCGGTGGGATCTCGGCTACCTGGACGATTACACGCCGTGGCGGGATTCGGAGGCGGGGCTGCACCTGAGGAACTGGCGGGCGAGCTACGCCTCCAGCGTGCGCCTCTTCGATGATCGCTTCGGTCGCTTCCTCGCCTGGCTACGGAGTACGGAGCAGTTGCAGCGGCCGATCCTGGTGTTCACGAGCGACCACGGAGAGGATCTCCTCGAGCACGGGCGGTGGAGCCATGGCTTCGCGCCGACCCTGTTCCAGCACTCGATCAGGATCCCGTTGCTGATCCGCCTCTCGGGGGGGACAGGAGGAGGGCGAAGGGACGATCGGATGACGGGCCTCTTCGACGTGATGCCCACCCTGCTGCGACTGGCGGGCGACCAGGGGGAGTTCACGGGCCTCGAGGGCGCGGCGCTCCTGGACTCCAAGGGGCGAGCGACTGCCGACACTGCCGCCTGGTCCTTTTCCGGGGCGGTGGCCGACAACCCTCAAATGGTCTCGGTTCAGGACCGCGCCTATAAGCTGATCTGGGAGTTCCCAGAGGACGCCATGGCCTTCTACAACGTGCGAGAAGATCCCGACGAGAGGGTCGATCTCGCGCTGGACCGGCCCGGCCCGGACGCCCCCGCCGCGGCGGTGGAGGCCGCAAGGCGACGGATGGCGGAGGAACTTGCCGCCCGGATCCAGAGGCTCCGGGCCGCTCCCGGCTTGCTCGCGACGCACGCGGGCCTGGACTCGGAGAGCGTGGCGAGGCTGAAGGCGCTGGGGTACCTGCAATAAGACGAGCGGGGCGAGGAGTCACGAAGGGTCCGGCCGCCCCGCGGGGGGGCTTTCCGGGAGGAGCGGTTTGAAGCGGTTCTACCTTCCGCAGCTCGACGGCATCCGCTGTCTCGCTTTTCTGCTCGTGTTCGTCCACCACGCGCCGCCTGCCGCGCGCCTGTTCGAATCGGGCTCGACCGCCGCGTGGCTCTGCCAGCGCATCCAGGAGTTCGGCTGGGTGGGGGTCGATCTCTTTCTCGTGCTCAGCGCCTACCTGATCACCACCTTGTTGCTGCTGGAGCATGGCGCGACCGGGCGAATTGCGCTGCGCGATTTCTACGTCCGGCGCATGCTGCGCATCTGGCCGATCTACTACCTGATGGTGGCGGTGGGGTTCTTCCTGCTGCCGGCGCTCGGGACCTTCGCCCCGACTTTTTACGACCCGCGTTACAAGGCCATGGTCTCGAACTACCTCCTCCCGTATCTGACCTTCTTCGGCAACTTCGCGATCGGGCGACACAGCTATGCGCCGGTCTGGACGCTGGACCACCTGTGGACCATTGCGCTGGAGGAGCAGTTCTACATCCTCTGGCCGCCCCTGTTGATGCTGCTCCTGCGCGGCCGCCGGCGTCTCGTGTGGATCGTGATCCCGCTGCTGCTCGCCGTGACGATCGCGAGCCGTGCATATCTCGTGGGGCACTCGCACTTCCCGATGCTCTGGACCAACACCGCCAGCCGCCTCGATCCCCTGGTGGCGGGAATCGCGCTGGCGTTCTACCGCCAGCTGCGGCCGGCGCGTCGCAAGGAGGTCTGGGGGGGAGTCGAGTTTCTGCTGGGGTGCGCGGTGGCGGGTCTGATCGTGCTGGGCCCGAAGGTCAACGTCCACTCGTACCACCAGATCTGGCAGTTCGCGGCGACGGCGCTGGGCTTCGCGCTGGTTCTGGACGCGGCTCTGGGGGCCGGGCCAGTGGCCTGGCTCTTCTCCCGCCGGTGGATCGCCTGGCTCGGGCGCCTGACCTACGGTCTCTATGTCTACCACATCCTGGGCCTGCAGATCGGCGCGCGCCTGGCGGCCAGGGTGAGCGCTGCGATCGGCGTGCAGAGCCCGGTGCTCCTCTGGCTCGTACGCGTGGGAATCTCGCTGGCGCTGACGATCGCGGTCGCGGTCCTCTCTTACTACACCCTCGAGCGGTTCTTTCTCCGCCTCAAGACGCGGTTCGTGCATGTGGAGTCGCAGCCGCTGCCGGGTCTGCGCCCCCGCCGGCAGGCCGATGCGACGTCAGTCCTGCCGGCCTGAACGCTCTCCCCAACGGGCGGGAAACGGTGCCCCCCGCAGTCCTCAATCCGGAACGAGCACCAGCCGCATGGAGATATCGGTCGCCTCAAGCAGATCGCGCTGGGCGTGCGTGAACCCTTCGTAAAGGTAGGGGCGCCAGGCGAGCGGGTGGGGGCTTCGGAGCAGCACCTCGGAGCGCGGCGGCAGCGGGGCCTCGTTGGGATAGGGGTAGATGTGACCGTTGTACAGAAAGCGGTAACGGTCCGGGGCAAACGCGGAGTTGGTCGCGCCGTGGGCAGCCTGATGGTCCCGCATCGCGGTGACTGCCCGGCGATGGAACTCCTGCGGGAATTCCTGGCGCAGCGGCTCGCGCATGCTGCCAAGGCCGCAAGCGAGCAGGCCCGCCAGGGCTGCCACTTCGGCCGGACGCCAGGGGCGATCACGGAAGATCCGAGCGGCGACCCACCCCACCAAGAGCGCGCAGAACGGGACCACCTGCCGTGCCAGGCGGCCGTAGACCACGAATACATGGAGCAGGTTCGCACCGCAGATCAGGAGCGTCGTCACCGCGAGGATGATTGCAACCCACAGAATCCCGCGTCGGCGGTCCGCCGCGGGGGCCGAGCGGACCAGGGCGAGGAAGGCGATGAGCGCGCCCGCCCATACCAACGCCGTGAGCCGCTCGGTGCGCCAGAGGTAGTGGAGGAACACGAGATGCCCCTCGTTGAAGTCACCTTGGGTGATGGTGCCGGCGAACCCCCTGTACGAGGCGAGCAGGTCCACCCCCAGCAGCCGATCGACGGTCAGCAAGAGGGCGAATGGGCCGCCGAGCCCGACGAGGCCAAACGCTGCGCGACCCAGGAGGGTTCGCCAGCCGCGCCAGGCGGCCAGCACGTGCACCGTGAGGATGCAGGCCACGAGCGACCAGCTCCCGGCATAAGTGACGAACGCGGCGAACCCAAACAGGCCCGCCAGCCAGGAATCGCGACGACGCGGCTCGGCGCCAAAGGCGAGCCAGGCGCTGGCGAGCGCCCAGAAGAGCGCGAGGTCGTACGGCATCAGATGTCGCGACCAGTAGAACATCGTGTTCGACGCGGCCATGGCCGTCGCTGCCCACAGCGCCTCGTGTTCGTCGGCACCCGCGCGGCGCGGGATGCACCATGCCCAGCCGATGTTCGCGACGGAGAACAGGCAAAGGAACAGCGAGGGGAGGGGGAGGCTGCTCTTGAGATGCCCTTCCGCCCAGGCCGGCAGCAGCATCAGGGCCTTGAACCCCAGGTGGTCCGCACTGCCCAGGATCCGGCAGGCTGCCGCCGCCTGCTCGCCGGACCTCCACTGGGTGATCGCCTCCACGGCCTGCAGGTAGCGGAACTCATCCGGCCAGAACCACTGGCCGCCGTGCAATACGATCACGACCCGCAGGACGAGGGAGAGCAGCAGCAACCCCAGCAACCCGAGGCGTGGCCCGCTCAATACGCACCACTCGAAGACGCCGCATCGCGTTGCCGGAATAGACCAAACGCGGCGATCCCGAAAAGCCCCAGAGCGAGGGCAAGCGACGCCTGCGTGATACTCCGGCCGTAGCGTACGTACACCGGTGAGAACTCGAACTCCGCTCGCTGCTCCCCTGCCTCGACGACACAGCCGAAGAAGTCGCCATTGACCTGCTCCAGGGCCGCCGGCTGACCATCGATGCGGACCTGCCAGCCGTCCTGATAGCTTTCCGAGATGACGAGGAGTTGACGCTGGGGCGCCGTGGCCTCGACGACAATTCGCCCCGGCAGGTCCTCCAGCAGCACGGCTTCTCCCGGCTGGGACGGAGCCAGCTCGATCGGCCGCGACACGAGCGCCGTATCGTCCACGTTGATCCTCTTCAGATCTTCGGCCGGCCACGCGGTACTCCTCACGTTGCCGACGAGCCGTACGCGGGGGAGCGGACCGGGAACGCGGCTCCAGGTTCCGTCGGTTTGCGGCGACCCCAGAACGGGCGGCAGACCAGAGTTCCCTGGTTGCCACACCCACGCGACTTCGGCCACGCGCAGAGAGTTGAGATGGGTATAGTCGAGACGCCTGACGGGATACAACCCGGAGTAGCCATTGATGGTCCGGTAGCCGCCGAGGTAGAAGAGATTCACGGCGGAACCCCAGCCGTCTCGCGTGTCAATGTACTGGAGCCGTCCTTCCGCTGTGGTGGGAGGCCCGGAACACTGCGCCACGAGCTGTTCGTACGTAGGCAGATCATGCCAGAGGCGCCGGCCGTTGATGCTGTCGACGGAGTAATGCGCCAGGTCCCCGATCGTGATGAGAATCAGCAGCGCCAAGCCCGCGCTGCGGCCGCGAGCTGCCAGCGTGAGTGCCAGGGCTGATCCTCCGATCAACAACGGTCCCGCCGCGAGCTGCCAGTGCCTGGCAACCTGAGAATCCGCTTGCAGGTGGAACCACACAGCCAGGACCACCGCGACCACGACTCCAGCCCAGGGCAACACGAGGTGGCGCCGCGGACTCGACCGCCGGGTTGCAACGAGCCTGACCAGGCGGTCGAACGCTAGACCGGTCAGGATTCCGACGCTGAACTGCGTGACGATGAAGATCCGGAAAGGCGAGCGGAACGAACCAACGATAGGAAGCCACAGCTGAAGATAATAGAGCTTGGCTTTGAGTCCCATGGACAACAGCGCGGTCACCACCGCAATCAGGAACGCCCAGCAGGTCAGCTGGCGGACGCGGCGCTGGCGATGGTCGTCGTCCTGCCGAGGGATGGCCGCGTCGCCGGCGCCGGCCCAAGGGGTACTGCCGAAGCGCGTCCGCCAGGCCGTGACCCACCACAGGACCAGCACGAGCGGCGCAGCGCCGAAGTACGATTGCGACGAGCCGTACCATGTCCTGTCAGGCACGAACGCGTCCCGGAACGACCAGGGATCGATGGGAGGATAGGGCAGCAGCGCGCGGTCCGTCGCCCATGGTGCGGAGGTCAGGAACATCGAGTACATGGAGAGCAGCTCGGCAGCCCCGATGCAGATTCCCAGCAGTGCGCCCGCGACGACTGCCACCCACGTCTGCCACGGGGCGCGCCGCACGATAAGCATGCAGAGCGCGAATAGGGCGCCGCTGAGCAGCGAGAACCACAATGCCTGTGGGAACCCCTGCAGCACCTGCGACCCGTTGACCAGTGCGATTGCCGCGCACCCGAACCAGCGGCGGGCGGGAGTACGCGCCGCGATCGTCATGTCGAGCGCGGCCAAGAACCAGGGGAGGTGCGCCAGGACCGCAGTCATCGGTGGCGTGTGCAGGTACAGGACGAACAGCAATGAGAAGGTGGCGACCAGCGATCCCATGCACGCACCAACCAGGCTCAGGTACCTGCGCAGGAACACCACCATCCCCAGGGCGAGCATCGCCACGGGCCAGAAAACTTCGAGCGCGAACGCCAGATCCAAGGGGAGAAAGCGATAGAGCAGGAGGTTCACGGGGTGGTAGAGCCCCTGCCCCCCCGCGCCGCTCACGAAATACCCACCGTACAACTCGGGCATCCAATCGAATGGATGTCCCTGCTGGAGGCAGCGCTGGTAGAAGGCCCGCATCGGTAGCGTCCCGCGCCCGAGGTCGCCCCAGACCGGAATGCGGCCCCGCAGCGCGGGGGAGAGGAAGACGCCTGCGAGCGCCAGCAGCCCCGCGAGGAGAAGGACGGCGAGCGCGCGTTCGCGCCGGGTGCGCGCCCTTTCTTCGCGGGAGCTGGAACGCTGCGTTCCTGGCAGGTCGCGCTCTGTCGGGGACGCGGGACCGGAACCGATGGAGTTCATGCGACCCTCTGAGCTGGAACACTCCCGGTCAACCTGCGGGAATCAAGGTGCTTGCCGGCGGCGAGAGCCGGCGTGGATCGTCCCGCGCCCCTCACCCGATTGCGTGAGCGGACCCCTTCGCGGTCCCTGCGGTCGGGGGCGCCCGGCGAGCGGCATTCTAGCCGGTACGCCGGCACTCCTGCATCCACCGCGGTGCGCGGCGCAGCCTGCCGTTCGCGGTGGTGGAGCGATGTGATACTCTCTGCGGGTCGGAAGTACCACGGAGCCCCGGGGCCAGACAAGAGATGACGGAACCGCTCGCGCTGCGGTCAAGGATCAAACATCTGATCGTCGAGTCCCTCCACCTGGAGGGGCTCGCCCCTCTCGAGATCGCCGATGACGCGCCGTTGTTCGGAGAAGGACTCGGCCTCGATTCGGTCGATGCCCTCGAGCTCGTCGTCGCGCTCGAGAAGGAGTTCAAGGTACCGATCCGGAGCCACGAGGTCGGCAAGGAAGCGTTTGCCTCCGTCAGTACCCTGTCCGCCTTCATCGCACAACGCCTGGCGGCCGAGGGAACGACGAATGCCGGGAGCTGACCCCGGCCTCCACCCGTCTCGAACCGTCGCGGGCCTCGGAGCCGTCAGCTCCCGTGGCGCCGCCGCACGGTCCCTCCTGGAACACGCCTCATGAGCGTCGCGGCGCGGGTGGCGCTGGTGACCGGCGGCAGCCGGGGAATCGGGCGCGAGATCGTGCGCGGTCTGGTCGCGGAAGGGTGGACCGTCGCCTTCACCTGGCGCGAGCGCGAGGCCGAGGCGCGGAGCCTGGCGGCTGATCTCGACGGCGCCGCCCATCCCTATCGGCTGGATCTGCGCGATCGGGGGCGACCCGCGGACCTGGTGGTCGAGATCGAGGAACGCCTCGGACCGATCGCCGGCCTGGTGAACAATGCCGGCGTCCGGCACGACGCGCTGCTTGCGGCGCTGCCCGACGACGCCTGGGACGACCTGATCGACGTCAATCTCGGTGGCGTCTTTCGCTGCTGTCGCGCCGTCGTGCCGCGCATGCTGCGCCGGCGGGCCGGGTCCATCGTGAGCGTATCGTCCCTCACCGCGCTGCGCGGCGTCGCGGGACAGGCGGGATACGGCGCGGCCAAGGCCGGCATCCTCGCCCTGACGCGCTGCCTGGCGCGGGAGGTCGGCTCGCGGGGGATCCGGGTCAACGCCGTGATCCCGGGGTACGTGCCGACCGAGATGGTGGCGGACGCGCCGCCGGAACGGATCGCGGCACTGCGCTCGACCGAGGCGCTGCCGGCGGGGGTGACGGCCGCGGCAGTCGCCGATGCGGTCCTGTTCCTGCTGTCGGACCGCGCCGCTTCGATCACCGGGCAGTCGCTCACCATCGACGCCGGCACTCTGGCGTGATCGCACCACCCACCCCTTCGCCTCACGAACGCGAGCGCCTCGCCGGGATGCTCGCCCCGGAACACCAGCCGCTCTTCAACGATCGCTTTGTCGGGTCGTGCGTGCTGTTCGAGGAATACGTCCATCGGCTCGTGCTCCAGGTCGTGCGCGAGACCGGGATCGAGGCGGCGGCGGGCCAGCCGGGGACTCCCGTCGAGATCGTCACGCGCGCCGGGCTGGACGCCGCCCGCGCGCCGGTGCCGGCGGGCTGGCTGCTGGCGATGCTCGCCGCGCGAGGTCTCGCGACCCGGCAGGCGGATGGGCGGGTTCGCCTGTCGGGCCCGCTTCCGGAGCTCGATCCGGGCGAGGTGCTCGAGGCGCAGGAGCGCTTCGAGCCCGCGGCCCTGGCCTCGTACCGGATGGCGGCGCTCGCGGCCACACTCTATCCGCCGGTGCTGCGCGGCGCCGTGAGCGGCGAGGAGACGCTGTTCGCTCCCGAGCAGCTCGGCGCCTGGGTCGAGTACTTCTCGAACGACAACCTCATCTACGCGGTCAGCAACCATCTCGGCGCCATCGCGGCGGAGCGCGCGCTGGCCGACGGCGGCGGGGCGGTGCTCGAGATCGGCGGGGGACTGGGGAGCGGGGCGGTCGCGCTGCTCGAGCGGTTTGCGGCGGCGAACCGGCTCGCGGCAATCGGGTCCTACCGGTTCACCGAGGCGGCGCCGTCATTCCTGCGCCGGGGACAGCGGCGGCTGAGCGGCGCCTTCCCGGGCGTGGCCCTCACCTTCGGGCGCCTCGACATGGACCATCCATTCAGCGAGGCCGGCATCGCGGGGGACTCACTCGCGCTGGTCTACGGGGTCAACACCCTGCACGTCGCCCATGACCTCGAGTTCACGCTCGGTGAGATTCGCCGCGCGCTGGCCTCGGGCGGAACCCTGGTCCTGTCGGAGTGCATTCGACCGTTTCCCGACCGACCTGTCCACATCGAGTTCATCTTCAATCTGCTCGAGTCGTTCCGCGCCCCGCGCCTCGTCGATCCATGGCGCCCCACCGGCGGGTTTCTCACCCCGGAGCAGTGGACCGCCGCCCTCGAGGCGTGCGGGTTCACCGAGGTGGCGATTCGCCCCGATGTGGCGCGGATCCGGGAAGTGAACCCCGCATTCGTGGTGGCCTCGGTCGTGGCGAGGCGCGCGTGAGCGAACCCCTCACGCCGCATCGCGCCCCGTTCGTCCTCGCATCGGGGTCGCGCCTCACTCTCCGCGTGCCCACCGCCGGCCCCGTGTACGAGGGGCACTTCCCCGGCCGACCGATCCTCCCCGGTGTCGCCCTCCTCGACCTGGCGCTCGCCGCGCTCGCCGAGGCAGGGGCTGCCGCGGAACTGCGCGAGATCGTGCAGTTGCGGTTCCGACGGCTGCTGCTTCCTGGCGAGGACGTGGAGCTCGAGGTGAAGTCGATCGACCCCGGGGGTCGCTGCCGGTTCGAGGCGAGCCGCGCGGGGCAGGTCGTCGCGAACGGCATCGTGGTCCTCGGCGAGGGCGCAGCGGGCGCGCCCCCCGCGGTGCTCGTCCCGCAGGACACCCTGGCCGCGACCCGAGCGGATCTCGACGACCTGCTGCCGCACCGGCCGCCGATGCGACTGGTCGAGCAGGTCGAGGCCGAGATTGCGGACGGCGTGGTCTGTGCCGTGAGCGTCCCGGCGCGCTGTGCGTTGGCCGTGGACGGGTTCGCCCCGGCGCACGTCACGCTGGAGATGGCGGCGCAGGCCGCGGGCGTGTTCGAGTCGTGCCGCCGGCTGCGCGCGGGTGACCGGAGCCGCGCCGGCGTGGGATACCTGGTCGGGGCGCGCCAGGTGCGCTTCGCGCGCGCCCGGGTTCCCGCCACGGAGCGGCTTTCCGCCTCGGTCCGGCTGTCGTGGGTGTCGCCGCCGCTGAGCACCTACGCCTTCGAGGTCTCGCACCGCGGGGAAATGGTTGCGGCCGGGACCCTGAGCGCCTGGCTCATGCCCACACACGCTTGAAGCAGTACCACTGGTGGGGCGCCCGGCGAATCGCCCACTCCACCTCGGCCGCCACGCGCTGCATCGCGGCGGCGAGATCCGCCGCCCTGTCCTGCGACTGCCCCACGAAGATCGGCGGGCGGAAGACCGCGCGGTAGCGCCGCCGCCCCTCGCGAAAGACGAAGACGGGGAGGAGCGGGACGCCGGCGGCACGAGCGAGCGCCGCCGGTCCGGCCGGAAGGGGGAACGGCCGCCCGAACAGCTCGGTGCCAATCGAGCGGGTGCCGGCGCGCGGCCGATCTCCCTGCATCGCGATCACCTCGCCTCTCCGCAGCGCCTCGAGCAACGCCATCCCCTGCAGCGGATCGTCCGTCTGAAAGTGGGTGGAGTAGCCGGGCTCCTGGAACTGGGCGACGACGCCCTGGAAGAATGCCTGGGCTCGCGCATCCACCTCCGGTTCGCGGACGATGCGCACGCTCCGACGCTCGAGTCGCGACGGCAGCATCGAGCCGACCTCGTAGTTCCCCAGGTGCGCCGTGACCAGCAACAACCCCTTGCCGGGCTGGGCGACCTGCTGCCAGATCTCGAGCCCGTCCGCGTCGACCTGGAACGGGCGATCGGTCCCCAGGCGTTCGTAGCGCTCGCTCAGACACCAGGCGAGCGACCACATGGTCCGGTAGATGCGTCGCTGCCGCTCCCACCAACCGCAGGGCCCGAGGACCGGCTCGAGGTTGGAGGCGATGGCCGCTCGGATGCGTCGCAGGATGGGGAAGAAGAAGGTCGTGAAGATCGCGATGAACACGCCGACGAGGGGAGAGGGGAGGAAGCGGACGCCCCACAGGTGAAAGCGGTACCAGAAGATCCCCGTCACGTGGAACGAGCCGAGGAGGCGCCACGACCAGCCGCGCTCGGGCGCGTGCGGTGGAGTGGTCTCGGCGGCCAGGCTCGCGGGGGCGGTTCGGGAGGTGTTCACGCGGGCGCCATTGTAGATCACCACCCCCCCCGGCGGAGTGCTTGCTCCGGGTCACGATCCGCGCCCCCTTCCTTTTGGTATCATGTCGCGCGCACCGCGCCCATAGCTCAGCTGGATAGAGCATCGGACTTCGAATCCGAGGGTCGGGGGTTCGAATCCCTCTGGGCGCACCATTCCTCTCGCGCCGCCGCGCCGCCTTGCCTGCGCGTTCGACCCATCCCCTCGGGGTGGCTCGGGGCCCCGATGATCTCGTTCACCAGTGTCAACAAGCAGTACGGGCGGCAGTTGATCTTCGTCGATGCTTCCTTTCAGTTGAACGCCGGCGAGAAGGTCGGGCTGATCGGCCCGAACGGCGCGGGGAAGACCACGCTTTTCCGGATCATCATCGGGGAGGAGGTCCCCGACGAGGGGGAGGTGTCGGTCCCGAAGAAGCTGACCATCGGCTACTTCCGCCAGGACGTGGAGGAGATGCAGGGCCGCTCGGTCCTCGACGAGGCGATCGCCGGCAGCGGTCGCGTGGGCGATCTGCATCACGAGCTGGAGGATCTGCAGCACCGGATGGAGGACCCGTCGCGAGCCGGCGAGATGGACGAGATCCTGGCCCGCTTCGGAGAGGTGCAGGAGGAGTACGAGCATCTCAATGGGTACGCGCTCGAGGCGCAGGCCCGCGAGGTGCTCCACGGCCTCGGCTTCGCGGATGAGCAGATCGACGGCGATGTGGGGGCACTCTCCGGCGGGTGGAAGATGCGCGTCGCGCTCGCCCGGGTCCTGCTGGGCCGGCCGGGCGTGCTGCTGATGGACGAGCCGACCAACCACCTCGATCTCGAGTCGATCATCTGGCTCGAGCAGTTCCTGAAGTCCTACCCGGGCGCCATCCTCATGACCTCGCACGACCGCGAGTTCATGAATCGGATCGTCTCCAGGATTGCGGAGATCGACGCCGGGGAGATCATCGTCTACTCGGGCGACTACGACTTCTACGAGCGCGAGCGCGCCATCCGCGAGAGCAACCAGCAGGCGGCGTTTGCGCGGCAGCAGGCGATGCTGGCGAAGGAGCAGCGCTTCATCGATCGCTTCCGAACCCACGCCGCCAAGGCGGCCCAGGTGCAGAGCCGCATCAAGGCCCTGGACAAGATCGAGAAGATCGAGCTGCCGAAGAAACGTCAGGTGGTGAGGTTCTCGTTCCGCACCCCGCCGCGCTCCGGGGATCAGGTGGCAGTCCTGGAGAACCTGCACAAGAGCTACGGCTCACGGGTGATCCATGAAGGGCTCGACCTCATCATCCGCCGGGGAGAGCGCTGGGCCGTGATGGGACGGAACGGGGCGGGCAAGACCACGTTGCTCAGGATGATCGCCGGCGTGACCACGCCCGACAAAGGACAGGTGCGACTGGGGGCCAGCCTCACGATGGGGTACTTCGCGCAGCAGTCTCTCGACTTGCTCGACGCGGAGCTGACCGTGATCGAACAGCTGCAGCAGGATTTCCCCCGCGACGGGCTGGGCGCGCTGCGCTCGCTCGCGGGGGCGTTCCAGTTCTCTGGAGACGAGATCGACAAGAAGATCCAGGTGCTCTCGGGCGGCGAGAAGTCACGGCTGGCGATGGCGCGCCTGCTCTACAACCCGCCGAACTTCCTGGTGCTCGACGAGCCCACGAACCACCTCGATCTCGCCACCAAGGAGATGCTGGTCTCGGCCCTCGAGCGCTTCGAGGGGACGATGATCTTCGTCTCACACGACCGCACGTTCCTGCGCGGCCTCGGCTCGCGGGTGCTCGAGCTCGGCGGGGAAAGCGGCACCGAACGCCGCCCGCGCCTATTTCCAGGATCGTACAGAGAGTATGTCCAGGCGATGGGACACGAGGCGCCGGGGATCTACTCCTGACCGCCTGGGCCTGCGCCAGACCGGGAGCGTGCTGTAATCCCGCTCTGCCGGCTGGATTCGGCGTGACTCGGCGCTCGCTCGCTGCCGACCGCAGCCGCGCCGGTCTCGTCTCCTGAGCGCAGTTTGACCCGGATTGCGCGGCCAGTCCATAATCGGTCCCGCACAGCGCAACCGACACGGTCGCCTCGGATCCGCGGGCCGAGCTACGGAGCTCGTTCAATGGCCGCGCTTTCGTCCCCGCAGCGGGCTCAGTCGCAGCACCTCAGGCTGCACATCGGGAACTCGGGCCACCGCAACCTGGGATCGTAGCGGCGCCGCTGCAGGGCGGCCGGGGGGAAGTGCATGCGGGTTCGATCCTGGATGGCCCTCGCCGCGCTGGCCATGCTCCTTGTGGTGCCGCCGGCGGCGGCGGCGTCGTCCGCGGGGTGGGAGCATGGGGTCGCCGCCTACCTCTGGGGAGCAGGGCTATCCGGCGAGAGCACGGTCCACGGCCTCGACGCGGATGTCGACCTGGGTTTTTCGGAGATCCTCGAGAATCTCGAGGCCGCCGGGATGGTGGCGTACCGCGGCAAGGGCGGGCCCTGGGCGGTGATGTCGAATGCCGTCTTCGTGGGGCTCGGCGCGACGGAGGACCTGCCGCTCGGCGGGGCCGCCGATGTCGACGTCGATATGGCGATCCTGGAGGTCGACGGGGCGTACGAGATCGCGAAGGGGTTCGAGCTGCTCTTCGGGCTGCGCGGCGTCTCGATGGACCTCGCAGTCGAGTTGCGGAGCCCGGTGCTCCCGACGTCGGATGCCGACCAGGGCAAGAGCTGGATCGATCCGCTGATCGGCGCGCGATTCGAGGTCCCGATGGGCAAGAAATGGGCCTTTGTGGGCCGCGGGGACATCGGCGGCTTCGGAGTCGGATCCGACCTTGCCTGGCAGGCCACCGCGCACTTCGACTGGCATCTCTCACCGCACGTCGGGATGGCCTTCGGGTACGAGGTGCTCGACATGGATTACGCCGACGGCAGTGGGGCGGACGAGTTCCGCTTCGACATGACGATGCAGGGGCCGTTCGTGGCCGTGACTTTCGCGTTCTGAGCGCGAAGCGTGGTTTGACGAGGAGGGAGAGCGCGTGACGAGACGCTGGGTAGTTGCGTTCGGTGTGTTGGTGATGACGATGATCGGCGGATCCGGGCTTCGGGCGGACGACCTGACCGGAGCGACCCGGATCCTCTGCACCTGCGTGCAGGCGACCCGCTGCCTGGAAGGTGGGGACTGCGTGATCGACCTTCCCTGGAACATGAACATCCCGCAGTTCATCGAGGTTGACCTCGTCTCGAAGCGCCTCAGCACGACGCCGGCGAGCGGAGAGAACCGCGCCACCGTTGCCGACACGTTGCGGCGCGAGAAGGGGAAGATCGTCCTGCAAGGGCTCGAGAACGGACGGGCGTTCAGCCTCTTCATCGACGAGGCGTCAGGGATGCTCTCGGCCGCGGTCGCCGCCGACGGTCAGGCCGTGGCGGTATTTGGCGCCTGCACGCCGGTGCCTTCAAGGTGACCCGCATGCGACGGGGAGGAGTGGAGATGAAGCGGACGATAATGCTGACGCTGGCGGTGCTCCTGCTCGCGGGAGGCGCGACGCTCACCCAGACGGTAATGGCGCAGCAGCCCACGGGCGAGAAGACGCTGGCGGCGACGATGAACGTGTATGTCTTCCCGACCAAGGGGCAGAAGCCCGAGGAGCAGTCGCAGGACGAGGCGGCGTGCTACACCTTCGCGGTGCAGAACACCGGGACGGATCCCTTCCAGCTCCAGAAGCAGTCCCAGGCACAGGCGCAGCAGACCGCGCAGCAGAAGGAGCAGGCGAAGCAGGCCGGCGCCGGCGCGGGGGCCAGCGGCGCCGTGAAGGGGGCGGCGGCGGGCGCCTTGATCGGTGAGATCGCCAGCGACGACGCCGGCAAAGGGGCGGCCTATGGTGCCGCGGCAGGGGTCATCGCCGGGCGGCGCCGCGCGCACGCCGCCCAGGGGCAGGCGACGGCCCAGGCCGAGCAGCAAGGGGCCCAGGCACAGCAGGCGACCGCGCAGCAACTGGACAACTTCAAGAAGGCCTTCAGCGTCTGCCTCGAGGCCAAGAATTACATGGTCAAGTTCTAGCCGCCGTCGCGGCGAGGCGCCCCGGAGGGGGCGCCTCGCCGCAGCCGCTGCCCCGCCCCCGGCCGGAGGCTGCTGAACCTCCGGCCTCACCCCCCCGGGCATTCCTCCTGGCCAGCTGCGCTCCGAGGCTCGACCCCGGCGCTCGTGATGTGTGCGAGAACGGTCCACTGAGCTGGTCCGGCGTCGGGCCCCCGTACACCCCCCGTGAGAGTTATCTATCCACATCGTTGAAAATGCCGTTACGAAAGTTACATTTCGCGTATGGAAAGTCGGACTGTCCTGTCAGGTACCACCACTCCCCCTTCCCAGGGTGAGCCGTTCGCCGCTCTCCTCGAGCGCCTCGGCGACCACCCCTCGCGGACGGTCCCGATGGTCGGGGCCCGGCGGGCGCGAGTACGGGGGGAAGACTCCACCGTGGCCGCGACGACGGGTGCGGCAGCTCAGGCCGGGGTTCCGCGGCCGCCGCGTCCCTGGCTCTCGGCCAGCGCCTCGCTGCTGCTCTGGGGAGGCGGCCAGTGGGTGAATCGCGAGCGCGGCCTCGCCGTGCTCTTCGCGTCCCTCGAGGGGCTCGCCGTCGCCTGGGCCTTCTGCCTCGCGGCGGCGTGGGACTCGTGGGCGTGGCTCGGCTGGATCTTCTTCGTCGACGAGATCACCCTGCGCGCCGCGGTCGCAGTCGCCGGCCTGGCGGTCCCCGCCATCGCCATCCTCTCCATCTCGCAGGCCTACCTGCGGGCCGAGCGGCGGCCGGACGCCTGCGCCCTCGAGGCGCCCGCGCTCCTCTCGGGCACCGCGTCCGTGCTCGTGCCGGGGTGGGGTCAATTGCTGAACGGCCAGATCGCCAAGGCGATCCTGTTTCTCGGGGTGTGGGCGTACGGCGCGTACGCGGTCAGCGTCTCGCAGCTGCAGCCGGCGATGTGGGCGTGGCTCGACCCGACCGAGATTCGCGTCGGGGCGCTTCGCCTCACCTGGGGTTCCACGGTTGCGCTCGCTCTGGCCGCGCTCGGCTGGGTACTCGCGCCCTACGATGCGGTGCTGACCGCCAGGAACCGGCATGCCGCCCGCGGCTGAACCCTCCGCGCCGACCCGCCTGCGCGGCTACGACCTGCTGGAGCCTATCTCCTCGGGCGCCACGGCCATCGTGTTTCGCGGCTTCCAGCCGTCGCTGGGCCGGCCGGTGGCCATCAAGCAACTCCTCCCGGAGCACCTTGGATCGGCCGAGGCGCTGGCGCGCTTCGAGCGGGAGGCGCGCGCGATCGCCGCGGTGGCGCATCCCGGGATCGTCCAGATCCTCGACTACCTGGAAGACGATGGCGCCCGCTACATCGTGATGGAGCATGTGTCCGGCCACGACCTTGCGAGAGTCATGGAACGGCGCGGCCGGCTCGGCATCGACGAGGCGCTGGCGATTGCGCTGTCGGTGGCGGAGGCGCTCTGGTTCGCGCACGCGCGCGGCGTCGTCCACCGCGACGTCAAGCCGCGGAACATCCTGCTCTCGCGCACGGCGCAGGTGAAGGTCGTCGACTTCGGCGTGGCCCAGGTGAGCGCCCCGGACGAACGCACGACGACCGCGGGGTTCGTCGGCACACCGGCCTACGCGGCGCCGGAGCAGGTCCTGGGGAAGCGGCTCGATGGGCGTGCCGACATGTTCGCGCTCGGGGTGGTCCTCTACGAGATGCTCACCGGGGTCAAGCCTTTCCGCAACGATCCGGAGAGCAACGTGGTCTCGAAGATCCTCGAGTCCGACCCGCCGTTGCCGCGCGCGCTCGAGCCGCGCATTCCGCGCCGGGTGCAGCGGGTGATCATGCGCTGCCTCGAGAAGAGCCCCGATCGCCGCTATGCCGACATGGCGGAGCTCGCAGAGGCGCTCCGGCGCGCGATCGGTCCGCGCGATCGCAGTGGGGCTCGGGCGCTGGCGCGCCTGACGCTGTCGCTGTTCGGCCCCGATTCGGAGGAAGGGGCGTCCACCTGCAACGTCCCGGTGGCCTCCTCGGGGCTGCTGGCCTCCGCGGCGCCGCGCTGGAGCGACCTGGTGGTCCAGCGCGTGCCGCTGCTCGGCACGGTGGCGTCGCTCGCGCTGCTCGGGGCAGTCATGGTCGTGCTGCTCGGGCGCGGGGGGCGCGGGCCGGGGGGCGCCACGCCGCTCGACGGTGTCAGCGGCGACGGATTCTGCAAGGTGGTCGCCTACCCCTGGGCCGAAGTGCTCGTGGACGGCGTGCTGGTGGATACCACGCCGTTCGACCGTGCCGTGCGCCTCCCCGCGGGGACCCACCAGGTGGCGCTGCGGCACCCCGACCTTCCCACCTGGGAGGCGCAGGTCGAGGTCTCTCCCGGCTCGTTCCAGCGCTTCCGAGTGGATCTCACGGGGGGTGGCCGCTTCGCGGAGGAGGACCGGTGACGCTCCGGCGTGCTCTGGTCGGGATCGCCCTCGCCTGCCTGGCGACGGCGCCGTCGGCTGCGCGGACCCATCGGGTGCGCAGCGGCGAGACGCTGCACGAGATTGCCAAGGAGGAGTTCGGCGATACGGCGCTGGCGGACCTGCTCGGTCTGCACAATGGCCTGGCGCCGGGAACGAAGCTGCGCGCCGATGCGCGCCTCGATCTCCCCGAGGGGCGGGTGCTGCGCCTCGTGCGCGCGCAGACCTTCGCGGATCTCTCCGAACGCACGCTGGGTTCCCGGGCCTACGCCCCGTTGCTGGCCGCGCTGAACCGCCGTGACCTGAAGGAGTCGCTCGGCTTCGGCACGAAGATCGTCATCCCGGCACTCCTCGACCATCGCGTCGCGCCGGACGAGGACCTGGGCTCGATCGCGGCCCTCTACTACGGCGATCCCGGGCGGACCTGGCCGCTCGATCTCGCGAACCCGAATCCCGCCAAGACGGTGAAGGTGCCAGTGGTCGGTTTCTTCCGGGAGAGTCTCGGAGCAGGGGAGGCCGACCTGGTCAAGGCCGCGCGCAAGCAGCTGAACCGGGAGATCCAGACGGCGGGACCGGCCAGGCCCCCGGCCGACCCGGAGCCGCCGGCGCCTCCCGACCCGGCGGTGGCCGCTGCGGGTGCGCCGGCGCTGCCCGCGCCCGCGGCTGGGCCGGGCGCGAAGACGGCCTCCGTGCCGGCCGCCGCCGGATCGCGCCCCGTCCCCGCGCCGGCCGCGCCGCAGCGCGGCGGCGCCGTGCCGGGCGGCGGCGCCCGGAACGGCGCGAGCCCCGTCCCGGTTCCGCGCGCCGCCGTCGAGGCGACATCTGCCGCCCCCGCTCCCCACCCTGGCAGCGACGGGAAGCAGAGCCTCGCGGCGGATAGTGCGGCTCCCACCGCCCCGAAGGCGTCCGTCGCGGTCGATGTTCCTCGCCCCGCGGTTCCTGATCGCATCCTGTGGCCGCCGCTCGAGGAGGCTCGCCAGGCGGTGCAGGACGGCGACTACCACCGCGCGCAGGTCGACATCATGGCGCTGCTCGACTCGGGGCGCGTCCCGCGCGACCTCCGCCCCCAGGCCTGGCTGCTCCTCGGGCTGAGCCGTCTGGCGCGCGGCGAGGCCGCCCCGGCGCGCGCCGCCTTCGCGCAGGTGCGCAAGCTGAACCCCTCGCTCGACCTCGACCCTTTCTACTACTCCCCGAAGGTGCGCGCCGCCTTCCTGGCATCCGGCAAACCCTAGAAGCGGTTGACTGCACCCGCCCTGACCGGTCCATAATCCCCCGCGATGACGCAACCGATCGACATCCTAGGGCTGACGTGTGCGGAGTTTCTTCCGCGTGCGCTTGCGCACGGCGCGAAACCGCCGCGGGCGATTCAGTGCTATCGCGCGGCGTTTCGCGAGGGGAAGGCGCTGGAGCCGTGGATCGCGATTCGTCGTCCTCCCGTCGTCTCGCGGCAGATGGAGGGGGACGCGATCAAGTTCTGCCAGCGCCATGCCGATGGGCTCGAGACGGAGTCCGTCCTGGTCCCCATGGTCGGGCGCGGCCGCGACCGCGCGACGCAGGCGACCCGGACGCTGTGTGTCTCCAGCCAGGTGGGGTGCGCGCTCGGCTGCACCTTTTGTGAGACGGCACAGATGGGGCTGCTGAAAAGCCTCGACGCGGCGGACATCGTCGCGCAGTGGTTTGCTGCCACGCATGCGATCGGCGAGCGCCCCAGGAACCTCGTGTTCATGGGCATGGGCGAACCGATGGACAACCTCGATGCGGTGCTCCAGTCCTTGCGCGTACTGTGCGACCGCGACGGCGCGGCGATGGCCCCGGCGAAGATCTCGGTGTCCACGGTCGGGCGGGTGGACGGCATGCGCCGCTTCGGCGAGTTCATCAGTCAGCCCGGATATCGCCGCGCCAACCTGGCGGTGTCGCTGAATGCCCCGAACGACAGGATCCGCTCGTCGATCATGCCGATCAACCGCAGGCACCCGATGGCGGCGCTCCGCTCCGCGATGCTGGCTTTCCCGCTGCGCCCGCGAGCGGCGATCTGCGTCGAGTACGTGCTGATTCCGGGGGTGAACGACGCGGACGAACATTGCGACGAGCTGTGCGACTACCTGAAGGGAATCCGCTGCGCGCTCAACGTCATCCCGTACAACCCGCGCCGCAACTCGCCGTGGCCCGCGCCGAGCGAGACGGACGTGACCCGCTTCGTCGATCGCGCCATCGGGCATGGGCAGTTCGTGAGGCGACGGCAGACCAAGGGGCGCAGCGTCATGGGAGCCTGCGGCCAGCTCGGCAACTCACTCCTCCAGCCAGGTGAAAAGGGAGTCCCATTCAGTCCGCAGGCGGAGGTCCACCGGCCGGATCGCCCCCGGTCCGCCGCCCCACCCGGATCGAGAGCGGCCACGTGACCGTCCGCGTCTCCTCCTGGGCGGCATCCGGCCAGGGGGAGGCGAGCGCCGCGGTGAGGTCGGCCAGCGGGTCCTTCCGTTCGGCTGCACGCGCGCGGCCGACCGCCGACCAGGTCCCCACGTAGCCGATCAGGGCGCGCCGATCGAGTGCGGCGGTCATCGACCAGGCGCCGATGTCGATCTCCTCGAAGGGGAAGGGCAGGTCGCGATATCCCGCCTCCACGTGACGCCGCTCCTCCGGCCAGTGACGGCCGACGCGCTCGTTGTAGAACCAGTCGAGGACCCGGTCGATCGCGGGGGAGACGCGCGCCGCGCCGTAGCACCAGACCGCGAGGATCCCGTTCGACTTGAGGACGCGCCGCGCCTCGCGGTAGAAGCGGTCGAGGTCGAACCAGTGCAGCGCCTGGGCCACCGTGATCAGGTCCAGGGACGCGGCGGCGGCGCCAGAGTCGTCCGCGAGCGCTTCACGGTAGACCACCCGCGCGTCCGGGACGGCCCGCGCCAGCTGCTCGCGGCTGGCATCCGTGGCGAGCACGTGCCCGAAGTGCTTCGCCAGAAGCCGCGCGGCCTGGCCGTTCCCCGTGGCGCAGTCCCACGCCGCGTCGCGGCCGGGCGAAAGCAAGGCAAGCCGCGCGATCAGCTCCGGCGGATAGGTCGGCCGGTGCGCCGCGTAGCTCCCGGCCTGGCCAGAGAAGTGATCAGCGAAGCGCGTGACGCACCGCCTCGCGGGTGCCGTGGGTCAGCGGCTCGCCGTGCGCGGGACAGAGAGTTTCGAACCGCAGGTCAAGGAAGGAACGCGCCGTCTCGCGGGTGCGCTCGGGCTCGTCCTGGTAGCGATCCTCGACGAAGCGCAGCCTGCCCCCCCCTTCGTGCACCAGGACGTCGGCGCAGAACAGCGCTCCGCTCCCCACGTCGCGGAGGAAGGCGTAGTGAACCTCGGTGGGGCCCGGGGCGTGCAGCGGGACCAGCCCTCCCGGGAGCCGGTAGTCGGCGCGATACGAGATGTCCTGCTCTTCCTCGAGCCCCATCGCGTTGGCCGGCGCATGCACGGCCGCCCCGAAGCGACGCCGGTAGCGCCACGCGGAGCGCTGATGGCACGAGCCGGTCAGACAGATGGCGCGGATGCTCCCCAGCCGCTCGAGCGCCTCGTCCTCGAGAGGCAAGGGGTCGATCAGGACCGTTCCGCTCTTCTCGACGATCGCGTACGCCTCGCTGCGGAAGTCGATCCGATCGTCCTGCAACGACCAGTGGTAGATCCCCGGCGCCACCTCGGTGATCCGCTTCGCCTTGCTCTTGGGCTCGGACATGAGTCGGTTCCTCGCAGGCTCGGCGCCGGGCGTCAGCCGCCCACTTCGGCGCGGCCGGCAATCACCTCACGGATCTCCTGCTCGCTATAGAGGCGCCCGCGGCCGACGCCGGGGCAGAACGACGCCACCTCATGCTCCCACACGCGGGGATCGAGATTCTCCTCCCAGAACGGCCAGGTGCGGCACTGGCGCGGGCGATCCTCGTAGATCGCGCATCTCCTGTCCACGAGGAAGACACAGTGGCCCTCGGGAAAGACGAGCGATCGCTGGCCCACCGAGACGCGCCGCGTGTAGCGCTTCCGGAACTCCCGCACCGACAGCGCGAGCCGCGTCGCGATCTGCCGTTCCTCCTCGCGCCGCAGGAAGACGTAGGCATAGTCGCCGTGCAGCGTGCAGCATTTTCCGGAGCAGGTGCAGCCGAACCGGACGCCGCCGGCCCACCACGCTCCCCCGGAGGGAGTCGCCGGGACCGCGGGATCGGCGCCGCCGCGCGATTGCGGCCGTGGTTCATCGCCGGGGGGCGCCGGCGCACGGGGAGGCAGGGTGGGAAGCCGTGTCATGCCAGGTCCTCTACGCGCTTGCGGGGGCGGCGCAGGATCTCGCCGCCGCGCAGGTAGAGGTCGCCCCCCAGCCGCGCAATCGGACGGTAGCGGTCGTTGTCGATCTCCACCTTGCCGGGGATGAGCAGCTCGTCGTCGACGTGGGCGCGGACCACTTCACCCAGGATGAGCCCGACCCCATGCACCTCATGCAGCGCGTGCAGGCGGCACTCGAAGGCCACCTTCGCGGTTGCCAGGCGAGGGGTGCGCACGAGATCGCTCGGAGTCAGCGTCAGTCCGGCCTTGTCCACCTCGCTCACCTCCGCCGGCCACTCGGCGGCCGCGATCAGGACGGAGTCAAGCAGGTCCTCCGTGACCCCGTGGATCACGAAGTCGCGGGTCGCCGCGATGTTGCTCCAGGTGTCCTTGGGGGCATTCCCTGCCTTGCGACTGACGGCGATCATCACCGTCAGTGGGCTGACCGCGACTCCCTGGAAGAACGAAAAGGGGGCGAGGTTCACGACCCCTGCGGGGGACAGGCTGGTGACGAACGCGATCGGACGGGGGACGATCGCGGAGATCAGCAACGCATAGCGCTCACGAGAGCGCAGCGCTTCCGGATCGATCATCACGGCGGAGTCCCTCCCATGAGCGGGGGTAGCGGCCCCGGCGAGGCCGCCAGGCGCCGCACCAGCTCCCGATCGGCCTCGAGCCAGTCGAGAGAAGCGAGCTCGGTGCTGACGGCCCAGCGGATCGCCGCGAAGGCGAGGTTGCGCGGTTCGGGCTCGAACCGGGCCACCTCGAAGAAGTGCAGCTGCACCGGCGCGTGATCACGGTAGTCATGTCCGATGCGCGCCACCTCCGCCCCGATCTCCGCTTTGACCCCGAGCTCCTCGAGCAGCTCGCGGCGGAGCGCCTCGGCGGGCGACTCGCCGCGCTCGATCTTGCCGCCGGGGAACTCCCAGCGCAGCCCGAAAGAGGAGTCGGGGAGGCGCTGGCAGGCGAGCACGTGGCCATTGCGGCGCAGTATTCCCGCCGCAACCTCGAGCACCTTGCCTGGCACCATCAGTTCACCGACGCCTGCCGCTTCCGGATCGCCTTCAGGATCTTGGTCACCTCGGGGTGGTCCTTGGGCTGCCGGACCGATTGCAGGTAGCGCTCCAGATCGTGGGCGGCGCCGTCGAAATCCCCCAGCGAGTAGCGCAGCTTGCCGCGATCACGCCGTTCTCCCATCTCCTCCGGACGCAGGACCAGCAGCCGCTCCACCACGGCGAGCGCGCGCGGCAGATCGCGCCGCGTGAGGAAGATCCCCTTGAGGTTGTTGAGCATGCGAGTCGTGATCTCGCGCGGCCCGACCGGCTCCAGGAACCTCCGATCGAGCGCCACGGGCGCCCCGAAGACACGGTCGAGGTGCTCCTGGCAGGCGACCTCGTCGAGGATCTTGCCGCCGCTGTAGGGATCGAGGATCAGGCCCCGGTCGCCCAGATCGGCCCGGACCAGGAAATGACCCGGAAAGCTCACCCCGCGCACCGGCCAGGCAAGGCGCCGCGCGACCTCGAGGAGAACCACCGAGAGCGTGATCGGAATGCCGAGGCGGCGCGTCAGGACATCGTTCAGGAACGAGTTGCGCGGGTCGTAATAGTCCTCCTCGTTGCCGCGGAATCCCTCCACCTCGAAGAGCGACCGGGTGAGGGTGGCAACGAACCCGCAGGGGCCTTCATCGGAAAGGCGCCGCTCCAGGGTGCGACTCGCGAGGTCGTCGAGATACGCCAGCGTCGGTGCCGGATCGAGAGCCGGATACCCGACCCGCGCGACCTCGAGCGCCGCCTCGTCGAGAGGGATCTCCTGGTCCGGCCGGCGCAGCAGTCGCGCGAAGGAGTCCAGGGATTCGGCGTCGATCTCGGCCGGCAGCATCGCTAGAGGTTGTCTCACGATCCCGTCCGCTCGCCCGCGACCGGCCTTGGCCTGGACGCGGTCATGATACCGACTCGAGGGGCACGCACGGGTGGCGGCGCATGCCCCAGGATAGCAGACCCTTGCGGGGCTTGCCGAAGGGTACGGCGCGAGGGCGGGTGGTATCATCCCGCCTCCATGCGTAATCCGACCCCGGCGCCGCTCGCGGCGTTCTACCTCACCAACTTCGCGGTGCTCGGGATCTACCTTCCCTACTTCACCCTCTACCTGCAGGGGTTGGGGATGACCGCGTGGCAGATCGGGGTGCTGGTGGCGGCCGTGCCGATCGGGAAAATCGTGTGCGGACCGCTGTGGACGCTGTGGGCCGATCGGACTGGGATGGGGAAGGGGCTGGCGATCCTCTCGACCACGCTCGCGGCCGCCGCCTTCGCCCTCGCACTCTTCGCCGACCGGTTCGCTGCGCTCTGCATCATCCTCTACCTGTATGCCGCGCTGGTCGCTCCGCAACTGCCGATCGTCGAGGCGATCACGCTGGACCTCGCGGAGCGGCACCGCTGGCAGTACGGGCGCATCCGGGCCTGGGGGTCGGTCGGTTTCATCGTGGCCTCCTTGCTGGGAGGAGTGCTGTTCGACCTCTACCCGCTGCGCTGGGTCGTCCCGCTGGTGGTCGCTCTGATGGTGCTGAACCTCGCCGCGACCGCGCTGCTGCCGTCGGGAGAAACGACCCACACCTCGCGGGATGACGCGCAGCGCGCCCGCCCCCCGGGTGCGGGGGTGGTCCCGTTCTTTGCCTGCACGCTGCTGATGCAGGCGAGCCACGGGGCGTACTACGCCTTCTTCTCGATCGTTCTCGAGGAGGCCGGCTACCGGCGTGGCACGATAGGCGCGCTGTGGGCGTCCGGCGTCGTCGCCGAGATCGTGACGATGGTGGGCGCCGGATGGCTGCTGGCGCGGCTCGGAGTCGCCGCGCTGTTCACCCTCTGTCTGGCACTGGCCGTGCTGCGCTGGGGGATCTGCGCCTCGACGGTCTGGCTGCCGGCCATCATGGCGGCCCAGTTGCTCCATGCCTTCACCTTCGGCGCCTTCCATGTGGCCGGCGTGATCGGGACGCATCGCCTGTTCCCGCGGTCGCTGCGTGCTTCGGGGCAAAGCCTCTACTCGGGGCTGACGTACGGCGCCGGCAATGTGATCGGCTTTCTCGGCGCCGGAGTGCTGTTCGGCTGGGGGGGCACGCCGTGGTTGTTCGGGGTCAGCGCGGCGACGGCGACCCTGGGGCTCGCCTGCAGCCTGCCCCTGTGGAGGCTTGGTGCCCTGCGGTCCCCGGGGCCGCCGGCGTTGGCAGCAATTCCCGGAGGGATCGACTGATGGAACGGCGGGCGGTCTTCATCCTGTTCATCACGCTGTTTCTGGTGATGCTCTCGTTCGGGATCATCATCCCGAACCTCGCCTACATGGCCGAGGATCTGCACGCCTCCGAGTCGCAGGTGGGCTGGCTGATGGCGACCTACTCGCTCTGCCAGTTCGTTTTCTCGCCGCTCTGGGGCGCGTTCTCCGATCGCCGCGGGCGGCGGCCGGCGATCCTGATTGGCCTCGCCGGAAACGCGATAGGTCTCGTCATGTTCGGGCTCGCGGATACGCTGCCGATGCTGTTCCTGGCGCGTGCCATCTCCGGGACCCTGACCGCGGCGGCGCTGCCGACCTGCATGGCATACGTCGCCGACATCACGGACGAGGCGAGCCGCGGGAAGGGGATGGGACTGATGGGTGCGGCGATGGGGCTGGGGTTCATCCTCGGCCCCCCGGTGGGTGGACTGCTCGGTCACTACGGCCACGACGTCCCGTTCCTCGTCGCGGCGGGGCTCACGGTGCTGACCTTCGGCTTCGCCTTCACCTTCCTGCGCGAATCGTTGCGGCCCGGGTCGCAGCCGTCGCATCGCCGCAAGCCGGTCTCGCCCCTGCGGATCCTGCGCGAGCCGCTGGCCCCCTTCTTCGTGCTCGCCTTCTTCGTGACGCTCACCATGTCCGGGCTCGAGACGACCTTTCCGTTCCTCGTCAAGCAGGAGCTGAAGATCGGCGCGGAGTCGCTCGGCTGGATGCTCGGCATCATGGGACTGGCGGTGACGCTGGTGCAGGGCGGGCTCCTGGGGCGGCTCATCAACCGCTACGGCGAGGTGACGGTCCTCACGGGAGGCGTCCTCGTCAACGCGGCCGGGTTCTTCCTGATCACCTCGATCCCGCGGGTCGCCGGGATGACCTTCGCCCTGACGGTGGCCGGGGTGGGAAACCAGGTCCTGCGGCCGACGAACGCCTCGCTCATCTCGAAGCGTGCCTCCGGTGGCCAGGGGGCGGCGATCGGGATGATGGACTCGATGGATTCCCTCGGGAGGGTGTTCGGGCCGTTTCTCGCCGGGTACCTGTACGAGGTCGGCCGCACGTTGCCGTACTACTTCGGCGCTCTGGCGATGTCGCTCGTGTTCATCGGGATCGCGGTCAACCGCGGTTCGGCCCGGGGCAGGGTGGGGGCGTGAGCCTGCAGCATCGACCGCGCGCCGGCCTGCGGCCTCGCCGCCTGGGGGATCAGGTCGATCCCGAGGAGATGTCGGGGTCGATTGAGGGACTTGCGGCGCTCGACGGCTTCACCCTCCACGCTGCGGTGACGGTTCCGGCTCGCGGCCGGCGGAGGCTGAAGCGCCTGTGCCGCTACGCCGCACCAGGTGGAGCGGGCCGCCTGGCGACTCCCCTTTCTCGAAGGGCGTCAGCAAGTGCTCTCCGGCGACTGGCACGCGCCTCGTTCCGGGAGTCGGTCGCGGCGGTCGAGCGGCTGGCGTCGAGCCGGTTCCGCGGTAGGATGCTGTCCGGGAAGCAGGGGAGCTCATGAACTCTCGGAATCTGATGATTGCAACCAGCGCCTACCTGGCGGCCGGAGGGATCGCCGCGCTGTTCGCGCCGGCGGAACTTCTCGCCGCACTGGGCGCGCCGGCGACCGAGCCGTTGCCGGTGCTCGTTCAGCTCCTCGGGTCGCTGTACTTCGCCTTCGCGATCGTGAACTGGATGGCCAAGGACAACGCGATCGGAGGAATCTACTCGCGGCCGCTCGCCATGGCGAACTGGGGACACTTCTTCGCGGGTGGCGCCGTCCTCGCGAGGCACGCGGCCGCGCATGGCGTTCGTGCGCCGCTCGCCGTCGTGCTGGTCGTCTACATCACCCTCGCCCTGTGCTTTGGCTACGTCGCCTTCGGACCCGGACCTGTCCGCAAGGACGGTGCCCGCGGCTGAGCCGATACCTCAGGGCGCCACGTCGACCGCGATGGCGTCCTGGAGGGTGCCATGCCGACTGGTGAATCGGCCGGTCATCCGGTAGCTCCCGGGCTCGGCATCGGCGGGAACGTCGACAAAGCAGTCCGCCTCCAGCAATCCGCCCGGTGCCACCCTCTCCATGCGGGGGTTTCCGCCGTCGCAGAGGAGCGATGCCGGGATCCGCTTCTCGCGCCCCGACGGCAAGGCGGCCACGAATACCAAGGTCCCTCGCAGCTCTCTCACCGTGTTGTTCACCAGGCGATACTGGACCTCGACCCGGTCGCCCGCGGACGCGCGTGCGGCGTCCGGAGAGAGCTCGAAGATCAAGCGGTTGAACATCGGGTCGCAGGCATCTCCGAGCCCGTCCCGGTCGGCATCGGCCTGGTCGGGGTTGGCGACGGCCGGGCAGCTGTCGGCGGAGCAGAGGTTGTCGGAGTACTGCGGGTCCCCGTACCCATCGTCGTCGGTGTCGGTGCACGGATCGCAGGCGTCCCCCACCCGGTCGCCGTCGGCGTCCTGCTGGCCCGGGTTCGCGCTGCCCGGACAGTTGTCCTCGACGTCGGGCACGCCGTCACCGTCGCTATCGGGCGGCGGTGCGCAGGGGAGCGAGACGACTGCTTCGTCGGTCGCCGTGCCTCCGGCGGCATCGGTGACGCGCAGCGAGATGCTGTGCACGCCGCCGGAGAGCAGCGTGTTGATGGACTCTCCGGTCCCCAGCAGCCGCTGTGAGGCGAGCCCGAGATCCTCGATCCACTCGAACGAGACCAGGTCGTCGTGCGTCCCGGGGGTGGAGTCGGCGTCGGTCGATCCGGAGCCGTCGAGAGGCACGATCGCCATCCCGGACGCGTCGCAGTCCACCGTCCGGTTCGGACCCGCTGCGGCGAGAGGGATCGCGTCCTCGTCGAAGTAGAGGCCGTCCTCGCAGCCATAGAGGAACTCGAACGAGTCGAGCACCGCAGGTGTCTCGCCATCCTCGGCGCGCACGCGGAGCGTCAGCGTTCGGGGCCAGCAAGGGTCATAGCCCAGCTTGTAGCGGAAGTCGGGGTCGTCGTGGATCTCGCCGCCGGTGAAGGCGGTCCGGTAGAGGATCATGTCCTGCGTCAATGTGACGGACGCGAAGTCCGGCGCGATCCCTTCGACCCGCACGGTCTGGAAGATGGAGCCGTCCGAGACGCAGACGTCAAACGGTGGCTGCGTGCCGAACAGGTCGAAGTAGTCGCTGAACTCCCCCTCCAGCGCCTCGCACGATCCACGCGCGAACGACAGCGGCACGCCGTAGCCGGGGGCTTGGCCACAGGAGTCCCCAAGGAGCGAGGCGTCGATCAGGTAGGGGTAGGCGCCGAGGAACGCAACGGCTCCGAACGGCTGCTCAGAGCTGGCGTAGGGCCGAAGCAGGAGCACCTCGGCGCAGTCGAGGGGCAACTCGGAAAGATCGGCAAGTGTGCGTGTCTGGGACGGGGGTACCTCCAGGACCTCGACCCGCCCGGACACCGGCTGAGCATCCGGGTCGAACAGCAGCAGGTCGATACGGGCGTGCTCCCCATCCTGGTACACCTTCCGCAGGATGTCGACACTCGGCTGGCAGGCATCCCCCGCGCCGTCTCCGTTCGCGTCCTCCTGGAAGAAGTTGCGGGCGAGCGGGCAGTTGTCTGCCGCGTCCGGAATGCCGTCCTGGTCGACGTCAGCGACTGCGGGTGCAGGAGCGGAGGACGGGGACTCGGGAGCCGCAGATGCTGTGAGGGAGAGGGAAAACACGAATGCCGCCGCAGCCATCCTCGGGAGCGCGCTCATGACGGTCACCTCCAGGATGCACGTCGGGACGGCCCCAGATTCCGCTCAGCGTGCTTGGTCTCCCTGATACGCCGATGCCCCTCGAGTGTCAAGGGCGCGACTCCACTATGGCGGATCGGGGGGCGTGGCGAGGAGGACTTCCGGCGCGTGTCCCCGGAGGGCCGTCACCCGCCCCCCACCAGGATCTCCGCCAGGCGCACCCCGCCGAGGTCGTACGGGTTCACCACCTGGTTGGCGCCGGCGCGCAGGAGCCGGGGCTCGGCGCCCGGTTCGGCGGCGCGGGCGACGATATGAAGGCTGGCGTTGAGCGACCGGGCGGTCAGGACCGTGTACACGTTGTGGGCGTCGTCGTTCAGGCAGGCGACCAGGCCGCGGGCCCTCTCGACATTTGTTGTGTGTGGTGTTTTTTTGGTTGTCGCGTCCCCGGCCACGACCGGGAGGTGCTGCTCGCGGAGATCACGGACCCGCTCCGGGTCGCGCTCGACCACCAGGAACGGACGCTCCTTGCGGCCCAGCTCGGCGGCCACCGCCTGCCCGACCCGCCCCCAGCCGCATACGATCTCATGCCCGGTCATGCGCTCGATCCTCCGGGAGCCGCGTGCGAGGCCCAGCGCCTCCTGCAGCTCTCCCTCGATGATGCCGTGCGCGATCCCGGTCGCGGCAAACAGCGCCACACCGATCCCGGTCGCGAGCAGCGCGACGGTGAACGCCTCGCCGCCCCGCGAGAGCGGGAACACCTCCCGGTAACCCACAGTGGTGAGCGTGATCATCGTCATGTAGAAGGAATCCCACCAGGCAGCTCCCTCGATCCAATGGTACCCGAGGGTGCCGGCGGCCACGATGGCGAGGAGCAGCACGGAGGCACGGAGCAGCGGTCGCACTGGCCCACTCTACCACGCTGCATGAGGCGCTTCGGGGGGCCGCGGGGGCGGGGCCAGGGGCTTGGCTAGGCCAGAGTCCATGCTGCGCTCAGGCACGGGTGCTGCTATCCTCCGATTGCCGATTCCGTTCGCGGTTCATGGGGGCGAAGGCCTCGAGGAGGTGACTCATGGTCGGGAGAATGCGGTTCGCTTGGCGCCCGTTGGGAATGGGGCTCGTGCTCGGGGGGCTGCTGGCGCTCCCCGTGGCCGCGGCGCCGGACGAGTTCACCGGGGAGGTGAACTTCCTCATCGGCCTGAAGTCGCTCGAGGAGAACGACTGGGCGCCGGTCGAGGACCAGGGGATGATCGGTGCGGAGATGAGCTGGGGCCGGACTGAGTGGCCGGTGCACATCGCCACCGACGTCATCGTGTCCGCGGCCGAGGAGGACACGCCTATCTTCGACCCGTTCTTCGGTACGGTGTCGACGACCATCACCGGCACCACCTTCGAGGTGGCCGCCGGCATCCGGAAGATCTGGGAGGCGGGGAGATGTCGGCCCTACGTCGGGGGTGGCATCGCCCTGCTCGTCGCTACGATCGAGGGTGAGGCGCTTGGGATCACCGTCGACGACGACGACTCGGCGATCGGCCCCTGGGTCGGGGGCGGGGTGTTCTGGCGCCTCGGGGCGCACTTCAACCTCGGCGCCTCCCTGCGCTGGTCGGGAGCCGACGTGGATCTCTTCGGCGTGGAGGCGGACGCCGGGGGCCTTACCTACGGCCTTCTCCTCGGCTTCGGCTGGCCCGGGAAGTAGCGGAAATTCGGGGACACAATACTCTTTTCGCGCGACGAGCCAGGACGCATCGCCCGGCTCGCTCCGGTCTTTCTGGCACTCCGTCGGGGGTAGCGGCCGCTGGGAGACGGCATGACAGCCTCCGGAGAGGCCTCGTCGGAATTGAGTAATGTGTCCCCGAATTACGCGCGCTCAATGCGTCGCAGGACAGTGTGACGCTGCGGTTCAACCTTCCCGGCGACGGGGAGTGCGCGACGCCGGACGGGGATCGGCAGGAGGTGGTCGCGCTCGTCTCGGACGCCGAGGACGGGTCGATCGTGCTGCTCTGCGTGGCCGGGATCGCGGACGGCGCGGACTTCGAGGCGTGCATGCCGGTCACGGTCAGGAACCACGGGAACCGTTGACGTCGATGACCGCCATGCGCCGCCGGCCGTAGTCGAACAGGAGCTTCCTCGGGGCGAGGAGGATCCCGCCGATCGTGCCGTGCGTGTGGGGATCGGCGAGCGCGCCGGACGCCCCGGTGACGAACAGCGCGGGAACGTCGCTGCGGCGCTCCCCGGCGATATCGATCCACGCGACCTTGCCGAGCATCGTCTCCACGCTTCCGGCAGACAGGTCGTAGCCGCAGGTGCCGACGACCTCGATGTCCGCGAGGCGCCTCATCGTGACGCGGAGCTGGTCGGGGAGCTCGACGTAGACGCTGTTCGCGATCGTGACCGGCCCCAGCTCGAACGACCGGCCCTGGCGGAGCGACGCGATCTGGATTGCGGACCCGGCGCCGCCGCCCGCCCGGCGGCCGAGCCGGGGCATGCCGAGCTCCTCGGCGATCGCGTCGAGAAGCGTGAGGCCCGCGCCGGTCCCGGTGTCGAAGGCGAACCAGCCCACGTCGCGGCCGTCGATCTTGGGGCGCACGAAGACGTGTCCGGTGCGAATCTTCATGAGCTCGATGCGCGGCGGGACGGCGGGGTCGTAGGGGACGTCGTCCGGCTCGGCCGTGACGGCGCGATACGCCGTCGCGGGCGCAGCGGTGCCCCGGACGGAGAGCCGCAGCCCCACTTGGCGATTGTCCGTGCGCACGGGGTCGAGGTCGAGCTCGAACGAGCCGTCCTCGTCGAGCCAGTGCCCGGTCAGGACGGCGTACAGCAGCCGCGGCGTTTCCAGCTCGTCGAGCTCGAGCGCCCCCGGCATCCCCGACAGGTCGAGCGCCCAGCCCCGCTCGCCGTCGTAGCCGACGGTGGTACCGACGCGGCCGCGGAACCGCTCGACGAACTCGCCCGGAATCGACCGGCGACCCGGCTGACGGGAGCACCTCTGAGGTCCGCCACCCCTTCGACGACGCCGGGGCCACGTGGGCTCCGAGGTAATCGGTGGACCCCGGCCGTGCGGCGGAGTGACGTGGAGGTGAAGGCCCTCGCCAATCTCCGTCGTCGGTGCGGGCACCTCGGGCGTGGTTGACAGATCACGCGTTATCGGGCGCATACTCGTCTGGGACCCATCTTGAACCGCCTATCCTCTTCCTCCCCGCAGGTCCGGGCGTGCGCCTGGCTCCTCGCGGTCGTCCTGCTCGCCGCGGGGTGCGCCCCGACCGCGCCGCGCTGGGATCTGGGCGATCGGGTCGAGGCCGCCACCGGAAGTCGCGCCATGGTCGTGTCGGCGCATCCGCTGGCGACGGCGATCGGAGTCGAGGTCCTACGCCGCGGCGGCAACGCGGCGGACGCCGCGGTGGCGGTCGGCTTCGCGCTCGCCGTGGTGCACCCCGCCGCCGGGAACCTCGGCGGCGGCGGCTTCCTGCTGCTGCGCGGGGCCGACGGGAAGGTCGCGGCACTCGACTACCGCGAGACCGCGCCGGCGCTTGCCACCCCGAGGATGTACCTCGATGCCGGTGGGAACGCCACGGAGGGGAGCCTCAACGGACCGCTGGCCGCCGGAGTCCCGGGATCGGTCGCGGGGCTCGCAGAGCTCCTGGCGCGCCATGGCCGGCTGCCGCTCGCGGATCTGATCGCTCCGGCGGTGGCGCTGGCTCGCGGCGGCTTCGCGCTCGACGAGGAGCGCTGCCGCGACATTGACGAGGAATCGGATCGCCTCGCCCGGTTCCCCGCCTCCGCGGCCATCTTCCTGTCGCGGGGAGTCCCGCCGGTGGAAGGGGAGCGGCTTGTTCAGGAGGACCTGGCTCGGACGCTCGAGGCAATCGCCCGGGAAGGTCCGTCGGCCTTCTATCGCGGCGGGATCGCCGATCGGATCGTGGAGGAGATGCGGCGCGGGGGCGGACTGGTGTCGCATCAGGACCTGGCAGGGTACCGTCCGATCTGGCGTGATCCCGTGACCTTCACCTACCGCGGTTACACGGTGCACTCGATGCCGCCGCCGAGCTCGGGGGGGGTCGCGCTGGCCGAGATCCTCAACATGCTGGAGGAGGGGCCTCCGGCGCCGCCGGGCTCCGTGGCGCAGCAGCACTTCCTCGCGGAGGTGATGCGCCGCGCCTTCGCCGATCGCAACCACTACCTGGGGGACCCGGAGTTCGTGGCGGTGCCGCTGGCGGAGCTCGTGTCGCAGACGTATGCGGCCGGCCGCCTCGCCGACTTCGACCCGCTGCAGGCGAGCCGTTCCGAGACGATCGCCCCTGGCCTGCCGGAGCCGACCCACACGACGCACTACACGATCGCGGATGCCGAGGGGATGGTCGTCAGCGTGACGACCACGATCAACTCGAGCTTTGGGAGCGCCGCGCTCGTGAGCGGGGCGGGTTTCCTGCTCAACAACGAGATGGACGATTTCACCACGGCGCCCGGCCAGCCGAACCAGTTCGGCCTGATCCAGGGGGAGGCGAACGCGATCCGACCGGGGAAGCGAATGCTCTCGGCGATGGCGCCGACCCTCGTGGTCGATCCGGCCGGAGAGGTGCGCTTAGCGCTCGGCAGCCCGGGCGGCCCGCGGATCATCAGCGCGGTGGCGCAGGTGATCGTGAACGTGGTCGACTACGGGATGTCGCTGCCGGCGGCGGTGGCCGCGCCGCGGATCCACCACCAGCACCTGCCCGACCGTCTCGTCTACGAGCGCGGCGGACTGGCGTCAGCGAACCGGCGGCAGCTCGAGGCGATGGGGCATGCGCTCGAGCCGCGCGACGGCCCGATCGGCCAGGTCGCCGCGATCCTGCGGACTCCCGAAGGGTGGGTAGGCGTCGCCGACCCGCGCATGCAAGGCGGCGCCGCGGGGTACTGACGAGCCGGGCGTGGCTCGCCCCAGCAGCGTCGCCCCGGCGTACGCCGGGGTCGAGGGCGGTCGTAGGAGCCAAGGTGTCGACTGGATTCCGGCCGCCGGAATGACGGTGAAGGGAGCGGTCTCCGCGCGCCTTCCACTTCCGCCGCCCCCAGCAGCGTCACCCCGGCGAAAG
>Ga0137429_1000197_pt1 | contig 32866 bp, 23 predicted proteins | sample EasRivERMZT736_2_FD_102304 | JGI IMG/M metagenome (GOLD analysis project Ga0137429, IMG submission 102304) | Soil microbial communities from meander-bound floodplain in the East River, Colorado, USA - East River MetaG ERMZT736_2 | ecosystem: Environmental > Terrestrial > Soil > Floodplain ...
ACCTGCAAAGAGAAGCTCGCCGGCTCCGACGCCGGTCGAAGGCCAAATGCTTGACCCGAACCCGGGCCAGAGCGGCGGCATGATGCGATGACTTGCTACTCCGAATCGTGGTTGGTTATTTAGCCGGCATGGCCGAGCGTCCGAAGACCGAACCGGGGCTCGCGCGCGGGACCGCGGACGCGGAGCCGGGCCGCGCCTCGCGGCAGGTGCTCGGCTGGCTGAAGCAGGCGGTCGACCGCCTGGTCGGCAACGACCGGCTGACCGGCGTGCTGTTCGTGGTCAGCGTCGCGCTGCTGGTCACGCTGCAGCAGGGGAGCGGCGGGGCGCTGCGGCTGGAGGCGGGCCAGGCGGCGCCGCAGGAGATCCGCGCGCCGGTCGCGATCACCCTGCGCGATGCACCGGCGACGGAACTGCGGCGTCAGGAGGCGCGCGCTGCGGTCCTGCCGGTTTTCCAGCCCGACGACCAGGCTCTCAGCACGGGGCGCGCGTCGCTGAGCCGGTTCTTCGCTGCGGGGCGCAGTGCTTTGGCGGCCCGCCGGACCCGCGGGCATCGGCCGCTGACGGGCAGCGAGCGCGAGGCGCTGCGCGCCGCCGTTGGGCTGCCGGTCGTCGATCGGACCCTCGATCTGCTCGTCGCGGCCGGGTTCTCGGAGACCCTCGAGCGCGCGCTCGACGGGGCGTTGAGCACCGTGGCCGCGGCACCCATCGCGAGTGATCCCGGACCGCTGCTCGGCGCGGCCGGCATCGTCATCAGGCAGCGGCAGGGGACGGAGCGTCGGGAGACCGACCTCGGCCGGATCCTCGCTCTGGAGGAGGCGCGCGCGGCGCTGGTGCCCGTGTTGAAGGCGGGATCCCCGGCGCTCGACGCGGGGGAGGGGGAAGCAGTGGCGGCGATCCTGTCGCCGCTGGTGCTCCCGAACCTGATCTACGATGCCGAGGAGACGGCGCGACGCCGCGCGGCGGCGGCGGCGGAGGTCGCCCCGCTCGTCGTCTCGGTCGCCAAGGGGGAGATCCTGGTGCGACGCGGCGCAGTGGTCACGCCAGCCCAGGCGGAACTGCTGGGCAGGGTGGCGACCCTGCGCGGCCCCCTGCCGATGCTGGGCTCTCTCGTCGGGAACCTGCTGGTGCTCGGGTTGCTGGTGGTGTTCCTGCATCGCTACCTGGAGCCGTTGCAGCGCGAGGTCCGCGGAGCGGACCATCTGTTCGGAATGCACATGGTCGTGGGGACCGGGATGGCCCTGCTCACGGCGGTGCTCATCCGTCTCGCCTCGATGCTCGCGTCGCACGCGGAGGGGGACCTTGCCAACGCCGACTCGTACCTGCGCGCCATCCCGGTGGCTGCGGGGACGATGGCGATCATGCTGCTGGCGCGCGCCCGCGCCGCGATGGTGTTCGGCGTCTTCGGCGCCGTGGTATTCGGGATGCTGGCGGGATGGGATCTGCGACTGACCGCCTACGCGCTGGTCAGCAACTGCGCCGCCATCTACAGCATCCGTCAGTACAAGCAACGCACCGCCGTGATCAAGGCCGGGGCCGTGGTGGGAGTGGTGAACGCCCTTGCCGCGCTGGCGCTCGCGCTGGGGCCGGGGCTCACGCCGCCCACCCCGCGCCTGTTGCTCGAGGTGTCGCTGGCCCTCGCCGGCGGGATCCTCGTCGCGCTGACGGTGTCGACGGCGCTGCCGGTGCTGGAGTGGATGTTCAACGTGCTCACCGACATCCGCCTGCTGGAGCTGTCGAATCTGAACAACCCGCTGCTGCGGCGGCTCGCGGTGCAGGCACCCGGCACCTACAACCACAGCGTGATCGTCGGCACGCTCGCCGAGGCCGCGGCGCAGGCGGTCGGCGGGAACTCGCTACTGTGCCGCGTCGCCGCTTATTACCACGATATAGGCAAGATGAACAAGCCGGAGTACTTCATCGAGAATCAGATGAACGCGACCGGCCTGCACGACAAGCTGTCCCCGACGATGTCGAGCCTGGTGATTGCCAGTCACGTGAAGGACGGGGTGCGGATGGCGCGCGACTTCAACCTGCCGCAGCCGATCATCGATCTGATTCCCCAGCATCACGGCACGCGGCTGATCACCTACTTCTTCAACAAGGCCAAGACGCTCGCGAACCCCGAGATCCAGGAGGTCAGCGAGAGCAACTTCCGCTACCCCGGCCCCAAACCGCAGTCGAAGGAGGGGGCGATCTTCATGATGGCGGACTCGGTGGAGGCGGCCGCCCGGACCATCGATGCACCGACCCCCGCCAAGTTCCAGGACATGATCCGCAAGATACTCAACGCCGTCATCCTCGACGATCAGCTCACCGAGACCGACCTGACGTTCTCGGATCTCGATCGGATCCAGGATGCGTTCCAGAGAACCCTTACCAGCCTCTACCATCACCGCATCGACTACCCTGGTTTCGAATTCGTCGACCGTCCGACGCGGGACCGCGTCACCCTCCCGGGCTGACGATGAGCCTTGCCGTGCGGTCAGGGCGCCGTCCCCGCGGACGGATCGGAGCCGCCGCCGAGCCGGCGCGCGTCCAGGTGCGGCGCGGCACGCGCCGTCGCGGTATCGAGGCGCCGCGCCTGCGGGCGGCCGCCCGCCTGACCATCGCGGTCGCCGGAGGCGGGCGGTCGGCCGCCCTCGTGGTGCTGCTGGGAGGCGACCGGCTGCTCCGCCGCCTCAACCGCGAGTTCCGAGGCGTGGATCGCGCGACCGACGTACTGTCGTTCCCCGATGGAGCGCGGGACCCGGACGGCTGCCGCCGCCTGGGAGACATCGCCATCAGCGTCGAGGCGGCGGCCCGGCAGGCCGGAGCTGCCGGTTGGACCCTGGGGGAGGTGCTCGATCGCCTCGTGGTGCACGGCGCACTCCACCTGCTCGGGTATGACCACGCGCGCGACGCGGGGGAGATGATGTCGCTCCAGGGACGGATCCTCCGCCGCCTGGGACGGGAGCGAGGGCGATGAGCCCGGCGACCGGCCTGGTCGCCGCCCTTGGAGCGGTGGCGCTGTTCGTCCTCCTTTCGGGGATCCGCCACGCGGCGCTCCTGCTTGGCCCGGTCGGCCTGCGCCGCCTGTTCGAGGAGCGCCCGGCGCTTGCGCGCGTGTTCCGGGGGGGGTACCACCGGGTTCCGTCGCGCGTCCGGATCTCCCTGCAGATGGCGACGCAGGGGGCGCTGGTGGTGAGCCTGTGGGGCGCCGGTGCGGCGCTGGCGTTCCTGCCGCCTCCCACCCGCTTGGGGCTCGTTGCCGGGCTGGCCGTGTTCCTGATCGCGATCGCAGGGCAGGTCCTGGCCCGCGGCCTCGCGTCACTCGGTCCGGAACGCTGGCTCACGGGGCTGCTCTGGCTGACGCGCGCTGTCGACCTGGCGCTCTTCCCGATCGTCGCGCCGATCGACCGCCTGCTGCAGTTCCTGGCCGGGCGCTACCGCGAAGGGGATCCGGAGGATGGCGATGAGGGGCAGGAGGAGGAGATCGAGGCGTTCATCGACGTCGGCACCGAGGAGGGGCTGCTGGAGGAAGGGGAGGGACGGCTCATCCGCGGCGTCCTCGAGTTCGGCGACCGCGTCGTGCGCGAGGTGATGACGCCGCGAACCGCCATCGTTGCCGTCGAGGAAGGGGCCACGATCAGCGATCTGCGCCGGATCGTGGTGCAGGCGAAGCACTCACGGCTGCCGGTGTATCGCGGCACGCTCGACGAGGTCGTGGGGCTCGTCACCGTCCGCGACCTGCTCGAGGCGCTGGAGCGGCTCCCCGCGGAGGCGATCATCTCGCCGCTCATCCGGCCCGCTCATTTCGTCCCCGAGACCAAGCGCGTGGCCGACCTCCTGCGCGAGCTGCAGCGGCGGCGCAGCCATCTGGCGATCATCGTCGACGAGTACGGCGGCACTGCGGGACTGGTGACCATCGAGGACCTGGTCGAGGAGATCGTCGGGGAGATCCAGGACGAGCATGAACCGGAGGAAGAGGCCCTGCGGCCGGACCCCGACGGGGCGCTGCTCGTATCCGGGGGGGCCGACGTCGAGCGCGTGGCGGAGGCGCTCGGCGTCGATCGCCCCGAAGGGGAGTTTGAGACGGTGGGCGGTTTCATCTTCACCGTCCTCGGGCGGGTGCCGCGGCGCGGGGAGTCGTTCGTCCACGGCGATCTCGCAGTCGAGGTGATCGAGGCCGACCGGCGCCGCATCCAGCGCGCGCGGATCCGGCGGCTGCGCGAGGTGGCGCGCACCCCGGAGGAGACCACGGTGGAGCGGGGGCGATGAGAGAGGAAGGGCCCACGCTCCAGTCGGCGGCGGAGTTCCGCTCGGGGTTCGTCGTGGTCGTCGGGCGGCCGAACGTCGGCAAGTCGACGCTCGTGAACCGGCTGGTGGGACAGAAGGTGGCGATTGTCTCGGCCGTGCCGCAGACCACCCGCAACCGGATTCAGGCGGTGCGCACGCTCCCCGGCCGTGGGCAGGTGGTGTTCGTCGACACGCCGGGAATCCACCGACCGGACCACCGGATGAACCGGCGAATGGTCGCCCAGACGTGGCAGTCGCTGTCCGGCGTCGATCTGATCCTGTTCATGGTGGACGCGGAGGCGGGTAAGGGAGCCGGCGATCACTTCATTCTCGAGCGCCTGCGAACGCAGTCGGTGCCGGTGTTTCTCCTGCTCAACAAGATCGATCGAATCCGCAAGCCGCAGCTGCTGCCGCTGATCGACGCTTACATCAAGGAGTCCGCGTTCCAGGAGGTGATTCCCCTGAGTGCGGCGGACGGCACGCACTGCGATCTTCTGCTCGACCAGATCCTGGCGGTCCTACCCGCCGGGCCGGCCTACTTCCCGGACGACTATCTCAGCGATCAGCCGGAGCGGGTGCTGGCGGCGGAGATCGTACGCGAGAAGCTGTTCCAGCGCACCCGTGAGGAGGTGCCGCACTCCGTCGCCGTGCGCATCGACGAGTACCGCGAGGAGGCGGCGCTGACGCGCATCCGCGCCACCATCCTGGTAGACCGCGACGGACAGAAGGGGATCCTGATCGGCCGGGACGGTGTCCTGCTGAAGGAAGCCGGCATGGAGGCGCGCCTCGAGCTCGAGGCCGTGCTCGCCACCAAGGTGTTCCTCGAGCTGTGGGTTCAGGTCGAGAAGGGGTGGCGTGACAAGGGGACCGTCCTCGACGCGCTCGGGGTGGTCGGCCCGGGAGACTAGGTTCCGCCTACCCTTCAGCCACGCCCAGGGCTAGAATGCCTGCTCCGCGGGAGGCGGCGCACGTGAAGGTACGACGGGTCGAGGCCTTCGTCCTGCGCTCCGACACCCTGGGCGAGTCCGATCTCCTGTTGAGCCTGTTCAGCCTGGAGGAAGGGAAGCTCCGCGGCGCGGCCCGCGGCGGGCGCCGGAGCCGGCGCCGTTTCGGCGGCGCGTTCGAGCCGTTGACCCGGGTCCGGGTGGCGTTCCGCGAGACGGAAGGACGACCGCTCGCACGGCTGGACGATCTCGAGATCGTGCGGTCGTTCTTCTCGATGCAGTCCGATCCCCGAGTCGCTGCCGCGTGCGCCTACGCTGTCGAGATCGCCGAGCAGTTTGCGCGTGAAAAGGAAGCGGACCCGCGTTTCTTCCGGCTTCTCGCCACCGTGGCCGAGGGGCTGGACGCCGGCATCGAGCCGTTCGTCGCGGTTCGCTACCTCGAGCTCTGGACCTTGCGGCTGCAGGGGATTCTCCCGGCGCTGGGCGCCTGCGAAGGGTGCGGCGGCGGGTTGGAGGCAGGCGCAGGGCTGGCGGCGGCCGAGGGGGAGTTGCGCTGCCGGCGGTGCCTGCCAGATCGGGCGGCGGGGGGAGCCTGGGTCGCTCCGCAGGGCGTGGCGTGGATCGTCGGCGCCCTCGCGGCGCCGCTGTCACAGGTCGCGCTTGCGCCGATCGAGGACCGTGAGCTGAAGGCAGTTGGACGGCTGCTCTCGGCGCTGCTGCAACGCTTCGTGGAACGACCCTTTCGCGCTCCCAGGGTCCTGGAGGAGGTGTCGCGTTGAGTGGGCGGCTCGATTTCCAGCAACTCGTCATGGCGCTGATGGAGTTCTGGGGGCGCCGCGGTTGCGTTCTGTCGCAGCCCTACGACCTCGAGATGGGCGCCGGCACGATGCACCCGGACACCTTTTTCCGCGTGCTGGGTCCGGAGCCGTGGAACGTCGCCTACGTGCAGCCGTCGCGCCGTCCGGGCGACGGGCGCTACGGAGAGAATCCGTTCCGGCTCGGCCGCTACTTCCAGTACCAGGTGATCCTCAAGCCCTCCCCCGCCGAGGTGCAGGAGATCTATCTCGATTCGCTGCGGGCGCTCGGGATCGACCCGACGCAGCACGACGTTCGCTTCGAGGAGGACAACTGGGAGTCCCCCACCCTGGGCGCGGCCGGAGTCGGATGGCAGGTGATGTGCGACGGGATGGAGGTCTCGCAGTTCACCTACTTCCAGCAGTGCGGGGGTCTCGAGCTGCCGGTGGTTTCGGCGGAGATCACCTACGGGATCGAGCGTATCGGCATGTTCCTCAACGACGTGGGGAGCGTCTTCGACCTGGCCTGGCGCGACAGCGCCCCGCGCCTCTCGTACGGGGATCTTCGCCAGCAGGAGGAGCGGGAGTTCTCCCGCTATCACTTCGAGGAGGCCGATGTGCCGATGCACGTTGACCTGTTCGAGCGCTACCGCCATGAGGGGGAGCGCCTGGCGCGGATCGGATTGACGCTGCCGGCCTTCGACTGCTGCCTGCGTTGCTCCCACGTGTTCAACATCCTCGACGCGCGTGGTGCCATCAGCGTCACCGAGCGCGCCGCCTACATCGGCAAGGTCCGGCAGCTGGCGGTGCAGTGCGCGCGCGGCTGGGTCGAGGCGCGCGAGAAGCAGGGGTTCCCGCTGCTCGCCGGAGTCCCCGCGGTGTCGCGATGAGCCTCCCGCAGGAGCCGATCTTCCTTCTCGAGGTCGGCACCGAGGAGATCCCCGATCGTTTCCTCGCCGATGCGGCAACCAGGCTCGCGACGGCGCTGACGGATGCCCTCGGCCCACTGTCGCTCCTCGAGGAAGAGGCGGGCGTTGCGAGCTGGTCGACTCCCCGGCGCCTCGCCGTCGCCTGCGGGCCGGTGCGCCTGCGCCAGGCCGACCGCGAGGAGACGGTGATCGGACCGCCGGCGCGCGCCGCCTTCACCCCGGACGGTCGGCCGACGAAGGCGGCCGAGGGGTTCGCGCGCGGCCTGGGGCAGACCCCGGGTGATCTGCTCCGGGTCGAGACGGAAAAGGGGGAGTATGTCGCGGCGCGGCGCTTCGTGGAGGGAAGACCGGCCGGAGAGCTGCTGGCGGCTGCCGCGAGCGCGGCGATAGGCAGCCTGCACTTCCCGAAGATGATGCGCTGGGGGGAGACCGCGTTCCGCTTCGTGCGGCCGCTCCGCTGGATCGTGGCGCTCCTCGACGACACTCCGATCGCGGTGGAGGCGGCCGCGGTGCGCGGCGCGAGCCTCAGCCGCGGGCCGCGTCACCTGGGTTCTCCGGGTGTCGCGATCCCACGCGCGGCAGCCTATGTCGAGACGCTGCGCGCCGCGGGCGTCCTGGTGGACCCCGGAGAGCGCCGCGCCCGCATCCTGGAGGGCCTGCAGCGCGCCGCCGCCGGCCGCGGGGGAGAGCCCCTGGCGGATGAGGAGCTGACCGAGATCCTGGTCCACATGACCGAGTGCCCCGCGGTAGTCGCAGGCGGCTTCTCGCCCGAGTTCCTGGAGCTGCCACGAGAGGTTCTGGTCACGGCGATGCGCCATCACCAGCGCTACTTCTCGGTCGTTTCCGCCGGGGAGCTGCGCCCCGCTTTCCTCGCGGTGCTGAATCGCCCGGACGACCCGCAAGGAGCGATCTTGCGCGGACATGAGTGGGTGCTCAGGGCTCGCCTGTCCGACGCGCGGTTCTTCTGGCAGGAGGATCGACGTCACCCCCTCGAGTCGAGGCTCCCGGCGCTCGAGCGCGTGGTCTTCCAGGAGAAGCTGGGTTCGTATCGTCACAAGGTGGAGCGGGTCGCGCGCCTGGTGGAGAACCTGGGTCGCTCCGCGCGCCTTCCGGACGCGACGGTGGCTCGCGCGCGCCGCGCCGCGCAGCTGGCGAAGTGCGACCTCACGACCGAGTTGGTGAAGGAGTTTCCCGAGCTGCAGGGCGTCATGGGCGCGATCTACGCTCGCGCCGACGGCGAGCCGGAGGCGATCGCGGCCGCGATCGGCGACCATTATCGGCCGGCCGGAGCGGGCGACTCGCTGCCGGCGGGAGACGAGGGGCGGCTGCTGGCGCTCGCCGATCGCCTCGATACGCTGGCGGGAACCTTCGCGATCGGGCTGGAGCCGACCGGCACGCGGGATCCGTTCGCGTTGCGGCGCGCCGGCCAGGGGGTCGTACGACTCCTGTTCGAGCACCCCTGGTTTGTGTCACTCTCGGCCGCGGCGGCCGCGGCGCTCGCCGCCTACCCCGAGTCGATCCGGGGGGACGGCGGAGCGGCGCCGCGGCTGCTCTCCTTCCTGCAGGACCGCGCCCGTCAGGTGGCGCAGGCGGGCGGCGACCGCTACGACTCGGTCGCGGCGGTGCTCGCCGTGCAGGGGGACGATCTGCACGATGCGAGGCTGCGTCTGCGAGCCCTGTCGGCGCTGCGCGCCGAGCCGGCGCACGAGGCGGCGTTCGTGGCGCTCGCCGCTTCCTGCAAGCGAATCCGCAACTTCGTAGATGGCGATGCCGGCACGGCGGGTGAGATCGACCGGGCGCTGCTGACCGAGCCCCCGGAGCAGCTGCTGGATCGCGAGCTGTCACGCGTGGAGGCCGAGGTGGCGGTGCAGGTGGGGGCACGCGCCTATCTGCCGGCGCTCGGTGCGATCGCCTCGCTCCGTCCGGCGCTGGATGCGTTCCTCGGCGGCAGCCGCGGCGAAGGAGTACTCGTGCTGGCTCCCGACGCGCGCGTGAGGCGGAATCGGCTGGCGCTCCTGGCGCGGGCCGGCAAGGTGTTCTGCTGGGTTGCGGATTTTTCCGAGATCGTCCTGGAGGGCGGGGCGGAGGGAGTCGAATCGAAACGACTCGACGCCCGGGAGGAGGTACGGGGGGCATGAGCCAGAATCACTGGGTCTACACGTTCGGAGGAGGGCGGGCCGAGGGGAACGCCCGGATGAAGGAGCTGCTGGGTGGCAAGGGAGCAAACCTCGCCGAGATGACGAACCTCGGCGTCCGCGTTCCGCCCGGCTTCACGCTCACCACCGAGGCGTGCCGTCAGTTCATGCGGACGGGAGAGCTTCCCGGCGAGGTGCGGCCACAGGTGGAGCGCGCGCTGCGGCTGCTCGAGGAATGGCAGGGGTGCCGCTTCGGGGACAACGCGAATCCGCTGCTCGTCTCGGTGCGGTCCGGCGCGGCGAAGTCGATGCCCGGGATGATGGACACCGTGCTCAACCTCGGCCTGAACGACGCGACCGTGGCGGGATTGAAGGCTCGCAGCGGCAACGGACGCTTCGCGTTCGACTGCTATCGCCGCTTCGTCCAGATGTACGGCGATGTCGTGCTCGGCCTGAAGCCGGAGGGGGACGAGGAGGACCCGTTCGAGGAGCTGCTGACCCAGCGCAAGGCGGCACGCGGGGTGGTCAGCGATGTCGACCTGACCGAGGACGACCTGCGCGAGCTGGTCGGGGCGTTCAAGCAGCGCATCGCCGAGCGCACCGGCCATCCGTATCCACAGGATCCGATGGAACAGCTGTGGGGCGCCATCCTGGCGGTCTTCCGCTCCTGGAACAACCCGCGCGCCATCTCCTACCGCCGGATCTACAAGCTATCCGAGCTGGGGGGCACCGCGGTGAACGTGCAGGCGATGGTGTTCGGGAACCTCGGGACGGACTGTGCCACCGGTGTGGCTTTCACGCGCGATCCCTCCACCGGGGAGGCGACGTTTTTCGGCGAGTTCCTGCCGAATGCCCAGGGAGAGGATGTCGTCGCCGGGATCCGCACGCCGATCCCGATCGGCCGCTCGCAGGAGACGGCGGGAAAGAGCCTCGAGGAGACGATGCCCAAGGCGTACGCCGAGCTCACGGAGGTGTATCGCCGGCTCGAGAAGCACTACGCCGACATGCAGGACCTCGAGTTCACCATCCAGAACGGCGTGCTCTACCTGCTGCAGACGCGCACGGGAAAGCGCACCGGTCAGGCCGCGGTGCGAATCGCCGTGGAGATGGTCGACGAGGGGCTGATCGACGAGAAGACCGCCGTCCTGCGGGTCGACCCGGAGGCAATCGTCCAGATCCTCGCGCCCGCCTTCGACCCGCAGGAGAAGCGGAGTGCGATCGCCGCCGGCAGGCTGCTCGCGAAGGGGCTTCCGGCCGGGCCGGGTGCCGCCTCGGGAAGGGTCGTGCTGTCGGCCGAGAAGGCCCTCGACATGGTCAAGAACAAGAACGAGCGCGTCCTGCTGGTGCGGACGGAGACGTCCCCCGAGGACATCGCCGGAATGGAGGTCGCGGAGGGGATTCTCACCGCGCGCGGGGGAATGACGAGTCACGCGGCCGTGGTGGCGCGGGGGATGGGGAAGTCGTGCGTCGCGGGATGCACGGCGCTCGAGGTCGACGCCTCTCGCAAGGAGGTGCGTGCTGGCGGCAAGGTGATCAAGCAGGGGGACTATCTCTCGATCGACGGGTCCACCGGCGAGGTCCTCCTCGGAGAGATCCCGACGTCCCCCTCGGAGATCATCCGCGCGCTCGTGGAAGGGAGCGTAGAGATCGAGGCGTCTCCCGCGACCCGGCGTTTCCAGCGGCTGCTCTCCTGGGCCGACCAGTACCGCACGCTGAGGGTGAGGACCAACGCCGACCAGCCGCTCGACGCGCGGGTCGCGCGCTCGCTGGGCGCCGAGGGGATCGGGTTGTGCCGCACCGAGCACATGTTCTTCGGAGGGGATCGGATCACGGCGGTACGGGAGATGATCCTGGCGGAGGACGCGACCCAGCGGGCACGCGCGCTCGACAAGCTCCTGCCGATGCAGCGGGAGGACTTCGTGGGGATCTTCCGCGCCATGGAGGGGTTGCCGGTCACCATCCGGCTCCTCGATCCGCCGCTGCACGAGTTCCTTCCCCACGATCGGGCGGCGCTCGAGCGCGTCGCCGTCGAGATGAAGGTGCCGGTCGAACGCCTGCGTCAGCAGGTGGAGCAACTCAGCGAGTTCAACCCCATGCTGGGGCACCGCGGCTGCCGACTCGGGATCACCCACCCGGAAATCTATGGCATGCAGGTGCGCGCGATCTTCGAGGCCGCGTCGGATCTGGCCCTGGCGGGGATTGCGGTCGAGCCGGAGGTGATGATCCCGCTCGTGGGGACGGTCGAGGAGATCCGCGCCACCGCGAAGCAGGTCCGCGACATCGCCTCCGTGGTGCTGGCGGAGCGCGGGGCCGTGGTGCCGTACCTGGTGGGCACGATGATCGAGGTGCCGCGCGCCTGCCTGGTGGCGGACCAGATTGCCGCCGAGGCCGAGTTCTTCTCGTTCGGCACCAACGACCTGACGCAGATGACGTTCGGTTTCTCGCGCGATGACGCGGCCAAGTTCCTCGATGCCTACTTGCGGGAGGGCATCCTTGCGGCGGACCCGTTCCAGTCGCTCGACGTCGAGGGAGTCGGGCAGCTGGTGCGTCTCGCGGCGGAGCGCGGCCGGGCCGCACGCTCCGGAATCAAGCTGGGGATCTGCGGCGAGCACGGGGGTGACCCGGCGTCCGTGCGGTTCTTCCATCGCGCCGGCCTGGACTACGTCTCCTGTTCCCCCTACCGCGTGCCGATTGCGCGGCTGGCGGCGGCGCAGGAGGCGATCGGCCGCCCCGCGGAGACCGGGGCATGAGCGCGCTCGATGCGCCTAGCCTTCCTGTCGCGCGGCCGTAACCTCTACACCACTCGCCGGCTGCTCCAGGCGGCGCGGGGGGAGGGTCACGAGGCCGTCGTCCTCGATCCGCTCGATCTGTTCATGGAGATCGGTGCCGGCGCACCGGCGCTGTTCCACGGCGGATCGGCGCGTCGCCTGGCGCCGATCGATGTGGCGTTCCCGCGCATCGGTGCGGCGGTCACCGAGTATGGGCTGGCGGTGATCCAGCAGCTCGAGATCATGCAGATCCCGGTCGTGAACCGGACCCGCGCGATCGCCCTGGCGCGCGACAAGATGCGCTGCCTCCAGGTGCTGGCGCATGAAGGGATCCCGGTCCCCAGGACCGCGATGATCCGCCACCCCCGCCAGGTGGCGCAGGCCCTGGCGCAGGTGGGCGGGCCTCCCGTCGTGCTGAAGCTGATCCAGGGCAGTCAGGGGATCGGCGTCATCCTGCTCGAGAGCGTCGATGCGGTGGAATCGGTGCTCGACACGCTCTGGAGCCTGGGGCAGGTGATCCTGATCCAGGAGTTCGTGAGCGAGTCGCGCGGCCGCGACCTGCGCGCCCTGGTGCTCGGAGGGCGCGTGCTGGTGGCGATGCGGCGGCAGGCGCGGGCCGGGGAGTTTCGCGCCAACATTCACCGCGGCGGGACCGGCACGATCGTCGATCTGCCGGAGGAAACGCGCGACGTCGCGGCTCGCGCCGCGCGGATCGTGGGGCTCGAGGTGGCCGGTGTGGACCTGCTCGAAGGGGCCGCTGGACCGCGGGTGATGGAGGTCAACTCCTCCCCTGGCTTCCAGGGTCTCGAGGCCGCCACGGGGCTCGACGTCGCGGGGGAGATTGTGCGCCACGGCCTCGCGGTCGCCGCGGCGAGCGACACGGCCTGAGGGTGACTGCCGCCCCGGCGCCCACCACCACGGCACGCTCCCGCCGGCGAGCGATCCTGCTCGTGCTCCTCGCGGCGACGCTGCTTCTGGCGGGGATCCTCGCGGATCCAGCCGAGCGGATCCGTCGCACGCTGCTCGCCGCACTCGCGTCCCGGGGGATGCGAGGGGAGATTGCCGGCGTCTCACTCGGCCTCTACCCGGGGACCCTGGCGCTGCGGGAGGTGCGGATCTTCGCCGCGGGCGACCGGACGCCCGAGCCTCTGTTGCGGGTCGCTCGAGTCGAGCTGTCGTTCGCGTGGTTGCCGCTGTTGCTGGGGCGCGTCGTGCTCGATCGTGTGGATCTGCTGCGCCCGGATCTGCGCCTGCCTCTCGCCTCACCCGCCGCCTCCACCGCGGGCGCGGGCGCGCCACGGCGAGTCATCAACTGGCGGATCGTGCTCAATCGTCTGCGCGTCGACGACGGGGCGGTTCGCATTGGAGCGGAGCGCTGGCCGATCCAGGGCGAGGTGCAGCACCTCGACGTCGATGCGGAGGTCGACCTCGTGCAGGCGCATGGATGGGCCCGCGCCTTCGGACGCGTCGCGCGGCTGCAACTCCGCCGCGGCGTCGAGATCGACGGCCGCCTGGAAGCCCGCTGCGCCTGGACGGGGGGGGAGGTCCGCGTCGAGGCCCTGCGCTTCGTCGGCGCCTACTCCTCCGCCGAGCTGAGTGGGATCGTGACGCTCGCCTCCCCTCCCAGCTACCGCCTCGAAGGGAGCGCCCGTCTCCCGCTGGAGCGCGTCGCACGGGTTTTCGGGGGGGAGTCGTTTGCGAGTGGTCCGATCGAGGGGAGCGGGACGATCGTCGGCGAGGGAAGCCGCCCCATAATCGCGCTCGCGCTCGCCTCGCCGGCACTCCGCATCGGCGGCATCGAGGTCGGGACCGCGCGCGGGAAACTGCGGTGGGCAGGGAGCGAGCTGGAGCTGGAGGGGGAGGCGCCGGATCTCCTCGGTGGATCCGTCGGAGCGCGCTACCGCGGGTCCCAGCTCGCGACGGGCTGGGGGCACCGCTTCGATCTCACGCCGTCGCGCGTCGAGGTGGCGCCGGCGCTGGTGGCCGCCGGCTTGCCACTTCTCCCATGGCGGTCGCGGGCCAGCGGATCCGTCACGCTCACCCGAGCGGCCGGCGCGACCCGCTGGACGACAGAAGGGGAGGTCACGCTCAACGAGCCCGGGTCGGATCCGGGGCGGCCGACCGCATTGGGCGTGAGAGGCGAGGCTCGCTGGCGCTCGGACGGCGACCAGGCCACCGGTGCGATCACCGTGGCCGGGAATGGATTCACGCTGGGGCTCGATGGGATCTGGAGGGCGGGCGGATCGCGATTCCAGTTCGATCTCGGCACCGACTCACCCCCGGCGCTGGTGCGCGAAGGTCTTGCCCCGGCCCTGGCACTGGCCGGGGCCGCGATCGAGCTCCCGGATCTATCCGCGCTCGCCGGGAACCTGAGGCTGCACGGCGCGGTTCGCCAGGACGGGAGGGTGTGGTCGGGGGAGGGAGATCTCGAAGGGAGCAATCTCTCGTGGGAGGACCTGGCGCTGGGTGGGGCGCGCGCGCACGTCGCGCTCGGCGCCGACGAACTGGCGCTCGAGGGGGTCGAGGTGGCGGGAGATCTCGTCACCGGGTGGGGTCGCGTGGCGTTCCGCCTGCGACCGCCCGAGCGTGGGGAGATTCGGGCCGAGGGGAGGTTCGAGTCACTCGATCTGGCGAGTGCGTCCACCTGGGCGGGTCGCGAGGATCTCCGGCTGGCGGGTCGGGCGGCGGGGGAGTTCCGCCTGCACGGACCGTGGCCTGCACTCAGCGGCGAGATCACGACGACGGCGGCCGAACTCGAGGTCCGCGGGCTCAGCCTCGGCGAGGTGGAGGGGAGGGTCCAGCTCTCGCCCGGCCTCTGGACGATCGAGCAGGCCGAGGCGCACCTCGCGGAGGGGCGCGTGCAGCTCACGGGTACCCTGCCTCGCGTCCCGGGGGAGGAGCTCGACCTGCGACTGACGGCGGCCGGGGTCGCTCCGGCGGTCCTGCTCGGTTCGTCGGGAGTCGGTGTCGAGGGGCACATCGACGGGGAGGCGACCGTCCGCGGCACGGTCGAGGCGCCCATGATCGAGGCGCATGCCGAATGGCAGGGCGCCAGGCTTGCCGCGTACGAGGTGGGAGAGGTGCGTGCCAGTGCGGTCGGTCCTGCGACGGGGATGCAGGTCCGGCTGGACGCTGCGGGGTGGGGGTTGCAGGGTCACGGGACTCTGGGGTTGGGTCCGGACCTTCCGCTGCAGTTCAGCTTCGTCGGCGAGCAGGTCGATCTGGCGCGGCTCGCGGCCCCCTACCTGCCGCGCGGGCTGCAGCTGGCGGCGCGGGGGGACATTCGCGGGGCGCTCTTCGGACCGCTGCGCCTCCCCGACCAGATGCGCAGCGAGATCCAGGCGCTTGACCTGGAGGGATCCGTTGCCGGATTGCCGTGGCGCAGCGGTGGCCCGGTGTCCATCGGGTGGGCGGAAGGGGTGGCGGTCCTGCGTCCCTGCCGTCTGCTTGGCCCGGAGACCGACCTGATCGCGAGCGGTCGCCTGGTCCGTGGCCGCGCCGCGGAATTCGAGGGGGGGCTGCGCGGAACGGTGGGACTCGGGCTGCTGGCGGCGCTCGACCCGAAGCTCCGGCTGAGCGGTGTCGCGACCGTCGAGGCGGAGGTGCGCCCGGTGCAGGGTGAGCTGGAGTACTCCGGCAGCGTCAGCTTCGAGCGCGCGCAGGTGGGGTACGAGGGAATGCCGATGGTGTTCGACTCGGTGGCCTGCCGAGCCGTGTTCGCGGGAGACGAGCTGCAGGTCGAGTCGCTGACCGCGCGTCTCGGAGGCGGCAACGTGCATGGCAGCGGCACGGTGCGGTTCGCCGGTGCCGCCCCTCGGGAAGTGCGGCTGCTGCTCGAGGGGGAGTCGGTCTCGGCAACCTACCCGCAGAACCTGCGAACGGTGGGCGATTTTCGCCTGACCCTGGAGGATGTCCCGGGCGGCTACCGGATTGCCGGAGGCCTCGAGGTCGCGCGTGGCGAGTACAAGGTGAGCCTGGAAGGGGGAAGCGACCTGCTCCCGATCCGCACTCGACCCGTGGGGGTGAGCGGCGGCACGGTCGAGGTGACGGGCGGCCTCGGCGAACGGGTGGCGCTCGACATCCACCTCACGGCGCCCGACTCGCTGTTCCTGCGCAGTGAACAGATGAACATCGAGACGCAGGCCGACCTGACGCTCGGGGGCACGCTGTCGACCCCCCAGATCAACGGAGTGATCACGGCCATGGAGGGAGGCGTGGTCTACTTTCGCGACGTGCGCTACCGGATCACCGGCGGCACCGTCAGCTTCGCGGAATACGGAGAGATCGACCCGGTCTTCCACCTGGAGGCCAGCACCACGGTGCGCGAGTGGGAAGTGGAGCTGCTCATCGACGGCCGCGTCGGGAGCCTCACCTACGAGTTGCGTTCGTATCCGCCGCTGCCGCAGGAGGAGATCCTCTCGCTCCTCATCACCGGCAGGACGCCGGACGAGGTGCGCGATCAAGGTGGCACGCCACTCGCCCCCGAGGAGGTGGCGAACTATCTCTACGGACCGGTGAATGCGCTGCTCGATCAGGGCGTGGCCAAGACGCTGGGCCTCACGCAGGTGCGGCTGGACAGCTACACATTGAGCGGGGCCGCCGACCCTTCCGCGCGCGTGACGCTGGTCAAGGACGTGACCCCGTCCTTGCGAGTCACCTTCTCGAGCGGCCTCGAGTCGGCCGGCGCGCAGGTGTATCAGGTCCAGTACCAGGCCACCCCGAAGATCGAGGTGCTGGCGTCGCGCGACGAGGAGAGCACGTTCGGCGGCGACTTCCGTTACACCACGCGCGGCTACACCTTCCCGCCCCCTGCAAGCTCGCTGGCGACCTCCGCCTCCGTTGGGGAGGTGTCGATCGTAGGGGCTCCCGCGGCGGAGCAGGAGCGCCTGGAGCGCGGGGTGCGGCTCGACACCGGGGATCGCTATCGGCGCTCCGCGCTGATCGATGCCGCCGAGCGGCTGCGGCGTCGGTTGGTCGACGCCGGTTACTTCCAGGCGCAGGTGGAGGAGTTTGCCGAGCCTGGCGCGGATCGTGTCGATGTGCGCTTCGAGGTTGCCGCAGGTCCGCGCTACGAGCTGCGATTCACCGGGGTGGGCGACTCGCGCCGGCTGCGGCGTGCCTGGCGCGACGCGTTGCTCGCGGCGCTGGTCCCCGAGGAGGCGCTCGAGCAGGGAGCCGCGGCGATCGCGGCCGATTTTCGCGGGCGCGGCTATCCCGAGGCGCGCTGCGAGGCACGCCTCGAGCTGGCGTCCGCCGACGCGGGCGTCGTCACCCTGGTGGTCGACCCCGGTACGCGCATCCAGGTGGAGACGATCGAGGTCGTAGGAGAGGAGGCGATCCCGGAGAGCGAGATCCGCAAGCAGATGCTGACCCGCGAGGACGGCGCCTTCACCCGCGGCCTGTTCCGCTCGCAGTGGCTGGAGGATGATCTCGAGGCGATCCGGGCCCTCTACCGCGATCGAGGTTTCCAGGCGGTGGCGATCCCGCCGGCAGAGGTCGAGATCGACCGCGAGCGCGGCCAGGCGACAGTCCGGGTGCACATCGACGAAGGACCGCGGTGGGTGGTGGAGGCGGTGGAGTTCGAGGGGAACGTGGTCCTGGACGACGCGGCCCTGTCGGCTGCGCTCACGCTGGCCCCGGGGCGGGCCCTGACCCGGAGCGGCCTCGATTCCTCGCGCGCCGCCCTGCGCCGCGCCTACGACCAGATCGGCCATGATGAGGCGCGCGTGCTCTATCGCATCTCCGGAGAGGACCCCGGCGCGCGCCGGGTGGTGTTCGAGATCGAGGAGGGTCCCTTCCATCAGGTGGGTCCGATCCAGGTGGCGGGGAACACCCACACCCGCTCGAAGGTGATCCGGCGTAATCTGAGCGTCGAAACAGGGCAGCCGCTGCGGGCGGAGGATCTCCTGGAGTCGCAGCGCCGCCTGGCGCGTTTGGGGATCTTTCGCTCGGTCGACGTGCGCGCCACCGGGAATCCCGCCGACACGCTCCAGCCGGTGACGGTGAGCGTGCTGGAGGCGCCGAACCTGCAGACCTCATACGGAGTGGGGTATGACACCGAGCAGGGGGCGCGCGGTTTCGTGCAGGTGGCCGACACCAACTTCCTCGGACGCGGGCAGCGCTTCGGCGGTCTGGTCAGGGCGAGCGTGCCGAACCAGCGCGCCGAGCTGTTCTTGTCCGAGCCCCACCTGTTCGGCCGGCCGATCGAGGGTTTCCTGAACGCTTTCTGGTCGTACGAGGAGCAGGAGAGCTTCGACGAAACCCGCGTCGGGATCACCGTGCGCGGGTTACGGCGCGTCCACGCCAACACTTTCCAGGCCCGCTACCGTCTCGAGGACGTGGCGCTCGACAATGTCCAAGTCACCATCGATCCCGACGAGAGGGTCGAGGATGTGCGCCTCGGTAGCGTGGGAGGGAGCCTGGTGCGCAACCTGCTCGACGATCCGTTGAACCCCCGGCGCGGCTTCCTGCTCACCACCGACCTCTCGCTGTTCCACCCGTACCTGGCGTCGGAGGAGACGTTTGCGAAGTTCTTCAGCGGTGTGAGCTTCTTCCATCCGCTTCCCGGGGGGATGATCTGGGCCCAGTCGCTGCGCATCGGGCTGGCGGAGCCTTTCGCAGGCTCGCAGGTGCCGCTCAGCGAACGCTTCTTCGCGGGCGGCGACACGACGATTCGCGGCTTCGAGCGCGATCAGGTGGGGCCGCTCGACCCGGTCACCGGCAGCCCCACCGGCGGGGAGGCGATGCTGGTTTTCAACGAGGAACTCCGGTTCCCGATCTGGAAGCAGATCGCCGGCACGGTGTTCTACGACGCCGGCAACGTGTACGAGGACATCGGTGCGATCCGCCTGAACGACGTGCGCACGGTGCTCGGTATCGGGGCGCGCTACGAGACGCCGATCGGACCGATTCGGCTGGAGTACGGCTGGAAGCTCGATCGACGCCCGGATGAGACTCCGGGTGAGTTCTTCTTCTCGCTCGGCCGCGCCTTCTAGGGGCAGGTGAAGCCATGGGCCGGATCCAGCGACTGCCGGAGCAGGTGGCGAATCAGATCGCCGCGGGGGAGTCCGTCGAGCGACCGGCGTCGGTGGTGAAGGAGCTCGTGGAGAACTCGCTGGACGCGGGGGCAGGTGCCATCAGCGTCGAGATCGAACAGGGGGGAAGGACCCGGATCCGGGTCGAGGACGACGGCGCGGGGATGGACCCGGAGGATGCGCGCCTCGCGCTGGAACGCCACGCGACCTCGAAGATCCGCTCGGCGGCCGACCTGGTGGAGGTGCGGACGCTCGGTTTCCGCGGCGAGGCGCTGCCCGCGATCGCCTCGGTCTCCCAGCTGACCCTGCTCACCGCCGCGGTGCCCGGCGCGGGGACTCGCATCGAGGTCGAGGGGGGGGAGAATCGCCACGAAGGACCCGCGGCACGCGCCGTTGGCACGACGGTCGAGGTTCGCAACCTCTTCTTCAACACGCCCGCGCGGGCGAAGTTCCTGCGCACGGTCGGAACCGAGCTGGCGCGCATCGTGGAGGTGGTACAGGCGACGGTGCTCGCCCATCCCGGGGTCCGGTTCCGCCTGGTCCACGAGGGACGGGAGTTGCTCCTCGCCCCGGCGGCCGCCGCGACGGCTGACCGCCTGCGAGGGGTGTTCGGCGGGGAGCTCGCGGCGGGGATGCTGCCGATCGCCAGGGGAGCGCCTCCCCTCACGGTGCGCGGGTTCGTCTCGCGTCCGGCGCAGGCGCGGGGGACACGCTCGCTCCAGTTCCTCTTCGTGAACGGTCGCCCGGTCTCCGACCGGACGCTCAGCCACGCCGTCGTCGAGGGGTGTCGCGAGTATCTCCCGAAAGATCGATTCACGGCGTTCGCCGTCTTCCTCGAGCTTCCGGCGGCTGAGGTCGATGTCAACGTCCATCCGGCCAAGCGCGAGGTGCGTTTCCGCTCCCCCGGAGCACTCTACGCCCTGGTGCGGGAGGCGCTGCGCGAGGCGCTGGCGGCGGCGCGGCCGCTGATTGGCCTGGCTGGCGACGGCCCCGGCGCGGGGGTGGCAGAGGCGGTCGACGCCTACCTGGCGCGCCCTCCGGTCGCGACGCCCGCGGCTTGGCACCCGCCGGCACGGGAGGTGTCGGTGGTTCCCCTGCCGGAGCAGGCGCCCGCGCGGCGGGTGCTTGGTCAGATTGAGGACACCTACATCATCGTCGCCGACGCGGACGGACTGCTGATCGCCGATCAGCACGCGGCCCACGAGCGCGTGCTGTACGACCGCCTGCGGGCGGCCGCCCGGGCCGGTGCCGTGCCGGTGCAGGGGTTGCTCTTTCCGATCACCGTCGAGCTGACGCTGGCCGCCGCAGCGAACCTGGAGCAGGGCGTCGTGGGCGTGAGCCTGGCGGCGCTCGGCTTCTTGATCGAGCCGTTCGGGGAGGGTGCGGTCGCCGTTCGTGAGGTGCCGGCCTTCCTCGCCACGGCCGACCTGCACAGGCTGCTGCGGGATCTGGCAACCGAGATGGGGGAGGATCCCTCACGGGTGGGGGAGGAGCTGGAGCACCGGATCGCCGCGCTCGCCGCCTGCCACGCCGCGGTGCGGGCCGGAATGCGCCTCGATCCGGCGCGCTGCCGTCAGGTCGTCGACGACCTTCTGGACGGTGGCCATCCGCTCACCTGCCCCCATGGCCGCCCGGCGCTGGTCCGGCACGGGACGCGGGATCTCGCGCGCGCCTTCCGGCGGCCCTGACGATGGGTGTGGATCGCCACCGGGCCTGACTGTATATTCTGGCAGGTCCCTGGCAGCCTGATCGGTCCTGTTCCGTCCGCTTTGCGCCACAGGAGGGTGTCCCGGCCATGTCGCTTTTCAGACAGTGCGCGCTGTTCGGTGTCGTGGCCGGGCTCGGCGCCCAGGCCAGCCCGGGCGCCGAGGTCGTGCTGACGAACGGGAGGACCCTGGAGGTCACGGCGTGGGCCGCGGACGGGGGGAAGGTCCGGATGACGTTTCCGGGGGGTGGCGAGCTGACCTTTCCCCTCGAGCAGGTCCGTGCGATCCGTCCCTCGGAGGCGATCCCTGAGCCTCCGTCCGGGGCCGCCCCGGAGCCGACGTCGGGAGTAGTCGCCGTGAGAGCCGCCGAGGCCGATCCGGTGCCTGCGGCACACCTCACACCGGCCGCTCCGCAGACCCTGCCCGATTCCGACACCCCTGGGGTCGCCGGCACGGACATGGACGCGGTGATCGACGCCCTGGCCGCCCGGCACGGGGTGAGCCCGCGCCTCGTGCGGGCCGTGATAGAGACCGAGTCCGCGTGGAACCCTCGTGCCGTGTCGCGAAAGGGGGCCGCTGGGCTGATGCAGTTGATGCCGGGGACCGCGCGCGGCCACGGCGTGACCGACCCCTTCGATCCCGCGCAGAACCTCGGCGCAGGGGTGGCGGAGCTCGGGGAGCACCTCAGGCGCTACCACGGCGAGATGTCACTGGCGCTGGCGGCCTACAACGCGGGGGGGAAGGCGGTGGCCCGTCATGGAGGAATCCCCCCGTACCGCGAGACGATCCACTACGTCCGGCAGGTCCTCGACCGCTACTTCACCGCCGCCGACCTCCCCCGCCTGGGCACGGGAGCCCCGTGAACGGGTGGCAGGCCCGCGCTGCCGGGGCCTGATCGCCGCGCGCTGACGGGAACCCTCGCCCGTCGCCACGATCGAACTTCTCGCCTTCTCCCCAAGCCACCGCGGTGCGATTGACCGGTGGGGAACCGGGTGCTAGATTCGCCCCCCGGCGGCCACCTTCCTCCGCCACGCGAGCAAGCCGTGTCCGAGGCGAAGTTCACCCCCCACTACCTCCTCGAGAACTTCCGCGAGATCTACTTCGCCGAGCGCAGTGGGGAGCTGACGCTGCGGCGCGGAGAGGAGTCCAGGCGCCTCTACTTCGATCGCGGGATGCTGGCCCTCGCCGACTCCTCGCTCCCAGGGGAGAGCCTGGCGGAGGCGCTCGGCACCCTCGGTCTCCGGCTTCCGGGATCCGCCAGTGCCTCTCCCCCGGAGCGGCTGCGGCTGCTGCTCGCCGGCAACCCGTCGGCGGCGCCGGCCGTCGAGAAGGTGGCCCGTCAGCTGGTCGAGCGGATCACCGTCGCGGCGTTCAGCTGGGATGGCGGCACCTATCGCTTCGAGGATCAGCAGGTCCCGACGGCAGCCTTCGGGCCCGACGTCCTCTTCACCTTCCAGGTGCTCCAGCATGGGGTGCAGGAGATGGCCAACTTCGGCCCGCTGAAGGAGGTCCTGCTCGCGGAGGAACGCCGCTTGCGACTGAATGACAACGCCTTCCTGCCGATCCAGAGCCTCAATCTCGGAATCGAGCAGGGATACGTCCTGTCACGCATCGACGGCACGCTGCGCGTTCGGGAGATCGCGATGCTGGCGCCGGAGGGGACGGAGGACCGGGTCGTGCGAATCCTGTTTGGCTACCTCGTTCTGGGGCTGCTTCTCTTCGATCCGCCGGCGGGGGACGGGATGTTCTCGCTGCGGGACCTCATGGAGGGGCATCGCGGCGGACAACGCCGGGACCACGAGGATCGAGTGGCCATTCGCGACTTCCACGAGGCCATTCGTGGCCGGCCGACGGTAGAGGTACTAGGGGTGGCGGAAGGGGCCGCTCCGAAGGACCTGAAGGTCGCCTACGAGGCGAAGCGGGAGCGTTTCCGCCGCGATCACTTCTCCCCGAGCGTTCGCGAGGACCTGCGGAAGGAGCTCGGCGTGATCGAGAACCGCCTGCTCGAGGCGTACCTGGCGCTGCAGGCGGCGGCGATCGAGCGGCTCACACCCACGGCCCACGGAGACGCGCCTCCGATCGGCTCGGTGACCGACAAGCGCAAGGAGCTCGTCAGGACGGAGGCCCAGGAGACCGAGGATGAGAAACAGCGCCTGGCCGAGACCTACTTCCTGAAAGCGAAGGACTACTTCAAGGAAGGCGACTTCTTCAACTGCATCCAGTTCTGCAAGCTGGCCGTCAAGTTCAACCCCACTGAGGCCCCGTTCTTCAGCCTGATGGCCGACGCCCTCCTCAGGAACCCCGACCACCGCTGGCAGCGCTTGGCGGAGGAAAGCTACCTCCGGGCGGTCGAGATCGACCCCTGGAACGCCGACTACCTGGTGGCGCTCGGGCTGCTTTACAAGGGGCAAGGGCTGGCGCTGCGCGCTCGCCACCAGTTCGAGAAGGCTCTCGAGATTCTCCCGCAGCACGTGCGGGCCCGCACCGAGCTCAAGTCGCTCTGACCCCGCGGTATCCTGGCCCACCGCCCGTGGGGCCAAACCTCTTCTAGTCCCTTGACCCGACAGGGGATAGTGCTATACTCCGCCCCCTACTTCGGGGTCGTGACGTGTTCCTCAATGTGGGGGAGATCAGCGCCGACGGTCGCCGGGTCGATGAGACCCTGATGGTCGGGCCGTTGGCGGGACCAGACGGGCGCGAGATCGGCACGGGCCCGGTGCGAATCGTCGGGTTGCTTCGCAGGCGCTCCGATGGCACCCGGTTTCAAGGCGAGGTGAGTGGGGTCGCGGAGCTGGCGTGCAGCCGGTGCCTCGACACCTACAGCCAGCCGCTCGAGCTGGGGTTCGATCTCGTGTACCGCGAGGCCGGAGCCCCGCCGGGAGCCGAGAACCAGGAAACCGCGGCGGACCTCGACGCCGCGGAGTGGATGACGCTGGATGCCGGGAGGATCGACCTCTCGCGACTGGTCACTGAACAGCTGTACCTGGCGCTTCCCCTCAAGCCGCTGTGCGAGGAGGGGTGCCCCGGTCTGTGCCCCGCCTGCGGGGCGCCGCGGCGGGACCCAGGGTGTGGATGCGCCGCGGAGGTGATCGACGCGCGCTGGGCCGCCCTGGGCGACCTGAAGCGTCGTTCGCGGGGATGAGGTTGGTCGCGTCGTCGGGGAGTTTGGCGAGCTGAAGCCGGGTGGACGCGCCACGCAGTGGTGCGCGCGGTCGTAGATCAGACTGTCGTGGTCGGGGCCGGGAGCTCGGGTTCCCGTGCGGAAGGAGAATGGAACGATGCCCAATCCAAAACGACGTCACTCCAAGGCGCGGCGCGATCGTCGGCGCACGCACGATGCGTTGCCGCACCAATCGCTCTCGTCGTGTCCGCACTGCCATGAATCCAAGCTGCCCCACCGGGTCTGCCCGCATTGCGGCCATTACAAGGGTCGCGAGGTCGTTGCGACCCAGAAGGCCTAGGGGCGGGCCCCGCCCGCCCGTGACCGCCTCTGCCACCCCTCGAGCTTCCAAGGGAGTTCCCCATGCAGATGCCGCAGTCCGCTGAAGCGCCGGGGCGGATAGCCGTGGACGCGATGGGTGGGGACCATGCGCCGGAACGGCCGGTGGAGGGCGCCGTGCTCGCCGTCCGCGAGCTCGGGATCCCGGTCACGCTGGTCGGCCGGGAAGCGGAGGTGCGGCGGGAACTCGCCGCCCATGATGCCGCGCACCTCGACATCGAGGTCGTCAACGCCGATGACGTGATCGAGATGAACGACGTCGTGGTCACGGCGCTGCGCAAGAAGAAGAACTCGTCGCTGCGCGTCGCGGCGAAGCTCGTCCGGGACGGACACGCGACCGCGATGGTCAGTGCCGGAAACACCGGCGCCGTGATGGCGGTCGCGAAGATCGTGATCGGCACGCTCACCGGGATCAACCGCCCTGCCCTGACCACGACGGTGCCGAACGTGCGCAGCAAGACCGTCTGGCTCGACGTCGGGGCGAACGTGGAGGTGAAGCCGGAGGGGTTCCGGGAGTTCGCCATCATGGGCCGGATCTATGCGTGCGACATCCTCGGTATCGAAAACCCGAGAATCGGGCTGCTCAGCGTCGGCGCCGAGGAGGGGAAAGGCACCGATCTCACCCGGGAAACGCACAAGCTGCTGAAATCGGACGTGCCGAACTTCATCGGGAACGTGGAAGGGCGCGACCTGTTCAACGGCAACTGCGACGTCGTCGTCTGCGACGGCTTCACCGGCAACGTCTCCCTGAAGGCGCTGGAGAGCGTGGTCGAGACGTTGCAGCTGTTCCTGCGTCAGGAGATGGAGCGATCCTGGCGCACGAAGCTCGGGTACCTGCTCGCGCGGCCGGCTTTTCGGAGCTTCAAGAAGCGCGTCGATTACGCCGAGTTCGGAGGCGCGCCACTGCTCGGCCTGCGGGGATGCACGCTCATCTGCCACGGTGGCTCGTCACCGCTGGCGCTGCGCAATGCCGTGCGCGCGGCCCAGGAGTACGTTCGCAAGGGAGTCTCGCGGCGGATCGAGCAGCGCATGGGAGAGCTGGTCGCCGCCAGGACGGAGCTGCGCGCGATAGAAGCGCAAGTCGGACGCGCCGCGGGAAGCGTGCCTTGAGTCTGCGACGCGCCGTCATCCTGGGTACGGGGCATGCCCTGCCGGAGCGTGTCCTCACCAACGCGGATCTCGAGAAGATCGTCGACACCTCCGACGAGTGGATCACGACGCGGACCGGCATCCGGGAGCGCCGCATCGCCGCGGAGGGGGAGTACCTCTCGCAGTTCGCCACGCGTGCCGCGCGCTCCGCGCTCGAGCTCGCGGGGGTCGAACCGCAGGACGTCGATCTGATCATCTGCGCCACGGTGACCCCGGACATGCCGATCCCGGCCACTGCCTGCGTCATCCAGCAGGACCTCGGCGCGGCCAAGGGGGCGGCGTTCGACCTGCAGGCGGGCTGTTCGGGGTTTCTGTACGGGCTCGCGGTCGCACAGCAGTTCATCGCCACCGGCCAGTCGCGACACGCCATCGTCATCGGTGCCGAGTTGCTCAGCAAGTACCTCGACTGGAAGGACCGCACGACCTGCGTCATCTTCGCGGATGGAGCCGGTGCGGCCGTCCTGGGTCCCGGCAACCCGCCGCACGGTATCCTGGCCTCCGCCCTTCACACGGACGGTTCGATGGCGGACTTCATCTGCATGCCGGGGGGGGGCACCCGCTACCCGACGACCGAAACCACCGTTCGCGATCGCCTGCACTTCATCAAGATGCGGGGCAACGAGACCTTCAAGATCGCGGTGCGTTCCCTCGAGGACGTCTGCCGCGAGGTGACGAATCAGGCCGGGGTGCCGCTCTCCCAGATTGACCTGTTCGTCCCGCACCAGGCGAACCAGCGGATCATCGACGCCGTGAGCGATCGCCTGCGGATCGAGCCTGCAAAGGTGTACGCAAACATCGATCGCATCGGCAACACCTCGGCGGCCTCGATCCCGATCGCTCTCGACGAATGCGTGCGATCGGGTCGGGTTCGTTCCGGGGATTACATCCTGTTCGCGGCCTTCGGAGCCGGCCTGACCTGGGCGGCGACCGTCGTGCGCTGGGCCTAGGGTGGCCGGACTGGCGTTCCTCTTCCCGGGGCAGGGGTCGCAGGCGGTCGGGATGGGCCGCGACCTTGCCGCGACCTTCCCCGCCGCGCGCGACATCTTCGAGCGTGCCGACGCCGCGCTCGGGTTCTCGCTCAGCGGCATCTGTTTCGAGGGTCCGGAGTCCGAGCTACGGCGGACCGCGCTCACCCAGCCCGCCATCCTCACGACGAGCATCGCCGTCTGGACGCTGCTGCGTGAGCGCGGCGTCCGGCCCGCGGTGGTGGCGGGTCACTCCCTGGGAGAGTATTCGGCGCTGGTGGCTGCCGGCACGCTGGCGTTCGAGGACGCCGTGCGAACGGTGCACCTGCGGGGGAGGTTGATGCAGGAGGCGGTGGCCGAGGGGTGCGGCGCGATGGCGGCGATCCTCGGCCTCGGGGCGGAGGCCGTCGAGGCGGTCTGTGCCACCGCCGCCCAGGGGGAGGTCGTTTCCTGCGCCAACTACAACTCGCCCGGCCAGATCGTCATCGCGGGGCATGCGGGCGCAGTCGATCGTGCGATCCTAATCGCCTCCGGGCAGGGTGCCTCCAAGGCAGTGCGTCTTCCGGTGAGCGCACCGTTCCACTGCGCGCTGATGCAACCGGCCAAGGACCGGCTCTCGCCGCATCTGGAAGCGCTGCCGTTCGCCGATCCCGACGTCCCCGTGCTTGCCAACGTCGACGCGGTGGCCCGCACGCGCGGCGAGGAGTGCCGCGCGGCCCTGATCGACCAGGTCACCTCCCCGGTGCGCTGGGAGGCGTCGATGCGCCGATTGACGGAGCACGGGATCACCCGGGCCTTCGAGCTGGGTCCGGGGCGCGTCCTGTGCGGCCTGTTGCGACGGATTGAGCGAACGCTGGAGTGCCAGGCCGTCGGCGACGCGCCGGGCCTCGAGGCGCTCACCCCCGCACTGGAGCGAAGGTGAGCGAGTTCCAGGGGCGCGTCGCCGTGGTGACCGGCGCATCGCAGGGGATCGGGCGGGCCATCGCCATTGACCTCGCGCGGCGGGGCGCACGTGTGCAGGCGCTGGCGCGGGGGCGAGAGGCGCTGGACGAGACCGTGGCGCTCGCCGGAAACCCCGAGGGAGCGATCGTCCCGTGGGTCTGTGACGTCGCGGCCTCGGACGAGGTCGCCGAAACCTGCGCCGCCATCGTGGTCGCGGAGAAGCGTGTCGATTTTCTCGTGAACAACGCGGGCATCACCCGCGACGGGCTCTTGATCCGGATGAAGGACGTGGACTGGGAGGCGGTGCTCACCACCAACCTGACCGCCGCCTTCCGCCTCAGCCGAGCGCTGCTCCCCACCATGTTGCGCGCGCGCGCGGGTCGGATAGTGAATATCTCCTCGGTGGTCGCGGCCGCGGGCAACGCGGGTCAGGGGAACTACGCAGCGTCCAAGGCTGGGCTGCTCGGCCTGACGCGCTCCCTTGCCCGTGAGGTCGCGTCACGCCACATCACCGTGAACGCGATCGCCCCGGGGTACATCGAGACCGCGATGACCGCCGCGCTCCCGGAGGGGACGCGCGCGGCGTTACAGGCTCAGATTCCGCTCGGTGTGCTCGGCACTCCCGAGGATGTCGCGGCCGGGGTCCGCTTCCTGGTGGGCGACGGAGGATCCTACATCACGGGCCAGGTGCTTCACATCAATGGCGGCATGTACATGTAGTCCCCTCACGGGCGACGCCTTGCCTCGCCGCTTGCCGGGGGGCCCGATGGGCGCGTCGCTCCCTTGACTTTGCTCAGGCGGCTGTTCAACATTGGCCGGCGCTTTCAGACCACTCCCGTAACCCAACCGTTGCGTGGACCACACCGTTCCGGCCCTGCGGTAGGCCGGGGAGGCTAACAGGATGAGCGTTGATGAAAAAGTTCGCCGCATCATCGTGGAGCAGCTCGCGGTCAGCGAAGATGAGGTGACGCAGGTTGCCTCCTTCGTGGATGACCTGGGAGCGGATTCGCTCGACACTGTAGAGCTGGTGATGGCGCTCGAGGAGGAGTTCAACATCGAGATCAGCGATGAGGAGGCGGAGAAGATCAAGACCGTCGGCGATGCGGTGAAGTACATCGAGGCGCGGTCGAAGTAGGCCGGAGCCGGCGCCCCTTCCCAGCGGACGCCGCCGGAGCGAATGCGTGAAGCGCAGGGTCGTCGTCACCGGTATCGGCCTGGTCACCCCGCTCGGCATCGGGACCGAGGTCACCTGGGAGGCGCTCGTCTCGGCGCGCTCCGGCCTGGGACCGATCACTCGCTTCGATGCGGCGCGCTTCGACTGCCGGGTGGCCGGAGAGGTGAAGGGGTTCCAGGCGGAGGATTTCGTCTCGAAGAAAGAGGTCAAGAAGATGGACCTCTTCATTCAGTACGCCCTCGCCGCGACCGAGCTGGCCATGCGTCAGTCCGGTCTGAAAATCGATGCGACCAACGCGAATCGAGTCGGAACGTACATCGGCTCCGGGATCGGCGGCCTCATCAGCATCGAGCGGCAGCACGCCGAGATGCTCGCCAAGGGACCGGACCGGATCTCCCCCTTTTTCATCGTCGGGCTCATCGTCAACCTTGCCTCCGGCTGGGTCTCGATCCGCTACGGGGCCAAGGGTCCGAACCTTGCCGTAGCCACCGCCTGTGCGACGGGATGCCACGCCATCGGTGAGTCGTATCGGATCATCCAGCACGGGACCGCGGACGTGATGATCGCCGGAGGCGCCGAGGCGGTGATCACCCCGCTTGCCGTGGGCGGCTTCGCGGCGATGCGGGCCCTGTCCACGCGCAATGACGATCCGGTCGGCTCCAGCCGGCCGTTCGACCTCGACCGCGATGGTTTCGTCATGGGGGAGGGGTCGGGCATTCTGATCCTGGAGGAGCTCGGGACGGCGCTGCGGCGCGGCGCGCGACCCATTGCCGAGCTCGTCGGGTACGGGACCTCGGGCGACGCCTACCACGTCTCGGCTCCTTCCCAGGACGGCGATGGCCCGATCCGGGTGATGCGCGCGACCCTCGCCGATGCCGGCGTGGCTCCGGAGGAGGTCGGGTACGTCAACGCCCATGGCACCTCGACGCCGGCGGGGGATCGCATCGAGACTAGGGCGGTCAAGCAGGTGTTCGGCGCGGCGGCGCGGACGATCCCGGTCAGCAGCTCGAAATCGATGATCGGCCATCTGCTGGGGGCGGCAGGAGGGGTCGAGTCCGGGATCACGGTGCTGGCGCTCGAGCGGGGCGTCCTTCCCCCGACCATCAACCAGCGGACTCCGGATCCGGAGTGCGACCTCGATACCGTCCCGAATCAGTCGCGCCGGGCCTCGATCCGCTATGCGCTCAACAACTCGTTCGGGTTCGGCGGCACGAACGCCTGCCTGCTCTTCAAGAAGTACGAGGAGTGAGCCCCCCAGTCCGCCACCCGATCCGCGAGCGGCAGGAGGAGCTCGAACGGCTCCACCTCCACCCGCGGGCCTCGCGGGCCGCCGAGTCGCGCGGGCGCAAGCGGCCCGAGCCGCCGGACCCGATTCGCACGGCGTACCAGCGGGATCGCGATCGGATCATCCACTCCAAGGCGTTCCGGCGTCTGAAGCACAAGACGCAGGTCTTCTTTGCTCCGCTGGGCGACCACTACCGGACCCGTCTCACACACTCCCTCGAGGTGGCGCAGGTGGCGCGCACCATCGCTCGCGCGCTGGCCCTCAACGAGGATCTCTGCGAGGCGATCGCGCTGGGCCACGACCTGGGGCATACACCCTTCGGGCACGCGGGGGAGCGCGTCCTGGCCAAGCTGCGCAAGGGAGGCTTCAACCACTACCGGCAGAGCCTGCGCGTGGTCGACATCCTCGAGAACGACGGCAAGGGGCTGAACCTCACCTACGAGGTGAAGGACGGCATCGTCAAGCACTCGAAGGGGCGCGAAGGGAAGCCAGTGCCCTCCGACCCTCGGGAGCGTCCACGCACGCTGGAGGGGTCCGTCGTGCGGCTCTCCGACCTGGTGGCGTACGCGAACCACGACGTCGACGACGCCGTCCGCGCCGGCGTGCTGTCGATGCACGATTTCCCGGCCCGCTTCAAGCGCCTGCTTGGAACGACGGTCTCCTCGCGCCTGAACGCGATGATCACCGACATCGTCAACTCGAGCCTCGAGCTCGACCTGGCCCAGATCACCATGAGCCCGGAGATGTACCGCACGCTGCTCGACCTCCGCGAGTTCATGTTCGAGCGCGTCTACCTGAACGAGGGGCCGCGGAGGGAGTTCGAGAAGGCGGAGCGCGTTCTCACCGAGATCTACTCCGTGGTGATGGCGCACCCCGAGCAGCATCTGGTCGGCTTCGGGAACCCGCAGGACCGTGTCGAGGCGCGCGCGCTCGACTTCGTGGCGGGGATGACCGACCGCTACGCGGTCGCGTTCTTCGAGAAGCTGTTCGTCCCGCGACCGTGGGGCGGACCGTTCTAGTCCGCCCCGCCCGGCAGGATCCCCTGGCTAGACCTCGTCGAAGAAGTACGGCTTGAGACACTGGATCCGATCTTCGTAGGTCTTCGGATCCAGGTACCAGCAAGCCGCCGCGACGGACGAGAGCAAGGGGTTGCCGTCCTGAGGAGTGAAACAGAACCCCACGACCTCATGGCCGTCGTGCACGGTGAGCGTGGGGACGCAGACGACGGTCTGGCTCAGGATGCGACCGTGAAACCCGTGATCACGGCCGAACGAGAAGACCTGGTTCGACGACGTCTTCTGCGTGAGCGCAATCCGATCGTTGGCGCGAAACCTCTCCAGAACCTCCTGCACCGTGGTCGCCTTCCTGAGGGCGATGCTGAACCAGATCTGGTGCATGTACTGGCTGTTCACCTTCAGCGCCGAGGAGAACAGGTTGAGATCGAGATCAAGCGTCTTGAACAGATGATAGGCGTCGCGTGCATGGTGGGTTCCGAACTCGGGGTCGTTGTGCTTGCCGACCACCGGAGCCGGGACAAACCCACCGTCCTGGCTTATGTCGTTGGCGCGGCGGATGCAGAGGAAGCGTCCCGCCTCGAGATTCTCGGCCTTCCGCTCGGGCCCGAGTGCGATGGTGTTGATGAGGACGCCGATGTTGTGCGTGTTGCAGGAGACCACCTGGAGGAACTGGTCCGACTCCGGGTCGAGGGCGTCGTCGTTGATCCCCCGCGCGTAGGGCTTCCCGAACCCGAACTCGCTCCCCTGCGCGATGAAGCCGCGCACCTTGCCGGTGTAGCGGCTGTACAGCGCCTCCTTGTTCTGGTTGCCGACCGGAGTGCAATCGATGACGACCGAAGCGCGCTCGACCGCCTCCTCGGTCTCGAGCTGCGGTTCAATGCCGAGATCGAGGAACCCCTGGCGCTTCGAGGCGTCCACGGCCAGCCGCGCCCCCTTGCGGATGACGTCCTGCACCTTCGAGCGATCGGTGACGAGAGGGGTGCGCTTGTGGAAGGTGACCTCGTCGATTCCGAGGGGCTCCCGGAGAATCGCAAGCAGGCCGATGAGGGGCTCTCCGATCGTGCCGGTGCCGATAACGTGAACGATTCTCCTGGCTGGGGGCATCACTCTCTCCTGCGATGCCGGACGCGCGCTCCGAAATGGGCTGCGCTGTCCGTGCGGAGGGCGGGAAGATACCATAGGCCTCTTCCCAACGGCAAGAAAAGGAAGCACTTCGCCGGCGCGGCCGGCGTCCCGGCAGCCGCGCTGCGCGCCGGGGTGCGGCCACCAGGCCCGCGCCGGATGCGCCGCACAGCGCCTTGACACGAACGGCGTAATCCCCTACGATTTCTGAAGTTACACGGTTTCCTGCCGTTTTTCACCGGGCGCGAAGGCGGCGCGCTGCTCGTCTTGCCGCCGACAACCAACTGGTCGCTGCCGCCCCTCAGGAGCCTTCGCTGGGTCCGCTCGAGACGGGAAGGTCAATGGACGGGATCGCCTGCGAGCGCCCGGTCGTGAGAGTGCGCCGGCTGCTGGCGGAGGAATCGGCCGAGCTGGGGCTGACCACGCTCGCCGGCGGCGCCGGGCTCGACCGCGAGATCTTCCTGCCGCGGATCCAGAAGCCCGGCCTCGCGCTGGCGGGATTCCTCGAGTACATCCATCCCGGCCGCGTGCAGATCCTGGGGCAGAGCGAGATCACCTTTCTCGAGGGACTGCCCGGGAAAAAGCGCCAGCGCGTGCTCGCGGACCTGTGCACCCGCGGCGTCGCCTGCTTCGTGATCACCAAGGGCCTCGTGGCTCCGCCCGAGCTGGTGGCGATCGCGGAGTCGTGCTCGGTCCCCGTGCTCGTCACGCGGGTGGTCTCCTCCGACCTGATCGAGGGGATCAGCCGACTGCTCGAGGAGTGGCTCGCCCCGCGCGTGACGGTGCATGGGGTGCTCGTAGATGTGTACGGAGTCGGCGTGCTGCTCCTGGGGGACAGCGGGGTCGGCAAGAGCGAGTGCGCCCTGGACCTCGTCGTCCGTGGTCACCGGCTGGTAAGCGACGATAGCGTCGAGATCACGCGCAACGGCAAGCTCCTCAACGGATCCGGGCCGGAGCTCAGCCTCTATCACATGGAGATCCGCGGACTGGGGCTGATCAACATCAAGGACCTGTTCGGCGTCGCCGCGGTGCGGCGGAAGAAGGACGTCGACCTGGTGATTCGCCTCGACCAGTGGCAGGAGGGGAAGGAGTACGATCGCCTGGGGCTCGACGAGCGCAGCTACGGAAT
>Ga0137429_1000201_pt1 | contig 32187 bp, 32 predicted proteins | sample EasRivERMZT736_2_FD_102304 | JGI IMG/M metagenome (GOLD analysis project Ga0137429, IMG submission 102304) | Soil microbial communities from meander-bound floodplain in the East River, Colorado, USA - East River MetaG ERMZT736_2 | ecosystem: Environmental > Terrestrial > Soil > Floodplain ...
GGAAGAAGGACGTCGACCTCGTGATTCGCCTCGATCACTGGCAGGAAGGGAAGGAGTACGACCGGCTGGGTCTGGACGAGCGCAGCTACGGGATCCTCGGGATCGACGTGCCATTCCTGGAGATGCCGGTGGCGCCCGGACGCAACCTCGCGGTCCTGGTCGAGGTGGCTTCGCGCAACCACCTCCTGCGCCGGCAGGGGTATGTGCCGGCCCGCGAGCTGACCGAGCGACTCCGCCTGCAGATCGAAGCCGGAACTCCGCATGAAACCTAGCCGCCTCGTGATCCTCTCCGGCATGTCCGGGTCGGGGAAATCGGCAGCCGTGCGGTGCTTCGAGGACATGGGGTATTTCTGCGTCGACAACCTCCCCATCAAGCTGATCCCCCTGTTCATCGAGCTGATCGGCCGCTCGGCCGAGGTGCGCGATCGGATTGCGCTGGTCATCGACATCCGCGAGGGGGGGTTTCTCCAGGATTTCCCCGATATCCTCGACGAGCTGAAGGGGGCGATCCAGGAGATCCAGGTCCTGTTCTTCGAGGCGGGGGATCCGGTTCTCGTCCGCCGCTTCAGTGAAACCCGCCGCCCGCATCCGCTGGCGATTGCGGGGTCGGTGGAGGAGGGGATTGCCAAGGAGCGGGAGGCGCTGCGTCCGCTGCGGGACCGCGCCGATCGCATCATCGACACCAGCCGGTTCAACGTCCATGAGCTGAAGACCTACCTGTACGATCATTTCTCGGAAACGGGCGGGGTCCGGACGCTGTTCGTCTCCGTCGTCTCGTTCGGCTACAAGCACGGTCTGCCGGCGGATGCGGACCTCGTCTTCGACGTGCGTTTTTTCCCCAATCCGTTCTTCGTCGACCGGCTGCGTGCGAAGACCGGCCTCGACCGCGAGGTGACGGAGTACCTGGAGGGGATCTCGGAATATGTGGCGTTCTGCGCCCGGATCGAGGATCTCCTGGCATTCCTCCTTCCGTACTACGTGCGCGAGGGCAAGGCGTATCTCACGCTCGCCTTCGGTTGCACCGGGGGCAGGCACCGATCCGTCGCGATCGCGGAAAGAATCGGCAGGGCCCTGCTCGGGCCCGTGTACCGCACCCGCGTCAGCCATCGCGACATCGTGAAAGAATAGGCAGCGGTTCCCGGCCGGCCGGGAGCCCTCGAGGGAGTCCGCGGATGGTGGGAGTTCTGGTGGTGACCCATGGCAACCTTGCCCGCGAGCTGGTGCTTGCCGCACGGCGGATCGTGGGGGAGGTCAAGGAGCTGCAGGCGGTGTCGATCGACTGGGACGACGACGTCGGCCTGGCAGGGAAGACAATCGCCAATGCGCTGCGCGAGATGGACCAGGGGCAGGGCGTGCTCATACTGACCGACATGTTCGGCGGCACGCCGACGAACATCAGTCTCACCTTCCTGAAGGAGGGGAAGGTGGAGATCCTGACAGGCGTGAACCTGCCGATGCTGATCAAGTTCTGCAACCTGCGAGATCGCGGGCGTCTGGACACGGTAGCCGCGGCGGTGAAGGAACAGGGCCAGAAGTCGATCACGATAGCTGGCGACGTCTTCAAGCACCCGGCCTGAGTGGGGCAAGCCTCGCGCTCGGAGCACCATGATCGAGAAAGAGATCACCATCGTGAACCGGCTTGGCCTGCACGCTCGCGCTGCGGCGAAGTTCGTCCACGCCGCGAACAACTTCAAGTCGAAGATCACCTTGTCACGCGATGGTCGCCAGATCGACGGCAAGTCGATACTCGGCATCTTGATGCTGGCCGCGGCACAGGGAACGAAGCTGACGCTGAGGGTCGAGGGGACCGACGAGCGTGACGCTTGCCAGGACCTCGTCAACCTGATCGAAAGCAAGTTCGGGGAGGGGCAGTGAACCGGCCTGCTGCGACCGGCAAGCACGCCGACGGCACGGACGCCAGGAGGTTCAGCGGCTTCGGTGTCTCACCGGGTATCGCCATCGGTCTGGCGGTCGTCCTGGACAACCGCGCCGACAAGGTCGTACGGGTGGCGCTGAAGCGGGAGCGCGTCGCCGACGAACTCGAGCGCTTCGATCGCGCGGTGGCCGCTGCCAGGGCCGACCTCCAGCAGGTCAAGGATCGGGTTGCCCGCGAGATCGGGGCGACGTACGCGGGCGTCATCGATGCACAGATCCTGATGGTCGACGACGCGTCCTTCGCGGGCGAGACGCGCGAGCGGATCCGCAGCGATCGGGCCAACGCCGAGTGGGCGCTGGCGCAGACCGCGCGACGCTTCGAGGAGGCGTTTTCCAGTATTGCCGATCCGTACATCCGCGAGCGCGCGCATGACGTGGAGGACGTGCATAACCGCCTGCAGAAACTCCTGGCCGGCGGCGCGGAGCCTGATCTGGGCGACCTCGAGGAGGACGCCATCATCGTCGCCCCGTCGATCTCGCCCTCGGACACCATCCTCCTGAAGCACCCGCACGTGATCGGGTTCTGCACCGACCTGGGCGGAAGGACGTCGCATACCGCGATCATCGCGAACGCTCTCGAGATCCCGGCGGTCGTCGGCCTGCACGACTTCACCCCGCGGGTGAAGGACGGCCAGCTCCTCATCCTCGACGGGGGGGAGGGAACCGTCTGGATCGATCCGCCGAGCGAGGTCGTGGAGGAATACCGCGCCAGGCGCCTGGCCTACGCGGCGCTGCAGGCGGAGTACGCGGCGATCCGGGATCTCGCCGCCTTGACGGCCGACGGGGTGCGCGTCCGGCTCCGCGCGAACATCGAGCTGCCGGACGACATTGACTCGGCGGTCCGCTTCGGCGCCGAGGGGGTGGGACTGTACCGCTCGGAGTTCCTGTTCCTCGAACGCTCACCCGCCTTGCCGACGGAGGAGGACCACTACCGGATCTACAAGATGCTGGCGGAACGCTGTCGCCCGGAGCCGGCGGTCATCCGGACTCTCGACCTCGGCGGGGAGAAGTACTTTCACGATGTCCTCGACCGGGGCGAGGCAAACCCGGTGATGGGGATGCGAGCCGTCCGCTTCTGTCTGAAGCGCCCGGACATCTTCAAGGCCCAGCTGCGCGGGTTGCTGCGGGCGTCGGTGCATGGCGAGATCCACGTGATGTTCCCGCTGATCTCCGGTTTCGACGAGCTGCGGCGGGTGCGCGCGGTGCTGGACGAGTGCCGTGCGGAGCTCGACGCCGAGGGCATCCCGCAGGCGCCGGCGATCAAGGTCGGGATCATGATCGAGGTCCCCTCCGCGGCGGCGATCGCCGACCTGCTTGCCCGCGAGGTCGACTTCTTCAGCGTCGGGACGAACGACCTGATCCAGTACTGCCTGGCCCTCGATCGCGGCAATGACCAGCTGGGGTACCTCTACGAGCCGCTGCATCCCGCCATCCTGCGGACCTTGGATTTTGTCCTGCGAGCCGGGTCGGACGCGGGGATTCGGGTCGCCCTGTGCGGGGAGATGGCGGCGGAGCCGCGCTACCTGCCGGTCCTGCTCGGCCTGGGGTTCCGCGACCTGAGCATGAATCCACAGGCGATCCCCGCGGTCAAGCGGGCGCTCGCCGGGATCGACTCGTCCCACGCTCGCGACGTGATGAGGCGGGCGCTGGCGATCTCCTCCACCGAGGAGATCGGTGCCCTCCTGCGCGGCGAGTTCGCGATCGCCGCAACCCCGTCGCGCTGACCCGAACCCCAGGCAGGGGGGACTCCGGTCACCTCCCGCCACCCTACCCTGTTCAAGTATCACCTGAGGGATAACCTAAAGTCCTGGTTGACATCTTGGCGGGATTTGCCTACCTTCTTGGGAAAACACCCGTCTCGGGGAAGGGATGAGGGTTCCAGCGATGACCAAGACCGATCTGGTGGAAGTCATCTATCACCGCCACGGCGGGATCTCTCGTCGGGAGTCCCAGGAGATCGTCGACCAGCTTCTCGCTCGGATCAAGCGAGAGCTGCGCCAGGCGCGTCGCGTGCAGATCTCGGGTTTCGGCAGCTTCGAGGTGGTGCGCCGAGAGTCGCGCAAGGGGCGGAACCCGAAGACCGGGGAGACGATCCAGATCGCGCCGAAGCAGTCCTTGATCTTCCGCCCCTCCCGATCGCTGATGACGCGGATCCAGTAGCCGGTCGTCACTCGGATCGGGCGAGGACGGCGAGGGACCATGGCCAAGCAAGTCCCCCAGAAGCTCTTCTACAAGATCGGCGAGGTCTGCGAGCTGACCGACACGCAGCCGTACGTGCTGCGCTTCTGGGAATCGGAGTTCCCGCAGCTCGCTCCCCAGAAGAACCGCTCCGGCCAGCGCATGTACCGGCGCGAGGACATCACCACGGTCGAGCGCATCAAATCGCTCCTCTACGATGAGGGGTTCACAATCGCGGGCGCGCGGAAGCGGCTCGAGTCGGACGAGGCCGGCGAGCCGGCGCCGGTTGCCGAGGTCGAGGCGACGCCGGCGGCGAGCGCCGCAGGCGGCCCGCAGCCGGCCGCGGCGCTGAAGGAGATGCTGCTGCGCGAGCTGCGGGCGCTGCGCTCGCGCATGGATCGCACCGACCGGCAGCTGCAGGGGAGCGACGACCCGGAGTTTTCTTGACGCTCTCGGGCGGTTACTGCTAGCCTTCCTCGCCTTGCCGATTTCCCCTCGAGATCTCCTTCCCGGGGCGGGTGACGCAACACAGTTCGGGACGTGGCGCAGCCTGGTAGCGCACTTGCTTGGGGTGCAAGGGGTCGGAGGTTCAAATCCTCTCGTCCCGACCAAATACTCCCCCATCATTCCGTAGCGGACGTGGCCCCAGCGGCGGGTGAGGGCGGCGTCAGGCCGGTGCCCCCGGCTCCCCACGGCCCCGCCCTTCCTGGGGCTGCGAGGTAATGGCGTGGCGGCTCGTGACGAACCCGTGCGGCGCGTCCCGCTCCAGGAAGACCGCATCCGTCGCGAGCGGATGGTGGCTCGCCTGCGCGAAGGGCGAGGCATCCGCGACGAGCGCGTGCTCGAGGCGATGCGCCTGGTGCCGCGGCACCACTTCGTCCCGGACGCCCTGCAGGGGAAGGCGTACGGGGACCATGCGCTGCCGATCGGGTTGGGGCAGACGATCTCTCAGCCCTGGATCGTGGCGCGCCTGGCGGAACTCGTCGCCCTCAAGCAGGAGGACACCGTACTGGAGATCGGCAGCGGCTCCGGGTACCAGGCCGCGGTCCTCTCGCGGCTCTGCGCTCGCGTGTTCACGGTCGAGCGGATCCCCGAACTTTCCGAGGGGGCGCGGCGGGCGGTGCGGGCCATCGGGATCGAGAACGTCCACTTCAAGGTGTTCGACGGCACGTACGGCTGGAGCGAGTTCGCCCCCTACGCGGCGGTGGTGGTGACCGCCGGCTGCCCGGAGGTGCCCGCCCCGCTGCTCGAGCAACTCGCGCCCCGAGGCCGCTTGGTCGTCCCGGTCGGGGATGTCACTCGGCAGACGCTGCGTGTGATCTCACGGGATCCCGCGGGCGCTTTCACGTCGGAGGAGGCGGGGCCCGCGGTATTCGTCCCGCTCGTCGGGCGCTATGGCTTCCCGTCGTAGCAGATCGACCCTCAGCGCTTGACGGCCCCGGAATCGGAATGCTATAAAGCGGCCCCCGTCTGGAGCATCTCACCCCTGGCATCGGGACGTAGCGCAGCCTGGTAGCGCACCTGCTTCGGGAGCAGGGGGTCGGTGGTTCAAATCCACTCGTCCCGACCAAACCCTCCCGTCTGTCTGTCGTCACCGTTCTGCTCTGCCGTCGTGGCCGGTGAGGTTCGCGGGTGGATGCTACAATACCCGCGGTCGTGCCACCCCGTCTCCCGGCATCCCGCGGGCTGCCTCCATCCGCCGCCGCAGGGGAGCGCCGGAAAGGTACTGATGGCAATCGTTCGAGTTCTGCTCGTCGACGACGTGAAGCTCTTTCTCGAGTTCGAGCGCACGTTCTTCGAGCGCACCGGCTGCCAGATCCTGACCGCCGCGAGCGGGGAGGAGGCCATCGCCCTCGCCCGCTCCGAACGGCCGCACATCATCCTGCTCGATTACGAGATGCCCGGAAAGAAGGGGGACGAGGTGTGTCGTGCCCTCAAGGCCGATGAGCGGACGAAGCACATCCCGATCCTGGTGGTGACCACCTTTGGAGGCGATGAGGTCAAGGAGCGATGCCTGGCCGCGGGCGCGGCGGGCTTTCTCGCCAAACCGGTATCAGGACGCGAGCTTCTGGAGCGCGTCGTCGACATCCTGCAGATCCCGTATCGGGTGTTCATGCGAACCCCGCTGTCGATGGAGATCTCGCTGCTCAGCGCCGGGATTCGACGCAAGGCACAGGGATACTCGGAAGATCTGTCGGAGACGGGGATGCTGGCCGAACTCACCGAGTACATCGCGCGCGGATCGGTGGTCTCCGTGGAGTTCAGTCTGCCGGGGGCCGAAGGTCCCGTCCGCGTGGAGGCGGAGGTGGTTCGCACCTTCGAGAAGCGGGCGCGCGGACGCTTCGGGATCGGCCTGCGATTCACCCAGGTCTCCGGGATCGCGCGCCGCCGGATCCGTGAGTTCGTGAAGGCCGCCACCACCTGACGACCGTCCCGGCCGGACCCGACACCGACTCCATCCGCTGCGGTGTCCCCCGGACCGCCACCTTCTCCCGCCTTCGTTCCCCCCTTGCTCCCCCCTAGAAGTCTCGTCATACACGCCTAGACAGGTGTTATACTTCCCGTCTATGGCACGGCCACGGCGGTTTCAGGCCAATTGTAAGTGTTGCCATAGTTAGAGATGTGGACTTTCGCCTGATGCGTGAACGGCGAGAGAGAAGCGGTCAGGGGTGGGGTGGCTGGACTTTCGCTGCAGGCGGATCGTCGAAAATCTGCTTGACAGGGCAGGGGTGCGTTCCTATACTCGCGGCACATCCATTTTCAAGAGACATTTTCCCGCGGGTGGGCGTCGCGTCGTGAGTCCCGCATCGCCCGCGTCGATCGCCGATCGCCTGCGCTCGCTGCGGCAGGCGTCCGGACGGTCCCTGTCCGACCTGGCCCGGGAGCTCGGAGTTCACTTCACGACCGTCTCGTCCTGGGAGCGTGGACGCAGCCGACCCAACTACCCGACCCTCGCTCGCATCGCGGGACTCTTCGAGGTCTCCCCCGACTACCTGCTGGAGGAGTTCGCCGTTCCCACCGATCGCACCCGGCCCGCGCCCGGTCCGGATGGCCCGCGATTCCAGCGGATCTCGGAACGGGAGCGGGATCGGCTCGTCGGCGGACTGGAGGAGATCCGTTTCCTGCTGATCGCCTCCCGGGTCCTGGCGGAGCGCGGCACCCGGCTCGCTCAGCTCGAGAGCTCCACCGGGATCCCCCTCCCACGCCTCGAGGCGCTCCTCGGGGGAGAGGCCGCGCCGACGGTCAGCGAGGTGCTGCACCTCTCCGAGGCACTGGGGATCCGCATCGAGGAGAGGGCGGATGAGACGAGCGCGGATCCCGCCCGGGAGCCCGCCGATCCTGAGCACCTGCTGGAGGCGGTGCGCCAGTGCCCCCAATCCGTCCGTCCGCGCCTCGTTCGGCTGCTGCTCCAGGCCGCGCGCCTCGCGCTCGCCGAAGGGGTGAAGGCTCGCGGCCAGCGATGATCGCGAAGGAGGTCCTGGGGGTGCCGGAGACGCTGCGATTCCGCATCGTGGGCAGGGTACAGGGCGTGGGGTACCGCTGGTTCGCAGTGGAGGCGGGCCGGGCACTCGGTCTGTGCGGCCTCGCCCGCAACCTCGCCGACGGAAGCGTCGAGGTCATCGCCCAGGGGGAGGAACCGGGCCGCCTGCGATCCGCGCTGGAGAACGGCCCGCCGCTGGCGCGCGTTGACCGGGTCGAGGCCGTCAAACTCGCCAACCCTGCCGTCTATACTGGCTTCCACACCGAGCGCTGACCGTCACCCTGGAGGCGTGCTCGTTCCTGCGGCGGGGTCCGGTCCCCTCCGCCTCGGAGAACCGTGATGGATCTGAGTCGTTTCATTCGCGACATTCCGGGATTCCCGAAGCCTGGGGTCCTGTTCAAGGACATCACCCCGCTGCTCAAGGACCCGGCCGCGCTCCGGACGGCCGCGGACGTGATGGCCGCGCCGTTCGCCTCCCGCTCGGTGCGCCGGGTGGCGGCACTCGAGGCGCGCGGCTTTCTGTTCGGCACGCTGGTGGCCGAGCGGCTCGCGGCCGGGTTCATTCCGATTCGCAAGCCCGGCAAGCTGCCATTCCGCACCACCTCGCTGGAGTACGCGCTCGAGTACGGAACGGATCGGATTGAGATGCACGAGGACGCCCTCGAGCCTGGAGAATCCGTGCTGATCGTGGATGATGTGCTCGCGACCGGGGGCACGGCCGCCGCCGCCGTCGCCCTGGTGGAGCGGGCCGGGGGAGAGGTCGTTGGCCTCAGCTTCCTGATCGAGCTTGCTTTCCTGCATGGCAGAGAGCGCATCGCGGGGCACGACGCCCATGCCATCCTGAGATACGACTGAGGTGCTGCCGGCTGCAACGACCCCTCCTTGTTGTCGAGTCGACTCGGTCGCTACAATACGGCCCAGCGCGCCTGTAGCTCAGTTCGGATAGAGCGGTCGGTTCCTAACCGACAGGTCGGCAGTTCGAGTCTGCCCAGGCGCACCAGCGTCGCCACGGGCAAGGCGACGTGACCACGAGTCGGCCTGCTCCCGCGCCTCGCCAACCGGGACGGGAGCGTTTGACGCTCCTGGGCTGCACCATTAGGATTCCGTCACTACCTCGGCAGCCGCAGCTCGGACTCCGGGTATCAACACGTCGGCGCGCGGCGACGCGCGACGGTGAGAGGAACGAATGCGCACGCGCAAGGTCACACGCCACGAGGTCAAGCACGACGAGTTCGTAACCGGGGTTGGCCAGGCATCGATCTGGATCGAGGACCACTGGCGCAAGGTCCTGCTCGCCATCGGCGGAGTGGTGGGGCTGGCGGCGCTGGTCTACGGGGGCTGGGTCTGGCGCGCGAGCCGCGCGGAAGCTGGAGAAGTCGCGCTGGCGGCCGTCGAGACCGCGTTCAGTGCCGAGGTGGGCGCCGGCGAGAGCGCCAACTCGTACCCGACGTCGAGCGCGAAGTTCGGGGCCGTCAGAGATCTGGCCGACGTGGTGATCGCCGGGCATGGCTCGACGCCTGCGGGAGAGCGCGCGAGATACTATCGCGCCCTGGCCCTGTTCGAGATGGGGGACCTGCCCGGGTCACGACGCGAGCTCGAGGGGTTCGTGGACCGCAACCCCGGCCACTTCCTCGCGGGTCAGGCGGAGCGCAAGATCGCGGAGACGTACGAGCGGGAGGGGAATCTCGCGGAGGCGTGCGATCGTTACCGCAAGCTGGCGGAGACGACCCCGGCCGGCTTCCCGCCGGAGATCGTGCTGTACGATCTGGCGCGGTGCGAGGCCGCCCGGGGAAACCCACAGGAGGCTGCGGCGGCGTGCCGGCGGATCGTGAGCGAGTTTGCGGACAGCGGCTACGCCGCCGACGCGCGCGCGCTGCTCACCGAGCTGGGGCAGGGCTAGGGCCGGCGGGGGGCCGCCGGCCGTCGGGTCAGAACGGGATGTCTTCGTCACCGAAGGCGGGATCCTCGGGCATCTCCGGCTCCGGCCCGCCGCCAGCGGCGCCCGCTTCGCTGCGACCTCCGAGCATCAGGAACCGCTGACACCGGATCTCGGTCGTGTAGCGCTTCTGCCCGTCCTTGTCCTCCCACTGGCGGGTCTGCAGCGATCCCTCGATGAACACCTGCTTACCCTTGGCAAGGTAGTCGCGAGCGATCTCGGCCTGCTTCCCCCACACGACGACCTTGTGCCACTCGGTACGTTCCTGCTTCTGACCCGCCTTGTCGTTCCAGACTTCGTTGGTGGCGATGTTCAGATTCGCGACCGGGCTGCCGCCTTGCGTGTAGCGAACCTCGGGGTCGCGGCCGAGGTTGCCGATCAGAATGACCTTGTTCAGACTCGCCATGGTGGATTCTCCGCGCCCTCTTGAAACAAGAGAATAGCATACACGTCGGTCACCACCAAGCGGCCACCGCCGCGGCGGGGTTGCGCTGCCGGGGGCAGGCGACGAGAATCACCGGAGATGAGGGTCGTGCTGCAGCGGGTGTCGAGGGCGACGGTCCGCGTCGGCGGCGGCCTGATCGCCGCGATCGGTCCCGGTCTCCTCCTGCTCGCCGCGGTGGAGCGCGAGGATGTTGACGAGGATCTCCAATGGTGTGCTCGCAAGGCTGCCTCGGCACGCGTGTTCACGGATGCGGACGGCAAGATGAACCTCGCGGTCGCGGAGATCGGCGGAGAGATCCTGGCGGTGAGCCAGTTCACTCTGGCTGGGAATCTGCGACGTGGCCGGCGCCCATCGTTCGAGGCGGCGGCGCCCCCCGAGCAGGCCGAGCCTGCCTTTCAGCGCTTCCTCGCGGCGCTGTCCGCATACGGAGTGCCGGTGAGAACCGGGGTCTTCGGTGCGGACATGGAGGTCGAGCTGGTGAATGACGGCCCCGTCACCCTGACCCTCGATTCCGCGCAACGTCACGCAGGGAGGTCCGGGTGAGCGGGCCCGGGCGGCGCCTCGCGGCGGGGGAGGATGCCGTGCAGGCGTATCTGCACCACCTCGAGGTCGAGCGGGGGCTCGCCCGGAACACCCTGATCAGCTACCGCAGCGACCTGCGTCACCTGCTGCAGTTCCTCGCGGGACGGGGCACCGCGCTCGCCACCGTCGACCGTGCCGAGGTCCAGGCGTTCGCACGCGCGCAGCGCCGTGCGGGTCGTTCGCCGCGGAGCGTGGCGCGCGCGATAGTCGCCGCGCGCACCTTCTTTCGCTTCCTCCACCGCGAGGGGCAGATTGACTCGGATCCCACCCGGGAGGTCGAGTCGCCCCGCTCGGGGGTGTCGTTGCCACGCTTCCTCAGCTTCGACGAGGTCGAGCGCCTGTTGGAAGCACCGGATGCCGCTGCTCCGCTCGGCTGCCGCGACCGCGCCATGCTGGAGATCCTGTATGCCACGGGAGCTCGCGTCTCGGAGCTGGTGGGATTGCGCCTCGACGCGATCGACCTCGAGGTCGGTGTTGTCGTCGCGCGCGGCAAGGGGGCGAAGGAGCGAGTCGTGCCGATCGGCGCGCGGGCCGTGCAGCAGGTGCGGGCGTATCTGCAGGCGTCTCGTTCCCGACTGCTGCGCGGGGCAACCAGCCCGCTCCTGTTCGTCAACACTCGCGGCGGGCGCATGAGCCGTCAAGGATTCTGGAAGAACCTCAAGCGCTACGGGGCCGCGTGCGGCATCCGCAACCATCTCTCACCGCACGTTCTCCGGCACTCCTTCGCAACGCACCTGCTGGAGCGCGGCGCCGACCTGCGCTCGGTGCAGCAGATGCTCGGTCACGCGGACATCTCCACCACCCAGATCTACACGCACGTGAACCGCGAACGGCTCCGGCGACTGTACAAGGAGTTCCACCCTCGGGCCTGAACCCGAGAGGCGCTGGCCTTGGCGGCAGCTGGGATCTAGACTGTCCGGCGCGCCGACGCGGCGCGGGAGACGAGGCGAATGACGCAGGACGACCACGACTTCGAGGCACCCATCCTCGAGGTCGAGAAGCAGCTCGAGGAGCTGGCGGGGTTCGGGGGGGCGGCGTCGGAGCGCGAGATAGCGCGCCTCCAGACCCACCTCGACCATGTCCGCCGCGAGGTTTATGGGCGCCTGACACCGTGGCAGAAGGTCCTGGTCGCCCGGCATCCGAACCGTCCCTACACCCTCGACTTCATCCGCCTGCTGTGCTCCGACTTCGTCGAGATGCACGGGGATCGCGGCTTTGCCGACGACCCCGCGATCGTGGCCGGGTTTGCCGTGTTCCACGACCGGCCGGTGGCCATCATCGGGCACCAGAAGGGGCGCGACACCAAGGAGAAGATCCTGCGCAACTTCGGCATGCCGCGGCCGGAGGGATACCGGAAGGCGCTGCGCGTGATGCAGCTGGCGGAGCGGTTTGGCCGCCCCATCCTGACCTTCATCGACACTCCCGGCGCGTACCCTGGGATCGGTGCGGAGGAGCGCGGCCAGGCCGAGGCGATCGCGCGCAACCTCCAGGAGATGGCGCGCCTGCGCGTGCCGGTGATCTGCACGGTGACCGGGGAGGGAGGCAGCGGCGGGGCCCTGGCTCTCGGCGTGGGAGACCGCGTCAACATGCTCGAACACGCGGTCTACTCGGTGATCAGCCCGGAGGGGTGCGCGGCGATCCTGTGGAAGGACGACAGCCGCAAGCGCGAAGCGGCCGAGCACCTGCGGATGACGGCCTCCGACCTGCGCGCGCTCGCGATCGTGGACGAGGTGATTCCGGAGCCGCCGGGAGGGGCGCACGCCAATCCGGGAGAGACGGCGAGGCTGCTCGACGAGACGCTGCAGCGGCAGCTTGACGGGCTCGAGCGCCTGCCGGCCGACTCGCGCCTCGAGGCACGCCACCTCAAGTTTCGCAGGATGGGACAGTTCGAGGAGCGGCCGGCGTAAGTCACCGCTCAGGTTTCCTGGCGCTTTGCCTCCTGCCAGAACGCCTCCAGCTCCCCAAGGGTGGTCTCCCGCAGTTCACGGCCGCTCGCCCGCACCCGCGCCTCGATGTGCCCGAAGCGGCGCACGAAACGGTCGTTCGACCCTTGCAGCGCCGCCTCCGGGTCGATCCCCCAACGCCGGGCGAGGTTTGCGATCACGAACAGGAGATCCCCCATCTCCTGCTCCATCCGGTCGCGACTGCCTCGCTGCTCCTCCACCAGGAACTCCTCGACCTCCTCGCGCAGCTTCGCCGCCACGTCCTCGTCGCGCTCCCAGTCGAAGCCGGCGTGCGCGGCCTTCGCCGAAAGGCGATTGGCCCGCAGCAGCGCCGGCATGCCCCGCGGCACGCCATCCAGCACCCGGCGGTCGCGGTCCTCCTCCAACTTGATCTGCTCCCATTGGCGGAGCACCTCACCCGAGGTCGACGCCTCCGCCTCTCCAAAGACATGCGGGTGTCTGCGTACCAGCTTCGCGTGCACCTGTCGGATGACTGCGTCAACGTCGAATCGTCCTCCCTCGGACTCGATCCGGGAGATGAAGAGCACCTGCAGGAGCAGGTCGCCGAGCTCCTCGCACAGGTGATCGTGGTCGCCGGAGTCGATTGCCTCGACCACCTCGTACGCCTCCTCCAGGACGGTCCCGCGGAGCGCTGGAAGGGTCTGCTCGCGATCCCACGGACAGCCGCCGGGTTCCCGGAGGCGGTCCATCAGCTGCTTCAGCTCGTCGAACGCCGACATGAAGGGACTCCGTACCGCGGCGCAGGCGGCGGACTCTGGGGCTCGAACGCACCTGAGGCGCGATTGTAGGGTGGGTGGCGAGCCGTCGCAAGCTGTTCCGTTGCAAACTCTTGTCGCCTCCTGGCGGGGGGTGATAGCATGCCGCGAGCGGTGGTGACCGTCCCCGTGCAGGGCGGAATCCTGGCTACGGAGGGAAACCCGCTCAGGAGGCGGGGTGAGATGCCGAACCAGACTCCGGACGAAGAGATCAAGGTGACCGATCGCCGGCGGTTTCGGCGTGACGCGGAAGCCACCGTCCCCGAATCCGCCGAACCGCCGGTGACCACCGCCGCCGAGCCGCCTCCCGTCCCGCCCGTCGCCGCGGACGGCCCCGACTTCGGCACCTTCGTGATGGGGCTGGCGAAGATCGCCCTCCTTCATCTCGGCGAAGCCGAAGCTCAGGAGCATGGCAAGGTGGAAGTGGACCTGCCGGCCGCGCGCGAGCTGATCGACATCCTCGGGATGCTGCACGAGAAGACGGCCGGAAACCTCACTCCCGAAGAGCTCCACCTGCTCGACACGCTGCTCTATGAGCTGCGCATGGACTTCGCCCAGAAGGCCAGCGCGCGTTGATCGTCACGCCTCCCGCAAGTCGCCACGTCGAGGATCCCCGTGACTGAGAGCCGTCGGCCGGGCGTGACTGGATCTGGGGCTGCCCGCGGCGCGTCCACGGCGCGGCTACGGTGCGTCCTGCTGCTCGGGATCGCCTCGCCGGTGGCCTGGGGGCAGGAGCCGGCGCGGCCGGCAGAGCCAGCCGGCGTGAGCGCCTCGACCGCAGCGTCTCGCGTCCGCGAAACTCAGGCCTCTCCGCCCCCCGCCGCGCCGGCCCGGGAAGCGGTGACCCTGCGCTCGGCGGCCCCCGGTGCCGCTGGCGAAGGGGAGCTGACCGGGATCGAAGCGGCAGAGATCGACGTGCTCAGGCGGTGGTTCCAGCGCCGTGCCGCCCTTGCCGTGGGGGATGCGAGCGCCGCCGCGGAGGCGGTACGGCAGATGGAAGCGAAGATGGACCGCGAGGGAATCCGCGGCATGGAGACGCTCGCCGCCGCGTTCGCCCACGAGGCGTTCGATCACCTCGAGGCGGGCAACTACCTCGCGGCTCAGGAGGGTTTCGAGCTGGCGCTGCGATTCGATCCCGGGCTGCCGGCGGCGCATTCCGGGCTCGCCGACTCACGTCGCCTCTCCGGGCAGGGATTCGGACCGTACCTCAGCGGCAAGCTCGCAGGGCTGCGCGCTGCCGCGGGCAACTTCTGGTGGACGTACATCGCGCTCGCGAACCAGATCCTGCTGATCTGCGCCGCGCTGGGAGTGGTCGCGGGGATCCTGGCTGTATTCTGCTTCGCCCGGCACCAGCGTGCGTGGAGACACGACATCACTGAGTGGCTGCTGGCGCGCGGTGCGTCCGACACGACCGCCCGCGTGGGGGCCTGCGCCGTCGTCCTGCTGCCGGTGTTCTTCTGGATCAGCGGACCCTGGCTCCTCCTGTACTGGCTGGTCGGCGTGTTCCGCTACCAGCGGACGATCGAGCGCGCCGTCACCGCGGCCGTGCTGACGTTCGTGACCGTGATCGGTCCCGGCGTCTCGTTCCTGCTGTCGGCGTATCGCGTCACCGACAGCGACATCATGAGAGCGACGGTCGCCGCACTGAAGGGCGGGTATGAACCGGAGAAGGTGCGCTACATCCAGCGGGCCCTGCAGGCGCGCCCCGAGAACCCGACCTTCCATTTTCTGCTCGCCTCGGTGCTCAAGGACGGCGGCTATTTCATCGAGGCGTTCCAGCACTACAAGATGGTGCTTGACCTCGAGGGCGACAACGTCCGCGCCTACAACAACGTCGGCAACATCTACTTTGCAACGGGTCAGTTCGGCCAGGCCGTCAGCTGGTACCGCAAGGCAATGGAGCTCGATGCCAACTTCGCAATTGCCTACTTCAACGCCAACCTCGCGCAGAAGGAACAGTTCCACTTCACGGAAGCGGGGGTGAGCCTGGATCGGGCGCGATCCCTGGCGCCGGATGAGGTTGCCGGCTTCCTCGCTCGCGTCGGAGAGGCGGCCGCGAGCCCGGTGGACGCGAAGATCCCGATGTCGGAGGCCTGGTTCGAGGTGGTGCGCGGGGGTCGCGGGAGCGAGGGGACGGCGGCCGACATGGCGCGTCGCGGCTGGCTTGCCTACTCGCTCTCGGTCGGTGCGGCCATGGCGCTGGGGGCGTGTCTGCTCATCGCGGTGGCATGGCGACGGTCGACCCCGGCACAGGATTGCCCACGCTGCGGGCGTCCCTTCTGCAGCCGCTGCCGGACGGAGGGAACCGGCTCGACGGAATTCTGCCCGCAATGCACCCATCTGTTCGTCAATCGTGGCGAGGTGGCGCCGGGAGCGCGCCAGCACAAGCAGGAGCAGATCTCCCGATACGAGCGCTGGACGGCGATTGCCCGCCGCACGTGCTCCCTGCTGCTACCGGGCTCCGGCCAGGCGCTCGGGGGGCGGCCGCTGTGGGCGGTGATCCTGCTCCTGGGGTGGACGCTCGCGTGGTGCGAGATCTGGCTGGGACCGCGACTCCTCGGCTTCGTGGGAGAACCGCACGTGCAAGGGGATCGGTTCGGTCTGTGGATTTGGAGGGGGCTGCTCACTCTGGTCTTCCTGCTCGCGAACCTGGTGCGCGCCGATCGGCGGCGCCCCCTGCCGCTCTAGGCGCGCGGCCGCGGAGACGGGATGGCGCTCGAGGGGACTCTCAAGGACTTCGGCCTGGCCGACATCTTCCAGCTGATTGGCATTCAGCGGAAGACCGGCGTGCTCACGCTCAAGAACGAGACGGACGTGGTGACCGTCTCGTTCCTCAACGGCAACGTGGTGTCTGCCGACTCTCTCCACAAGAACCTAGAGGATCGCCTCGGGACGGTGCTCGTGAAGTCCGGGCATGTCACCCAGCAGCATCTGCAGGACGCCCTTCGGATCCAGAAGAATACCTTGCAGCGACTGGGCTTCGTCCTGGTGAACGAGAAGATGATCTCCCAGGCCGGTCTGAGGGAGGCGCTGACGCTTCAGGTCACGCAGATTGTCTACCGGTTGTTCCGCTGGCAGGACGGCTACTACCACTTCAGCCAGGAGGAGTCGCTCAACTACGACAAGGAGTACTTTACTCCGATCCCCGCCCAGAACGTCCTGATGGAAGGGATCCGGATGATCGACGAGTGGCCGCTGATCGAGCGCAAGATCCGCTCGTTCGACATGGTCTTCGAGTCGGCGCACTCCGGGCTCGTCGTGGAGGAGGTCGGCGTCGAAGCCGCGCTGGGCGAGGCGAAGCGCCCGGGAGCGGAGCGCCCGCCTGACGGGAAGCTCCGCCTCGAGCCGGAGCAGGCTCGCGTCTATCGATTGCTGGACGGTCGCATCACGGTGCAGGACCTGATCGACCGCACGCGGATGGGGGAGTTCGATACCTGCCGCAACCTGTACGAGCTGCTCGAGCGCGGCGTCATCCGGGAGGTGCGGGCTCTGCTTCCGGTCTCCAAGAAGGAGAAGGCGCTGTCGCTGCGGCCCGCAACCGGACTCCTGAGCACCGGCTATTTCGCGGTGCTCGTGCTGGCAGCGATCTCCGTGGCGACGCTGCAGCGAAATCCACTGAACCTGGTCCCGCGCACGCTCGACGAGAGTCCCACGGTGGATGCCTTCCGCCGCCTCATCAGCAAGAATCGCATCGAGCGGGTCGACCAGGCGCTGTATCTGTACTTCCTGAAACACCAGCGCTTCGCACCCAGCCTCACGCAGCTGGTCGAGGAGGCGCTCCTGCCCCAGGATGCGGTCCTCGATCCCTGGGGTCGGTTCTACCTGTACGAGGTTCAGCCATCCGGTTATCGCATCGTGGGGTACGACAATGGGGGCGTGGAGGACCCGACCCTGGCGCGAGAGCGCCACTTTCCGACGGGCCTCCTGCCGGCAGAGTCGCGGCGAGGAGATCCTCCGCGGTAGCGCGCGTTCCCCCCTCGCGGCCGGCGGCCTGACCCGCGCCGCGCGCTCGCCAGGACGGCGACTCTCCGCCGTTGCCACCTTGACACCCCTCGGTGCGGCATCTTATGGTAGACCCGGCATGCACGGAAGTTACTGATAAAACTAAGGTTATTTCTTATTGGAAGGAGCGAAGACGTGAGCAAGATCATCGGCATCGACCTCGGCACCACGAACTCGGTGGTGGCGGTGATGGAGGGTGGGCAGCCCACCGTGATCACCAACCCGGAGGGCGGGCGTACCACCCCTTCCGTCGTGGCCTTCACCGACAAGGGGGAGCGCCCGGTAGGGCAGGTCGCGAAGAGGCAGGCGGTCACCAATCCGGTCAACACGATCTACTCGATCAAGCGCTTCATGGGGCGGCGATACGACGAAGTGACCGAGGAGATGCGCAGCGTCCCCTACCAGGTGCAGGCCGCCGAGAACGGGGATGTGCGGATTCGCGTCCGCGACAAGGACTACTCGCCGCCGGAGATCTCCGCGATGATCCTCCGCAAGCTCAAGGAAGCGGCGGAACATCACCTGGGGGAAGCGGTGACCCGCGCGGTCATCACGGTCCCCGCGTACTTCAACGACTCGCAGCGGCAGGCGACGAAGGACGCCGGGCGGATCGCGGGGCTCCAGGTCGAGCGCATCGTGAACGAGCCGACCGCGGCGGCCCTCGCCTACGGCTTGGACAAGAAGGCCGACGAGACGATCGCCGTCTACGACTTCGGCGGCGGCACCTTCGATATCTCCATCCTCGAGGTCGGCGACGGTGTGGTCGAGGTCAAGGCGACGAACGGCGACACCCATCTGGGAGGGGACAATCTCGATCAACGGATCATCGACTGGATCGTCGACGAGTTCGTGCGCGATCAGGGGATTGACCTCGGCAAGGACAAGATGGCGCTGCAGCGGCTGAAGGAGGCCGCCGAGAAGGCCAAGATGGAGCTGTCCACCACCCTGGAGACGGAGATCAATCTGCCGTTCATCACCGCCGACGCCTCGGGCCCGAGGCATCTCGTCCTGAAGCTCTCGCGCGCCAGGTTCGAGCAGCTGGTCGACGACCTGCTGCAGAAGACCGTCCAGCCGTGCCGTCAGGCGCTGAAGGATGCCGGCATGACCCCCTCCGATATCGACGAGGTGGTCCTGGTCGGAGGCTCCACCCGTATCCCGCGGGTCCAGCAGATCGTGCGCGACCTGTTCGAGAAGGAGCCGCACAAGGGGGTGAACCCTGACGAGGTCGTGGCGGTCGGCGCTGCGGTCCAGGCTGGGGTTCTCGCCGGCGACGTGAAGGACGTGCTGCTGCTCGACGTGACGCCGCTCTCTCTCGGGATCGAGACTCTCGGGGGCGTGGCCACGCGGCTGATCGAGCGGAACACGACCATTCCGACCCGCAAGAGCGAGGTTTTCTCCACGGCCGCCGACAGCCAGACGAGCGTGGAGGTGCATGTGCTCCAGGGGGAGCGCCAGATGGCGCGCGACAATCGCACCCTGGGTCGGTTCCACCTCGACGGCCTTCCGCCTGCCCCGCGCGGGCTTCCGCAGATCGAGGTGACGTTCGATATCGACGCGAACGGAATCGTCAATGTCTCGGCGAAGGACAAGGCGACGGGCAAGGAACAGAAGATCACCATCACCGCCTCGAGCGGCCTGGACGAGGCCGAGATCCGCAAGATGGTCACCCAGGCGGCGGAGCATGCGGACGACGACCGCCGGGCGCGCGAGGTGGTCGAGGCGCGGAACCAGGCTGATCAGATCATCTATCAGGTCGAGAAGCTCCTGCGGGAGAACCGCGAGCAGATCCCGGCCGCGGATCTGCCGGGGATCGAGACCGCGCTCGCCCAGGCGAAGGAGGCAGTCGCGAGCGAGGATCTGGAGCGTATCCGCAAGGGCGCCGAGGAGCTGACCCGCGCCTCGCACCAGGTCGCCGAGCGCATCTATCGCGGCGCTGCCGCGGCGGGGGATCGCCCGACCGGCACTCCGGAGGTGCCCACGGACGGCAAGGACGGGGAAGTGATCGACGCGGAGTACGTGGACGCGGCGGAGAAGAAGTCCTAGCCGCGGCGCCCAGCGCTTGAAACCCGGCGCCCATTCGGGTACCCTCGCGAATGGGCGCCGCTGGTTGTACAAGCGCCAACTGCCTCCCGCCGCTGCCGGCGAGGGCGTTCGGAGCGCGCGATGGCCGATCCGCTGAAGGAGTTGATGTCGCTCAAGGAGCGGATGAACCGCCTCTTCGAGAACGCGCTGGCCCGCTCCAACTTCAAGGAAGGCCCGACGCTGCTGGGGCACTGGAGTCCCTCGGTCGATATCTTCGAGAACCCGCAGGAGGTCGTCGTCCACGCGGAGGTCCCGGGGCTCCGGCAGGAGGGGTTCGACATCACCATCAGCGACCACACGTTGTCGATCTCGGGGGAGCGGGGTATGGGCACCGAGATGCAGGAGGGGAACTACCACCGGATCGAGCGCAGCTACGGGAGCTTCGCAATCGAATTCGCCCTGCAGGTGGCCATCGATCGAGAGCGGGTTCGGGCGCGCTACCACCTGGGCGTGCTGGAGGTGACCCTACCGAAGGCTGGACGCCCGCCCAGCCGGCCCGTCAAAGTCCGCCTGCAGTAGCCAGCCGGGCCGGTCCCGCCGCCAGTGGGCCGGCGTGATCGGCGGTGCGGAGTCGTACCGCAAAGCAGCCATTCGCAGCAGCCGGAACGAGGGGGCATGGACCAAGAACGCAGCAGCGGCCGCAAGGCCGGTTCCGAGACTCTGAAGAAATACCTGCAAGAGATCTCCCGCCTGCCGCGTGTTACCCCTGAGCGCGAGAAGGAGCTCGGGCGGGCGATCCAGCACGGCGACCGGGATGCGTTGCAGACGCTGGTGGAGGCGAACCTCAGGTTCGTGGTCTCGTTCGCCAAGAAGTACCGCGGCTGCGGCCTCTCCTTCCTCGATCTGATCAACGAGGGAAACATCGGCCTGATCGAGGCGGCCAAGCGCTTCGACCCCAAGAAGAACGTCAAGTTCATCACCTACGCCGTCTGGTGGGTGCGGCAGTCGATCATCCATGCGCTCTCCGACCAGTCGGGCGCCTTCCGGTTGCCGCAGAAGCAGGCGAACCTCCTGTACCGGATCGGGAAGACGATCTCGCAGCTCACCAGCGAGCTGGAGCGCAGCCCCGGACCCGACGAGATCGCGGACCGCCTGCGGGTGCCGGTCGGCGAGGTCACCGCGCTGCTGCAGGTGTCCGATGACAACGTGTCGCTGTCCACGGTCATCGACGAGGAGCACGATTTCCACCTCGCCGACAAGCTGGAGCAGACCATGATGCCCTCGGCCGACTCGCTGCTGATGAAATCGTCGATGAAGAACCACCTCGGCTCGGCCCTCGAGGAGCTCGATCCCAAGGAAGAGAAGGTCATCAAGCTCCGCTTCGGGCTCGATGGTGAGGAGCCCCGCACCCTCAAGGAGATAGGGGAGATGATGGGGCTGTCGCGCGAGCGCATCCGCCAGATCGAGGCGCAGGCGCTGCAGAAGCTGAACCGTTCTCAGACCTGCCAGCAACTGCGCGGGTTCCTCAACTGACCATGGCGGGCGCCCCGGCGACTCCGGAGACCTGCAGGGCCTGCCATGGGACCGGCTTCGAGGTGCGCGGGAGCGCCGACGGGGTCCAGCGAGCCGTGCGTTGCGGCTGTCGCGACGCGCGGCGTGAGGGGTTGCTGCTCGCCGCGGCCGCCATCCCTCGCCGCTACGAGCACTGCACGCTCGATGGGTTCGAGAACCACCATGCGTCGCAGGGACAGGCCCTGCAGCTCGCCCGTCGGTTCGTCAAGGAATACCCGATGGGGGATGCCGGGCTCCTGCTCACGGGTCCCTGCGGCAGCGGCAAGACGCACCTGGTCGTCGGAGTGCTGCGCGCGCTGATTCTCGAGCGCGGCGCCCGCTGCCTGTTCTACGACTTCCAGGATCTGCTGAAGGAAATCCAGTCGTCGTACAGTCCGGTGAGCCAGGCCTCCGAGACCGAGATCCTCAGACCGGTGTTCGACGCCGATGTCCTGGTTCTCGACGACCTCGGAGCTCAGAAGCCGACCGCCTGGGTTCGCGACACCGTCGCGCACATCATCAACAACCGCTACAACGACCGTCGCACGACCCTCTTCACGACCAATCGGCCGGACGCTCCCGAGACACGTCCGTCTGCGCGCGGTCGCCTCGAGCCGAGCGAGGCGACGTTGCTCGACCAGATCGGGGAACGGATCCACTCCCGCCTGTACGAGATGTGCGTGGTCGTCCCGCTCGACGGCGACGACTATCGGCGGACGTTCAAGCACCCGGGGGTGCGCTCGCAGATGGAAGGACCTGGGGCCCGCCGCCGTCCCGCGTAGCCGCGCGCCCTAACCCGGTCGAGGAGTGGGGTTCCGGTTGCCGCCGCTCCGAGCCCGCTGCTAGAATGAACTCCCAATCTCCTGACCCCGTCGGGAGTCCCACCCGGAGGCACCATGAAGAAGGAGATCTGGATTCTCGGGGGCGCTCGCACCCCGTTCGGCGAGTACAACGGTGAGCTGCGGCAGTTCTCCGAGATCGAGCTGGGCGCGTTGGCGGCGAAGGCCGCGCTGGAGCGCTGCGAGGTCGAGCCGGGCCAGGTGCGTCATGTGGTGTTCGGCAACGCCCTGCAGACCAGCCGCAACGCGATCTACGGCGCGCGGCACGTCGCGCTCAAGGCGGGGATCCCGATCGACGTCCCGGCGCTCACGGTGAACCGTCTCTGTGGCTCGGGTATCCAGGCGATCATCTCCGCCTGTCACCTGATTGAGCTCGGCGAAGCGGCGACGGTGCTGGCCGGCGGGATGGAGAGCATGAGTCAGGCGCCGCACGTCCTGCGGGGTGCGCGGGTCGGCTTCCGCCTGGGCGAGGGGAAGCTCGAGGATGCGCTGATGGCTGCCCTGCTGGACGACTACTGCGGCCTCTACATGGCGCAGACCGCGGACCGCGTGGCACGCCGCGTCGCGATCACCCGGGAGATGATGGACGCCTACGCCGTGCGCAGCCAGCAGGCGGCCGAGCGGGCCTTCCGCGCCGGAAAGTTCGCGGAGGAGATCGTCCCGATCCCCCTGCAGCGGAAGGGAAGCACCGTGCTGTTCGCGGAGGATGACCATCGCCGGCCCGACTCGCAGGTCGAACAACTCGCGAAGCTCCCTCCCCACTTCGGCCCCGAAAGTCACGTCACCGCAGGGAACGCCAGCGGCATGGTCGACGGGGCGGCCGCGGTGGTGGTCATGGATGCGGACCAGGCCCGGCGCTCGGGTCAGCGCCCGCTTGGTCGGGTGATCGCGTGGGATTACGTCGGCGTCGAGCCGGCTGAGATGGGGATCGGGCCGGTCCCGGCCTGCAAGGGCGCCATGCAGAAGGCGGGCTTGTCGCTCGCGGAGATCGACCTGATCGAGATCAACGAGGCATTCGCCGGACAGTACCTCGCGGTGGAGAAGGAGCTCGAGCTCGATCGCGAGAAGACCAACGTCAACGGCGGCGCGATCGCCCTCGGCCATCCGCTCGGCGCCACCGGAACGCGCCTGGTCCTGACGGTGCTGCTCGAGCTGCGGCGGCGCGGGGGCAAGTACGGGATGGCGAGCGCCTGTATCGGCGGCGGGCAGGGAATCGCGATCATCGTCGAAGCACTGCGATGACGGAGGGGCGCATGTACTCCACGATCACGGTCGAGTGCCAGGGAAGGGTTGCTGTAGTCACCGTCTGCCGGCCGGAAAAACTGAACGCGCTCAACAACCAGGCGCTCGGCGAGATCGATCGCGCCTTCGCCGAGATTGGCGCGGATGACGACCTTGGCGGGGTGCTGTTGACGGGGGCCGGTGATCGCGCCTTCATCGCGGGCGCCGACATCGCCGAGCTTGCGGAGCTGGACGCCGTGACCGCGCGCGAGCACGCACTGCGCGGGCAGGCGGTGTGTCGCTCCATCGAGGAGCTGGGGAAGCCGGTGGTGGCGGCGATCAACGGCTTTGCGCTGGGCGGGGGGTGCGAGATCGCGATGGCCTGCACGCTCCGCGTCGCCTCCGAGAAGGCGCGCTTCGGACAGCCGGAGGTGAAGCTCGGCGTCATCCCGGGGTTTGGCGGCACGCAGCGCCTGGGGCGCCTCATCGGCAGGGGAAAGGCCCTCGAGATGCTGCTGACGGGGGAGATGATCGACGCCGCCGAGGCCCACCGGCTTGGCCTCGTGAACCGGGTCGTGCCCCCGGCTCAGGTCGTTGCCGAGGCCCGCGCCCTGCTCGACTCCATCCTGGCCCAGGGACCGCTGGCGGTGCGCTACATCCTCGAAGCGGTTCACCACGGACTCGAGATGCCTCTCGATGAGGCGCTCTACCTCGAGGCCAACCTCTTCGGCGTGACCTTCGGCACGGCGGACATGAAGGAGGGAACGCGCGCCTTCCTCGACAAGCGGCCGCCCCGTTTCCAGGGAAAGTGATGGCGGCAGGCGGCGGCGAGTCTCACGAGGGGTTGATCCACGACTGGAACCTGACCGGGGCGCGTCCGCGCCCGGCGTTCCCGATCCAGATCGACGACGAGACGCTGCGCGACGGGCTGCAATCCCCCTCGGTTACCGACCCTGCCATCGAGGACAAGATCCGGCTGCTTCACCTCATGGAGGCCCTCGGCATCGACACCGCCGCCGTCGGCCTTCCCGGGGCGGGGCCGCGCGCCGTCGCGGATGTCACCGCATTGTGCCGGGAGATTGCGACCCGGCGGCTGCGGATCGGGGCCAACTGCGCCGCGCGCACGATGATCCGCGACGTGGAACCGATCGTCCGGATCCGGGACGAGGTCGGACTGCCGATCGAGGCGTGCCTGTTCATCGGCTCCTCTCCCATCCGGCAGTACACCGAGGGGTGGACCCTTGACACGATACTCGGGCACACCGAGCAAGCCGTCACCTACGCGGTCAAGCAGGGGCTCAAGGTGATGTTCGTCACCGAGGACACGACCCGGGCGCGACCCGGAGATGTCCGCCGCCTCTACACCGCCGCGATCGAGTGCGGTGCGAAGAGGCTCTGCGTATGCGACACCGTCGGCCACGCCATGCCGGACGGGGTGCGAGCGCTCATCACCTTCGTGCGGGAGGTGATCGCCGATAGCGGCGAGGACGTGGAGATCGACTGGCACGGCCACCGCGACCGGGGCATGGACCTGCCCAACACGCTGGCGGCGATCGAGGCGGGCGCGACCCGCGTGCACGGCTGTGCGATCGGGATCGGCGAGCGCTCCGGAAACACGCCGATCGACCTCCTGCTCGTGAACCTCAAGCTCCTGGGTTGGATCGAACGCGATCTCTCGCGCCTCGCGGAGTACTGCCGCGTGGCGGCGGACGCTTGCGGCGTGCCGATCCCGGTGAACTACCCGGTAGTCGGCCGCGATGCCTTCGAGACCGGCACCGGCGTACACGCCGCGGCGGTGATCAAGGCGTTCCACAAGGGGGATGCCTGGCTTGCCGATCGGGTCTACTCGGGGGTCCCGGCCGGCGAGTTCGGCCTGCGCCAGCGCATCCGGATCGGACCGATGAGCGGACGCTCCAATGTGGTGTTCTGGCTCGAGGAACGAGGGCTGGAGGCGCAGGATGCCGTGGTCGATCGGATCTTCGAGGCGGCCAAGCGCTCGAACCGCCTGCTCGAGGACGACGAGATCGCCGCTCTCGTCCGCGCGACGGACGCCACCTGAGCCCGGTCAGCCGGGGGGTTCTCTCTGGCCTGATCCCGATGCTCGTGCTCCTGGGGTGCGCAGAGCCTGCTCCCGTGCCCGGGTCGGAACTCGCCAACCCTCCCGTCGCGGCGGATCCGCAGGGAGGTCCGTCGCAGGTGGCGACCGCCTTCGAGATCACGCGCACCGAGGCGGGGGAGCCGGGCTTCCGCCTGCATGCCGAGCGCCTGCTCGGTCGTGACGGGGGCGTCTACCAGCTGCTCGCGCCGCGCGTGGAATGGCCGCAAGCGGATGGACGCACCTTGTTCGTGAGCGGGCGGGAAGGGAGCTTCGACGCCGGGTCGCAGGCCGGCCGGGTGAAGGGGGACGCCCGCGCGGAGGACGGCGCAGGTGCGATCGTGGAAGCCGACGCGCTGGAGCACCTGGCGGGGGGTGTGGCGATCCTCGCCGAGGGGGTGGCGCGGTTCAGGCGCCCAGGGCTCGCAGGGGAGGGGACCGGACTGCGGTTCGACGTTGCGGCACAGGAACTGGAACTGGCGCGGGACGTGAGGATGCGAGGGGTCGTCCCCGCGGCGGACGGCGGTCCGCGGGACTGGTCACTCGAGACCGAGCGCCTGCACTATGCGGTGCGCGCCGGGGAGATGGCCTGCGGCCCCTTCACCCTGACATCCGCCGAGGGCACGCTGCGTGGTGACGAGCTGCGGCTGCTCCTCGACTCCGAAAGTTCGCAGATCGTGCGGGCCGAGGCGAGCGGGCATGCGGAGCTGCACGAGAGCGGGGAGGCAGGGGGCGTCGCCCGCGGGGATCGCATCCTGGTGGTGCCTGGCGCCGCGGCGCAGGAGCCGCCACGGCTGCTGGAGATCCGGGGCTCGGCGTCGCTCCTCCCGGGCGGCCGCGGCGGCGGCCTGCGCGATCTCCAGGCCCCCGCGCTCAAGCTGACACGCGAGGGCGAACCCGGAGACCGCCAGGTCGAGGCCACGGGGGGCGCGACCGCGCGGCTGCGCGGAACTCACGGCGACGATGGGGTCCTCATGGCGGAGCAGATCCGCGCGACGATCGGAGCCGACGGCGAGCTCTCGGGCGGGGAGGCGGTCGGAACGGTGCGGTACCGCGGGGAGGAGGGTACGGCGACGGCCAGTCGCCTCCTGATCGAGGCGGGCGGCGACCGGCTGCGGCTCAGCGGGTCTCCCACGGACGCCCCCACCCTGACCGATGCGAGGACCGAGGTGAAGGGTCAGAACCTGATCATCGAGCGGGACTCCGGCGTGCTGGAGGCCCGAGGGGACGTCCGCACTATTTCGACCGCGGCGGGGTCCAACGGCGGGCTGTTCGACCCGACTCGCCCGGTGCATGCCACCGCGGAGCATCTTCGCGCCGAGCGGGATCCGGATCGTGCCACCTACGAAGGGGGCGTCAGGCTCTGGCAGGGGGACGCGTATCTGCAGGCCGACCGCGCCGAGCTCGACCGCTCCGTCGAGAGCCTGCAGGCGTCAGGGCGGGTCGTCACCCGGGCCCCGGCGGCGCAGGCCGAGCTCCCCGCGGCTCCGGCGCGATGGCTCGAAGGTCGCAGCGCTCGCCTCAACTACAGCGAGGAACGGCGGACGGCGACCTATCGGGGTGGGGCGCGGTTCATGGATGGCGAGCAGCGGATCGAGGGAGAGGAGATCGAGATCGTCCTCGACGAGCAGCGCGCGCTGCGGTCGGTACGGGCCCAGGGCGGGGTAGTGCTGGATGCCCCGGGTCAGCATGCCACCGCCGAACGACTCTCCTACCTCCCCTTGGAGGGGACCCTCCTGCTGTACGGTGGCGAGCAGCCGGCGGAGGCGCAAGATACGGTCCATCAACGAGTTGTCCGTGGTCCGACGTTGACATTGAAACAGCTCGAGTCTAGAATGAACCTCGAATCTGGTCCCGGTGGCAGGACGTGGATCATGCTCGATCCCCAGCAGAAGGCGGCACCGGCAGGAGAGGGGAGAGGCCAGGATGACGGGGGGGAGCGCCGGCGATTCTGAGCGCCCCGGACGCAGCCTCGCCGCCGCCGGCCTGACGAAGGCCTACCGTGGGCGCCCCGTGGTCCGCGAGGTGGACATCGTCATCGAGCCGGGGGAGGTCGTGGGACTGCTTGGCCCGAACGGGGCCGGCAAGACGACCACCTTCTACTGCATCCTCGGCCTCGTGACCCCTGATCGTGGCCGCGTCCTGCTCGACGGCGAGGACATCACCTCGCTGCCAATGTACCAACGGGCCAGGCGCGGCGTCAGCTACCTTCCGCAGGAGGCCTCCATCTTCAGGAGGATGACGGTGGAGGACAACCTGCTGGCGATCCTGGAGACTCGCGGCGGCACGCGGGCCGGGCGGCAGGAGCGCGCGCACGAGTTGTTGCGAGAGTTCCGGGTCGATCACCTCGCGGGGGAGCGAGGCGAGACACTGTCGGGCGGAGAACGGCGACGGGTGGAGATCGCGCGGGCCCTGGTGCTCGAACCTGCATTCATCCTGCTGGACGAGCCATTCGCCGGGATCGACCCCAAAGCCCGCAATGACATTCAGTCGATCATCGGAGACCTGCGTGGTCGAGGGATCGGTATCCTGATCACCGACCACAACGTGCGGGAGACGCTGCAGATCACGGACCGCGCGTATATCATCGTGGACGGTGGGATCATCAAGCAGGGTTCCCCGCGGGAACTGGCGGCGGACCCGCGAGTCCGGGATGCCTACCTCGGCGAGGCGTTTCAGCTGCCGTAGCCAGACACCGCGGCCGGAGGCCGGCCGGGGTATTGCAACGAAAGGACGTCATGGGTCTCGAACAAAAGCTGCAGATGCGGATGTCGCAGCGGCTGATCATGACCCCGTCGTTGCAGCAGGCGATCAAGCTGCTGCAGATGTCCAAGCTCGATCTGCTCGAGGAGATCAACCACGAACTCGTGGACAACCCCGCGCTCGAGGAGGGGAACCTCGAGGGGAATACCGACGAGCCGTCACCGGAGACGCAGGAAGTCCAGGAGGCGCCGGACCTCAAGGCTCGTTCCGAGGAGGTCGATCTCGAGGCGTACTTCCAGGAGTACCTGGATGGCGGTTACGCCCCGTCAGCGCCGCGACCCGAGTCGCGGGATCTGCCGTCGTTCGAGCAGACCCTCAGCAAGACTCAGGACCTCTACGATCACCTGCACTGGCAGCTCGACCTCTCCTCGGACGGCGGACTGAATCGGGAGATCGGCCGTGCCATCATCGGCAACCTCGACGCCGACGGCTACCTCGTCGCCACGCCGCAGGAGATCGCGGCGATGGGGAACTGGCCCATCACCGAGGTCGAGCGTTGTCTGAAGGCGGTGCAGGGGTTCGACCCGGCGGGGATCGCCGCCGCCGATCTGCGCGAATGCCTCTTGCTGCAGCTCGAGCGGCTCGAGCTTCTCGGAACTCCCGTCGAGCGGGTGGTGCGCGACCATCTCGACCTGGTCCAGGCGCGCCGCTACCCGGAGATCGCCAAGGCGCTGTCGCTCACCATCGAGGAGGTGCACGACTCGGTGCAGATCCTCAAACGCCTCGATCCGAAGCCCGGCCAGAAATACAACCCTCAGGAGTCGCGCTACGTCATCCCGGATGTCTTCGTCATCAAGGACGGTGAGGAGTACCGCATCGTGCTCAACGAGGATGGGATGCCCAGGCTGCGGCTGAGCCCGGCCTACCGCCGCATGCTCTCGAGCCTGGAGGGAGACTCCGCCCGTACGGCGCGCGAGTACGTCAAGGAGAAATGCCGTTCGGCGCTGCGGCTGATCAAGAGCGTGGAGGAGCGACAGCGCACGATTCACAAGGTCGCCTCGAGCATCGTGCGTCACCAGCGTGGTTTCCTCGACCACGGCGTGCACGAGATGCGGCCCCTGATCCTCAAGGACGTCGCCGAGGACATCGGGATGCACGAGTCGACAGTGAGCCGCGTGGTGAACAACAAGTACATCCACACCCCGCGCGGCCTGTTCGAGCTCAAGTACTTTTTCCACAGCGGTATCACCACGTCGCACGGCGAGGACATGTCTTCGCTGGCGGTCAAACAGCAGATCAAAGGGCTGGTCGAGCGCGAAGATGGGATCAATCCGCTGAGCGACGCCGCGATCGTCGCCCGCCTGGCGGCTTCGGGGATCCAGATCGCGCGGCGCACGGTCGCCAAGTATCGCGAGGAGCTGCGGATTCCATCGTCCACGGAGAGGAAACGTACTGCCACCGGACCGTGATGGTCCCGGCGCCGGCCTGGGAGCCGGCCGCCGGAGCGACGGCACCTTCCGCGTCCCGGCGGGGATCGCAGCAACGTCCATTCAAGGAGGCACGGCCATGAAGGTGAGCTTCACCGGGAGAAATCTCGTAGTGACGCCGGCCATCAAGAAGTTCGCGCAGGAGCGGCTGGAGCGCCTGGAGCGCGTTCTGGAGGGGATCAAGGAAGCCCACGTGGTACTGGTCACGGAGAAGTACCGGCACATCGCAGAGATCGTCGTGAAGGGAAACCGGCTCCTGCTGAGCGGCACCCAGGAGACCGAGGACATGTACGGTTCGATCGGCAAGGCGATCGACAAGATCGAGCACCAGGCCAAGAAGCGCCGCGAGAAGCGGGTCGGCTCGGCGCGACGCGGCACGGCCCGGCGGCCCGCGGCAGGCAGCGGGAACGGCAGCGGACCGGAGGGGGTCGAGGAGGAGGAGGTTGTCGCCACGCTGGAGGGGGGCAAGCTGATGGTGCGCGATGATGACTTCCCCCGCAAGCCGATGACTCTGGAGGAGGCCGCCCTGATGCTGGTGGACACCAAGCGGCAGTTCCTGGTCTTCCGGGACGCCGGCACGCGGCGCGTCGGGGTGGTCTACCGGCGCTCCGACGGGCATCTCGGGCTCGTCCTGCCGGAGGCCTAGAGGGGGCCGGTCGCCAGCAGGAGCGCACCTCGTGGGGGCGTCCTGTTTGTTGACGCTCCGATTCCACGGCTGTTACGCTGACGCGGGACGGGGTCGCAACCCAGCCTCCGCCGGCGGTTCCTGCATGCGGTTTCCACCCGCTCTCCGGCGCAGCTGGTGACGGCCAGTTCCCCTGAACCTGGAGAACCTGCTCGTGTCGCTCCCACCTTCCACGCCCTCGGCGCCGGCGGATCTCGCGCGGGAGATCTGCACCCTCCGCCTCGACGCCACGGAGATTCACTCGACCTGGGAAGGGGTGTTCCTCCTCGAGGAAGCGCTCGACCGACTGGCGGAGGGAGCCGCGTCACGGTTGCGCGTGCTCCGGATCGAGGGGGATGCGGAACTCTTCGCGACGCGGTCGCTCGGTGCGGCCGGTGCGGAGCGGCTGCGCTCCTGGGGGGCGCGGCTCAACCGCGAGGCCCAGGCCCCGGGAAGTCTGCGCGTCGGCTGGGCGAGCGGGGCCGTGCGAGGCCCGCTGCTCGAGATGCTGCTCGCCTGTGACCTGTTGTGGCTCGGCCCCCGGGGCACCGTGGCGTTGTTCCCGCCGCGTGAGGAATACCTTCCCGTGGCGGGATCTTGGAGTCGGACGATCCGGCGCGTGGGTGCCGCGGCGGCGCTCGGGTCGATCCTGGGAGACGAGCCGTGGAGCGCGGAGGCGGCGGTTCATTCCAGGCTGGCGTCGGGGATCGCTGCCACCGAGATGATCGACGGACTGATCGCCCGCCTGGCCGCGGGGAACGAGCGGGCGCTTGGCGCCATCGCGGAACTGGGCCGACGGACCCCGGGTCTCGGAGAGGGCCAGGCGGAAGCGCTGGAACGGGCCGTCTTCTCGTGGTGCTTTGCCGCCGGCGATCCTCCCGGCGCCATCCGGAGCTTTCTCGAGCCGGAGGCGCGCCGGACCGAGGACTGACAGTCAGAGGGAGAGATCACGAGATGGAGCGAGACAGAGCGGGAGCAGGGGGTCGGCGGCGCTGGGAGCAGGGAACGCTGCGGAAGGCGCTGGAGCGGCAGGGGGAGCGTCTCGACACGTTCTCGACCGTCTCCAGCCTGGAGGTCGAGCGGTTGGTGACCGCCGAGGACCGCGGCGCGTCCGATCCGGACCGCGATCTGGGGTATCCGGGGGAGTTCCCGTTCACCCGCGGCGTGCACCCCACGATGTACCGCGGCAGGCTGTGGACCATGCGACAGTTCGCCGGGTTCGGCACCGCTGCCGACACCAACCAGCGCTACCGCTACCTGCTGCGCCAGGGACAGACCGGGCTCTCGGTTGCGTTCGATCTCCCCACCCTGATGGGTCGTGACTCGGACGACCCTCAGGCGGAAGGGGAGGTGGGGCGCGAAGGGGTCGCCATCGACACGCTGGCGGACATGGAGGCCCTGTTCGACGGCATCCCGCTTGGCGACGTCTCCACCTCGATGACGATCAACTCGCCCGCGCCCGTACTGTTCGCGATGTACCTGGCGGTGGCGGAGAAACAGGGGGTGCCGCTCGATCGTCTGGACGGCACGCTGCAGAACGACATCCTGAAGGAGTACATCGCCCAGAAGGAGTGGATCTACCCGCCGCGTCCGAGCCTGCGGCTGATCACGGACCTCATGAGTTTCTGCGCCGAGCAGGTGCCCCGCTGGAACACCATCTCCATCTCGGGATATCACATCCGCGAGGCTGGCTCCACCGCGGTGCAGGAGCTGGCCTTCACGCTGGCGGACGGCGTCGCCTACCTCGAGGCGGGCGTGGCCGCGGGCCTGGCGATCGACGACTTCGCCCCCCGGCTGTCCTTCTTCTTCAACGCCCACAACGATTTCTTCGAGGAGATCGCCAAGCTGCGGGCCGCGAGGCGCTTGTGGGCGCGACTCGTCCGCGATCGCTTCGGCGCGCGCGACGAGCGCTCGTGGAAGCTCCGCACCCACGTGCAGACCGCCGGCTGCTCGCTCACCGCCCAGCAGCCGTACAACAACATCGTGCGCGTGACGGTGCAGGCTCTCGCGGCGGTGCTCGGTGGCACGCAGTCGCTGCATACCAACTCGCTCGACGAGACGCTGTCGCTCCCCACCGAGAAGGCGGTGACGATTGCCCTCCGCACCCAGCAGGTCCTTGCCGAGGAGAGCGGAGTGGCGAACAGCATAGACCCCCTCGGCGGGTCGTACTTCGTCGAGGCGCTGACCGATCGGATGGAACGGGACGCGCAAGCCTACCTCGATCGCATCGAGGCGATGGGCGGGATGGTGGCGGCCATCGAGGCGGGGTTCCCGCAGAAGGAGATCGCCGAGGCGGCCTACCGTTACCAGCGCCAGATCGACAGCGGCGA